>Ga0335083_10011141_pt1 | contig 10817 bp, 5 predicted proteins | sample Lox_Sample_42_FD_206716 | JGI IMG/M metagenome (GOLD analysis project Ga0335083, IMG submission 206716) | Soil microbial communities from Loxahatchee National Wildlife Refuge, Florida, United States - Lox_Sample_4.2 | ecosystem: Environmental > Terrestrial > Soil > Wetlands | place: USA: Florida... | reverse complement strand
CAAATCGATCACCTGTTTCTGGGCGACAGCGAACTGGCCGGCCTCATGCGGCGGTTCGACTGGGCATCCACGCCGCTGGGCTCCCCCGAAGGGTGGCCGGACAGCCTCAAGACCTCCGTGCGCATCATGCTGGCCTCGCGCCAGCCGGTCTGGATCGGCTGGGGGCCGGAACTCATCTATCTCTACAACGATCCCTACAAGTCGATCATCGGCGGCAGGCACCCCTGGGCGCTTGGCAAGCCGACGTCACTGGTCTGGAGCGAGATCTGGAGCCAGATCGGGCCGATGCTCGACATGGCAACCAAGGGCGTCTCGGGCACCTATGTCGAGGCGCAGCTCCTGATCATGGAGCGCAACGGCTATCCCGAGGAGACGTATTACACCTATTCCTACAGCGCGATCCCAAATGCCGACGGCACGGTGGGTGGCGTCTTCTGCGCCAATACCGACGACACGCAGCGCGTGATCGGCGAGCGCCAGATCGCGCTCCTGCGCGAGCTGGCGGCGGGCACGTCGAAGGCACGCTCCGGGCAGGAGGCCTGCGAGCTGAGCGCCCGGGCGCTCGCCACCGACCCGCGCGATCTCACCTTCGCACTGATCTACACGGTCGATCCCGGCAGCCAGACGGCCCAGCTGTGTGCGCGCACGGGCATCGCGGATGCGCCCCATTTCCTGCCGATCGAAGGCAACCGCAACGGACCGCTTGCAGAGGTCCAGCGCACGCACACCGCCGTCACGGTGGAGGATATCGCGGCCCTGCTGCCCGGCGACATTCCCGTCGGTATCTGGGACCGGCCGTCCACTTCGGCCGTCGTGCTGCCGATCGGCACGGGCGAGACCGGCCGCAAGGGTTACCTGATCGTGGGCGTGAGCCCGGTGCGGCAGCTCGACGACAACTACAGTGGCTTCCTCGATCTCGTGGCCGGCCAGATCGGATCGGCGATCGCCAACGCCGAGGCCTACGAGGAAGAGCGCCGCAGGGCCGAGGCGCTGGCCGAGATCGACCGCGCCAAGACGCTCTTCTTCTCGAACGTGAGCCACGAATTCCGCACGCCGCTCACCCTGATGCTGGCGCCGCTCGAGGAGGCGCTGGCCAAGCCGCCGGAGGGCTTGCGCGAGGACAATCGCGGCCTGATCTCCGTCGCGCACCGCAACGGCGTGCGGCTCCTGAAGCTGGTCAACACGCTGCTGGACTTCTCGCGCATCGAGGCCGGCCGCACGCAGGCGCACTTCGAGCCGGTCGATCTCTCCGCCTTCACCGCCGAATTGGCCTCGACCTTCCGCTCGGCCATCGAGCGCGCCGGGCTGAGGTTCGAGATCGACTGCCCGCCGCTCCCGCACCCGGTCCTCATAGACCGCGACATGTGGGAGAAGATCGTCCTCAACCTTCTCTCGAACGCGCTCAAGTTCACCTTCGAGGGCGGCATCGCCGTCTCGGTACGACCCGGCGCGGACGGCGACTCGGCCGAAGTGTCCGTGCGTGACAGCGGCACCGGTATCCCCGAAGCCGATCTGCCGCATCTCTTCGAGCGCTTCCATCGCGTCGAAGGCGCGCGCGGCCGCAGCATCGAAGGCAGCGGCATCGGGCTCGCCCTGGTGCTCGAGCTGATCAAGCTGCACAACGGCACGATCGATGTGCAGAGCGAGCTCGGCAAGGGGAGCCGCTTCACGCTCGGTCTCCCCTTCGCCGCCGGCGCCGTTGCCGGCAGGCAGAACGGCGTGAGCCTGAACGTCGGCCGTACACAGGCCTATCTGCAGGAGGCCGTGAGCTGGCTCGGCGAGGAGGGTGCCGACATCCCTCCCGCCTCGACCGCCGCCGATCTCGTGGTACCGGCGTCGCCCACCGCGCCGACGGGCGAGCGGGTGCTGCTGGCCGACGACAATGCCGACATGCGCGACTATGTCCGGCGGCTGCTGGCCGGCGCAGGGTACGACGTCGCGGCGGTCGAGGACGGCGAGGCGGCGCTGGCGGTCGCACGAGCGAGCCGGCCTGACCTGATCCTGTCCGATGTCATGATGCCCCGGCTCGACGGCTTCGGCCTGGTCGATCGATTGCGCGCCGATCGCGACCTCAGCGCCGTGCCCGTGATCCTGCTGTCGGCGCGCGCCGGCGACGAGGCCAAGGTCGAAGGCCTGCGCGCCGGCGCCGACGACTACCTGATCAAGCCCTTTTCCGCGCGCGAGCTGCTGGCGCGGGTGGAGTCCAATCTCAAGCTCGCCGGCACGCGCCGCGAAGCCGAGCGCCTCCTCAAGGAGGAGATGGAGGTGCTGGAGGAACTGAACCGCGTCGGCACCGCGGTCTCCGCCGAGCTCAATCTCGAGCGCGCGGTGCAGGTCGTCACCGACGCCGCCACGACGCTCACCCGCGCCGCCTTCGGATCCTTCTTCTACAACGTGGTGAACGACAAGGGCGAATCCTACATGCTCTACACGCTCTCGGGCGTGCCGCGCGAGGCCTTCGCCAACTTCCCCATGCCGCGCAACACGGCAGTATTTGCGCCGACCTTCGCGGGCGAGGCGACCGTGCGCTCGCCCGATATCCGCAAGGACCCGCGCTTCGGCAAGAACGCGCCCTATCACGGCCATCCCAAAGGCCATCTGCCCGTCGTGAGCTATCTCGCCACCTCGGTCGTCTCGCGCAATGGCGAGGTGCTGGGCGGTCTGTTCTTCGGCCATCCCGAACCCGGGGTCTTCGACGAGCGCGCCGAGCGCATCGTCGAGGCGATCGCGGTCCAGGCCGCCATCGCCATCGACAATTCGCAGCTCTACCGGTCGGCCCAAAAGGAGATCGAGCGCCGACGAGAGGTCGAGGATGTGCTGCTGAGGAACGAGCAGGTTCTGGAAGCCAAGGTCGCCGAGCGTACCGCCGAGCTCGCGCGCGAGGCCGCCGAGCGCGCCGAAGTCGAGAGCCGCTTCCAGCACCTGGTCGAGAGCGTCACCGACTACGCCGTCTACATGCTCGATCCCGATGGCATCGTGAGCAACTGGAACTCCGGCGCCCAGCGCATCAAGGGCTACACGGCCGAGGAGATCGTCGGCCAGCATTTCAAGCGCTTCTATACGCCCGAGGACCGCGAGGCCGGCGTCCCCAAGCGCGCACTGCACACGGCGCGCACGGAGGGATCGTTCAAGGCGGAGGGGTGGCGCATGCGCAAGGACGGTTCGCGCTTCTGGGCGAGCGTCGTCATCAATCCGATTTACGACAAAGGCGAGCTCCTTGGCTTCGCCAAGATCACGCGTGACATCACCGAGCAGAAGATGGCGCAGGAGGAATTGCTCAAGACGCAGGAACAACTCGCCCAGGCGCAGAAGATGGAGGGCATCGGCCAGCTCACTGGCGGCGTGGCCCACGACTTCAACAACCTGCTGACCGTGATCCTGGGCAATCTCGAGACGGCGCAGCGCGCCCTCCAGGCGGCGCCGGCCAATGCCGAGCGCGCGTTGCGTGCGCTCGACAATTCGCTGGTCGGCGCCCAACGCGCGGCCTCGCTGACGCAGCGGCTGCTCGCCTTCTCGCGGCGCTCGCCGCTCGATCCCAAGCCGATCGACGCCAATCGCCTGGTCACGGGCATGTCTGAACTGCTGCGCCGCGCGCTCGGAGAGCAGGTTACGGTCGAAACCGTGCTGGCAGGCGGCCTGTGGCGCATCCACGCCGATCCCAACCAGCTCGAGGTCGGCATCCTCAATCTTGCGGTCAATGCGCGCGACGCCATGCCCAACGGCGGACGGCTCACGATCGAGACCGCCAACACGTTCCTCGACGAGGCCTATGCGGCCTCCCAGAGCGAGGTGGCGCCCGGCCAGTATGTCGTGATCTCGATCACCGACACCGGCATTGGCATGAGCCGCGAGACCCAGGCCCGCGCCTTCGAGCCCTTCTTCACCACCAAGGATATCGGGCACGGTACGGGCCTTGGCCTCAGCCAAGTCTATGGCTTCGCCAAGCAGTCGGGCGGCCACATCAAGATATACAGCGAGCTGGGCGAAGGCACGACGGTGAAGCTTTACCTGCCGAGGCTGCTGGCGAGCGACGAGCCTCTGGCGATATCGAGCAGCATCCCGGCGCCGCCCACCGCCACGGGCGAAACCATCCTGGTCGTCGAGGACGATGCCGACGTGCGCGCCAACACCACGGGCATCCTGCGCGAGCTGCGCTACAACGTTCTGGAGGCACCGCTCGCCGCCACGGCGCTGCATCTCATCGAGGGCCATCCGGAGATCGATCTGCTCTTCACCGATGTCGGCCTGCCGGGCGGCATGAACGGCCGCCAGCTCGCCGACGCCGCACACAGGATCAGGCCCGATCTCAAGGTACTGTTCACCACGGGCTATGCGCGCAACGCCATCGTGCACGACGGCCGGCTCGATCCGGGCGTACAGCTCATTCCCAAGCCTTTCACCTATGCCGCCGTCGCCACGAAGCTGAACGAGATTCTGGGCGCGAAAATGCACGAGCCGCGCGTCTTGCTGGTCGAGGACGAATTCCTCGTCCAGATGGTGGCGCGCGAACAGCTCACCGAGCTCGGCTGCAAGGTCGAGACCGCGGGATCGGTCACCGAGGCGATGAACAAGGTGAAGCGGCTACCCGGCGGCATCGACCTCGCCATTGTGGACATCGGCCTGCCCGACCAGAAGGGCGACGTGCTGGCGGCGGAGCTCCGCGCGCTTTACCCCAAGCTGCCGATCGCCATCGCCAGCGGCTACAACGACGAGCGGCTGCGCCAGCGCTTCGCCGCCGATCCCAACGTCCGCTTCATCGCCAAGCCCTATACGATCACCGACCTCAAGCGCGTCGTCGATGGCCTGCGCAGGCCCCTCGCCGGCTAAGCCGCCGGCGGCGGCAAGTCGGACGGGTCAAGTTCGGGGACCGCAGCATCGAACGTGTCCGGACGGACGATCAGCCAGAAGACCGAGCTCGACGCCAGCGTGCAGGCGATGAGGAAAGGCCAGAGGCCGCGCGCCTGCCGCCCGAAGAGGCCGGTATCGACGTGCCTCAGCGCCAACACCGCGACGGAGACGAGGCACAACATCACCCCGACCGCGGCCCCGCCGCCGAAATAGGCCATCATGCCATCCCAACGACGCCAGCGCAGGACGAGGAAGACCGGAATGCCGAACACGATCGCCGGCACGTAGACCGACGGCAAACCGACGAAGATCATCAGGAAGCTCTGGCTGAGCGTGATACCGCCAGTGCCCAGGCTGATGGCCAGCAGCAAAAGCAATGGCGTCAACGGCGCGAAGATGAAGCCCAGGACGATGCGCAAGGCCCTTTGACGGCTCGACATGCGGCATCCAGCCTGCCCCACGCCGACACAACTGGCAATTTCTAGAAATCCAGGGCCTTGGCCTGCACCACGCTTTGGAGCGATGCAATTTTCGCCGTGAGCTCGGTCGAAAGCGGCTGATCGACCTGGATCAGCGCGATCGCCGAACCGCCCGGCTTGTCGCGGCCGAGATGGAAGGTCGCGATGTTCACCTTGTTCTCGCCGAGCAGCGTCCCCAGTCGCCCGATGAAGCCCGGCTTGTCGTCGTTGGTGATGTAGAGCATGTGCGGAGCGAACTCGGCCTCGATCTCGATGCCCTTGATCTCGACAATGCGCGGATGCTTGCCGCCGAACAACGTGCCGCTCACCGAACGCGTGTACTTGTCGGTCGTCACCGAGACCTTGATCAGCGAATTGTAGTCGCTGTCGCGCTCGTGCTTGACCTCGGCCACCTCGATTCCGCGCTCGCGGGCGACGGCGGGAGCATTGACCATGTTCACCGAATCGAGCTGCGGACGCAGCACGCCCATCAGCGCCACCTGAGAGAGCGGCTTGATGTTGAGGGCCGCGACCTGACCCTCGTACTCGATGGCGACGGCCTTGATCTCGGTGTCGGTGAGCTGGCCCGCGAACGCCCCCAGCTTCTCGGCAAGGTCGAGATAGGGTGCAAGACGCGGCGCATCCTCAGCGGACACGTTGGGCATGTTGAGCGAGTTCACGACGGCGCCGGTCAGCAGGTAATCCGACATCTGCTCGGCGACCTGCAGCGCCACGTTCTCCTGCGCCTCGACGGTCGCCGCTCCGAGATGCGGCGTACAGACGAGGTTGGGCGCGCCGAACAGCACGTTCTCCTTGGCCGGTTCCTCTACGAAGACGTCGAAGCCTGCTCCCGCGATATGGCCAGACACAAGCAGATCGCGCACCGCGAGCTCGTCGACCAGCCCGCCGCGTGCGCAGTTGATGATGCGCACACCCTTCTTGGTCTTCATCAGGTTGGCGCGGGAGAGGATGTTCTTGGTCTGCTCGGTGAGCGGCGTGTGCACGGTGATGAAGTCGGCGCGCGGCAGCAATGCCTCGAGCGTCACCTTCTCCACGCCCAGCGCCGCGGCGCGCTCGTCGCTCAGGAACGGATCGTAGGCGATGACGCGCATCTTGAGACCGACGGCGCGCTCGGCGACGATCGAGCCGATATTGCCGCAGCCGATCAGGCCCAGCGTCTTGAAGCTGAGTTCGGTGCCCATGAAGCGGTTCTTCTCCCACTTGCCGGCCTGCGTCGAGGCGTTGGCGTCGGGCACCTGGCGGGCGACGGCGAACATCAGGGCGATCGCGTGCTCGGCCGTGGTGATGGCGTTGCCGAAGGGCGTGTTCATCACCACGACGCCGTGCGCCGTGGCCGACTTCAGGTCGACATTGTCGACGCCGATACCGGCGCGGCCCACGACCTTGAGTTTCTTCGCTTCCGCCAGCACCTCGGCCGTGACCTTGGTTGCCGAGCGGATGGCCAGGCCCTCATAGTTGCCGACGATAGCGCGCAGCTCGGCCGGCTTCAGACCGGGCTTGAAATCGACGTCGCAGCCGCGCTCGGCGAAGATCTCGACCGCACGGGGGGACAGCTCGTCGGAGATAAGAACCTTGGGTTTGGCCATTTCAGTCGTCCTTCATGCTCTTTTGGACCGCGAGCCTCCGGCTCGCCCAGATTCATGAGCGAGCCGGAGGCTCGCGGTCCGGAAGACTAAGAAAACTCGCGTTGGATCTCGGCGTAGGCCCAGTCGAGCCACGGAAGCAGCGCTTCCAGGTCACTCGTCTCGACGGTGGCGCCGCACCAGATGCGCAGGCCCGGCGGCGCGTCGCGATAGGAACCGACGTCGTAGCCCGCCTTCTCGGTCTCGAGCAGGTCGGCCATTTTCTTCGCCGCAGCCGCCTGCTTGTCGGCCGGCAGCGCAGCGAACCAGGGCGCGGTGATGTTGAGGCACACCGAGGTATTGGAGCGCACGGCCTTGTCGGCAGCGAGGAAGCCCACCCACTTGCGCTCGGACGCCCACCTCTCCAGCACCGCGAGGTTGCCGTTGGAGCGCCCCATCAGCCCCTTCAGGCCGCCGACGCTCTCGCCCCATTTGAGGCCGTCGATCGCGTCCTCGACGCAAAGCAGCGAGGGTGTGTTGATCGTGTCGCCCTTGAAGATCGCCTCGGAGAACTTTCCGCCCGAAGTCAGGCGGAAAATCTTCGGCAACGGCCAGGGCGGCGAATAGCTCTCGAGGCGCTTCACCGCGCGCGGGCTCAGCACGAGCATACCGTGCGCGCCCTCGCCTCCCATGACCTTCTGCCAGGACCAAGTGACGACATCGAGCTTCTGCCACGGCAGGTCCATCGCGAAGACGGCGGAGGTCGCATCGCAGATGGCGAGCCCCTCGCGGTCGTCGGCGATCCAGTCGCCGTTCGGGACCTTCACGCCCGAGGTCGTGCCGTTCCAGGTGAAGACGACGTCATGCGTCCAGTCGACCGCCTCGAGATCGGCGATCTGGCCATAGGGCGCCTTCAAGGTGCGCGCATCCTTGAGCTTTAGCTGCTTGGCGACATCGGTGACCCAACCCTCGCCGAAGCTCTCCCAAGTCAGCATGTCGACGGGCCGCGCGCCCAGCAGCGACCACAGCGCCATCTCGACGGCGCCGGTGTCCGAGGCAGGCACGATGGCGATCTTGTAGTCGGCCGGGATGCCCAGAAGGGTACGCGTGCGGTCAACCGCCTCGACGATCTTCTTCTTGCCCAGCTTGGAACGGTGGGACCGCCCGACGGCGGCATCTTTCAGAGCTTCCGGAGTCCATCCCGGGCGTTTGGCGCAAGGTCCCGACGAAAAATCGGGACGCGCCGGACGTGCGTTCGGCTTCATCGACCTCTCCCTTACAGAAGAGCTGCACTCCGGTGGGGGAGCGTGGCCCGCGGTCGATATAGGGAAACGGCCCGGGGCCGTCAATTCACGTCTAGGGCGTCCGGCGAAACAATTCGAAATACGGGCCGGTCGTCGGATCGACGAATGCAGGCTGCACACGATAGTCCCGGTGCAACATGTCGTAGATGGCAGGTGCCCGGTTGGCCCCGGAAACGCTGGCAAGATGACTCGCCAGCTCTTCCGCGCTCCAATCCCAGAAGCCGGCAATGGCGACCCGATAACCCTTGTTGAGCGCCGTATCGATCTGGCGCTTGATCGACTGGGCGTCCTCCTCCGGTGTCCAATGCGGATGGCGGATAGCGCCCGAGTCGATCGCGATCCATTTGAATCTGGCGTCGTTGACGCCGCTGTCCCAGTCCCAGGTGTGACTCCACAGCGCATACTGCCAGACGTTGATCGGCTCGAAGCCGAAGTAGACGAACACCGTGCGTTCCGCCGGAAAATGGCCCTCGATATTGGCCAGCGCCGCCAGCGCGTCGCGATCCCCGCCGCGCCATCGCGACAGCGAGGCGACGTTCCAGGCGATCGGCAGGAGCGACAGCACGACGAGAGCTATCGTCAGCGCGCGTTGCCGACGCGCCATCAACGCCGCGACCAGCAGCGCCCAGGCAAGCGTCAGCCAACTCATGACATTGAGCTGCATCTGCGGATCCTGCGGCTGGGAGTAGATGTTCATCACCTGCCCCGCGCCCAGCGTGCCCAAAAACACGATGGCGATCGCTCGCACGCGCGGATCGTTGCGCCGCGGCCAGAGCAGGATCACGGCGACGACGAAGATCGCGAGCTGCAGCAGAACGGGGACCGAAAGCGGCAGGACGTGCTGCTTGACCGTCGCCGGATCGAGAAAATCGCCGACGATCAGCAGGTAGTTGCCGACGCCCGCCAGCATCATCCAGGCCTTGTCCCAGGAGAGGCCCGCCCATCCGGTATCGACACCCTTGCCGGTCCATAACAGGTCCGGTAGACCCATAGCGCCGTTATGTCCTTCCCAGACCTGTTGCACGATGCCGGTCATGGCCACGATGGCCACGAGCAGTGTCGCGATCAGCGCCGCGCGGCGACCGAGCGGTACCGGCGCCAGCGCGAGCGCCAGCATCAGCGCTGGCAAGGTCGGGAAGATCAGTCGCCATTCGATCAGCCAGCCGAGCGTGAACACGATCGCCACCAGCACGACGCGCGCCCAGGTCGGCCGGTCGAACCAGGCGGCCGCCATCAGCATCGAGGCGAGCAGCACGGCATAGGCCGGCATGATGTCCTCGTTGATGACGGCGAGCAGCAACACGAAGCCGCAGCCGAGATGGAACAGCGTCGCCAGCGTCGCCACCAGCGCGCTGGCCGTCACGCGGCGCACGAAGAGATAGACGAAGGCGCTGGCGAGGCTCGCCCAGAAGGCGTTGAGATAGGCGAACTGCTTCCATGCCACGCCGCGCAGGATGCCGAGCGTGTCGAGCAGCTTGGCGAGCGCGCCGTAGAGGGGGAAGTAGAGATAGTTCGAGGGGTCGAGCCGCGCGTGGCGAAAGTCGGAAATCCAGGGCTCGGCCTGGATCGACTTGTACATGCCGTTCAGCGTGAAGATATGGACGTTCTGCAGCCAGGCGATCAGGCCGCAGAGAAACAGCAGCGACAGCAGGAAGGCCAGCGCCGCCTGGCGGCCGGCCCTCCCCTCAAGAGCCGGCAGGGTCACATCTTGCGGCCGAGCAGGATCACCGCGCCTTCGGGCCCGTAGCTCTCATAGTGCTGGCAGCCGCGCTCCATCGTGAATATCTCGCCGGGCCTGTAAGCGACGGTCTTGCCGTCACGGGTCAGGCTGAAATCGCCCTTCAGCACCATGGCGCGCACGTCGAAGGGATGGCAGTGCTCGGGGTTCACCTTGGCGCCGGGGGTGGTGTTGGTCATGACGTCATAGCCGTCACGCTTGAGTTCGGCTTCGAAGGTTTGCTGGTCCATTGTTTATGCTCCTTACCCCGGTTTACGGGCAGCCACGGCATATTGCGCGCCGAACGGCAGCCATGCCAGCGCGCGATCCACACCTTGCAGGAATGTGATGCCCGGCGGCATGAACATCAGATAGTCGGTATCGAGCGCAAAGCCAACTAACCCTGCCCTAACCTCTTTTGCATCGAGCAGGACGGCATTCTCGTCGATCGGTGTGCGTGCCACGACGTAGCGCACCAGTGGATTGCGCGGGTTGTGCTCGAAAACGTAGAGCCGGCCGCCCGGCCTCAGGAGACGCGCGAGCTCGGCATAGACGGCCGGGCGTTCGCTCGGAGCCACGTGGTGAAGTACGGCGCTTATCGTCGCGATATCGAACTCACTGTCGGCGTATGGCGTGCGCGGCCCATTCTGGGGTTCGAGTCGGGGCGCGGCACCCAGAGCGGCAGGCCACCGGCTGGCAGCCTCGTCGAGCATGCCGGTCGAGACATCGCAGCCGGTAAAGTTCGCACGCGCGCCCAATCCGGCCAGCACACGCATCAGATCGCCTGCGCCGCAGCCATAGTCGAGCAATGCGAGCCCGCCGCGCCGCAGCCCAGGCTCGCGGCGCAGCAGCCAGCGTGCCTTGACTGCGATGAACTGGTCCGGCGAGTTGCCCATCATCCGCTTGA
>Ga0335083_10011140_pt1 | contig 10817 bp, 8 predicted proteins | sample Lox_Sample_42_FD_206716 | JGI IMG/M metagenome (GOLD analysis project Ga0335083, IMG submission 206716) | Soil microbial communities from Loxahatchee National Wildlife Refuge, Florida, United States - Lox_Sample_4.2 | ecosystem: Environmental > Terrestrial > Soil > Wetlands | place: USA: Florida... | reverse complement strand
CAGACGATGGCGGTGAAGCATTCGTGGAAGCGGCTTCCGAAGCCCAGCCGCTTGGCGAACACCATCCTGATCTTGCCGTCGGCCTCCAGCTGGCGCAGCGCCGGAAGCAACCCCTTCAGGTAGTTTCGCTGCACATGATACTTGATCGCGAGCCGGTCGTGCGACGATTGGGGGTCGTAGAGTTCCAGGATCGGCTCGACATGGACGACGCGCTTGGGCCGGCTGCCGAGGAAGTAGTCCAGAAGGGGCTGGAAGCGATCGCCGACCTGCTCGAGCGCACACATGGTCAGCACGCCGCTGTCGGATGGAAGCTTCAGCGAACAGTCGGGCGCGAAGAAGTCGAAGCAGCGGCCCTTGATGTTCATGCCGAGCCGCTCGTGCAGCACGTCGGCGATGCGGACGGCGGCCGGCGCCCAGTCCAGCGCCGTGATGGGCACGGACGGAAAGAGCCTGGCGTAGGCCGCGACATTGAAGGCGCTGCCGCTGCCGAACTCGTAGAGGTGACCGACATCGCCGAGGAAACGGTGGAAAAGCCAGTCGCGCAGCACTTCGATGAACCGCAGCTCGAACTGATCGGTCAGGCCGTGGATGTAGCCGCCCTGCCAACGCAGGATGCCCGAGCCATCGACGAAATCCGGGTTGAGCGCCTCCAGCGCGTAGTTGGCCTTTTCCAGCCGTTCGAGCTGGCGCTGCCAGGCGTCCCGCCAGACCGGAGCGCGTTCTTCGCCCACCGCCTTGAAGCCGTTCTCGATCCGCTTGGCCGTCTCGGCTTCGAGCGACGCCTGTCCCGCCGCATCGATCGTCTCGAAGCGAAGCTGCGCCTTTTCGAGGAGATGGCACGTACGTTTGTCCAGGGTGTCGGGGGGCAGGTCCAACGCACGCTCGAAGGCCGAGCGATGCAGCAATTCAATTCCCATCTTTACTCATCGGTCAAAATCGGTCGACGAAGGGGTTCCGGCCGACATCCTGCCCTCAATACCCTGTGCCGGCCCATGCTACTAGAGGTGCCGTCGCGGTGGCAAATTGCGTTGTGCAGAGGCCTTTTCTGTGCATTTGCAAGTAGGACCGGCTTTCTATAGGACCGCAGTTCACAAGGTGGCAATCCAGGAGGTCTGATGGCGGGCGGGAATGATGAGCTGTATCGGCGCCTGTTCAAAACCGCGCTTTTGATCCGGCTCGTCGAAGAACGCATCATCGAGCTCTATCCGTCCGATCGCATTCAGAGTCCGGTCCACCTGTCGATCGGCCAGGAAGCCGTCTCGGTCGGTGTCTGCGATGCCCTGCGGCCGGACGATCTGGTGTTTGCGACCTATCGGTCACACGGTTTCTACATCGCCAAGGGCGGCCGGCTCGACGCCATGTTCGCCGAGCTCTATGGCCGCCTGGGGGGCGTCTCCAAGGGCAAGGCGGGCTCGATGCATCTGTCGGCGCCCGAAGTGGGCCTCATGGGCTCCTCCGCCGTGGTCGCCAGTACGATTCCGCACGCGGTGGGCGCCGCGCTCTCCTTCAAGCGTCGCAGCCTGTCGCGCATCGCCGTCGCGGTGTTCGGCGACGGGGCGACGGAGGAGGGCGTCTATCACGAGAGCCTGAACTTCGCGGCCCTGATGAAGGTGCCGGCGCTCTTCATCTGCGAGGACAACGGCCTTGCCGTGCACAGCCATCGGCCCGTGCGCCAGTCCTACGACCTGCGCCGTCACGCCGAGGTCTATGGCATCAAGTGCCGGCGCTTCGAGCAGGGCTGGGACATGCTCGCCGTCCGCGAGGCCACGCTCGAGGCCGCGGAGTACACGCGCAGGGGTGCGCCCTTCGTGCTCGAGATCGCCACGGCCCGCTACAAGGAGCATGTCGGCGTCGGTGAGGACTTCCACTTCGGCTATCGCGAGAAGGCCGACATCGATGCGTGGAAGAAGCACGATCCCCTGATCAGCGACGTCGATCTCGTCAAGGCGCTGACGCCGGAGATCGAGCGCGAGATCGAGGCGGCCGTCGCCTTCGCCGAAAAGAGCGCCTCGCCCGGCCGGGCCGAGCTCCTGACCGACGTCATCTAGTTTCCGGAACTTCGATCATGACCGCGACCGCGAAAAAGCCGCAAGCCGCGACCCGGGTGCTGTCCTATGCTGGCGCCCTGCTCGAGACGATGGATGCCGGCCTCGGCCAGCATCCCAACGCCTTCATCATGGGTCAGGGCGTCGACGACTTCAAAGGCATCTTCGGCTCGACCACGAATCTGCACAAGAAGTACGGGGCCGCGCGCGTCTTCGACACGCCGCTGATGGAAGAGGGCATGACGGGCATCGCGATCGGCGCCTCGCTGGTCGGCGACTATCCGATCACCACGCATATCCGCGCCGACTTCTCCTTCCTGGCAATGAACCAGATCATCAACCTCGCCTCGAAGTACCGCTACATGTTCGGCGGCATCATGAGCTGCCCGATGCTGATCCGCGTCGTCGTCGGCCGCAGCTGGGGGCAGGGCGCGCAGCATTCGCAGAGCCCGCAGGCGACCTTCGCCCACTATCCCGGCCTCACCGTCGTGATGCCGGCGACCAGCCAGGCGATCCTCGACATGTATCCGCAGATCATCGGCCGCCATCCGGGCCCGGTGATCAGCATCGAGCATCGCCTGCTCTACAATCTCGACTTCACGGTTTCCGACCACGGCAAGCCGATCCCGCTCACCAGCTACGTGGCGCGCGAGGGCAAGGACGTCACGGTCGTGGCCACCTCGGTGATGGTGGTCGAGGCGCTGCGCGCCGCGCAGTACATCCACGACAAGACCGGCATCGAGGCCGAGATCATCGATCTCAACTCGATCAGCCATCCCGACTGGGACCTCGTCGCCAACAGCGTGAAGAAGACCGGCAAGCTGGTGATCGCCGACACGTCGTGGTCCGAATACGGCGTGGCGGGCGAGGTCTGCCGCCAGCTCGTGATGCGCGATCCGGGCCTGCTGCGCTCGCCGCCGTCGATGCTCGGCATGGCCTACGCGCCGTGCCCGACCGCCAAGAGCCTCGAGGATCTCTACTATCCCAGCCAGCACGAGACGGTGGACGCGATCCTGACGCAGGCCAGGGGCGGCAGGCACGGCGTCGAGCTGCCGAGCGAGCGGTCGATGACCGAGGCCTTCAAGAAGTTCCGCGGCCCGTTTTAACGGCCGAGCCTGTTGGCGCGATACCATGCGATCGTGCGGCGCAGCCCCTCCTTCAGGGGAATGCGCGGGGAGAAGCCGAGCGTGTCGCGCGCCAGCTTGTTGTCCATGAGCCTCACCGGAACAGTGCTCGGCCGCGAGGGATCGAACCGGACGTCGGCCTCCCTGTAGCCGTCGGCCTCGAGGATGGTTTCGAGGATCTGCCGCACCTTGTGGCCCTCGCCCGAGCAGATGTTGACGGCGAGGTACGGCTTGTCCGAGGCGAACGCCGCCAGCATGCCCTCCACGAAATCGTCGATGTAGATCAGGTCGCGGATATCCTCGCCGGTGCCCCATACCTCCATCGGCTCCTGCCGCTCGACGACGCGCCGGACGAGGGCCGCGGTGACGTGGCTCACGGCGAAGTCGTACTTGTCGTAGGGTCCGTAGACGTTGGACCCGCGAATCGCCACCGTCGGCATCGGCGGATTGACCTTCTCGGCATAGGTGCGGCACAGCACCTCGGCGTACCGCTTCATCCAGCCGGCGAAGAAATAGACGTCCACCGGGTCGCCGTTGAACATCTCGGGCTCGGCCACCGGCCGCGCGCCGGTGTCGGGGTAGGCCGCGCCGCTCGAGATGAACAGCACTTTCCGCACCTTCGCCTGATAGGCCGCCTCGAGCATCAGCGCGTTGATCAGCACGTTCGGCGTCACATGGATCAGTGGCGTGGCGCGAATCGCGGCCGCGCCCGACGTCTGCGCAGAGCAGATGAAGACGTAGTCCATGCCCGCGACCGCACGGGCGCAGTCCTCGGCCCGTCGCAGATCGACCTTGATGACGTCAGCGCCGGGAAACGGCGCCTGCAGGGGCTTGTCGTGGACAGTGAGTCGCAGCTTCGCGCCCTCGCCGGCCAGCCGAAGCGCGAGGTTCGTGCCGATGAAGCCCGCTCCGCCGGTGATCAAAACATTCTTGCCCGAGAAGTCCATGTCTCCCTGTACTACGCCCGCACTGAAGCAGATAGCGGGCGGGTTTGCTTGACGCTCCGCAACTTGTGGTCTAGCGGGAGTGAAACCGGGGGAATGAACGCTTCGTGACCACTGCCCGTCCGTCGATCAGCAGGAGTAGCCCCTGGGAGGCGGTGGCTTCGGGCATGGGGTATCACCTCGACAATCTCGGGCGCTGGATGATGGCGCGGGCGCCGGCGCTGGCGCGGAGCTATGCCGCTCTCATCGCGCCGGGCGAGCCGAATTTGCGCGTCCGGCCGGGTTGGCGCTTCGCCGAGGAATACTACGACCACAGGCAGTGGCTGGCCTGCCGGCGCGGCGCCATCTGGGAGGCGGCGGCACGTTACAAGTTCCTGATGCCGATGACGCTGCCCTGGTACGACGGCACGACCGTCGAGGTGACGCTGGGCAACGACAACAGCCTCTGCCTCTACGTCTGCGGCTCCTTCGAGCCCAACGAGTTCGCGCTGCTCGACCGGGTGCTGCGGCCGGGCATGACCTTCATCGATGTCGGCGCCAACGACGGCTATTACACGCTCTTCGCCGCCCGCCGGGTCGGCCGCCTGGGCCGGGTCGTGGCCGTCGAGCCGAGCACGCGCGAGCGCGTGCATCTGCGCCGCAACGTCAAGCGCAACAGCCTCGACAATGTGAGCATCGTGGCGGCGGCGCTCGGCGCCTCGAACTCCGTCGCCGATCTTCGGCTCGCGCACGGCGTGCATGCCGGCCACAACACGTTCGGCCGCTTCGCCCATGACGGCGTGCAGGCCGACAGCCTCGAGCAGGTGAGCGTCGAGACGCTCGACAAGGTGGTCGCCAATCTCGACCTCAGTCGCGTCGACTTCATCAAGATCGACGTCGAGGGGGCGGAGGCGAGCGTGATCGACGGCGCGCGCACGGTGCTGACGAAGATGCGCCCGATGATCCTGCTCGAGGTCAACGACAGTGCGCTTCGCGCGCAGGGTTCCAGCGCGGAAGTGCTGCTTGATACGCTGCGCCGGGCGTTCAACTACGAGATCATGGTGTTCTCGCCGGAGACGGGCCTGATCGAGCGGCTGACCGAGAGCGCGCCGCTGTCGGCCAACGTTGTCGCCATGCCGAGCGAGCGGACTGCCGAGTTGCTGCCAGCCCCCGGCCTTGACCGCTAGTCCTCTCGAAAACGCGGCCGGGCGCCTGCGGCGCTGGCTGGCCACCGAGGCTTTCCCGCTGTGGGCCACCGCCGGCTTCGACCGCGGGCAGCGCCGGTTCCAGGAACGGTTGACGCTGCAGGGCGCGCCCATTGCCGACACACCGCAACGGCTGATCGTGCAGGCGCGGCAGGTCTATTCCTACGGCCTGGCGCATCGCCGCGGCTGGCATGCCGGCGCCGAGGCGCTGATGCGACAGGGCTTCGCCTCCATGGTGCGCGACTATTACAAGCCCGATGGCAAGCCGGGCTGGGTCTTCTCGGTGCACAGCGATGGCCGGGTCGCGGAAGGCCGGCGCGATCTCTACAGCCATGCCTTCGCGCTGATGGGGATCGGCTCCTATGTGCTCGCGACCGGTGATCGCGCGCCGCTCGCGCTGGCCGACGAGACGCTGGCCTATCTCGATCGCGAGCTTGGCGCTCCCAACGGCGGCTATTTCGATTCCTTGCCGGCCATCGACGATCTCCGGCGGCAGAACCCGCACATGCATCTGTTCGAGGCCATGCTGACCCTGTGGACAGCCTCGAAGGAGCGCCGTTTCCTCGAGCGTGCCGCGGCGAAGTTCGAGCTGTTCGCCAAGCACTTCTTCCTGCCGCACGCAGGCGTGCTCTGCGAATATTTCGACGCCTCGCTGGTCTCGGCCGCCGGGACGCGCGGGCAGATCGTCGAGCCCGGCCATCATTGCGAGTGGATCTGGCTGTTGCGCTGGTTCGAGCGCGAAACCGGCAAGCCGGTCGGCCGCTACGTCGACGCTCTGTACGATCATGCGCACAGGCACGGCTTCGACGGGGCGGGCCTGATCGTCGACGAGCTGCTGATCGACGGCACGCACCATTTGCCGTCACATCGCGTCTGGCCGGTCACCGAGGCGATCAAGGCCAATGTCGCCGAAGCGGCCCAGGGCCGGCCCGGCGCCGCCGACATGGTCGTGACGCTCGTCGACCAGCTGTTCGACCGCTACTTCAAGGGCATGCCTGCGGGCGGCTGGATGGATCGCCTGGACGCGAAGGGGCAACCGGCCACCGATTTCATGCCGGCGAGCACGCTCTATCACGTCGCCTGTGCGATCGACGAAGTGGTGACCTACGCCAAGCTCTAGCGCGTGAGGAAGCGGTTGCCCTCGGTGCGGACGCGGTTGCGCCAGTAGTCGAGCAAGTCCTTCAACGTCTGCTCGTAGGGGATTTCCGGCTTCCAGCCCGTGTGGGCGTGGAACTTCGCCGTGTTGGGCACCTGAAGATCGGCGTCGATGGGGCGGAGCCGGTCGGGATCGACCTCGACCTTGATGTCCTTCCCGAGCGGCGAATAGGAGAGCAGCGTGTCGAGGATCTGCTTCACCGTGCAGGAATGCGTGCCGCCGATATTGTAGTAGGCGCCGGCCGTCGGCTTCACCGTGACCAGCATGTAGTAGGCACGCACGGCATCGCGCACGTCGGCCACCGTGCGCAGCGATTGCAGGTTGCCGACCTTGACCACGGGCGGGATGAAATTGCTTTCGATCATCGCGATCTGCTTCGCAAAGGTCGATTCGGCGAACACATCGCCGCGCCGCGGCCCGGTATGGGTGAACATGCGCGTGGTCATCACCGTCATGCCGTAGGCCTCGGCATAGAAGCGGCCAACGAGATCGGTGCCGACCTTGGAGATGGCGTAGGGCGAGGCCGGATGGAAGGTGCATTCTTCGTCGATCGGCAGCTTCTCCTTCGGCACGCGGCCGAACACCTCGGACGAGGCGCAGACATGGATCACGGCCTTGGGCGCATGCTCCTTGAGCGCATCGAGCACGCGCACCGTGCCCTGGACGTTGGTGTCCATCGTATCGATCGGCGCGTCGAAGCTGGTGCGCGGAAAGCTCTGGGCCGCGAGATGGAAGACGTAGTCGGGCTTGGCCTGGGCGACGGCGTCGCGGATCGACAGGGTGTCGCGCAGATCGCCGTAGACCAGCGCCAGGCGGTCCTTGTCGTTGATGCGGCCGACCAGGTGCGAAAGATTGTCCATTGGGCTCCGCCAGCGGCAGAGCCCGGTGATGTCCCAATCCGTCTCCTTCAGCAGAAAATCCGCAAGGTGGGAGCCCACCATGCCCGTGATGCCAGTGATGAATACCCGAGGCCGCGCCATCCAAGATCCGTCGTTTGAGTGCGCCGCAAACTAGGATCGACATTGAATCGGCGCAAGGCAGGTCTTAGAGGTGCGCCATGAAATACCGCCCTCTCGGCCGCACGGGCATTACGGTTTCGGAAATCGGCTTCGGCGCCTGGGGCATCGGTGGACGCACGGCCGGCGAGACCTCCTATGGCGAGACCGATGATCGCACCTCGCTCGCAGCCCTGGGACGGGCGCTGGAGAAGGGCATCACCTTCTTCGACACGTCGAGCGCCTATGGCGACGGCCACAGCGAGGAGCTGATCGGCCGCGCCTTTGCGGGCGTGCGCGACAAGGTCGTCCTCGCGACCAAGGCAGGCTACGAGTCGTGGGACCGCGCGCCGGACTTTTCCGCGCGGGCGATCGTGCAATCGGCCGAGCGCAGCCTGCGGCGGTTCGGCACCGACTGCATCGATCTGTTCCAGCTCCACAACGCGCCGCTCGAGGTCCTGAAGTCGGACGACGTGCTGGAAGCGCTGGCCGGCCTCGAGCGTGCGGGCAAGATCCGCGCCTGGGGCGCCTCGGCCAAGTCGCCGACCGACGCGCTCGAGGCGATCGTGGCGACGGATGTCGCCGTCGTGCAGGCGAACTTCAACATGATGGATGTCCGCGCGATCGACTCAGGCCTGCTGGAGGAGGGGCAACGACGCGGCACGGGCTTCATCGCGCGCACGCCGCTCTGCTTCGGTTTCCTCGCCGGCACGATCGGGCGGGACACGGTCTTTCCGCCGGGCGACCATCGCAACGGCTGGTCGCGCGCGCAGCTCGACAACTGGATCGATGGCGCGGGCGATCTGCTGGCGGCGGTCGCGGCCCCGCCCGGCAAATCGGCGGTGCAGCATGCGCTCCGCTTCTGCCTGTCCTTCGACGGCGTATCGAGCGTGATCCCGGGGCTGCTCACGCCCCGCGAAGTGGACGAGAACGCCGAGGCGAGCGAGGCGGGGCGCTTGCCGGCGAAAGCCGTCGCCGCGGTGCTGGAGATCAACCGGCGACGCCAGTTCTTCGTGCGCGGCGCGCGGGCCTAGCCTTCCCAGTCGGCGGCGCAGAGCGTGCGCTGTTCGAGGGCGACGTCGGCGAGGCCCCAGCTTTCCGGCTGGGTCAGCGCGGGAAGCTCGCCTTGCGCCCAGCGGCTGGCCGGCAGCACGAAGTTGCGCTCGATCGACGGGCCGAGGATGGATTCCACTCCCCTGATCTTGCGGCGCGGATAGTCGAAGCTGGTGCGCGCCCAGTGCGCCGCCTTGGCTCCGACCCTCTCGAACAGGAACTTGTCCAGGTGCCGCTGCCACGGCCGCCAGACCTGGAGGACGCGCGCGCTGTTGAGGTTGCCGTGAATGGGTTTGTAGACGCGGCACTCGTCCGGCCAGCGCGTCTCGATGACGCCGAGAGCGGCGGCCGCATGAAGCACGAGCGAATCGTTGTCGAGCGTCAGCACCGTGCGATCGAGCACGCCGCCGCGCAGGAGATGCCAGTAGGCCGAGCTCATCAAGGTGAAATCGCCGCAGGCGTTGGTGTGCAGGTCGCGCAATTCCCAGTAGGCGGACTGGTGAATGAAGGCGTGGATCTCGGAGGGCAGGGCGGCGAGATGCGTGAGCAACGCCGCGTCATCGAGGTCCCAGATGCTCTCGTCCTCGATCACGACGTCATGACGGTCGAGCCGGTACACCGTATCCGGATCGAGTTCGCGCTGGGCGATCTTCGCGATCGCGGCGTCGGAGAAGAACGTGTCGCTGGCCTTGGTCGTGGAGAAGCGGCCGCGGGCGCGTCGCAACCCGACATTGACGGCTTCTCCCGCCTGGATGCCGCGTTCGCGGGCGCCGGCGAAGCGGTCGTGATATTCCGGCGGCACGATGATGCCGCGGATGGCCACGCGGCTCAGTTTCTGCGGCAGGTCGAGGCTTTCGATCAGCAGCGGCCGGTCCGACGGCGGGTTCCACTCCACGACGATAATCTCGGCATCGAGTCCGACCCGTTCGAGCTGGCCGATGAGACAGGCGGTCGCACGGTTGACGCGGCGGATGTAGCTCGGCGTATAGCCGTCATTGCGGCCGCAGGTGACGAAGCTTACATAGGCTCCCAAGGTCTTATCCCAAGCCCGGTGCGGGACCAGGCATTCCCGAGGCAGAGTACCGCCTTGAAAAGCCCGCTTTTCAAGATTAAAAACCCTGTAACGTCAAGCACTTATTAAGGACTGATGATGGACGCGCAACAAGGCGCCCCCAATGGTCGTCCCGTGAAGATCGGCCTCGTCCAGATCAACAACAGCTTCTCGGGGCAGAACTATCTGCCCTATTCGATCGCGCTGTTGCAGACCTACGTGCAGAAGTTCTCGCCGCGGCCGGAGCGCTATGAATTCCTGACGCCGCTCTACAAGCGCGTACGCATCGCCGATGCCGTCGAGGCCCTCAAGGACGCCGACATCGTCGGCTTCAGCACCTATGTCTGGAACGGCCGCATCTCGCTCGAGATCGCGCGGCGCCTGAAGGAGCTGAAGCCCGGCATCATCATCATGTTCGGCGGGCCCCACGTGCCGGACCAGCCGGAAGAGTTCATGCGCGCCCATCGCCAGATCGACCTGGCGGTCCACAACGAGGGCGAGCGCACCTTCCTGAAGCTGCTCGAAGCCTATCCCGACCGCACGGCCTGGCAGACCATGGCCGGCGTCAGCATGGTGAGGCCCGACGGCTCCTTCGTGCGCAACGCCAACATCGATCGCGTGCGCGACCTCGACGAGATCCCCTCGCCGTTCCTCGAGGGCGCGTTCGATTCGATCATGAAGGCCAATCCGAGCGAGAGCTGGATCGGCCTGTGGGAGACCAACCGCGGCTGCCCGTTCCGCTGCACCTTCTGCGACTGGGGCTCGGCCACGGCCGGCAAGGTCACCAAGTTCGGCGAGGAGCGGCTGTTCCGCGAGGTCGACTGGTTCGCCGAGAAGAAGATCGAGTACATCTTCTGCTGCGACGCCAATTTCGGCATCCAGAAGCGCGACGTCGACATCGCCAACTACGTGGCCGACGTGAAGAAGAGCACCGGCTATCCGGTGGCGCTGTCGGTGCAGAACACCAAGAACGCGACCGAGCGTGCCTATCTCACGCAGAAGATCCTGTCCGACGCCGGCCTCAACAAGGGCGTGGCGCTTTCCATGCAGAGCGTCGACATGCCGACGCTCGAGGCGATCAAGCGCGACAACATCTCGCTCAACACCTACATGGAGCTGCAGCGCCGCTTCACCAAGGACAAGGTCGAGACCTACTCCGACCTGATCCTGGGATTGCCCGGCGAGACCTACGAGTCGTTCGTGCGCGGCGTCGACCAGCTGATGGAGAACGGCCAGCACAACCGCATCCAGTTCAACAACCTCTC
>Ga0335083_10011136_pt1 | contig 10819 bp, 9 predicted proteins | sample Lox_Sample_42_FD_206716 | JGI IMG/M metagenome (GOLD analysis project Ga0335083, IMG submission 206716) | Soil microbial communities from Loxahatchee National Wildlife Refuge, Florida, United States - Lox_Sample_4.2 | ecosystem: Environmental > Terrestrial > Soil > Wetlands | place: USA: Florida... | reverse complement strand
TCGCGGCCTTATCCGTTGAAACGAACACCATGTCCGCGCCAACTTCGAGACACGCATTCGCGACATTGCGGCAGCCGCCGACATTGGTGCGCACGCCCTCGCAAGGATGCGCTTCGACCAAGGGCACCTGTTTCAGCGCCCCGGCATGAAAGACCAAGTGCGGCTGCTCTCGCCGAAACCAACGCTTGATCGAGTCGGCGTCGCGAATGTCGGCCAGAGCGAGAGCTGCCTCCGGCATTTCGCGCGAGATCTGAAACAAGTTTAGTTCGGAGCTGTCGAGCAAGACCAGCCGTGACGGCCCAAAACCCGCCACGCGCCGAGCCAACTCGCCGCCGATCGAACCGCCGCCGCCGGTAATCAGCACGCGCTTGCCGGTGATCGCAGCGCCGATGCGATCCCAATCCACGCGCGCCAAGGTTCGGCCGATCACATCGCCGATCGTCATCGCACGCAGCATGCCGCCATCAATCAGCGAGACGCTCATCCGAGCTTCGGCGGCTTTAGCCAGCACGGCGCGCGCGGCTACACGTGAAGGGATCGGCTCGGCGAGAATGAGACTATCGGCACTCCCGCCGGCGACATCGAGATCAAGCGATCCCCAGTCCGACACTCGGCTGAGGATCGCCAAACCCGACACGTCGCCTTCGCCAATGAGGATCGCCCCGTGTAGTCGCGCTGGGATCGGCTTGATCGAGATTTGCCCCAGCACAGCGCGCACGGCCGGCGCAGCGCCCACCAGGACCCCGGCTGGTTCAGGTATTGGCGTACGCGTCAACGGCTGCTCCCCCGCGAGCGCAATGCCGAACCCCAAACCCACATATGTTCGTCGTTCTTATGGAGCGCCGCAGCGCTGTCTACTCAAATCCAACTCACCTAAATGAAATCGAACACATTTTTACATCGCTTCTTTGTTCCGCGCGGACGCGTCTTTGATGCATAGAACGCGGCGCTTTGGAAAGTCCGCCAAAATCAACGCCTCGTCTCACGGACATTCGATCTTTGCCGGCGCCCGCCCGATCCAGAGTTGAACTGCACCGTGCAACCACGCTTTAGTGCGGTCTGGGGTTGATGTGATGGACGCTGGCCACAGCAAGACTCAGCCAACGGCGCAAGCCACCTTGAGCGTTGCGACGCTGGACAGGCGCTTGGGCATTCGCAAGCGGGCCCACGAAGATGGCCTGCGCGATTTTCCGCCTGCAACCGCGGATGATCTGTCAGAAACCGAACGCGCGATCCTCACGGTCGCGGCCGATGCGCATGCCCGCATTGACCAGGTGCGCGCCAGCACGCGCACGGAAGCCGAGCGTCGGCTGCGGGCGCTGGCGCCGACTCCGCAGGATCTCTCGGGGCCGCCGCTCGATGCACAATTGGCCCTCCGCCAAATCGAGGCGCGACTAGCACACGATTGGGCTTCGGCGGCGCGGGGCGCGCGGGAGGCGCGGTTAGAGCTGGACGAGTTCAAGCACACCCACGATCTGCATCGCGGGGCCGTGACGCCGAATTCGACACTGTTTCAAGCCGGGCTTCTGTTCGCGGCGGCGCTGTTCGAATCTCTCTTCAGCGCGACTTTGTTCGCGGAGGCCGATCCGCGAGGCCTGCTTGGCGGCGCGATTACAGCCATCGGCTTGTCGGGCGCCAACGTCGTGCTTGGTTTCCTCGCTGGTTATGTCGGCCTGCGCTATCTCCAGCACCGGACCCCATTGGTCAAAACGCTGGGCGGCGTTGCGTTCGCCGTGCTGACCGGCTTTGCCATAATTCTCAATGGCGGCGCGGCGGCCTGGCGCGACATGCTGGTGCAAGGCGACGCCGCCGACAGCTCGACCGCCACCATTTCGCTCTGGTCGGCAGTCTTGCATCTCCGTACCCCTCAGGCGGTCGTTCTTCTGATGCTTGGCGGCGGTGTCTGGGTGTTTTCCGCGCTCAAAGGCTATGCCAAGTTCGACGACCCCTATCCCGACTATGGCAAAATGCATCGCGCAGCGCGGGACGCCGAGGACGCCCTTTCCGACTTTCGCGCCGAGGCGACGCTCGACCTCGAAGCTCCGATCGACGCCGCGCGCGCAACACTGAACGCGCGGCTCGAAAAGATGCGCAGTGACGTCGGCGCCATGAGCAAGGCGTTCGACGAGGCCTCGCTTAAAATGCAGTCGCTCGACGCTGAGGCGCAGGCTCTAGACGCCGCGGCGGCCAGCGCGGTGCAGCTTTACAGACAACAGAACCTTGCGGCGCGAACGTCGGCTGCGCCCGCCTATTTTGGCGCCGCGCCGCCCGCCGCCGGCGCCGCTCTCGACGCGCTTGGCGGTTGCGCCGAATTGGTGGACGAGGCGCGCACGCGGCTCACCCGCGCGCAGCAACAATCAAATGAAGCCCTCAAGAGCCTGCTGCTCGAGCTTGAAACCGCGCAAAAACGCCTCGACGCCGCAGCTTCGACATGAGGCGCCCAGTCCGCCGCAGCCGCGGCCGCAGCCTGCTCGGCGTCCTGTTGATTGGCGGCGTGTTCGCCGCGCTCGCCGCCTTTGCGATCGCCGCGGTCTTGCTCAAGTCGCCCCCCGTCGACGCGGACTCGCTGTGCAGGACTGACCAAGCTCTGCGCGCTCACACAATCATTCTGGTGGATTCGACGGATAAGCTTGAACCGCGCCATCGCAACAAACTCCGCGCCGTCGCGCGACAGGAGGTTGCGCGACTTGGCGAGTATGATCGCCTCACTTTGCTCCGGCTCAATCCGCGGCGGCCGCAGGAGCCCACTCTGCTGTTCTCCAAGTGCCTGCCGAAATCGCCCGACGCCGCCAATCCATTGTTCGAAAATCCGCGTCTTGCACGCGCGCGCTGGGACGCCGACTTCGAGAGCGCGCTCGACACCGCGTTGCGAAGCGCCCAGCACGGCGGCGCGGGCGCGGCCTCACCCATTCTCGCCGGCTTGCGCGCCGTCGCCGCCAATTCCGATTTCGGTGCAGACGTTCCAAGCCGGCGCTTGGTTCTCGTATCGGACATGCTCGAACACGACCCCAACGGCTTTTCTCTCTACGTCGAAGGTGCGGATTATCCACATTGGCGGGCGACGCCGGGGCATGCCGCGGCGGATTTCTCGGACGTCGCCATCCGCATCGTTCCGCTCGATCGTCCCGAGCATGCGGCGCGGCAGGCCGCGGCTCTTGGCGGCTTTTGGCCGCAATATTTCGATGATTCCGGAGCCAAATCGATCGGCGTCGACCCCTACTAAGGCATTTACTTCCGTTTCGGGGAATCACGTTAAGCTGGCGCTGACTCGAAACGATCCTGGGGGCAGGCGTGAGTTTCTCTTGGCAAGGCGCGAGCGGGCGCTGGTATGAGTTTGACGTTGCGCGCGCAAAGCGCGTGTGGGAGCCGTTTGGCGGCATTTACATGTTTGTAAAGCCAGGCGATCCCCCGACCATGGAAGCCGGCGGGCCGGTCGCGCTGTTCATCGCCAAGACCAACGATTTCGCACAAGCTCTAACCCGCCATGAGATGTGGCCTGCCGCGCAGCAGCTCGGCGCCGGCGAAGTGCATCTCCTGGTGATCGAGAATGCTGACCTGAGAACGCAAGTCGAAAAGGATTTGCTTGGCGCGCAGACGCCGATCCTCAATCGGCAGATGCTTCGCCGCGTCGCCTAACGGGCGGCGACTGCGATACTTGGGTAATCGCACAGCACGCCATCAATGCCGAGCGCATAAAAGGCGCGCAGTTCAGCGTCCAAATCGCCATGACTGCGATAATGCTCCGGTGATGCGGGGTCGCCGCGACGAAGCTCTGGCGGCAGGAACGTATTTTCCGCCCGGAAGGTCCAGGCAAAGACTTTGAGGCCCACAGCGTGCGCGCGCGTGATGAGGTCCGTGGGCGGCAACGCCCCGCCATCGGGCGCACGCGGAATGATCAGGCTCTTCTCCACATTTATTCCGCGCGCATAGCTTGCAACGGCGGCCAGCGCCGCGCCGTCCAATGCGGCGGGATCGACAGAATCCGGCGCTGTTGTGTTTGGTGCGATCAGCTGCACAAGACTGAAGCGCAAGGACGACATGCCGGCGAGCGCGCGCAATGGCGCCGTCTCAAAGCTCTGCGCCCAAATGCGATCCGCTGCGGCTTGTCCGCCAGCGCTCCGCACCGCCGCCGCGAACAACGCGGCGGAATCGAAGCCGCAGCCGCGCAGATAGGCGACATGCTTCAGCTCAGCTATCAGACCGACATTCGACGACCGCACAAGGTCGATCAGCTCGGCAAAGCTGACGATGGGCTCCTGCCCGTCAAACGCCGCGCTCCCCGGACGAAAGAACGGCCACGGCTCTCTGCAGCGGAGAACCTTCAGCTCGGCCAGTGTGAAATCCTCGACGAACCAGCCCGTGAAGCTGACGCCGTCAATTACTTTCGTGGTCTGCCGCGCCGCGAACTCAGGATGCTGAGCCACATCGGTCGATGTCGAGAGTTCGTCATCGTGGCGGCAGACAAGAACGCCATCCTTCGACACCAACAAATCTGGCTCGATGAAGTCCGCGCCCTGTTCGATCGCGCGCCGATAGGCCGCCATCGTATGCTCGGGCCGCTCGCCGCTGGCGCCACGATGCGCCATGACCGCCGGTGGCTTCTTCTCAGCGTTGCTCATGCCTGCGCAGCCCCCCAACGCCAGCGCGCCGCAAAGCAGGTCGCGCCGCCTCAAATCTTCTCGTCTTGCGGCGCCAGCCGCGTCAACATCAGGCCCATGAACACCATGGCTGCACCGTAGGCCATCGCCAACCCGCCAAAGACGCCGTCAAGCGCCGGGTCGAGATCGGGAAACACAGTCGCGAAATTATACGTAAGGATCGCATTCAGCAGCAGGCTGGGGAACGCCACGCCGATCGCGGCCTCGCCCTCATCGCCGGGCGCTTCGCGCAAGATCTTCAGCAACACAAAGCCCATCGCCGCACCGATCAGCAGGGCCCCAGCGAACAGGAGATAGGGCGATAGCGTCGATGGCGTGAAGAAATAGACCCCGGCAAACCGAAACAGCGCTGCGTTCGCCAACCACAACAAAAACCCAAGTCCCATAGCGCGCAAAATCATCTCTGGTCCCCTGTTGCGTTCCGGGCGGGCTTGATCGCCGCGGCCTCGGCTTTGTCAAGCTTTCATCATTTCACGGGCGACGATCAAACGCATGATTTCGTTGGCGCCCTCAAGGATGCGGTGCACGCGGAGATCGCGGACGATCCGCTCGACCTCGAAATCCCGGAGATAGCCGTAACCGCCGAACAGCTGCAGCGCCGCATCGGCCACTTTGTGGCCGGTGTCCGACGCGAAGCGCTTAGCCATGGCGCAATATTGGCGCGCCTCTGGATCGCCAGCGTCGAGCCGCCGGGCTGCGGCGTGCAGCAGCGCCCGCGCTGCGGCTAGCTCTGTCGCCATATCCGCGAGTGCGAATTGCGTGGCTTGAAAATCCGCAATGCGCTTGCCGAATTGTTTGCGTTCGCGGACATAGGTCAGCGCGCGATCGATCGCATCCTGAGCGCCGCCCAGCGAACATGCGCCGATATTGAGACGTCCGCCGTCCAGGCCGCGCATCGCATAGGTGAAGCCTTCGCCTTCAGGACCGATGCGATTTTCCACTGGCACGCGGCAATCCTCGAAATTCACGATCGCGGTAGGCTGGGCGCGCCAGCCCATCTTATCCTCTGCTTTGCCGAACGAGAGGCCGGGCGTTCCGTCGTCGACGATCACGGTGGAGATGCCCTTCGGCCCGTCTTCGCCGGTGCGGCACATCACGACATAGAGATCGGAGAAGCCCGCGCCCGATATGAACGCCTTGGCGCCGTTGAGCTTGTAATGAGCATTGCCGTCCGCCTTGGCGCTTGTCTTCAAACTCGCGGCGTCCGAACCGGAGCCCGGCTCGGTCAAACAATAAGACGCGATCTTTTCCATCCGCGTGAGCTTCGGTAGGTAACGCGCGCGTAATTCATCACTGGCGAACGCGTCGATCATCCAGGCGCACATATTGTGGATGGAAAGAAACGCCGCGGTCGCAACGCAACCGCGCGCTAACTCCTCAAAGATCAAAGCGGCGTCCCAGCGCGAGAGGCCGGAGCCGCCGAATTCCTCGCGCACATAGATACCGGCAAAACCGAGCGCGGCGAGTTCTTCGAGGACGCGGCGATCGAGCCCCTCGTCCTCCCACCGGCGCGCATTGGGGCGCAGCCGCTCCTGCGCAAACGCCCTCGCGGTCTCCACGATCAGTCTTTGATCTTCGTTCAGTTCGCCGAGCATGAGGGCCTCCGCCCGGCCTTATACAAGCGGATCGGTTCCCGCGCAGCTTCCGCAAGGATAGCCACGCAAACGGAACCGTCTGCGGCGGCCGGCGTTGGAATTTCCGGCAAAGGGCGGCAACCTTACCGGAGGGATCCATGTCGAAGACGCTCCTAATCGCGGCTAGCACCGCCATGCTCCTGGCGCTCGCGGCTTGCGGCAGCGAAGAAACGACGACCGCGACCGACACCGCGATGAGTTCAGATACCGGCTACGGCAACAGCACTGCAACGAGCACGCCGACCGATACAAGCACGACCACGGATACGGCCTCGTCGACGGCAACGGCGACCACTACGACGCAGTAATTGCGGCTTGCTCGCAGGCCGGCGGCGCGCAGCGCTTCTAGTGCTGCGCGGCGTCCTGCAGGCGTGTGAGCTCACGCACCAGCTGGTCATGGAGCGGAACGCCGCCAGCCTGAAGCTGCGCGTCGCGCGGCGCAGCGGCCAAAGCGTTCTCCAGCGACATTTGCGCCCGCGTCAAAGCCGCGGCGTCCACCGGCTCCTGCGCGCTTTCCTGCGCGTGGGCCCGCCGCAATTCGAGGTTCGCCATGGCAAGACAAGCGCGGGCGTTTATGCGTGCGGCGGCGGCGTCCGCCGTTCGCGCCGCGCACATCGCCGCATTGAGGCGCACCGCATCCTCAAGCGCCCCAAGGGCGCCAGGACGATCCTGCTTCGCCAGCCGCGGCGCATAGAGCGCGGCGACGCTTGCCGCGTAAGCGGCGCGCCAAGTGGGATCGGCCGCATTGTTCTGCCCAAGCCGCAGGCTGAATTGTGAAAAACGTTCGCGGACGTGCTGGGCTTCTTCATTTTGGCCGACCGCGGCATAAGCGTTGGCGAGTTTTTCCCAAAGCCCGACAATCGTCTCAGCGCGAACGCCGAATACCCAGCCGGCCATGCCGATTTTGCCGATAGCCTCTTCAACAGATCGCAGCTGACGAAGATTGGAGACGCTCGCGGATTGACTTGCCGCGATCGCGTCAATCGAACCTCCGGCCTGGACGATCAGCATTTGCGCGCCGTCTCGCAAAGTCGCGCGCTCCGCGTCCGCCGCCACGCCCGCACGCGCGCGGGCATTGGCTTCCTGCTCTCGAGCCGCAAGCGCCGCCTGGCTGCGCTGCGTCGCTTCTTCCGCGCGCTGCTGCGCCGCCTGGCGCTCGTGTTCCACCTGCTGGGCGTTGTGCGTGGCGAACAAGCCGTATCCGACACTCACCACCAGGCCCGCGGCGAGGATTGCCGCGGCCCCTGCGACGCCCATCAAGCGCGCACGAACGCCTCTCGAATTTTGCTCCGCCAGCCTTTGAATGCTGAGGCCTAGGAGCGCAGCGTGGAGGCGCAGCAGACCAGCTTCATAGCCATCCCCGACCAACACGCCGTTGGCCCGCTTGATCTCCCGCAAATCCGCCGCGAGCGCTCCCCGTCCCAAAAAAGAAGGCGGAAAGAAATCGCGCTCGACCTCGCTGACGTCGTGTGCATCTGGCGCTATGACCGCGAACACACGCCGCGACCGGTCCAGGGTGATGAAACGGTCGATGACCCGATTGAGCGCAAAATCCGCCGCAGCAGCCGGGCTGCAGATCACCACCAGCCCATCGCTGCCGCTCAACACTGCTTCGACATCTTCCGATAGCTGGCCGCCGGGATAAACATGGATCGGCCCGAGCAGGGACACAGCAATCCGGCTGGGCGCCGGACCGTTGGCGCCAGCCAGCCCCACCAGAGGCTCAGGCGTTCGCTTGCCATCGAGCGCGCGGCGCAAATCTTCGGCCGCCTTTGCGTCCGCGTCGCTAAAGCAGAGACAGGCCCGATAGATCATGCGTTCCCCTGACCTAGCTTAGGATCGCGGGGGCGTTTAAAGCAATCCGGTCCACCTCCGGGACCACCAGCCCTACGCTGCTTTTCGCTCGGCTTTGCCGTCGAACAGGAAATCGTTGCCGTCGAAGCTGACCCGGACTTTGTCGCCGTCCTTCACACGACCTTCAAGAATGAGGCGCGCAAGGGGGTCCTGCAGGTCCTTCTGGATGACTCGCTTTAGCGGCCGTGCGCCGTAAGCCGGGTCATAGCCCCGCTTGGCCAGCTCGCTCTTGGCGCGCTCGTCCAGATTGATGTGGATATTCCGACCAGCCAAGAGCTTCTCCAGCCGCTTCAGCTGGATCTCGACGATCTGACCCATCTGCGCGCGCTCGAGCCGCTTGAACAGGATAATCTCATCGATCCGGTTCAGGAATTCCGGACGGAAGCGCGCGCGGATTTCGCCCATGACCAGTTCACGCACGTCTTCCACATCGGCGCCTTCCGGCTGATCGGCCAGATATTGCGCGCCGGCGTTGGACGTCATGATCAGGATGACGTTCTTGAAATCGACAGTGCGGCCCTGGCCATCGGTGAGGCGGCCATCGTCCAGCACTTGCAGCAGCACGTTGAACACGTCCGGATGCGCCTTCTCGATTTCGTCGAACAGCACGACCTGATATGGCCGCCGCCGCACGGCTTCCGTCAGCGCGCCGCCTTCTTCATAGCCGACATAGCCCGGAGGCGCCCCGATCAGGCGCGAGACCGAATGCTTTTCCATGTATTCCGACATGTCGATCCGCGTCATCGCGGTGTCATCGTCGAAGAGGAAGCCGGCGAGCGCCTTGGTGAGTTCGGTTTTGCCGACGCCCGTCGGCCCCAAGAACATAAACGAGCCGATCGGCCGGTTCGGATCCTGCAAGCCCGCGCGTGCACGGCGCACCGCGTCGCTGACCGCCCGCAGCGCCGGCTCCTGGCCAACGACGCGGCCACGCAGCTGATCTTCCATTTTAAGAAGCTTCGCTTTCTCGCCTTCGAGCATTTTCTCCACCGGCACGCCGGTCCAGCGCGAGACCACTCCCGCGATCGCCTCGGCGTCGACGACCTCCTGGACCAGCGCGCCCTTGCCGCCGCCTTTGGCCTCGGCTTCGGCGATCGCCTTTTCGATTTGCGGAATGCGCCCGTATTTCAATTCGCCCGCCTTGGCGAAATCGCCGCGGCGCTGCGCGTCGAGCAATTCGTTCTGCAGCTTCTCCAGCTCTTCCTTGGCCTTCGCTGCGCCGGCGAGCTTTTGCTTTTCCGCATTCCAGGTCGCGGTGAGTTCGGCGGACTTGGTTTCCAGCTCGCGCAACTCCGTCGCCAGCTTACCCAGACGATCCTTCGAACCCGGATCGCTTTCCTTCTTCAGCGCCTCCTGCTCGATCTTGAGCTGCATGATGCGGCGATCGAGTTCGTCCAATTCTTCCGGCTTGGAATCTACCGCCATGCGCAAGCGCGCGGCGGCTTCGTCCATCAGGTCGATCGCCTTGTCCGGCAGGAAGCGGTCGGCAATGTAGCGGTGCGACAGCTGCGCGGCGGCGACGATGGCGCTGTCGGCGATGCGCACGCCGTGGTGCACCTCGTAACGCTCCTTCAGACCGCGCAGGATCGAGATGGTGTCTTCGACGCTCGGCTCTTCGACAAACACCGGCTGGAAGCGCCGCGCCAAAGCCGCGTCCTTTTCCACATGCTTGCGATACTCATCAAGCGTGGTGGCGCCGACGCAATGCAGCTCGCCCCGCGCCAGAGCCGGCTTTAAGAGGTTCGACGCATCCATTGCGCCCTCGCCCTTGCCTGCTCCTACTAAAGTGTGCAGTTCATCGATAAAGAGGATGATGCCGCCGTCTGCCGACTGCACCTCGTTCAGCACGGCCTTCAGCCGTTCTTCAAACTCGCCGCGATATTTGGCGCCGGCGATCAAAGCGCCCAGATCGAGCGCCAGCAGCTTCTTGTCCTTCAAGCTTTCCGGCACGTCGCCATTGACGATACGTAGCGCGAGGCCTTCGGCTATCGCGGTCTTGCCGACGCCCGGCTCGCCGATCAGCACCGGATTGTTCTTGGTGCGGCGGGATAGCACCTGAATGGTGCGTCGGATTTCTTCGTCGCGCCCAATCACCGGATCGAGTTTGCCCTTGCGCGCATCTTCGGTGTAGTCGCGCGCATATTTCTTCAGCGCGTCGTACTGATCCTCCGCGCCCGCGCTCTGCGCTGTGCGGCCCTTGCGCAGCTCATTGATCGCAGCTTCGAGCTTTTGCGGCGTCAGCCCCGCCTTCTTCAAAATCTCGGAGGCTTTACCTTCCGCGACCGCGAGGCCGAACAGCAAGCGCTCCGCGGTGACATAAGAATCGCCCGCTTTAGTCGCGGCCTGCTCAGCGGTATCGAGCGCGCGCGCAAACGACGGCGCGGCATAGAGGCGATCGCCGCCGCCTTGCACCTTGGGCAAAGCCTGCACGGCGCGATCAACCTCATCCGCAGCCTGGCGGGCATTAGCGCCGGCGCTTGTCAGCAAGCTAGCGGCCAGACCTTCACGGTCATCCAGCAGCGCCTTCAAAAGGTGCTGGGTTTCCAGCTGCTGGTTCTGTTCGCGCAACGCGATAGTCTGCGCAGCTTCCAAAAAACCGCGCGCGCGATCGGTCAGTTTTTCCATATTCATGAGCGACCCCTAAGGCGTCCCGCGCCGGCTCCCGAACGGCAAACC
>Ga0335083_10011135_pt1 | contig 10820 bp, 12 predicted proteins | sample Lox_Sample_42_FD_206716 | JGI IMG/M metagenome (GOLD analysis project Ga0335083, IMG submission 206716) | Soil microbial communities from Loxahatchee National Wildlife Refuge, Florida, United States - Lox_Sample_4.2 | ecosystem: Environmental > Terrestrial > Soil > Wetlands | place: USA... | reverse complement strand
TCCTGGATAAATCTCCATCGCTGTTCCTTCGGACACGTCGTTTTCCAAGGCATATTGCCGGGAAAGTGTTACCCATCCGCTGACCAAAAACTGTCACCCATCCGCTGACCACATGCCGTGGCGGCGGCGGATGAAAGACCTGCATCGGCCGCACCACGGTTTGGATGACTTCCGGTTGAGCGGTGACGCTGTTGGTCATCAGGGGTGCGGTGATGATGTCAATAGCGGTATGACGCTGGCGAATGACGCTGAAAATGATCAAGCCAGCGCCAAATAACGCAGCAAAGACAATCAGTTTGCCGGTTTTGGTTTTAAAGAAATTAAGAAAGTCGCGGGGTTTCATGATTGGCCTCGGGGTAAACGGAGGGGATGCACGCTAGGAGCATTCGTAACGTTTTCGACCGGCGGTGGTGGCGGCGAAAGCCGTGTCATCAAAACAAGGAACTGATTTTTTAGCGATAGATTGTTTCGTCCGCCATCCGGTGTGCCAGTGACGGCAAAATAGACTATACTCACACCATGAGGCGGGACCGTACCATCGGCGTCGCTGATGGATTGGGGATAAAGCCGGTTGCCCGCGCGAATGGCGAAGCTGTCCGGCTGGTAAATCAGCGGGGTGGCCACCAGGTTCGTGATCGCCAGGCGAAAGACCAGGGTATCCTCGACATTGAAACGAAACGCTTCTTGGATCTGGATTTGGTAATCATTGAAATCACTGACCAGCGGTTTGCCGTTGTAAGTGGTGAAGCCCACGTCGGCGACGCTTTCAGGCTGTTGTGATTTCAATAGGGGAAAGGCTTTGGCTTTGTCGAGTAGCGAAAGCAATTTCAATGGACTGACCTCGGGCGCACGGCCAGCGCCTTCCTCTTCCGCCATCGGCGGCGCTTCCAGGTTAAGCGAAAGCATGGGCGGATTACTTTCAACCAATTCGAAGACATACGTCTGGTCATTCCAGCGGATGTTAAGATTGGCGGAGGCTCTGGGGAAAAGTGCCCGTACGGAAAGAAACGCCGAGCCCTTGGCATGGGCAAGTTGGAACAGCCCCGGCGTTTTCCCGTCTACAGTGACGCCCGCACCGTCAATCGCAGTAATGGCGCTTGGAAAACTAATAGTGGTGACGCGGTTGGTGGCAACCGGCACTATTGTTAATACGTTCTCATCCAGCGAATCTGACAATATTTCGCCGGATGCATGGGCCGATACGATGGCGGTTGCCAGCAACAATAAGCTAACGATTGATTTCATATTTAAAGTCGCCCACGGCAGTGGGGAAACGTCCGTTCAAGGCCATATTGGGGTTGCGAAGGAGGCGCAACCGGAGCGTGAACGGAAACGCCTCAGTGAACGCCCGGTCCTGGAAAATGCCGGCGCGGATGATCTGGCCGGTGACAGCCGCGAGCACTTCGTTATCGCGCGTGGCCAAGATGTCAATCTGGCCAATTTCGGCTTTCTGGTGGAGTTGTTTAGCACGAAACTCGACGGCCTCGCTGTTACGTTCGTCCTGCGCCTTTTCAAACGCCTTTTTGAGAAACAACAATTTGAGTAGGTCGGGATTGTCAAAGTCCTTGGGATTGCGTTCAAGAAAAGCCATTGCCGCCAGTTCCGCCTGTTGGACGTGCAACTGCTTAGCTTCCGAAAACTGCAACAGCGGACTCAAATAGTAAGTGCCCGCCGGGTCAATGATGACGACGCGCTCGCGCTGCTTGAACTGGGAAATGATGTGGTAACGGTCAAGGGCGGAGAGCACCAGAACAACGACCGTGAAAAAAAACCAGAACCACGGCAACCGGTCGCGCAACACCAGCAGGCGGGCAAAGTCGAAGCGCTTGCGCGCGGCTGCCTTTGGAGCGGGACTTGACGTGTTTAAAGTCTCCATAATTTAGTAATAATTTGGTTTGGATTTGGCGATGAGTTCACGAACAGATTTGTCGCCGGTGATGTCGTCGCCGGGACGGCCGCGCGCGGAGCGAGGGGGCAGGCCGGAACCGGCAATGATGATGGCTCCGGCGCTGCCCATGTTGGCAGCCGACGACATGGTGCTTAATAAAGCGGCCATGCCGGCGGCGCCGACGGTGACAACTGGGTTCCCGGTAGTTGAGGCGGTCGCAGCAGCCCCGGCAGTGGTGGCGGCGGTTTGAAGGAAGCTGCTGAATCCACCGGCGAGCAATTGGCCGCCGGGTTGGGCACCACTGGTGATGACGTGCTGGATAATAACCGGGGCGGCGACGGTGCTAAAAATGATCCAAAAACCAACGGCAGCAACCCCGATGGTTTTTTGCAAATCGGGCAGGGTTGAAGTTGGGTCCAAATATTCGAAACTGGGGTCGCTCATGAAGTCCAGAATTCCCTGGGTGACGAGCGCGGCCAGCGCCCAGCCGAGCGGCCAGAGCAGAACGCCCACAAGATTTAACAGGTAACGATTACCAATATGTTTCAGGGCGGGAATCGCCATAAAGCCAATGAGCAACGGCGACAGGGCGTAACCGAGATTAAGAATAATGGTTTGAAAGATGTATCCCCAGAACATCATCAGCGAAGCCAATTGGCCGATGAGCCAAAGGATGGCGGTGATGATGATGTCCGTCGTGAAATTATGGAGTTGCGACATCACGTTCCACCATGATGATTGCGTTGAGGGATCACGGTTGATAACGAGGAGTTGGTTAAACTGCTGATAGACCTGGGAGGGATCAACTCCGAGCCCGGACAGGATGGAATCCTGCATCAAAGATTGCAGCGCGTTGCCCCAACCTGGCAAAAAAACGAGCAAGGAGGTCAACAACAATAAACGCAGCAGCAGGTTCAAAATGGTCTTTTGAGAGGAACGATGGATGACCGTGACGATGACGCCGACGATGAAGAGGGCGAAGGCCACGCTCAACAGCAAGGTGTGCAAGTCGGCGCACTTGGTGAAAAAGGTCGGAAAGATGCTGTCGAACGTGGCCATAGTGGTTGGGGGGAAGGAAGGCTCTATTATTGCGTCGGAAACGTGGTCGGCGCCTCGAGCAACTGGAATTTTGCGGTGTAATTGCTGACAGCCTCCTCGAACTCGGCATTCTGTTGTTCGGTCAATGCCTGAATCTGTTTTTGCTGGTCGTTCCGGTTCTGGATATCCTGTACCACGGCTGAATCCGCAGCCTGATTCAGTTCGTCATCCGTGCTGGCCAGATCACCATTGAGACTGGTGAGCACGGCGTGCAATTTCTGGACCTGCGCATCCGAGGACGCATTCTGCAACTGCTCAGTGGTCTGGGCGATTTCATCCTTGATCGTCTCGCGCCGTTGCTCCGCGTTATCGGCCACGGCGACATAGTTGCTGGCGGAGTTAATGACGGCGGAATACGGTTCGTATTGGTTGGCGGGCCGCTGAATGGTCTGCCCGCCGGGCGTTTGGAAACTGGTCCCCACCGTGGCGTAGATACCGCCGTCGTTGTAGATCAATGCGATATTACCATTGGCGTTGGCCACCAGATTTTCAAGGTCCTGACCCGGTTCAAGGCTCTGCAAATCCGAATCCAGGGCGGGAACCGTGGACACGTTGACCTGGGATGGATTGCCGAACAGGTTCTCGTAATTCTTGAACTCGCTCAACTGTTCGCCGAGCGTGGTAATTTGCTGCACTTCATTGTCAATCATCTCGGCGTATTCGGCGAGGTTCTCGACTTCATCCAGAATTTACTGAATGTTGCTGGTGGGGTCATAGACGATAAACTGCGCGTGGGCGGAAAATGCCAGCGACAGCGTGACTGCGGTTAATGCGATTAGTTTTTTCATGTGACGGTCCTTTCTTTGGTTATTTTTGGTGACAAATAGCGGGCTATTCTTCAACGCGAAGAAATTGGGTGGTGGGCTCGAAAATCACGCCGTCAATGACCTGTTCGGGCAAATGCACTTGGTAGAGCTGAACCTTTCCGTCATCACCGGCGTTGGCCTGCTGCATGGAAACATAGAGCCAATATTGTTGTTTGACGGCATCGCTACGACCCTTGTCGTAGCCGGTCTGGTAGGATTGGTCATTCAGCTTGTCATTGGCATAGTGAAGTCCTTCCCCAACCAAAACACCTCCCGCCGCGCCTCCGGCAATGGCATAGGGATTTCCTTTGGAAAGGACACCGCCAAGGGCCGCGCCGCCTGCACCGAGACCAACATCCGTTACGGATCGAGTGGCGGCGGCGCAGCCCGTGAACAGACACACGAGACCGGCCAGGGGAATGAATTGGATGAACAATTTTTTCATAAGTATTTTGATTTCAGTTTAAGCGGATGTATTGGCATGGGCGATGATGCCCTCGACGATGTTGGGGCTTTGACGCAGCTCGCGGGCGCGTTTGTCGAAGTGCTCGCCGCTGGATGAACTGCAATAGAGCATCTCGCGTGAGGAAATGTTGTGAACCGTGCCGCACAGGTTTCGGCCGGAATCGGTGTGAAAATAAGTGAACGGCGAATACTTTTGCCCCGATTGATGGTCGGGCAGCGGATAATTCATGATCGCGTGCTTGGTGACTTCGGGCAGGGCGATGTCCTGCGCCATGTCTTCCAGGTCCGCGCGGTCGTTCTGGCGCATAATGAAAAACTGGCGTGAATTGCCGAACACAGCTGAGCGGATACGCGACTGTTTGAACCGCGCATACTGCTGCACGATGGAAATATTCCAGCAATTGAATTTGCGAAGCTGGGCGTAGGATTCCTGGACGATTTCCTGTCCGCCGGGAATGTCGAGGAAGCGAGCGACTTCCTCATAGACGTTGCGTTTGCGCAAGGCACGGGGCAACGTAATGATATGCTTGCGCGCATGGTTCGTGATAAGGAAGCCAGCGGCCGCTTTCAACTCCTTGGCGGATTCGGGGATATAACCCAACTCAAAATGGGCAATTTTGCCGGTGAGCGACAGATTGCTGGTGCCATCGAACAGGCAGCCGTAGTTGCCGTCGCGACACCAGGGCAGAATCAGGGTGGCGATTTCCATGATCTGGTCGCGCTCCGAACCAGCCGGGTCGAGCAACATCAACTCTTGCAACATCCGGTGGGTCGGAAATTCTTCCGGCGCAAAGTAAGCGAAAGCGAGATTGCGGACTTCGCGTGAGGTCTTGGGGTCTTTCAGGAAACGCAGGACGTCGGCTTCCGGGAATTGGGACAGGTATTCTTGTCCCCATTCGTTGAAACGCAGTTCTGCTTTGGACGATATCTGTCCGTTACCCGCTCCACCGAGATTGTGCCGAGGTTCGGCTTCACCAGCCGTTCCAGACGGTTGGCAACCGACTCCAGACGCATAATCGGAACCGGGCACTGCCCGGTCGCGGAAGTCCGCAAAAGCTTCGAGGGTGGTCGCGCCCGGCGGCAGTTTTTCGCGGAATTTCTGCAATGCGAGCGCGTGTCGGGCAATGATGAGCAGCTGATCGGGCCGTTTCTTCTGCCAATCCTGAAAGGAATCTTCGTAGAGCAGATTCAGATATTTGGCGATCTGTGCTTGTCGCAGCATTTGTTTGTCCTCCTGACTCGATGTTCCAATCATGCGGGCGACCAGCGCAGTCGCAGCGGAAAGATGGTCGGGCGTCAGCGGGAGGCCTTTGGTATCCAAATAATTGATGGTCAGGTCGCCGTCGGGGTGGATGATAATGGGGCGCGCCCCGGGTTCGACGGTCTGCGTGTAGATGCCGTAGCTCAATCCTTCTTCGATGATGACGGTGTAGGCGAAATATCCTTCGGTTTGTGACAACAGATCGCAGACTGTCACGGATTTGCCAGCCCCGGACATGCCCAGAAGGACGGCGTGCTGCGGCGATTGATTGTCCTTGGAACCAGAAAACGTTTCGATGCCGACCAGATTATTATTGGGGCCATCGTAGATGGCTTCGGCCGTGGCCAGATGGCCGGTGAAGGTGCTGGTGACGGGCAGCATATCGGCCAGATAGCGGTGTTCGGAGTACAGTTTGCGATGTTCGTACCGTCCCCAGGTCCAACCCGGCCAGGTCTGGAAAAACAGGTTCCTGGAAGTGGTAGGCAGGTTGCTCTCAAAATACTGCGCCGAGTTCATCGCATTGATGGCGTTTTTTATGGCGCTAGCCTTGGCATTCAAACCGTCCTTCGATTTGTCCCAAACCCGGATGACAAACAACGCCTTGAACGGAATAGTTTGCCCCTGCATCAGGGCATGGATTTTTTTCTGCTTCTTTTCCATGACGGTCAGCAGCGATATCTTCTTTTCGCTGGCGTAGTCGCCGGCGACGCGGTCGTGTTCCTTTTCCTCCTTGTTGATTTCCTGGGTGATGGGTAGTGGGTCAATGTTGACCGTGATGGCGTAGTCCAACATACGCAGGTTGGTAAGCCGCTGGATGATGCCCGGATAAGTCGAGCGCGGCCAGCGGGTGAGTGCGATGACGGAGTGATAATGGCCGTCCATATAAAATCCAAAGTCGCTCTGGCCGTTGCCTTCCGAATGCCAGCAGTTTTCCTGGATCGATAGTTCCGGCAGAAAATCTTCGGCGGCATTAAAATCAAAGCGGTCGGCCAGCGACGGATTGAAAAAGGCTTTGTAGTGCTTGAAATGGTCGAGGTCGTTCATCGGCAGCACGCGGGATCCGGCGCTGGCAAAAATTTCCTTCAGCAGATGATGAACGTGGGTGAATTCCGTTTCCAACTGATCGAGCAAGGTCAGGTAATACTCCCGCAAGGTGGCATTGGTGGCGAACGTCCCCGGCGTATTTTCCAACGCGCGTGAAATGTAGAAAACAACGCGCTGCCGGCGCAACTTGCGTTCAGTCATGGCCTGCCAGTAACGCGCGAACCGCTCGTTGCGCGAACGCTTCGTCCAGATGTTTTCAAACCGCTCGGTCTCTTGTTGAAACCGGAGCAATTCCGCTTTGTAATCCGAATCGGAAAAGTATTGGACTTGCAACCGTTGATTTTCGTGGAGCGACGCCAATAGCAGGCAAAGTTGCTCCTGAAAGTCGTTCAAATCGGCGATTGGACTGTTGGTGAGGTCGGGGGCCTCGAAGACAAAGCCTTTGGAGACATAACCCCCGCGCCGGAGATGATTGAACAAAATCAAATCGCGCACAAAAAATCCGTTGGGTGGCCGTTCGAACATAGTTATACGTGTTGGGACCGGCCGCGGCGGGTGTCGTCCATCGCCTGCTGGACGCGGTTGAGGTCTTCGACCAGTTGCGGCACGGAACGAATCGGTTTGGTTTCGTTGATGGCAAAATAGGCTTCGCGCACATGAGCGAGCGCCCGTTCCAGGTGCGCGGCGGCAGTTTCGCCGAAACCGGGAATGTGCAAACCCTTGCGCAGGGCCAATTCTGCGTTCGTGATTTGGCCGAGCAATTCCTGGCGTTTGGTTTCCGCCAGTTTGACTTCTTCGGGATTCATGGCTTCGTTTTGGGCGGATTCAGGACAATCGGATCTCCGACGGCGGAACCGCCTTGGAGCGGCTGGATACGGATGTGGGAAACCACCGGTTCATCCACCAGTAATTTGACCAGCACCTCATCGACGACATAGACCCGGGCGACCTCCCGGCAAAGCAACGAGTGAAGCAGGGATTTCAATCGCCATCCTTTGAAGACGATTAACATGGTGGGAAACAACAGGGTGATTTCGTCGGTGGGACAGGCGGCGGGGATTTTGGACCTGGGTTTTTCCTTGAGGATAAACCGTTCCAATTGCTTTAAATGGTGCGTGGGAAAACCACATAATTGATGGCGTCCGATGAATTCGATGGTTTCGGGTGCGGGAATAATCTCGACGCAGCCGTTTTGACGGGATTGAGTTTTAATGTCTATATTCATTGGAGAGGATTTGTGCAGGAGCGATAGGCTTCGGGGCTGAAGCCGCGTCCGGTCATGGCATATTCAAAAACATCCCGGTCGTAACCGGGTGGCTTGCCCCGCCTCAACCCGAAAATGTAGGCAAGGCAGATTAGCACCGGAACGAGCGCGGCCACAAAAGACATAAGCAGCGACACTTTGACCATGACGAGCAGCACGAAGAACACAATGATGCCCGCGCCGATACCACCAATGAGCCACCAAAAGAGATTGCCTTCCAGGCCCCAGGTCCGGCCTTTGGAATCGGACGCGGCGTTGGTATCGGTCAATCGCAATTCGTTTTTAGTGTTCATGCGCGGGTATCGGTTGGGCGGTTTGGTCGTTACCCTAATTAAAGCTGCCGACGCCCACGGCGCTGCTGGAGTCGAGGCCGAAGATTTTGTAGAAGGCATAAACGACCGCCGGGGCGGCGGCGATAATGGCCCCGCCGAGAATGGACATCTTGCCCTGATCCACGTCGCCGCGTCGGATGGCGAAACCGCCGTAGATGACCGAGAAGATGCCCAGGACAAAACCGAACATCATAATGACGGCCAGGCTGTTGCTGATGCCGGTTTGCAGAGTGGTGGAATTAAAGGTGGTGCTTTGGGCCGAGGCGGAGACGAGGTTGAGGGCGAACACCGCCGCCAGCAGCAGGACGGTCCGAACGCGGGGGTTGGGGATAACCACGATCGCGGCAGGGCGACGGGTGATATGGATCAGGGATTTGAGTTTTTTCATAGCGGGTAGTTGAATTTTTATTTTGTTCTTTTTAGGAAGCACTTTGCTTCCGAAGTGTGCGCGTGAAGTTTTAGCAGAAGCGAACGGGTGCATTGTGCCCATTGGGCACAATCTGCACGGCGGTTTCGGCGAGGATGCCGGAATGGGTACATCGCGCTCTGCCGACGAACTGAAACGCCTTGCTGAATTGGAGGAAAAACTGCCGCGCGAAATCCGCGGGCAGGGCCATCTGCTGCCCCGCGTATTGTCCGTGTTGCGGCGCGGCCAGTTGGGCTTGAAAAAACCAGGCCGTCCGCGCGGGACTTTCCTGCTGCTGGGGCCGACCGGCACCGGCAAGACGGAAGTAACGCTGGTCTTTACGAAACATCTTTACAACGGCGAGGGACTCATCCGGCTCGACATGTCCGAATATCAAACGCAGGCGAGTCTCGGCCTGCTTATCGGCGCGCAGCCGGGCGATTGCGGCTATCTGGGCATGGAACGGCAACGGGTACAGCAGGGGACCCTGCTACTCGATGAAATTGAAAAGGCGCATCCGCGCGTGCTCGACATCTGCCTGCAACTGCTGGATGCGGCGCGGGTGACGCTGGCCAACGGCCAGACGCTTGATTTTTCGCCGTTCTATATTGTGCTCACGTCCAACATTGGCGGCGCGGAGATTCTAGGGCTCCAATATTCAACGGCGGCAACGCTGGAACGATTTGTCCTGGGTCGGGCTCAGCAGACGCTCCGCCCCGAAATGTTCGCGCGCATTGACGAAACGCTGGTGTTTCATCCGCTGGCTTATGAAGTGCAGTTGGAAATTGCGGAAAAATTCCTTGGTCTGGAATTGAATTTCCTCAAAGCGCAGGGATACGAACTGGAAGTATACTCCGGGGTATTGCCGTTTCTGGTGCGGAAAGGATTTCATCCCAAGCTCGGGGCGCGGCCGATGCGCAACGCCGTGGAAAAATTGATCGGCGACGCAGTGGCCCGGAACCTCCTGTCCGGTGGCGATGGCCGGGGAAAACTAAATGTGTCGGAAGACGGAGAATCGCTTCTGATCGCAGAAGGATAATGTTCCTCTCACAAAAAGCTGGCGAACACATATTCTGATTGGTCATCCGTCTCCGGCAGAACGGCGGCGCGAAGTTTCCTGGGAAATTTGGTCAGCAATTGCCGGATACGCCGACGCTCCTCTGGTGCCGCCGGCATCTTTACCAGCAACGCATCGGAAAATTGTTTGCCGGCCTTTCCCTTGTAGAGGTTCACGACAATGACCTGTTGTGCCTTAGCGTCATAGAGATTCTCCACCAATTGCCGGGCCTGGCTGAAGTTCAGCAGGCCAAGTGACCGCTGCCGCGCGTCGGACTTCAACCACTCCCTGGCTTCACACCGATTGCGCCGCGAGAGCAACGATTTGACGTGCAACTCAAATTCGCGTTTGTCCAGTTCCTCTTCGGTACGAAGGCGAACCTTGCCGGTGGGATAACGCAGGTATTCCGGGTGCCGCCGGGCAACGGCATGGTATTTTATTTGTGACACGTTACGGTTTTTGATGGCGTAAGACTCAAAGGCCAGCGAGCCATCCCGCAACCAGGAGCGCATGCGTCCGGTGAAAAATCCGTTCACCAGCGACGTTTCGAACTGGAGCTGGCCGCTTTGGAACCAATCACGCCGGATGCCGGTGCCATGCGCGATGCGGAAAGAACCGAGCAGTTTGCCCCGGTCATTCCACTGTCGGCAGAGGCCGTGCAGCAGGCCGTGTTCGTAAAATGCTTCAAAGGCCGGTTTGCCGTTGGGATGCCAGGTGCGATACGGCCCGTGAAGCTTACGGCCGAACGATGAGATTTCCTCGCGCAATTGACCGTTGCGATAATAAGAACGCTCAACTTTTGGTTTGGGCATTCCCATGTGGGATGTTGCTTGTGCCATTAGGAGATGTAAGCCGTTTATACGCTATGACAGGCCGGACTTGCAAGTGACTAAATTGCAATTGATGAAAATTGCACAAAAGCAAGGGGCGCGAACCTAACGCACCCTCACGAGAGGCACCGCGAAGCGCCTATGAGAGAAGCACGCCAAGCCGCGCCCGATTGGGCGCGTGCTCAGGCGGCTCCCTCGTATGGTGAAAATTCGCGGTTTTCTCGTGAGACCGAGCCGATGCCACGCAAAATTTAAGTTTATTTCGTCACATGGATACAATCCTGACGGAATTTAGAATAGGTTGCGTTGTGGCTATCGCCAAGCCCAAAGCCACGCAACCTTGAACATTTTCCGGCGGAGGTCTTGAGA
>Ga0335083_10011134_pt1 | contig 10820 bp, 10 predicted proteins | sample Lox_Sample_42_FD_206716 | JGI IMG/M metagenome (GOLD analysis project Ga0335083, IMG submission 206716) | Soil microbial communities from Loxahatchee National Wildlife Refuge, Florida, United States - Lox_Sample_4.2 | ecosystem: Environmental > Terrestrial > Soil > Wetlands | place: USA... | reverse complement strand
CCGTCGAACAGGATTACCTGCCGCGAGAGGACGTAAAGGCTGTTGGAATTGGAGACCGGCAGCGGACGCCAGAGCAGGGCATCGACAAGGCGGAATGCGGCGACACAGGAGCCGATGCCGAGGGCCAGGGAAAGCACCGCAGCCGCAGTCGTTATCTTGTTGCGGCCGAGCTGCCGCCAGCCAAAACGAACGTCGTAAACAAGAGACTCGAGCCATCCGGCAACACGAATGCCGCTTGCCTCGCGGGCGCGCAGAGTGGAGCCGAAAGCGCGTTCCGCATCCCTGGGGTCACGCCCCGAGGCGATCGCTTCATCGATGTGGGACTGAAATTCTTCCTCGATTTCGCGGTTCAAGCGCTCGCTGAAGAAAGCATTCGAGAAGCGTGACCAAAAAGACATGTCATGCCTCCCGGAGAACCCGATTGATTGCCAGGCTGACAGACTGCCATCGCGATTCTTCCGTGCCCAGTTGCTTCTTGCCGGCGGTGGTCAGCTCGTAGACGCGGGCGCGCCGCCCGCTCTCTTTCTTGATCCACTCGGCGCGAATCCAGCCAGCTTCCTCCATGCGGTAGAGCGCCGGGTACAGCGATCCCTCCTCTGCGCGCAGCACTTCGCCGGAAGTGCTGGCGATCGCGGTCATGATGGCGTAACCGTGGAGCCGAGGCCGCCGGGAGAGCAACTTTAGGACCAGTAGATCGAGAGAGCCTTGCAGAGCGTCTGCCTTCGGCATATTAAGATGTCTTTATATAGATATCTTAGTATTGAATCAATAGAAAAAGGTGACTCGTGCTGTCGATTTCCGCTTCACCCGACGACTATTAGGATGAAGCGGATCGGAATTCCGGCTGCGAGTCCCGATTCCATCGGAGGAAAAACAATGAAGTACATTTGCCTGGGCTACTATGACAAGAACAAGCACGAAGCGATGACCGACAGCGAGAAAGCAACGATGTTCGACGCGTGCTTTGCCTACGACGACCATCTGCGAGCGAACGGACATTGGGCTGGCGGGGAGGCGCTCCAGCCCGCGGAAACTGCGCTGACACTCTATTGGAAGAACGGCAAGGTCGCGACTACCGACGGGCCATACGTGGAAACCAAGGAGCAACTCGGTGGCATTCTCGTCCTTGAAGCCCGGGACATGAATCATGCCCAGCAGTTGATCGCGCAGCATCCGGCCCTGAAATACGGCAGCATTTTTGAGATTCGTCCGGCAGGCGACTTGAACGAAATGCTGAAGGCAAGCGAGCAGCGCCGGCGGCAAAAAACGGCAAGCTAGTTGGCGAGGAACCCAGAAGAACTTACGGCCAGAGTGGTCCATTCCCCGTCGAGGCTTTTATTGAAATAAAGTTCGTCTGGTTTTGTCGATTTGCGTCCGTGCCCAGCGACTATAGGATGAACAACTCAACCCGCCATGACCACGCTGGCGAGGACCGCGATAGGAGAAGACAATGCCGCAATTCTTGGTTGCTGGTTACATCCCCGATGATTTTGATCCGTCCCAGGTCGACGAGGCCACGGGACAAGCGATCCACGCGCTCAACAAAGAGATGATTGCAGCCGGCGTCAGGAAGTTCGCGGGCGGCCTCGGTCCTGCGAAGTCGCTGCGAGCACAGCCCGGCGGCAAAGTCATCGTCACAGACGGACCGTACCTCGAGACCAAGGAACACATCGGCGGTCTTTGGATATTGGAATGCGCCGATATGAACGAGGCGTTGGCCTGGGCGCGCAAAGGCGTCAGTGCCATTGGTGGAAAAGTGGAAGTGCGGGAGATATTCTTCAATCCCGCCGAGTAGAAACAAGGTAGATGGCCACTTCATAAGGGCGAGCCTAACGCGCAATGGCAATGACTATGTCGCAAATGCGTGCGCTGCCGGGACGCGGCTCGCCCAGATACTTCAATACGAAAAAGATTTGTTCAGGACTCTGATGGTTCCCAGAGCTCGATCTTGTTTCCGTCCGGATTCTTGAGCCATGCAAAGCTGCCGTAGCCGGGATACTCCTGAGTCTTGTCGACCTCCACGCCCTTGCTCTTCAGATGGCCCAGGATTTCTTTCATGCTTTTTACTCGATAGTTAACCTGGCCGGTGCGCGGTTTGTCCTTGATGTCCTGATCGGTGCGCATGATCGCCCACGCGGTCGTTCGTTCGATCTCAGGGTTTTCCAGATCGCGCGAGTCAAACGTCGCATACACGGAATTGCACTCGGCATCCCGGCCCGCTGCTTCGATTCCGAGATATTCGCGATACCGATCCGCCAATCTCTTGGTGTCATTGGAAAACAAAAATACGCCACCGATTCCGTCGATCATTGGCCCCATCCCCCTGAAGTCACCCGCGGATTCACATGGTGACACAAAACGCCGATCAGATACCTGCGGCCAGCACCGCCTGCGCAATCGGCGGCTACAATAAAAAAGCGTGGCACTGAGAGCCCGAACAAGTCGAGACAAATTCCCGCAAGTCAGATGAGCGGGTGGATGAAGGGCGCCTCCGATTGTGGACACTCGCCCACGCAACTTCGGCACCGCGGGACGATCGGAGCAAGTGGGTGGCCTTCGCGCGGGTGACCGCCCCTAGAGGCAGAGAAATTCCGCAGGAGCAGAATCGGTCAAAAACATGAGCGATCATGCCAGCAAAGTCGAACAGCAATTCGGAAGCGTTGCACAGGCTTATCTTTCGAGTAGCGTACACAGTCAGGGCGACGATCTTAGGGTGGCTGCGGAGAAGTTTCGCGACCAATCCGACGCGACTGTGCTCGATCTCGGATGCGGAGCTGGGCATCTCAGTTTTGCCATCGCCCCCCATGTCCGATCGATCATCGCCTATGATCTGTCCGCTGACATGTTGGAGGTGGTTCGGCACGAAGTCCGGCGGCGCGATTTGGCGAATCTCGACACGAAGCAGGGATGTGTCGATGAACTTTCTTTTGAAGCGGCAAGCTTTGACGCAGTCTGCACGCGCTACAGCGCGCATCATTGGACCAGCGTTCCACGGGCGATCGGAGAGATCCGGCGTGTCTTGAAGCCCGGCGGCACTTTTTTCCTGATCGATACGTGCGCTCCGCCAAGCCCTCTGCTCGATACCCACCTTCAGGCGATAGAACTTTTGCGCGATGGGTCGCACGTACGGAACTACACGCAGGAACAATGGGCCTCATTGCTAACGGGCCAGGGTTTTGAAGTCGCAACCAGCGCACTCTGGAAGATCTCGATCGACTTCAATGCATGGGTGCAGAGAATGCGAACTCCCGCACTTCATGTTGAGGCCCTGCGCTCACTCCTGAAGCACGTTCCGCAGGAGGTTAGAGAATATTTTGAAATCGCGGAAGACGGATCCTTCCGCCAGGATTCCTTCCGGGTCGAAGCGAAGCGCGCTTAGCGGCTCGGATCGTGACCAAGCCGGAAGCGTGTCCATGTCACGCCAATACTGACCCATTCCAACGTGTATCTGGAAAAGCGAGTAGATAACGCTTTCACGCAGCAGCAAGCCCTCCAGGCCGAGCTGCCGCCGAGCTTGAGATCGCTGGACCGAACGCCAGCAGGATCTTGAGAACAAACAGGGGGCTTCAATTAGCATCGGGAATCGGTCGCGGCCTCAATGAAGGCCCGGGTAAGATGGGTCCGTGGATACGATCGCCTGGCTGCTCGATTCCGATCCGGCAATTCGCTGGCAAGTTCTGCGCGACCTGACTCATGCGCCGGCTGATCTGGTCTCCGCGGAGCGCGCACGCATCTCGGTTGAAGGCTGGGGAGCCCGGCTGCTGGCGCTACAGGGCAAAGACGGACAATGGTCCGGCGGCGCTTGTTTCCCCGCAAACTTCAAGTGGGATGATAAAGATCCCGGCCAGCCCTGGACCTCGACTCTGCCGGTGCTTCAGCTGCTCTGTGCGTTCGGCATTGATCCGGGTTCCGGGCCGGTTCGCTATGCGGTGGAAAAGGTAAAAGAGAGCTGTCGATGGGAGCATGCCGGTCAACCGTTTTTCGCCGGAGAAGTCGAACCGTGCATTAACGGCCGGACCGTCTTGCTGGGCGCCTATTTCGGACAGAACGTTGACGAAATCGTTGCCCGATTGATTGGCGAGCAACTGTCAGACGGCGGATGGAACTGCGAAGCCGAGCGTGGTTCGGTGCGCTCCTCCTTTCATACCACCATCAATGTGCTTGAAGGCTTGTTGGCTCACGAGCGCGCCACCGACGGCTCGCGCGAATCCGCTGCGTCGCGGCGCAAGGCTGAGGAGTATTTACTCGAGCGGAATTTGTTTCGACGCAAGAGCAGCGGAGAGATTGCCGATCCGGCCTGGCTGCAATTTTCATTTCCGGTCCACTGGAAATACGACGTTCTGCGCGCCCTCGACTATTTCCGGGCGGCCGCAGATGGCCCGGATACTCGCGTGACTGATCCGCGCATCGGCGAAGCGATTGAATTGCTCCGATCGAAACAAAAATCCGATGGCGCGTGGCTATTGGAAAATACTCATCCCGGGCAAGTTCCCTTTCGCCTGGAAGAAGGCGACGGCCGCCCCAGCCGATGGAATACGCTGCGCGCTCTCCGTGTCCTGCAATGGTACGATGCAGGCCGCCGCTGACCGCTGGCGCTAAATCAGATACCTGGGCTAGCCTATTGCTGCGAGTTTGGTGCAGCGAAAATCATGAGGAATTCTTAGTGTCTCTCCGCGTCATTCTTCTTTGGCATCAACACCAACCTTTTTACAAAGACCTGGTGACGGGACAATACCGTCTGCCGTGGGTGCGCCTGCACGCCCTCAAAGACTACTACGGCATGGTGAAGCTGCTCGACGAGTTCCCGAACGTGCATCAGAACTTCAATCTGGTGCCGTCGCTGATGGTGCAGATTGAGGACTACGTTGCGGGCACGGCGCAGGACCCGTTTCTGTCCGTAGCTTCAAGGCCTGCAAAAGACCTGACGGTTGAGGAGCGGAGATTCGCTCTGCAGTACCTGTTTCAGGCCAACCCGCAGAACGTGATCGGGCGCTATTCGCGCTACAACGAGTTGTGGCAGCGCTTTCGGGAACATGGAAGCAGTCCGGAACGCGCCGAGCGTTATTTCCAGCCGCAGGATTTCACTGACCTGCAGGTGCTGTCGCAACTGGCCTGGTTCGACGAATTTTTTCTGGAAGAAAAAGATGTCGCGGGCCTCGTCGCCAAGGGGAACGGGTTTTCTCTCGACGACCAGAAATTCGTCATTGCCCGCGAAAGGGAAGTGCTGGGCCGCGTTTTGCCCGCTCATGCCGAGGCTGCGAAGAAGGGTTCGATCGAAATTTCGACAACGCCGTTCTACCATCCGATTCTGCCTCTGGTATGCGATACGAATGCTGGAGCCATGTCCACTCCGGGCCTGCCGCTGCCGCAGAATCGCTTCCGCCATCCGGAGGACGCGCGCGAACAGTTGACTCGCGGACTCGATCTTCACGAAAAAATCTTTGGCATTCGGCCCAGGGGCTGCTGGCCCTCGGAAGGCAGTGTTTCAGAGGAGGCGTTGGCCATCGCGCACAGCGTGGGCATTCAATGGATGGCGACCGACGAAGGTGTTCTCGGCCGCAGTTCAGGATCGTTTTTTTCCCGCGACGGCGGTGGGCGGCTTCCCGCGCATCTTGCCGAAAAGCTCTACAACATTCATCGCTACGACAACGGTTCAACCCAGATGCACATGGTCTTCCGCGACCATACGATTTCTGACCTCATCGGATTCGTGTACTCCGGCATGAATCCGGCTGATGCTGCGCGTCACCTCATCGGAAATATCTGGGACGCCGCCCGGCCGGTTCTTGACCGAGGGAAAGACGCAGTCGTCTCGATCATTCTCGATGGCGAGAATGCCTGGGAGTACTACCCGAAGTCTGGCCGGGAGTTCCTGCGCCGCTTCTACGACGGCTTGCAGAATGATCGCGGCATTGAAGCCGTGACAGTGTCAGAGGCGATCTCGCGTCATCGCGAATTCGCGCCAATGAGTTCGCTTGTGCCCGGATCGTGGATCAACGCCAACTTCAATGTCTGGATCGGCGCGCCGGAAGATAATCGCGCCTGGGATTATCTTCATCATGCGCGCGAGTTCTACACACAGAACGCCGCCCACGCGACGGAAGCGCAGCGCAAGATCGCATTCGATGAAATCCTGATCGCGGAAGGCAGCGATTGGAACTGGTGGTACGGCCCGGAACATCACTCGGCCAACGACCGCGATTTCGACGAGCTTTACCGCAAGCATCTGTCGAACGTCTATCAGGCCCTCGGCGCAATGCCGCCGGACTATCTGGCGCAGCCCATCACCGGGCAGGAAGTTCGGCCGTCATTTATTCCGCAGACGGCGTACATCCGTCCGCGCATCGCCGGAGATAAGGTTCGCTACTTCGAGTGGATGGGCGCCGCTGCGTACACGGCCGACCATCGCGCGGGGGCGATGCATGGGAAGCAGTTCCTGCTGGATGCGGTTTACGCAGGCATTGACGCCACGCACCTTTACGGTCGCCTCGATTTTGCCGGAGCATTGCCTGAGGCTGACTTCGAGGTGGTCGTCAATGTTGAATCGTGGGCAGCGGGCGAGCCGCGTCCGCGCCGAGCTTTGCGCGTCGAAGGAACGGCCCATGACCGGAAACTGAAAGACTGGAAGATGGAGAGCGGCGACGCCGTGCTCGCTTCCTCTGCGAAGCCAGACGACTACGCGAAGATTGCACTCCTCCGTAATTTCGAGTTCAAGGTCCCGCTGACGTGGCTGCTGGCGATTCCTGCTGCCATCCCCGCCGAGCGCGTGGTCGATCGCAAAGCCACAGCGCAGGTCGCCGCAACCAGCAAGCTGCGCCTCCGCTTCAGTCTTTGGCAGAATCGCCTGCCGGTCGACTCGCTACCGCTTGAAGGCTGGATTGAACTGCAAGTGGTCAGCGAAGGGGATTTGCTTTTTGGAGCGTAGGCAAAACAAAAGGCGCAGCCCGTAGGCGCGCCCTTTGAGAAATCCAGGTTCGACTATCTGCTTCCGCCGCCTGCTGCCGGAGCGGTCGCCACGGTGGCTGCGCCCAACATCATCGGACGATTCAGTTCCAGCGTGAGCTGCGTGCCTGCCGGCAACGTTGCCGCACGGTGTTTCACAAGCCAATGTCCCGTAGCTGCACCTGCGCCGACAGCGCCGCCGATTACCAGTCCCACGGGGCCGCCTGCCAGACCACCGATCAGCATGCCGCCCGCCGCGCCGCCGCCTGCTTCGAGCTGATCGCGGCGATCATGGCCTGTGCCTTTGAACTGGCCTTCTGAATTGACATCGCTGCCACGGATGTTGGTGTCGGTCAAAGTCGCGTCAAGAAAATAACGTTCGCCAGTAGGCAGGATCACGGCTTCGGGAAGAATTCCAATGGTAGGCTTTCCGGAAATGCGGCGCGGCTCGGTCACTTTTGTGACGCGGCCTTCCACAGTCGTTCCCACGGGAAGCATGGTCTGCCCGTTCACGACGACGGGTTGCGTGAGCTTACCCTGGAATGGGTCGCCAGCCTTGTTGCTGAATGTCGCCAATGTAGTATCGAGGCGCACGATCAGTGCGGTACCAGCGGGAACGGGTTGGCTGGTTTGGGCTGCAAGCACAGTTGCCAGCAGGGTACAGGGCAGCAGCATCCACTTTTTCATGAAAACCTCCTAAAATCCGACCGTTTCCACAACTCTAGACCACGCCAAGTGGCCCGACAAGAATCAGCGAGCACACGGGGAACCATCGATGATACGAGGGACGCCCATCGGCCAATCGGCCAATGCCTTGCGAGATCGCCCCGACGGAGTTCACGGCTCACCCGCAGCCTTCGTCGTCCGATATAATCGAGTGCTTACAACAAAAGATGGGATGCTGCAAGCGGCACCACCGGATGTCCCACTGGCATTAGACCCAACGCAGGACGGCAGTTACTCCACTCAAGGAAAGCACATTTACCAATGTCAAATATTGCAGCGATACATGCCCGGCAAGTTATCGATTCCCGCGGCAATCCTACTGTTGAAGCAGAAGTCTTTCTGGCCGACGGCTCCATGGGACGCGCCATCGTCCCCAGCGGCGCCTCCACCGGCGAGCATGAGGCTGTCGAGTTGCGCGATGACGACAAGAATGTGTATGTCGGCAAGGGCGTGCTGAAGGCAGTCGAGAACGTCAATGGCGAGATCGCCGCGGCCTTAGCAAACTATGACGGATTTGATCAGCGCGGCCTCGACACACGGATGATCGAACTCGATGGCACCGAGAACAAGGGCCGTCTTGGAGCCAATGCGATTCTTTCGGTGTCGATGGCCGCGGCCCGCGCATCGGCGATCTCACAGGACATTCCGCTTTATCGATATCTCGGCGGCGCGGGCGCGAACACCCTGCCGACGCCGATGATGAACATCCTCAACGGCGGCGCGCACGCCGACAATAACGTGGACTTCCAGGAATTCATGGTCATGCCGGTGGGTGCGCCGAGCTTTTCGGAAGCGCTGCGCTGGGGCGTCGAAGTGTTCCACACGCTGAAGGGTGTGCTGAAGAAGCGCGGCTACAACACTGCCGTCGGCGATGAGGGCGGTTTTGCGCCGTCAGTGAAGTCGAACGTCGAAGCCATCGAAGTCGTGCTGGAGGCGATCACTAAAGCCGGATATAAGCCCGGAGAAGAAATCGCGATCGCGCTCGATCCCGCGGCCAGCGAGTTCTATCAGGACGGGAAGTACGTCTTCAAGAAATCGGACAAGTCCACCAAGACTTCTGACGAGATGGTGGCGTACTGGGCGAAGTGGGCGAAGGATTATCCCATTGTCTCGCTGGAAGACGGCTTGTCCGAGGAAGACTGGGACGGCTGGGTGAAGCTGACGAAGGAACTCGGCGGGAAGATTCAGTTGGTCGGCGATGACTTGTTTGTGACCAATGTGCAATTTCTGCAGGAAGGTATCGACAAGCACGTGGCCAATTCGATTCTGATCAAAGTCAATCAGATCGGCACGGTCAGCGAAACGCTCGACGCCATCGATCTCGCGCGCCGCAACGGATACACGTCGATCATCTCGCACCGCTCGGGCGAGACCGAAGACACGTTCATCGCCGATCTTGCTGTAGCAACCGGGGCAGGGCAGATCAAGACCGGGTCAGCATCGCGCACCGATCGCATCGCGAAATACAACCAGTTGCTGCGGATCGAAGAAGAACTGGGCGGCACGGCGCGGTTCCTGGGGCTGAAAGCGCTGAACTACAAGGGCTGATGAGGAAACTGGTGAATGGCGGCGCAGAGTGCGCCGCCATTTCTTTTTCAGAATCCCAGCCTGTCATCCGCCGACGGTCCATACGTTGCCGGCAGCGCCGTCTCATTCAAACGCAGGTAGACACCGAGTTGCGCCCGATGATGCACCATGTGATTCAGGAACATCTGGCGATAGGCCATAAACCGTGAGCCTGCAAAGATTGTCTTGTCCCCGGCGCTCAGCTTCCACGGTTCCGTCCAGGCTGAGTCGGGAATCGCCTGCAGCGCGGCGCGAACCTTGGCAGCGCCTTCATCCAGAACCCCGACCAACTGCTCGGCGCTCTCGAAGATGACTGGCGGCGTCCGGCGGGTCATGAAATCCAGCCCCGGCGTCGTCAGAATAGTCAGTCCGAACCCGCCTAACTGTGCCAGATGTGCCGCCAGCTTTCCCATCGGCGTCGACTTGGGATGGGGCACAAAGTCCTTCTTGCCGGCGGGAACGCGCTCCAGCATGGCGCGGGATTTCTTGATTTCTTCGTCCAGTTCGGGCAACAGCAAGTCACTGACAGGCATGGAGTTCTCCTCGAATTTGGCCTTGTAAGTGTGTCTGCCCGATTGGATGAAAAATGTGGTTCGAGGTCGCAGCGAAGTTTCTCATCCCAAGCGGACCCTGCTGAATCTAATTGTTCATGCGTCGTCGTTTTGGAATTGCAGGGGCTGTTGCCGTCATTCAGACCGTTCTTCTTCTAGCGCATTACTTCCTTTATCAAACCTGGACGTTCTCTGCGCCAGCCGCGGGGACATTAGCGGTCAGGCTCACGCTCGGCATCCTTTCGATCAGCTTCGTCGTGGCGTCGGTGCTGGCGTTCCGCTACACCAATCCTGCGCTGCGCGCTTTTTATCGCGCCGCAGCGGTGTGGCTTGGAGTGTCGTCGTTCGTCTTCGTGGCCGCTGTCGTGTCATGGATTGTTCTGGCGATCACGAAAATCGCCGGCGTAGCTTTGGATTTCCATCACATGGTGGAATGGCTCTTCGCAGCGGGACTTGCGGTGGGAATTGCCGGCGTCGTCAATGCCAGCTGGACGCGAGTCACGCGCGCCACCATACGTCTTGCAAACCTGCCCGAAGCATGGCGGGGACGCAAAGCGGCACTGATCAGCGACGTGCATCTCGGCCACGTCCGCAACCGGAACTTCCTGCAGCGTATGGTGGGGAAGATCCTCAACGAAGATCCCGACGCCATCTTCATCGCCGGCGACTTGTACGACGGCACGTTTATCGATGCGCAGAAAGCCGCCGAGCCGCTGAGCAAGCTGACCGCGCCGCACGGCGTGTATTTCGTCGCCGGCAATCACGAGCAGTTCGGCGACGACAGCAAATATCTTCAGGCCGTGAAAGCTGCCGGCGTGCGCGTACTCCACAACGAAAAAGTCGAGGCCGACGGGCTGCAGATCGTAGGCGTGCCCTACAACCACGCGACCCGCGGAGAACATCTGGCCTCGGCGCTGAAACAAGTGAAGCTCGATCGCGACCGCGCCAGTATTCTGCTGCTGCATGCGCCCGATCATCCGGAAGTCGCCGAAGCGGCCGGAGTCTCGCTTCAGCTTTCGGGCCACACCCATCTCG
>Ga0335083_10011133_pt1 | contig 10821 bp, 8 predicted proteins | sample Lox_Sample_42_FD_206716 | JGI IMG/M metagenome (GOLD analysis project Ga0335083, IMG submission 206716) | Soil microbial communities from Loxahatchee National Wildlife Refuge, Florida, United States - Lox_Sample_4.2 | ecosystem: Environmental > Terrestrial > Soil > Wetlands | place: USA: Florida... | reverse complement strand
GCCCGTGCCGCCCGCACCGGACGAGCCGCCCGTCGTGCCGCCGGTCGTGCCACCCGTGCCGCCGGTCGAACCGCCCGTACCGCCCGCGCCGGACGAACCGCCCGTCGTGCCGCCGGTCGAACCGCCCGTGCCGCCCTTCGCGCCGGCGCTACCCGAGGATCCGCCCGTCGTGCCACCAGTCGAGCCGCCGGTGCCGCCCGCGCCGCCGGTCGTGCCGCCGGTGCCGCCGGTCGAGCCGCCCGCGCCGGCCTTGGCGGACGAGCCGCCCGTTGCCTGTCCGCTCGAGCCGCCGCTCTTGCCAGTCGAATCGTCGTCGCCCGACGACTTCGAGCCGTTGCCGCAGTGAGCGAGTAAGAGTGGCACTGCGATGAAGAAGCCAATGTAAGTGAGTGTCGGCTGGCGCATCGGTCCTCCACCATAACATCGTCCGGCCCGAGCGGCCGCCCCTGTGGGACCGGTTCCTATCGCTTGGCACCGATAGCGAAATCTTTCGGTGCTGCTCCCCGATCGCGTCGGCGCATGGAGCGCGGCGCTCGGATTTCCGCGTTCGCCGTGCGGCTCGGGCAAAAGGGGGCATTCGCCCGCGACGGCCGCGTGCCCTGGCGAGTCGCACCGAAACTTAATCGCACCCCATGCATCGCGACCTCGCGTTGCGGCGCCGATCCTCGAGCCCGCGCTTCGTTCCGCTCGTCACGTCGGCGTGCGCCGCGAGCGAGAGCGAGCACACTTCTGCCATGACTTATCGTGGTGGGATCGGTCGGTGTTGGGTGCTGCTCGTCGTGCTCGGGTGCGGCTCGAAGGTGAGGGTCGAGGACGACACCGCGATGCAAGAGACCGGAGGCGCGAGTGGCAAAGGCGGAACCTCGACGGGCGGAACCTCGACGGCAGGCGCGTCGACGGGCGGAACCTCGACGGCGGGCGCGTCGACGGGCGGCTCGGGGGCGCTCGCGGGATCCGGGAGCGGCGGTTCGAGCGGCGGCGCGGGCGCGCCCGCGAGCACCGCGTGCACCAATGCGTTCGGCACGCCGACGCTGCTCATTCCCGACACGCCGAACGTCATTCCGGAGTCACTCAGCGTGACGGGCGACGATCTCGAGCTTTTCTACGTCTTGAGGGGGCCCGCCGGCGACGCAGTCGTCGTGCGCACGCGAACCGATCGCAACGCGGATTTCGGCGACGCGACCGAGCTCGACCCGTCGCTCTGGTCATGGTGCGCGGCACCGGCCGATCCGGGCCTCGACGTGAGCGACGACGGACTCCGCCTGTACATGACGTGCATCGACACGTCGCAGATCGACGCGAACGGCGGCTATCCCTCGAGCGCCATTCGCGTGGCCGAGCGCGCCACGCGTGACGCGGCCTTCACCCTGAACCCGAACGACTTCGGGAACGCCAACGTCTCGATCAGCGTGAGTCGCGACGAGCTCACCGCGTACTGGTCGGATTACACGACGACGACGACGCCGTTGCCCGTCTTCGCGACGCGCGCGTCGCTGACCGAACCGTTCGGCGCGCCCATGCCCGTGCCGGGCGTCGTGGATTCACTGCTGAACCCCGAGCTCGCGGACGACGACGTGCACCTCTTCGGAGCGCTGCAGATCGACGGCCAGGATTTTCACGTCTACATGTTCTCGCGCGTGCAGGGCGGCTCGTTCGCAACGCCCACCGCGCACGACCAAGTCTTCCCGAGCTCGCCCACGACGGGCAGCTCCGAGTGGACGCCGACCGTCAGCGGCGACTGCAACTCGCTCTACTTCATGCGCCGAACCGAGCTCTCGGGCACGACCACGTACACGGACGAGGTCTACGTGGCGAAGCGCTGAACTGCGTTTCCCCGCGGTCGCGCCCGCCCCGAGGCGGAACCTCGCGTTCTGTTTCACTAAATCAAAAAAAGAAACGCCCTGCTGACGCAATGTCGGATCCCCGCGGGCTGAAACGTCGCTCCCGTGAAAGCGAGGAACCGCAGCATGAAGCAGCAGAATTTCACGACGAGCTACCTGGTCGATCAAAGCCCGGAACGCGTGTTCGCCGCCGTCAACGACGTGCGCGCGTGGTGGTCGGGCGAAATCGAAGGGCGCACGGACGCGCTCGGCGCCGAGTTTACCTACCGCTACAAGCACCTCCACGAAACGACGCAGAGGATCACCGAGTTCGTCCCCGGAAAAAAGGTCGTGTGGCGCATCGTCGCCAGCACCCTGTCGTTCGTCGACGACCAGAAGGAGTGGGACGGCACGGAGGTGGTGTTCGAGATCGCGAAGAAAGACGGCCGGACCGAGCTTCGCTTCACGCACGTCGGTCTGAGTCCGGCAATAAAGTGCTACGGTGAGTGCTCGGGCGCGTGGGGCTTCTTCGTCAACGAGAGCCTGCGTAGCTTGATCACGACGGGCAAGGGCGTCCCGAACCCCGAGGCCTGAGCGATGACCGAGTACCTCTTTTTGACGCTGGAAGACGAGAGCGCGCACGCGTCCGAGACGCCGCAGGCGATGGCGCGCCTCATCGAGCAGCGCGCCGAGTTCGGCGCCGAGCTCCGGCGCGGGGGTCGCCTGCGCGACGCCGGACGTTTCCGGCCGAGCAAGGAAGGTAAGCGCGTCGCTCGGCGCGACGAACGCCTCGACGTGCGCGACGGCCCCTTCAGCGAGGACGGGAAGACGCTCGGCGGCTACTACTGGGTCGAGGCGAGCGGCGTGACGGAGGCGGCGCGGCTCGCCGAAGCGTGTCCGGCGCTCGCACCCGACGCGATCGAGGTGCGGCCGTTGATGGACGGCCGCGTCTCGTCCGAGAAAGAGGCGAAACCCGGCAAGATCTTCGCGTGCGCGGTGCTCGGCAGCGGGGCGACCGAAGCGGCGTGGGTCGGCGTGATGGATCGCATCGACGCCGAAACTCGCGGGCGCTTTCCGGAAGCGTCGTTCTTGGGCGGACTCCGCCTGGAAGCGCCGAAGAGCGGACGGCGACTCGAGACGCGGAGCGAGCGCCGCGTGACGTTCGACGGCCCCTTCCTCGAGTGCAAGGAGGTGATCGGCGGGCTCTTCTTCCTGCGCATGACGACGCTCGACGAAGCCGTACGCTGGGCGGCCGAGACCCCGTTCGTGGTGCACGGCGTGCTCGAAATCCGCGAGCTATGGCGGATCTGAGCGCCATCGTCGAGAGGACGGTGCGCGGCGAACGCGGCCGCATCGTCGGCGGGCTCTTGCGCCTGTGCGGCAGCGTGGACGCGGCGGAGGAGGCGTTCCAAGACGCCGCGCTGCGCGCCGTGGAAGCGTGGCAACGCGAGATCCCGGTGAACCCGGGCGCGTGGCTGATGACGGCGGCGAAGAACAGCGCGAAAGACGCCCGGCGCCGCCGCGCGGTGGTGGAAGCGAAGGCGCCGCTGCTCGCGAGCGGGGATCCGGACACGGCCGAGACGATCGATACGGTGAGCGACGACTACCTGCGACTCGTCTTCACGTGCTGTCACCCCGAGCTCTCCACGAGCAATCAGATCGCCCTCACGCTCAAGGTCGTGGCGGGTTTTTCGACGGAGGAGATCGCGCGCGCATTCGTGACCTCGGAAGCGACGATTTCTCAGCGAATCCTGCGCGCCAAACAGACGCTCGACGAGAAGCGCGTCGCCTACGAAATTCCGACGCGCGAAGAGCTCCCCGCACGCATCCTGGCGGTGCTCGGCGTCGTTTACGCGATGTTCAACGAAGGGCACACCGCGCGGAGCGGCCCGTTCATGCGGCTCGATTTGCAAGCCGAAGCGATGCGCCTCGGCCGGCTCCTCTCGGACCACGTCCCGCGTGAGCCCGAAGCGTTCGCGCTCGTCGCCCTCATGGCGTTCAGCGCCGCGCGGGCCGAGACGCGCGTCGACGCGCGCGGGATGCCGATTCTGCTCGCCGAGCAAAATCGCGCGCGCTGGAACAAAGAGATCCTGCGCGAGGGCCTGATGGCGCTCCAGCGCGCCCGCTCGCTCGGAGGGCACGGGCCGTACCTCTTGCAAGCCGAGATCGCGCGCGAACACGTGACGGCGCCGGCGTGGGAAAGCACGAACTGGGCCGCCATCGTCGCGCTCTACGACGCGCTCGTCGCCGTCCTGCCGTCGCCCGTCGTCGCACTCAACCGAGCCGTGGCGGTGGCGATGCACGCGGGACCACGCGCCGGGCTCACGGCCATTACCGCGCTCGCGGGCCCGCTCGCCGATTATCATCTCTTTTACGCCACGCGCGCCGACTTGCTCGAGCGGCTCGGGGAGGACGCGCTGCCGGATCTCGAGCGGGCACTCGAGCTCACGACGAACGACGGCGAGAGGCAGCTCCTCGAGCTCCGCGTCACCCGCGCCCGAGCCCGCCGGCAGAGCCTGGGCGGCTGATACGGACGCCGTTCGCGGCACGGCGGCGCCGGCTTTTCATGACTGTTTTCGCCGGAGTCCGAGCCCGCGCCTTTTCTTGACGGATCCGCCGAGCGCGCGCCACTGCGGTCTGGATCCAGAGCATCACCTTGACTCGAGTCGCTTCACGCGCTGCGGCGCAACGAGACAGATCCGCCTCCGTGACGCCACTGCTCGAGGCAGACCATGATGGGCTCTGTAGACGGCTCGGGCGAGCGGCGCTGCGCGATGGCGGGCACGCTGATCGGTTGTTTGGTGACACTCGGCTGCGGCAACGGCACGCAAGCGCCGTCGGCCTCGGCGGGCGGCTCGAGCGCAAGCGCCGGCGCCACGAGCGGCGGCTCCGCCGGGCGCGCGAGCTCGACGGGCGGAACGGGAACGGGGGGCACCTCGTCGAACGCCGGCACGACGGCGCGCGGCGGCACGGGCGCCGGGAACGGGACGGGCGGCTCGGGCGGCGCGCCGTCGAGCGGTGGCTCGACGAGCACGAGCGGCGGCTCGGGACCGGCGGGTGGCATGCCTGCGACGGGCGGGACGACGGCCGGCGGCGCGGGCACGGCGAGTGCAGCCGCGGGCACCGGCTCGGGCGCGGGCGGCTCGGGTGCCGGCACGGCGGGCAGCGGCGCGGGCGGTGCGTCGGGAGCCGGGACGGGCGGCACTGGAACCGCGGGCAGCGGCGGGATGCCGCTCGTCTACGACAAGGAGAATACGGGCTCGGACTGCACCGTCGCGACGAGCTTCCCCGCGTTCAGCGCGCTCACGCCGATCGCGAATTTGCCGGACCCTTTCCTTTCGGACAGCGGGACGCGCATCAGCAAACGCGACGATTGGCGCTGCCGGCGCGCGGAAATCGGGGCACAGGTGCAGCACTGGGGCTCGGGACCGAAGGGCGCGCCGCCGCCGAGCGTCACGGCCACGGTCTCGGGCGGCAAGCTCTCCGTCGTCGTCAGTCAGGGCGGAGCCTCGATCACGCTGAGCGCGACGCTCACGCTGCCGAGCGGTGCCGGGCCGTTCCCGCTCATCATCGGGATGAACACGCCGACCGGCAGTCTTCCGTCGAGCATCTTCTCCGGGATGGCGACGCTCACGTTCGACAGCTCCGAGCTCGTGCCCGACGCGTTCAACGTGCCGCGCGGCGCCGGCACCTACTTCACCATGTACCCCGACAATAACGCGGGCGCGATGATCGAGTGGGCGTGGGGCGTGAGCCGCCTCATCGACGGGCTCTACCAAACGGCGGATCAAACCAAGATCGATCTGAACCACATCGGTCTCACGGGCTGCTCGTACCAGGGGAAAATGGCCCTCTACGCAGGCGCGTTCGACGAACGCATCGCGCTCACGATTCCCGAGGAGTCGGGCGGCGGCGGTGAGGCGTCCTGGCGCTTCATGTCGACGCAGACCGGCACGGAGGACTTGGACGCGGCGCAAGGCACCGCCTGGTACGCGGCGAATTTGCTGCAATTCCACGACCCGGACGCGCCCAAGCTCTCTTACGATCAGCACGAGCTCGTGGCGATGATCGCGCCGCGTGCGGTGCTGGCCGTCGAAAACACCGCCATCGATCGCCTGGGCAGCCAGGCCGGCTCGGTGTCGATGAAGGCCGCGACCGAGGTCTACAAGGCGCTCGGCATCCCCGATCGCATCGGGTTCACGCAGGCGATGGCTTCGGCGCACTGCTCGTTCCCGAGCAGCCAAACACCCGACGTTCAAGCGTTCGTGAACAAGTTTTTGCTCGGCAAGGACGCCGACACGAACATCGCCAAGAGCTCTTACGACACCGACATGTCGAAGTGGATCACCTGGGATACGCCGGAGCTCCAATAGTCACGCATGCAGGAACGAGGCGTCGGCAAGGAGCTCGGTATTTGGCTCGCGCTGTTCGCGTCGGTGTCCGCCTGCGCGAGCGGCAATAAAAGCGGTCAGGGTGCGAGCCGGGGCGGCTCGGGCGGCGCCGCCGCGTCCGCGGGCACGGCCGGCGGCGTCACGTCGACGACGGCCGGCGTTTCGAACGGCGGCCGAGCGCCCGGCTCCGCGGGTGCGACGGACGGAACCGCCGGCGGCGCCGCGGGCGGCACGGGCGGAGCGAACGGCGCGAACGGCGGGATGCCGGCGCTCGGCGGCGCACCGGCGGCGACGGGCGGCATGCCGGCACAAGGCGGCGCCGTGTCGGGCGGCGGCGGGGGTGTTCCGACGAGCGGCGGCGCGAGCGGCGCGGCAGGGGCGAGCGGCGGAACCACGGCTCCCGCGACCACGGCCGTCTACAACGGCTTTCGCGGCGAGGATTTCGGCAAGGGTTGGACCTTCAATCGCGGCGACGCGTCGGGCGCCGACCAGCCCGCGTTCGACGATTCGAAATGGCGGACGCTCGACGTCCCGCACGACTTCAGCATCGAGCTCGCCTTCGACAGCAATTCGCCGGCCGGCTCGGGCGGCGGCTTTCTCGACGGCGGCATCGGCTGGTATCGGAAGAGCTTCGCGCTCGGCGCGGCGGACGCCGGCAAGCGCGTTTTCGTCGAGTTCGACGGCGTCTACATGAACAGCCAGGTGTGGATCAACGGCACGTCGCTCGGAACGCGCCCTTACGGCTATTCGAGCTTCGAATACGACCTCACCCAGTACCTGAAGTTCGACGGCACGAACAACGTGATCGCCGTCAAGGTGAACAACAACCAGCCGAACAGCCGCTGGTACTCGGGCAGCGGCATTTATCGCAACGTGTGGCTCACGAAGCTCGGCGCGGTGCACGTGCCGTACAGCGGCGTCTACGTGACCACGCCGAGCGTGAGCGCGTCTTCGGCGAGCGTGGCGGTGAGCACCGACGTGCAAAACCAGAGCGCCGACGCGGCGCCGTCGTCACGACGGGCGACAGCTCGGCGACGAACGTCGCCGCGAGCGCGACGTCCACCGTGGCGCAAACGCTCACGGTCGCCTCGCCGACGCTCTGGTCCACCACGTCGCCCTACCTCTATCGCCTCGAGGTCGAGCTCAAGACGGGCGGGACCACGGTCGACACCTACGTCACCTCGCTCGGCTTCCGCACGCCGGTGTTCGACGGCAGCGCGGGCTTTTCGCTCAACGGCACGAGCATGAAGCTCCGCGGCGTCGACATGCATCACGACCTCGGCGCGCTCGGCGCCGCCGTCAATTACCGCGCGATCGAGCGGCAGATGCAGATCCTGAAGGGCATGGGCGTGAACGCGATCCGCACGTCGCACAATCCGCCGGCGCCCGAGCTCCTCGACATCACCGACCGGCTCGGCATTCTGATCATGGAGGAAGCGTTCGATACGTGGACACAGCCGAAGACCACGAACGACTATTCGCTGTATTTCAACGCTTGGGCCGAGCGTGACATCGAAGACATGGTGCGGCGCGATCGGAACCATCCGAGCGTCGTCATCTGGAGCATCGGCAACGAGATCAACGGCGCCACGACGACCATCGCGCAGAATCTGAAGAATTGGGTTTTGGGGGTCGATAAGACACGCCCGGTGACGTGGGCGTCGAACAAGATGTCCGGCCCGCACTACACGTCGGTCGACCACGACATCGCGGCGCTGCTCGATCTCGTCGGCTACAATTACGCGCCCTACGCGGGCGACTACGACGCCGATCACTCCGCGCATCCGACCTGGAAGCTCTTCGGCAGTGAAGTGGCGGCGGCCGTTCGCAGTCGCGGCATCTATCACACGCCCGCGAGCACCGTGACGCAGTCGACGTCGCAATCGAGCCCGGATCGCCAATGCTCGTCGTACGACAACGAGGCGGCGGGGTTCGGCGTGCCGGCCGAGGACGCATACAGCTACGACAACGATCGCGCGTTCGTCGCGGGCGAGTTCGTCTGGTCCGGCTTCGATTACATCGGCGAACCCACCCCCTACTCGTCCTGGCCGTCGAAGAGCTCGTACTTCGGCATCGTCGATACGGCGGGCTTTCCGAAGGACATCTACTACTTCTACAAGAGCCGCTGGACTTCGGATCCGATGGTCCACCTCCTGCCGCATTGGAACTGGAGCGCCGGCACCACGGTCACCGTGTACGCTTACAACAACTGCGACAGCGTCGAGCTCTTCTTGAACGACGTTTCGCAGGGCGTGGGGACGACACCGAGCGGCAAGCTGCACGCGGAGTGGAGCGTGCCCTGGGCGTCGGGCACCCTGCGCGCGGATTGCACCAAGAACGGGAGCGTCGTCGCGACCGACAGCGTGACGACCGCGGGCTCCGCCGCCAACGTCGTGCTCACCGCCGATCGCCCCGACATCCACGCCGACGGCAAGGATCTCGCGTTCGTGACGGTCGATATCCGTGACGCCGGCGGCGTCTTGGTCCCGACCGCCGACAACGCCGTTTCCTTCACGATTTCCGGCCCCGGCAAGCTCGCAGGGGTCGACAACGGCAATCCGATCGACACCGACCCCTATCAAGGCACGAGCCGTAAGGCCTTCAGCGGCAAGGCGCTCGTCATCGTTCGCTCGACGGGTACGGCGGGCACCATCGTGCTCACGCCGAGCTCGAGCGGGCTCACCGCACGGCCGTTGAACATCGAGGCATATTGACCATGACCGACACACGCTTTCGGAAACGCGCTCGAACCGCCGCGGCGCACGCCGCCGTCCTCGGCGCAAGCCTGTTCGTCGCCGCGCCGGCACGAGCGGCCTCGCTCCAAAAGGTCGACTCGTGGGGCGCGAGCGGCGTGCCGGCGACGGCCAGCATGTACATCTACGTGCCGGACAAGCTCGCGGCGAAACCGCCCATTCTCGTGCTCGCCCACTTCTGCAGCGGCACCGCGAGCGCCGTGTTCGGCCAGGCTCAGGGCGGCGGACTCATCAAAGCCGCCGACCAATACGGCTTCATCGTCGTGGTCCCGCAGACCTCGAACAATTGTTGGGACGTGGGTTCGACCAAGTCCCTCACGCACGACGGCGGCGGCGACACGCAGGCGATCGCGGAGATGGTCAAATACACCATCACGAAATACCAAGCCAACGCCGACCGCGTGTACGCGACGGGTGATTCGTCGGGCGGCATGATGACGCAAGCGTTGATGGCGGTGTACCCGGACGTCTTCAAGGGCGGCTCGGCGTTCGCCGGAGTGCCCGCCGGCTGTTGGTCCGTCGGCGATCCGGACGGTTCGTGGAGCGACGCGTGCGCCGGCGGCACGGTGACGCACACCGCCCAAGAATGGGGCGACATGGCGCGCGCGATGGACCCCTCGTACATGGGTTCGCGACCGCGCGTGCAGCTCTTCCACGGCGACGCGGACCAGACCATCAATTACAACAACTTCAAAGAAGCCATCAAACAGTGGACGAACGTGCTCGGCTTGAGCACCGACCCGACGACCACGACCACCGTCACGCTCGGCATGCACCAGGCCACGCGCGAGCAGTGGCAGAACGCGTGCGGCTACGTGGTGCTCGACGCGTTCACGTCGATGGGCGGCGACCATGGCCCGTCGGACGCGCTCTTCGAAGCACAGTACGTCGTGCCGTTCTTGGCGCTCGATCAGACGGACGCGACGGACCCCGAGATTGCGCAGTGCGGCGCGGGCGGCATGACGGGCGCGGCGGGCGCGGCGGGTGCGACGAGCGCGGGCGGCGCGACGGGGCAAGGCGGTGCCGGCGCGGGCGGCGCGACGGGCACGAGCGGGCGGGGCGGCACGACGAGCGGCGCGGGCACGACGGGTCTCGGCGGCGGAGGACGCGCCGGAAGCGGCGGCACGATGAGCAGCGCGGGAACGACGGCGACCGGCGGCGGCACGGTGAGCAGCGCCGGCGCGGGCGTCGGCACAGGCGGCACGGGTGGAACCGGCGCGCCCTCGGGCGGCAGCGGCGCGAGCGGCGGCACGCCGTCGAACCACGGCGGTTCCGGCACGATCACGAACGGCGGCAATGGCGCCCAAGGCGGCGAAAGCGAAGCCGGCAGCGGGAGCGGCTCGAAAGAGACGAGCGGCTGCGGCTGCAAGACGAGCGACCGCGGGAGCTCGCCGGCCCACGCGCTCTTGCTCGCGCTCGGTGTCGCGTCGGCGGCCAAGCGGCGCCGCACGCGGCGTGCCGCCGCGCGCTGAGCGCTTACTGACCGTACCCGGCGAGCACGATGTTGGCCTGGAGCGCGCTTTCCGAGGCGTCCGAGGGATAGCCCGACACGATGGCCCCCTCGTAGAACGTGCCTTCACTCAGGTTCGTGTTCGTGGCGCAACAGTCGCCGCCGCTCCCGAGCACGATCGCTCCTTGCTTCTTCATCGGGCTCCAGCCGTTCGGCAGCGCGCCCTTGTAATAGGTGCCGAGCGTGCCGGTCGTCGAGTCACCGCCCTTGAGCGTGAACTCGCTCGTCCCGTTGTTCTTGAGCACGGCCGTGACGAACGTGCTCGTCTGGCTCGGGTCGTTCTGGTTTTTGCCCGAGGAGTTCTGCGAGAAGAGGCCGTCCTCGAGATCGGCGAGCACCCAGGGGCC
>Ga0335083_10011132_pt1 | contig 10821 bp, 8 predicted proteins | sample Lox_Sample_42_FD_206716 | JGI IMG/M metagenome (GOLD analysis project Ga0335083, IMG submission 206716) | Soil microbial communities from Loxahatchee National Wildlife Refuge, Florida, United States - Lox_Sample_4.2 | ecosystem: Environmental > Terrestrial > Soil > Wetlands | place: USA: Florida... | reverse complement strand
GCCAGTTTACTTGGCGAGCTGGAAGAGCGGGGACGGTACCCAACCCTCGTTACCCAGCTCGTCGCTCACCTTCCACCAGATCTTGTCCTTCTCGCCGGTGGGATAGAGCATCGTGCCCGGATCCAGATCGCGCACGACCTTCGACTTCACGTCCGGCTTCTCATAGAGCTTGCCGGGCTTGGCCATCGTCACGGACTGCTGGACGTTGTCCGCCTTGGCATCCGGTGGCATGGCCTTGATGTCGGTGACCAGCTTGGAGAAGGCATCCAGATACGCGATCGCCACGACCTGACCGATCTCGGAGTTGGCGTAGCTGCTGGCGCCGGCTGCCGCGAAGCCACCGAAGAACGCACCGCCGCCCGCGCCCCAACCCACATCCGTTTTCTTGTAATGACCCTGCTCCAGGGCCACCTGTTCGGTCGAGCGGACGTCGGTGAGAGTGAGGACGACATCCGCCGTCTTGCTCTTCATGCTGACACCGCCGACCACGGCACCGGCGACGCCGCCGAGCATGCCACCGAGCAGCGCGCCGATATGCTTGCCGCCCGCGTCGTTGTTCTTCATCGCGACATCGGGCACCAGCACGTAGTCGGCCGCCTTCATCTGCCCCTTGCCGATGTTGGAGCCGCCGCGCATTTCGCCGCCGCCCGCCAGGGCGCGCTCCTGCTGGGCCGCCGCCAGTCCCTTGCCGCGATCCACCAGCGTGAAGCACTTGGACTTCGAGACGTACACCTTGATCAGCGCTTCGGGCGATTCCAGCTGGTAGGCCAGCCACCACTTGTTCTCGGGCTCGGTCACCGCCAGGGTGCCGATCTTCTTGTCGCAGGTGGGAATTTCCGGCTCGGGCGCATTCGCTGCCCGGGCTGCCACCGCCGTGCACAGCAGGGCTGCCGTGAGCGATGCCCACAGGGTGTTCTTGAGACTTGGCTGAATCACTTCGGGACCCTCCGCGACCTGTTTGTTGTACGGCGAGAAGCCGTCGGCGCAGCGATTTTCCTAAGCCGGCGGTCTCGCTTGGGGCAGTTTAAGCCCAAGCCACGGCAGTAGGGAAACCGCGCGCGTCCCGGTCGCAGCCCGCCTGCGATGGCAGTCACCCCGCCGCGCACCGTCACCTCGCCGCCACGAACCTGTCAGACTATGGCAGTCGATGTCCGTTTTTGAAGGGTGGAAGTCCCGGGTGGCTGTGGCAGCCGCATCCGAGCGGGGCCAGGATATGTCCCGATCAGACCCAAGGAGTCCCCCATGAACCGTGCTCTCCTCGTCATCGATGTGCAGGAATCGTTTCGCGCCCGTCCCTACTGGCAGCCCGGCGAGCTGCCCGCCTTTCTGACCAACACGCAGTCGCTCATCGACCGGTGCAGCGCGCGCGGCATCCCGGTGCTGCAGGTGTTCCACCAGGAGAGCACCGCGCCGGCCACCGATCCGTTCGCGCCGGCTTCCGGCCTGGTGCGCACGCTCGACGGGCTGAAGATCGCGCCGGCCGGCATTTTCCATAAGGAAGTCCATTCGGCCCTGTTTGGCCGGTCGGCCGACGGCCGCACGCTCGAGGCCTGGCTGCGCGACCACGCTATCGGGGAAATCCTGATCACCGGCATCCGCACCGAGCAGTGCTGTGAAACCACCGCGCGGCATGCGTCCGACCTGGGCTTCGTGGTTCGTTACGTGACCGATGCGACACTGACATTCCCGATGAAGCGCGCGGGCCGGGCCTTCTCGACGGCCGAGATCCGCGAGCGCACGGAGTTGGTGCTCGATGGCCGGTTCGCGGCGGTGGTGTCCGCGGCCGAAGCGCTGGCCTAGGCTGGACCCGGGCAGCGGGCAGCGGGCGGCAGGAGGTGATTCATGGCAGACGAGCAACCGGTGAAGGATGTGTTCTTCGTGGTCTTGCCGCGGCTGGTGCTGCTGGACCTGGCCGGGCCCGCCGAGGCCTTCCGTCTCGCCGCCCGTGTCGTCCCGGAGAGTTACCGGCTGCGCTACGTCGCTCCGGCCCGCACCATCCAGGCCGCGGTGGGACTGCAGCTGGGTGCGCTGGAGCCGCTGCCGGCAAGACTTCCCCCGGAGTCCATCGTCGTCATCACGGGAGTGAGCGGCGAGAGCGTGGATCTGCAGGATGCGGGTACGCAGCGTGTGATCGCCTGGCTCCAGTCGGGCGTCACCGCCTCTTCCCTGCTGATGTGTGTTTGCGCGGGAAGTGTGATCGCCGGCAGCGCCGGGTTGCTTGCGGACCGGGAATGCACCAGCCACCACTCTCACATCGCGGAGTTGCGGACCGTCGCGCCCACCGCGCACGTACTCGACAACCGCATCTTCGTTGAGGATGGCCCGATCCTGACCAGCGCCGGCGTCACGGCCGGCCTGGACCTCGCTCTGCACATCATCGGCCAACAGCTCGGGCCTCGGGTAGCGGCCGAAGTGGCGCGCGAACTGGTTGTCTACCTGCGCCGCTCGGGGGCTGATCCCGCGTTGTCCCCGTGGGTGCAGCACCGCAATCATCTGCATCCCGCGGTGCATCGCGTTCAGGATGCCGTGGCGCGCCGGCCCGCGGCCGACTGGAGTTCCGGCGAACTGTCCGCCGTCGCCTGCACCAGTGCGCGCAACCTGGCCCGGCTGTTCGCCGAGCACGCGCACTGCTCGCCGCTGGACTACGTGCAGCTCATCCGATTCGCCTTCGCCAAGGAACTGGTGGCCCACAGCCGGCTGGATCTGGAACGCATCGCGGCCCGTGTCGGCTTCCGGTCAGCGCAGCAGCTGCGTCGCGTCTGGTCGCGCTGGGAGTTGCGGACGCCCAGCGCCTTCCGTGCGGCCCAGGGTTCCGGGACTCAGCCGGCGTCCGCATAGATAGCGATCTGACGCCGGCCCTCGGAATTGCGGGTGCCGCGAAACATGCCGTCGCTGCTGAACTCCATCACGGTACGTCCCTGCGCATCGACAGCGATGATCCCGCCATCACCGCCCAAGCGGGGGAGAACCGTGTGCAGCAGCTCGCGCACGGCCTGTTCGAGTGTCAGTCCGCGGTACTCGACAGCCGTCACGATGTGATGCGCCGCGACCGCGCGAATGAAAAATTCACCATGTCCCGTGGCCGAGACGGCACAGACACCGTTCTTGGCGTAGGTTCCGGCGCCGATGATGGGCGAGTCGCCCACCCGACCCTGGCGCTTGTTGGTCATACCACCGGTGGAGGTGGCTGCCGCCAGATTGCCCTGCGCATCGCGCGCGACTGCGCCGACCGTGCCCTTGGCTGACGCGGCCAACTGGGCGGACGAGGCCGATCCGGCTGACGGGGCTGATCCGGCTGACGGGGCTGATCCGGCTGACGGGGCCGAAGGCACCAGCTCCGAAACCGCCTCGCCGCGCTGGGTGTTTTCCAACTGCTGCTGCCGCTCCGGAGTGCGGAAGTAGGTGTTGGGTACGAGTGATAGTCCCTCTTCCAGCGCGAACTCCTCCGCGCCGCTGCCAACGAGCAGCACGTGGCGGGACTTCTCCATCACCCGCCGCGCGAGCTGGATGGGGTTCTTCACGTGCCTGACCGAAGCCACCGCACCGGCCCGTAGCTGCCCGCCTTCCATGATCGCCGCATCCAGCTCCGCGGCCCCCTCGCGGGTCAGGGCGGCGCCGCGTCCGGCATTGAACAGCGGGTCATCCTCCAGCACGCACACGGAGGCGATGACCGCATCCAGACTCGAGCCGCCCCGCTCGAGCACCGCATAACCGGTGTCGAGCGCACGCTCCAGGCTGGCCCGATACTCCCTTTCCTTCTCCTGAGACAGTTCGGCGCGCGGCATCGCACCGGCGCCTCCATGGATGGCAATCGAATACATTTCGCTATAGTTTGGCGGTTGAATGCGCAGTCTCGCGCCCGCCCCATCTTAGAGTGAAACCCCGCATGCCGCAGCAGATCCGCAGCCTCCTGATCGCCAACCGCGGCGAAATCGCCATCCGCGTCATGCGCGCCGCGAGTGAGCTGAAGATCAGGACGGTGGCGATCTACTCGCAGGAGGACCGCTTCTCGCTGCACCGGACCAAGTCCGACGAGGCGTATCTCGTCGGGCGCAACAAGGGCCCAGTGGAAGCGTACCTGGATATCCCGGACATCCTGCGGATTGCGCGCGAAGCGGGCGTGGATGCGATTCATCCGGGGTATGGGTTCCTGTCCGAAAATCCGGAGTTCGCGCAGGCGTGCGCCGCCGCCGGTCTCATCTTCATCGGTCCGCGGCCCGAGACCATGCGAGCGCTGGGCAACAAGGTCGCCGCGCGCCATCTCGCCACGTCGGCCGGCGTGCCGGTGATGCCCGCTACGCCCCCGCTTCCCGGGGATTTCGCGGAGTGTGCGAGTCAGGCCGCGGCGATCGGCTACCCCCTGATGCTCAAGGCGAGCTGGGGCGGTGGTGGCCGCGGCATGCGCATCATTGAAGATGAAGCGCAGCTGGCCGAGCGACTGCCCATGGCGCGCCGCGAGGCGAAGGCAGCCTTCGGCAACGACGAGGTGTATCTCGAGAAGCTGGTGCGTCGCGCCCGGCACATCGAAGTGCAGATCCTGGGTGACAGTCATGGCGGGCTCGTACATCTTTATGAGCGCGACTGCACGGTGCAGCGACGCAATCAGAAGGTCGTCGAACGCGCCCCCGCCGTCTTCCTGACCGAGGCGCAACGCGCCCAGCTCTGCGAATCGGCACTGGCCATCGGCCGCGCCACCCGCTACCTCAACGCGGGCACCGTGGAATTCCTGCAGGACGCCGACACCGGAAATTTCTACTTCATCGAGGTGAACCCGCGTATCCAGGTGGAGCACACGGTGACCGAGTGCGTCACCGGCATCGACCTGGTCAAGGCGCAGATCCGCATCGCCGCCGGGGCGAGCATCGGGTCAGCCGACAGCGGTGTACCCGCCCAGGGACAGATCCGCATCAACGCGCACGCGCTGCAGTGTCGCGTCACCACCGAGGATCCGGAAAACAACTTCATTCCCGATTACGGCAGCATCACGGCTTACCGCAGCCCGGCTGGCTTCGGCATCCGTCTGGATGCCGGGACTGCCTACAGTGGCGCAATCATCACGCGCTCGTACGACTCCCTGCTGGTGAAGGTGACCGCCTGGTCGCCCACACCGGACGAGACGATCGCACGCATGCATCGCGCGCTCTGGGAGTTCCGCATCCGCGGCGTGGTGACCAACTTGCGCTTCCTCGACCAGGTCATCACGCATCCGCGCTTCGCGCACGGCGAGTACACGACCCACTTCATCGACAACACGCCCGAGCTGTTCCGCTGGCCGCGCAAGCGCGACCGGGCGACCCGCATCCTGTCCTATGTCGGTGACACCATCGTCAATGGGAATCCGGAGACGAAGTCGCGGCCGCGTCCGGCGCAGTTCCACATGCCGAAGCTGCCGTCCGCGACGCCCGGGGCGCCGTCGACCGGTAGCCCGCCGCCCGGGGCTCCGCCGCCCGGCACGAAGCAGAAGCTGGATGAGTTGGGTCCGGAGCGCTTCGCGCGCTGGATGCTGGAGCAGAAGCGCGTACTCATGACCGACACGACGATGCGCGATGCGCATCAGTCGCTGCTGGCCACCCGCGTCCGGACCATAGATCTGGTGCAGATCGCGCCGTACTACTCGCAGCTGCTGCCCGAGCTCTTCTCCATGGAGTGCTGGGGCGGAGCCACTTTCGATGTCGCGATGCGGTTCCTGCGGGAGGATCCGTGGCAGAGGCTGGCGCTTTTGCGCGAGAAGATGCCCAACCTGCTGCTGCAGATGTTGCTGCGATCCGCCAACGCGGTCGGGTATACCAACTATCCTGACAACGTCGTGCGTTTCTTCGTGTCGCGGGCCGCGGCACGGGGTATCGACGTGTTCCGCATTTTCGACTCGCTCAACTGGGTCGAGAACATGCGCGTGGCAATCGACGCCGTGCTCGAGTCCGGGAAGCTGTGCGAGGCGGCCATCTGCTACACGGGTAACCTCAGCGACCCGCACGAGAGGAAATACACGCTCGATTACTACCTGCGACTGGCTCGGGATCTCAAGGCGGCCGGCACGCACGTGCTGGGCATCAAGGACATGGGAGGACTGTGCCGGCCCGAGGCGGCGCGACTGCTGGTCAAGACGCTGAAGGACGAGATCGGCCTGCCAATCCACTTCCACACGCACGATACCAGCGGCATCGCGGCTGCCAGCGTGCTCGCGGCCGTGGAGGCCGGCGCGGACGCGGTCGATTGCGCAATCGACTCCATGAGCGGCCTGACTTCGCAGCCCAACATGGGTTCGATCGTGGAGGCACTCAGGTTCGGGCCCCGGGACCCGGGCATTGATCCGGCCCGGCTGCGGATCCTCTCGTCCTACTGGGAGCAGGCCCGCAAGCTCTACGCTGCGTTCGAGAGCGATATCCGATCCGGCGCCTCCGAGGTGTACGTGCACGGCATGCCCGGTGGGCAGTACACGAACCTTCGTGAGCAGGCGCGCTCGCTGGGTATCGACGAGTCCCGTTGGCCGGAGGTGGCGCAGACCTATGCCGACGTCAACGCAATGTTCGGCGACATCATCAAGGTCACACCCACTTCGAAGGTCGTAGGGGATCTCACGCTGCTCATGATGACCAGCGGACTGAGCAAGGAGCAGGTGCTCGACCCGGACACGGATGTGGCTTTCCCCGAGTCCGTGGTGCAGCTGTTCCGCGGCGATCTGGGCCAGCCATACGGCGGGTTCCCGCAGGCCCTGCAGCGAAAGATTCTCAAGGGCGCGGTCCCGCTCACCGAAAGGCCTGGCGCGCGGTTGCCCGCAACCGATCTCGACGCGGAGCGCGCCAGGATCCAGCAGAAACTGCCGCGACCCGTGACCGACGACGATCTGGCCTCCTACCTGATGTATCCGCGTGTCTGGCTGGACTACGCCGCTGACCGGAACCAGTACGGCGACGTTGGCATCCTGCCGACGCCGGTGTTTTTTTATGGAATGGAGCCGGGCGATGAGATGAGTGTCGACATAGAACGCGGCAAGACGCTCATCGTGCGCTACGTCGCGACCAGCGAGGTGCATGAAGATGGCACCCGCACGGTATTCTTCGAGTTGAACGGCCAGCCGCGTTCCGTGCGTGTGCCGGACCGGAGTCAGGTGGCCCGGCGGCCACCACAGCGCAAGATCGAGCCGGGCAATGCGAAACACGTGGGCGCCCCGATGCCGGGCACGATCGCCACCGTGACGACGGCCGTGGGGCGCAAGGTCGCTCGGGGTGACGTGCTGGTCACTCTGGAGGCCATGAAGATGGAAACCGCCGTACGCGCGGAGAGCGATGGCGAGGTGGTCGAAGTGCTGGCCCGGCCCGGTCAGCAGGTGGATGCGAAGGATCTTCTCTTCGTGTTGAGTTGAATCGTCGCGTCGCGTCGCGTCGCGTCGGACGCGTCGACGGCGGCCGTCGCCGCGGGGTGCGTGGTCCGCGGCGATCGTCAGCGCCCATCGCCAGTTGGTCCGCGGTAGTGCGCCTCGATGCGCGCGCCACGCATTCCGCACCTGGCGCAGCGCAGGCGTGCGGCGATCTTGCCCAGGGTCGCCTCGCCGCCGAACACGCGCAACAGCAAAGCGATATGCAGCTCGCGTGAGTGATCGCAGAAGTCGCGCTCACAATGCGCGACGAGCGCGTAATTGCGCGCGTACAGGCGCAACGCGTCGGTTCTCGACCCCCAGAGTTGATCCCGTCCGGCGCGCCTGGTGCCCATGAGCGCAAGCGTCGCATGTGAGGGCGGCCGGACACGAGTGGACAAAGTCCTCGGTGCGCGAATTCTCTCGCACGCATACAGTTGGTTTGCAGGCGCGCACTGTACGTGAAACCGGGACGTCGCTGATCGTAACTGGGACGTCGCTGACCGTAACCGTGGGACGTCGCTGACGCGACTCGGGGCGGCGTGGCATGCAGTGCCGCCTGATTCAGGTTACTGTATGAGTCATGTGCGCCCGATTTCAGACACCCGCGCAAGCCGCGGCGGAACGCTACTGGAAACTCATCGACCCGCTGTGGCGGTATGAGGCCAGCTGGCGCGTGCTGCCCACGCAACCGATTCCGATAGTGTTGTCCCTGAACGGTCAGCGCACGGGCCGCATGATGCGCTGGGGACTGATTCCGTACCGGGGCGAGTCGAAATTCCCGCTGATCAACGCCACGGTCGAGAAACTCGAGAGCTGGTACGGATGGAAGGGTCCGTGGGAGCGCAACCAGCGCTGCATCCTGAGCATGGCGGGATTCTACGAACCGCACGTGTTCGAGGACGGCCGCAAGGAGCCGTATTACATTCACCTGGCCGATCGCGAGATCTTCGGTGTCGCCGGTCTGTGGGAGCGTGCTCGCGCCGCAGATGGAACGGAGAGCTTCTCGTGTACGCTGGTGACCATCCCGCCCAACGAGTTGCTCGCCTCAGTCCATAACGAGAAGCAACGGATGCCCGCGGTGCTGCGCGAAGAGGATCACGATGCCTGGCTCAACGGCACGCCCGCCGAGGCGAAAGCAACACTGACGCCGTATCCGTCGGACGTGATGGTTGCGTGGCAGGTGAGCCGGCGGCTCTACGCGGTCAAGACTCCGGATGACGCGAGCCTGATCGATCCTGTCACCCAGCGTTCCGCCTGAGGACTAGTTTCGCTCCCGGGACCGGTTGCGCATGGGCGCATGCCGCTTGATGATCACGCGCGAAGGCTTACGCACGTATTTCGCAGCAATTCCGAATGCAAGCGCCGCGAGCAGCAGCGCGTCGATGCTGCCGCCACCGCCTCCCCCTGAAGTGCCCGGGTCATCTGAGCCGTTGGCGGAGGCCGTCGGCGGCGTGGATCCACCGCTCGATGGAGGACTGTTGACGGTGATCGTCACCTGACCGGTGTCGTTACCCGACACATTATCGTTGGACGAGGAAACCGAGAGAGCCGCGGACGACGTGCCGGCTGTCGCGCTGATGAGATGCAGATCGATCTGATGGGTCTCACCGGCGTTCAGGGTGCCGAACGTACAAGTCACCGTGCCACTGTCTGTCGTGCAGGTTCCGCCATCGGCGGTCGCCGACTGCACGGTGATGCCTGTAGGCACGCTGGCGGTGGTGACCACGTCTTCGGAAGCGTCATCACCGAGAGCGCGTGCCGAGAACGAGAGAGTGAATGCGGTGTTGGTGTTGACCGATACCGTACCGGCCGCGAGTTCGAGCGCGATGTCCGGAGCCGTGTACGGACTCAGGCACTGCGCCGACTGGATGCGCGCCGAGATCTGCTGCAGGCTGCACGCCGAAAACTGGTTGCTGAAGTTGATCCGCGGCGCCATCAGGAAGGTCTGCGGAGTGCTGGCACACGCACCGGGCACGCCATCGTGCGGGGCATTGAAGTTATGCCCGATTTCGTGCGCGGCGATGAGCGCCGACATGCTGGTCGAATGTCCACCCTCGGACAGGCTGTCGGCCTGATTGCCGTTGCACACCGATCCCAGGTAGGCGATGCCGATGATGCTGCCGTCCAGGTCCCGACCCGTCATGAGATGGGTCACTCCGGCTGACATCTGGGAAGGATGCCCACCGCGGTACTGACGCACCTGTGCGAGCAGATCCTCGGGATCTGTTTTCGTGAACGGCTCGGATCTGGTCTTGATGATCGTGATCGGCGCGAGGTCAATCTTCACGCCCACCTGCGAAGTGTAGATACCGTCAACGATATCCATGCGCGAGATGATCGTCCCTTCGGGATCGTCGCTGTACTGCTGATAGAACTCGAAGTCGGCGACGACGCTGACGGAAAGCTTGAGATCGACGCCGGGCGGATTCGGTGCGACGTCGCTCGCCACGGCATCCGCGAGCATCTGCGCAGTCACGTTCGTGCCCGAAACGCTGGTTGGCGGATCATCGGGCAAAGGCGTGCCGTCGGCGTTCAGGACGCGGCAGTAGCCGGGACCGACCGACAGGATCGCATCGGATAGGCGATAGACCATCGGCACGTTGGGCGCCGTATCGGGAGGCTGGATCGCGCTGTCGACGAGATCCCCGGCGGGTTCTATCGCATAGAGATCGTGACCGTCGGACACCACCCCGCGCCAGCCGCTGCGGGTACGCGTCATGCGAGCCCACGATCCGGGCTGACCGTCGAGCGTACCGCGCAGTGTCTCGATATCGGTGCGATCGGCGGGCACCGCGCGCTGGATGCCTTCGTTGGTCTGGAGAAGCAGGTTGAAGTGACGGCCGTACGCTTCGAAGCTCATCCGCTGGGTATGCCCAGCCACCTCGCGCGTGCGCAGGTGAATCGCCTCGTGATAGAGGATCCTGTAGACCGGGGCGGCTGCCGCATCGCTCAACGCGACACAGGCGGCCACCGCGCCCAGGATCCGGCGCGCACGTCTTGCCATGGTTCCCTTCGCCGGCGGTGAGCCGGTGAATACATCTTATGAAAACAGACTCGTTGTGCCGGTGAGCGTGTCACACGGCCTGCCCGGCACACTGTGCGCGGCATCACGCGGGGCGATTCAGACCGAGTCCTTAAGTGAAATGGCCGGATCGGCCAGACGTTCGGGATGGGGATGCGCGCGGGCGGCGATCAGCTTGCGCGCGGCCATCTGGTCCTTGGGACTGTTGATGCTGTCGATGGCGATCATCTCGCCGGCGCGCAGATAGCAGGCGCTGAAGCTGCGTGAGGACGGCGAGCCGCGCAGGACCACCGCATCGTGGCCCTGGCACAGTCCGACGATGATGAGCTTGAGATCGAACTGGTCGGACCAGAACCACGGCACCTTGTCGTGGACCGTGGGAATTCCGAGCAGGTTGTGCGCGGCGCTGGCCGCCTGCTCGAAGGCATTATCGACCGACTCA
>Ga0335083_10011131_pt1 | contig 10822 bp, 7 predicted proteins | sample Lox_Sample_42_FD_206716 | JGI IMG/M metagenome (GOLD analysis project Ga0335083, IMG submission 206716) | Soil microbial communities from Loxahatchee National Wildlife Refuge, Florida, United States - Lox_Sample_4.2 | ecosystem: Environmental > Terrestrial > Soil > Wetlands | place: USA: Florida... | reverse complement strand
GTCCCGTGCACTGACCCGCACCGAACACTGGCGGGTATAGACGTCGGTGGCGAGGTTGGGGTCGCAGTACATGCGGCCATAGCCGTCGAGGAGGTGGGCGATACCCCGGTTGCGGTCGTTGGTCGCCGTCTCGGACTCGTACACGTCGTCGTCCATCGCCAATCGCCGCCCGGCGAACCGCGACATCGCGGCGAGGATGCTCTCGAACTTCTCGTCAGCAGTCGTGCCCGGCGCCAGGCTCGTGGTGGCAATGGCACCGGCATTGACCAGCGGGTTCATCGTGCGATCGGCGTTGAGCTCGATGGCCATGACCGAGTTGAAGGGCAGCCCGGTGCTGTTGACGCCTAGCTTCCGCCGCGCCTGAGCATCCCCGAGGGCCTGGCAGACCAGCGCGAAGACGAAAAGCTTGGAGATGCTCTCGATGGCGAACTCCTGCTCGGCGTCGCCAGCCGAGAACAGCCGCCCGCCAACCCCGGCAACACACACGCCGAAGGCATCGGGCGACGCCGCGGCCAGGGCAGGAATATAGTCGGCGACCGCCCCCTCGCCGAGATGGCGATAGCGCTCGTAGCCGGCCGAGATGATGGCCTGCACGTCAGTATCTGGCGGGAGCACCCCGGTCGATACGTGCCCGGTCTCGGGGTGGTCGCCGGGGAGGGAATCGTGATCCATGTTCGTCCTCCAGCTGGCGAATGCTGGCCGGGTACCACCCGGCGGCCGGGATCGGCCGGACCGATGGTATCTGGCCCGCCGTGCCCTGAGGGAACCGCCGTGCCCTGAGGGAATGGGTGTCAGGGCTACCGGTCTTCGTCTTTATCAGTGCTCTGGTCAGTCGTGCGCCACGTCGGGGTTGGTGGCGTCTGGACTCGCCAGACGGCCGAACAATCGTCCGGCTTGATCCGGGCGCAGCCTGGCGAACCGGGCCTCAGCCTCGACCAAGGGGACGTCGGGTCGGTCGGCGGTGGTGATGCCGCCCACGGCTGAGACGCGCCGTCCTTCGGCCTCGGTCACGCGGCCCCAGATCCGCAGCGGGACATCCAGCGGCACCGGCCGCCGGTACCGGACGGACAGATCCGTGGTCACGCCGGGGTGGCCGGAGGCCGCGGCGGCATGGCCGAGCAGTTGGTCGATCAGCATCGCGCTCACGCCGCCGTGGCCATACATGGGCGGGCCCTCATAGGCGTGGCCGAGCGTGCACCAGCCTTCGGCGCCGTCCTCGCCGATCTCGACCCGCATCGGCGGCGCGATCGGGTTGCCCGCCCCGATGACCGGATTGAACATCCGGACGCCGCCCATCAGGTCGTCCACCGAGGCAGGCTCCGTGATGCCCCGGATACGCTCGCGCAGGGAAGGGGCTACCTCGCGCAGCCGCCGCGCGCAGTCGCGCAGCACGTCGGCGCCGACCTCGGTGCGGGTGACGAGATCGGCCAGCGTCCGTAGCTCGGCTCCCAGTTCGGCCACGGCGGCGCGGCGGTCGAGCAACTCGCCTGTCACCTCGACGGCCGGGAGGCCGACCGTACCGGCTCCCGGCACCTGAGCCCTGTCCCCCCGACGTCCGGACGATGACCCGTCACCCACCGAACCACCTCCCGCAGCACGACACTTAGGCAGTATTCATAGTGCCCTAGTGCATGACTGCCGCGATCATGCTGCTACGACATGAAGGCGGCGTTCATGCCGTATGAAGAGGGGCGGCCCGCTTGGCCAGCAGGGGCAGGCGGGGCGGGCGGGAAGAATAGCGGCCCCGTCCCCAGGCGGGGGGGCTACCCGGGGACAGGGCCTAGCGCCCATGGGCTCGCTTAACGATGCCCAGGCGGCTACTGGCCGGTGCCGCGGCGGCCGCGTTCACCATCCAGATGGGGATCAGTATAGCGTTCCGGTGACAAGCGTCATAGGAACGACACGACATGAGACCGCGATCAGCCCCGAGGTGGCCTGGTCGTGACCAGGCCACCTCGAGGTCCCACCCCCCAAGGTGATCACACCGGGCGGCGCCCCTCCTGGCCGCCCGACGAACATCAGCAGCGTCCCGAGCGACGTGGGCTGCTGAATGTTATGGGGAAGATCGTGCCCACGGGTACCGGCGTTCGCGCCACGGAGGCACCGTGGTTTTTGGCTCTTCCTACCCGTCAGCGGGCGCAGGAGGACCGAGCCGCGGGAGAGCGCCCACGCCGATCACGTGTTCAAGGGCAGCCGCGAGCCCCAGCCATCCCGCGAACGGGTAGACGGCCTGGCCGTCCAGCAGCCGCCCGCACGGCGGGTCGGAGCCCTGTTCGAACTCGAGGGTGACGCGCACCGTCCGGGACTGATCCACACCGGGCAGCCTCGCAGCCCGTGCCGCGGGTCGCGTCACGGCGCCACCGTTGTTTTTGCGGCCCCGGCTGGAGCGGCCCCGGCTGGAGCGGCCCCGGCTGGAGCGGCCCCGGCTGGAGCGGCCCCGGCTGGAGCGGCCCCGGCTGGAGCGGCGGAGCGCAGCGCGGCGGGCAACTGGCCACGGGAGCTGATGGAGAGTTTCTGGTAGACGTGGCGCAGGTGGCCTTCCACGGTGTTGAGCGTCACGAACAGGGCCTGGGCGATCTCGGGATTGCTCATCCCGGTCGCGGCCAGCTCCGCGACCCGCCGCTCACTTGTGGTCAGCGCCTCCAGCCCGGTCAGTGCCCCCCGGCGGGGCCTGGCGCCGGCGGCGAGCAGCTCGTCCCTGGCCCGCTCCGTGAGCCGTGTCGCGCCGCACCGGTAGGCCAGGTCCAGGCCTGCGCGCAACGGGCCGCGGGCGGCGGCGCGCTGGTTGGCGCGTCGCAGCGCCGCGCCGAGCTCGACCAGGGCACGGGCGTGCTCGAGCCGCGCGCCGGATGTCGCGGCCAGCTCAGCCGCCTCGCGCAAGTCGGCCAGACCCCGCTCGCCCCCCTCGAGCAGACCGCGGGTACGCAGCGCGATCCCGGCCGGCCGCGGCAGGCCCGCCTGCCGCGCGTCCTCGAGTTCGCTCGTGGCCAGCCGTCGCGCCTCCGCGGGGTCCTCGGCCGCCATCGCGAGCGCGAGCGCCGAGCGCCAGCCGGATCCGCCGGGGTTCACCAGATGCAGCGCCTCATAGGTACCGGCCGCCGCTTTCAGCTCGGCCCGGGCGGTGCTGAGGTCACCCGCGGCCAGCGCGAGCCGTCCCCGGACCTCCCGCAGCAGCCCTCCGCTCGCGGTCCGGGCGAGATCTGGGGGCAGTCCGGCGACGTCGGCCAGCGCGGCGATGTCGGCCAGCCCGGGCCGCTCGATCAGCGCATCGGCGCCGTACCACAGGGCCGAGGGAATCGCGAACGTTATACCGTACTCGGCCGCGATCTCGATGACCGTGCGCACATCGGTCTCGGCGTCCACCAGCTCACCGCGGCGGGCCCGGACCGCGACGTGCATGCAGCCGGCGATCACCAGCCCGACGACTGAGCCCCGCGCCCGCGACTGAGCCAGCAGCTGGCCGGCGAGCTCTTCCACCCGGCCAAGCTGCTCGAACATGACCGGGCTGAGCAGGGCCTGGGCGGCCATCAGGGAGTCGGAGTCTACCCGGGCGAGAAGCCGGCCGCTATCGAACGCGTGATCGAACAGCGCCAGCACCTTGGATTCCGGTTCGCCCCGCCAGGCGAGGACGCCCGCGAGCAGTCCGGCCAGCATGCGCGACCCGGCATCCGGTGCGCGCGCCGCCGAGCGCAGCTCGCCCAGCCGGTGGTCCAGCTCGCCCACCAGGCTGGGGTCGTAGGCCGACAAGCCCGCCCACCAGGACCGCAGGCGAGCGATGGCGGCCGGCGCGGGCTCGCCGGAGGGCACGTCACGATCCGCCAGTTCCGCTAGCGCGTCCCTGAGAAGGGCCGTACCGGCCTCCCACTGCCCGGCCAGTATCAGCAACTCCGCGAGGTCAGGCGCGATGGCCGCCCGCATGGCCGGGTCGCTGGTGAGCCGCAGCGACTCGCGCAGGTGCTCGGTCGCCGCCGGGTCGCCCAGCACCTTCTCGACCAGGCCCAGCTCCCGCGCGAGCAGCGCGCGCAGGCTCACGTCGGCCGTCTCCGCCAGCGCCCGGCGCAGATAGGCAGCCGCGCTCTCCGGCGCGCCGCGCCCGACGGCCCGCGCCGCGGCCGCCCGCAGACGCTCTACCACCTCGGCAGATCCGGCCGGCTCGCACAGGAGCAGGTGCGCGCACACCGCGTCCAGGTCGGCGCCCTCGGCCGCCAGCAGCCGCGCCGCCTCGGCGTGCCGCAACCCCCGACTGGCCCTGGGGATGTCGTCGTGCACCGCCGTGCGCACGACCGGGTGCACAAAACGCAACGGCGTGCCCGGTTCGAACACCCCGATTCCGGCCAGACCGTCCGCCGCCGCCGCGGCATCCTCCAGGTCTACCCCGGCCAGCATCGCGGCGTGCCGCAGCTGCGCCCCGTCCCCCAGCACCGCGGCCGCCCGCGCCAGCTCGCCTGCCGCAGGCCCCAGCCGCGCGACCCGCAGCGCGACCGCCCGCGCCACCGACCGCGGGCCCAGGGCGGCCACCTGGGCGGCGGCCTCCTGGTCGGGCCTGATCCCGTCCGCGCGCAGCTGCCGGATCAGCTCTCGCAGCAGGAATGCATTACCGCCGGTCATCGCGTGGCACGCCGTGGCGAACTGTTCCGCGGGCGCGGTCCCGAACTGCCGGGTCAGCAGGGCCCGCACGCCGCTCGGGCTGAGCGGAGTCAGGGAAACCACCCCGCCGACGGCGGCCTGCTCGAGGCGGGCAAGGCGCTCCGCATCATCCCCGGTCTCTGCCACCCGCCAGGAAAGCGCCAGCGCCACGGGCAACCCGGCCAGCCGGTCAGCCAGGTAGAGCATGAACCGCAGCGACGCCTGATCGGCCCAGTGCACGTCGTCCACCGCCACCAGCAGCGGGCCCGCCGCGCTGGCGTTCACCGCCAGCCAGTACAGGCCGTGCATCACCGCGAACGGCGGCTCGCTCTCCGCGTCCGTAGGCGCCGCGCTGACCCGGCCCTGGAAGTCCTCCAGCGCGATCAACGCCCGCCGCGCCGCCCCGGCCAGGAGCGCCTCCCGCTCCGCCGCGCTGGCGCCGACGAGGAGCGGCTCAAACAACTGCCGCGCCACACCGAACGAGAAGCCGCTCTCCAGCTCTCCGCCGCGCCCGGCCAGCACCCGCAGGCCCGCCTGACCCGCACGCTCGCGCGCCGCTTCCAGCAGCACGGTCTTGCCGATCCCGGCCGGGCCAGTGATGAGCAGGACACCACCGCGACCGGCAGAGGCAGCGGTTATCAGCGCGTCGACGCGCGCCAGCTCATCCTCACGCTCGCACAGCCCGCCCGGCACCGCGCAACACTCCCTAGCAGCAGGCAACCTCGGCCCATGCCGTCCCTTCAGCGGTATTATTTACCGTGCGGAGCCCGGCGGCTTTCGCCGGTATCGATAACCGCAGGCAGGACGACCCTTTCCGCAGACGCTCGAGACCATTCTTACTCTCTTGCTCGCGCGTGGATTTTCTGGGGTTTCCGGAATCAGGCCGATGTGAGCTGCTCGTAGACGGTGACGCTCTCGACGTTCCAGGCCCGGCTGGGGTCGCGGGGGTAACGGCGCGGTCCCCGGGCGGCGCTGGCGGCGGCCTCTCGTGTGGTGAAGACGACGACGCCCATTCCCTCACTCACGTCGGGGCTGCGCAGCCACTGGCCGCTGACGAAGCCGGGCTGCTGGCGGGCCCAGCCGACGACGTCCTCGCGCAGATGGCGGGCGGCCTCTTCGGCCCGCGCGGGATCGATGGACATCCGTACCACCATCGTGTGCATGTGCTCCTCCTGTCGCCGGGATACTGCGCTCCTCACGCTATGAGCGAGGCTGGAGCCGGGCCTATCCCAGCTTCCTGGGATTTCTGGCCGGTTCCGGCGCTGGCCGTCGGCCGCTAACCTGCGGTCATGGGGAGCTCCGCCGGCTACGCCAGGGCCCGCGAGACCATCGGCCGGATCTGCCGCGGCCAGGCCGACGCGCGGACGCTCCGGCTGGAGGTGCTGGACATCATCCGGCGGGTGACGGGATTCGACGCCTACGCCTGGCTGCTCACCGACCCGGAGACCTCGGTGGGATCCTCGCCGCTGGCCGATGTTCCGTGCCTGCCGCAGCTGCCCCAGCTGATCAGGCTGAAATACCTGACCACCGTCAACCGGTGGACCGGCCTGCCTGCCGCCGCCGCGTCGTTGCGCGGGGCGACCGGTGGCGCCTTGTCGCAGAGCCTGATGTGGCGGGAGCTGCTGTGCCGGTATCAGGTCACCGACATCGCCTCGTCGGTTTACCGGGACCGGTTTGGCTGCTGGGCGTTCCTCGACCTGTGGCGCTCCGGTGCGCCAGCGTTCGCCCCGGCGGACATCGAGTTCCTCGGTCACATCGCCGCGCCGGTCACTACGGCGCTGCGGCGCGGCCTGGCCAGGACCTTCATCCCCGCCGCCGGCGGCGACCAGATGCCAGGGGGCCCGGTCGTGCTGCTGCTTTCCGCCGACCTCGCGGTCCGGGCGCAGACCCCGCAGACCCAGCGCTACCTGCGCGTGCTCGTACCCCCTGAGCCGGACGACCAGGCGCCGGTGCCAGCCGGCGCCTACAACGTCGCCGCGCAGCTGCTCGCCGCTGAAGCAGGCGTGGACGACAGCCCCCCGACGGCCCGCGTGCACCTGGCCGACGGCCGGTGGCTGACCCTCCGCGCGGCCCGGATGGAAGACACCGGCCAGCCACCGGAGGATCGTGACCTCGCGGTCAGCATCGAGCCCTCCGCCGCCAGTGACCGGGTATCAGTGTTCGCGCGGGCGTGCGGGCTGAGCCCGCGCGAGACGGAGCTGCTGCACCATCTCGCCGGCGGGGCGGGCACCCGTGACGTCGCCCGGCAGATGTTCGTCTCCGAGAACACCGTCCAGGACCACCTCAAGTCGATCTTCGACAAGAGCGCCACCCGTAGCCGGCGCGCCCTGCTCGCCCGGGCACTCGGCACCTGACCGAGCATTCCTGGCGGGTGCCGTTTATTCAAGATCATCCGGTTATCAGCGGATCTGATGTGTTATCAGATCGGATCAGAGGCGTCATTTAGGTAATTCCCGGTTTGCCCTGTTTGATCGCGCCGAGTCTTGAGAAATCCTCTCCAGAAGAGATACAGTCCGAACATCAGAAGTTGGGGATGCCTGCCTGGGGGGGAGCCCGCTTCCTGCTCATGAGGCATTTCCTCATCGCAGGGAGGGGACCATGCGAAAATTCACGATGGTCGCGTGCGCGGCCGGGCTCGCAATCGGGCTCAGCGCCGGCCTCGCGTCATCGGCATCAGCACAGGCGTCAACCGTGATCGTGGTAGTTCCTGGCCAGTCGATTCAGGCCGCGATCAATGTGGCCAGACCCGGCGACACGGTGTACGTCGAGTCTGGCGTCTACCACCAGAGCGTCCAGATCCGCACGAACGGGATTACCCTGCTCGGGGCCGGCGCCTCCCAGGGCGGGACCGTCCTGCTGCCGCCGAAACACTTCCCGAACACACTGTGCAATCAAGCGTTCGGCCCGACGGGAATATGCATCCTGGCCAAGAGCGTCAATCCCACGACCGGCGCGGTCCTGAAGACCGTCCGCAACGACACGGTGAGCGGGCTGCTAGTCACCGGCTTCCCCGGCAACGGGGTGTTCGGCTACGGAACGGTCGGCCTGAAGGTAACGTACGTGGTGGCGGTCAACGACGGCGGTTACGGCATCTCCCGCTTCGTCTCGTCGAAGACCGTGTTCGCCAACGACACCGCGATCGGCAACGACGAAGCCGGGTTCTACGTCGGGGATTCGCCGCACGCCGACACGGTGGTGCGGAACGACCGGGCGTTCGGCAACCAGTTCGGCATCTTCATCCGGCACGCCCGGCACGTCCTGGTCACCGGCAACGTCGTCAGCGGCAACTGCCAGGGCATCCTGGTCCTCGACGACGGGCAGCCTGGCGGCGCGGGTAACGCCGTCATCCAGCACAACCGCGTCTTCAACAACAACAAGCTCTGCAAGGCGAACGAAGACACCCCGGTGACCACCAAGGGCGGCGGCATCCTGCTGCTCGGCGCGACGCACACGCTGGTGACGCACAACAGCGTGACCGGGAACGCCGGCAAGAGGATCAACTCCGGCGGCATCGTCGTGGTCAGCGCCAAGCCGCTGACGCAGGGGAGCAACCCCAAGTTCGACACGATCTCGTTCAACTTCGCATTCGGTAACCATCCCGCGGACCTGAGGTGGGACGGCACGGGTGTCGGCGTGCGGTTCAGGCACAACGCCTGCGCGACGTCGATACCGGGCGGGCTCTGCCACTGATCTAGGTCGCCGCTGACCTAGCTCGCTGCTGATCTAGCTCGCTGGCGCCGGCGCCCAGGTGTTGTCAGTACCGGGCGCCGGCGCGGTCCGCGGGAAACTGCTGGCACGCGGGCATCCGGTCGGCGGGCGGCTGATCCAGGAGACAGGTAGTGAGCTGGGACTACGGACGGCTGGTGGCCGAGGTTTACGAACTTCAGGAGGTCTTCGCCCGCGATATGCTGGACGGGTTCGGATGCGGCGGTTGATGAGGAGCTGTCATGACACTTGCCGCACGCATACTCATCGCCCGCGCCCAGGCCGCCGGCCGGAGGGCCGCCCGCAAGCGGCGAACCGAACTCGAACGCGAGCTGGCCAGCTACGCGACCGCGGCCGACCGGAGTGACCTCGAGGCGGTGCTGGACCGCTATCCGGACGGCGTCACCCATGAGGTGCGGTCCATCCTTGCCCGCCAGTACATGACGGCCCAGGAAACGCGGTTTCCGGCGATCGGGCGCAACTAGCCCCGGTCCCAGGGTGAGCACGTACAGGCCGGTGCCATGGCGGGTGCCGTCGGAATTCCGCCCGATGCTAGATCGGGTAGCGGGTGGGCTCGGTGGTGCAGGTGCGTCCGGATGGGGTGGTCCACCGGAAGGTGCCGTCGGGAAGCTGATCCACCGTCCATTTCGGATGCTGCTTGAGCCGGTGGTCATGCCTGCACTTCGGACCCCCGTTACACAAGCAGCTTCGTCCGCCTGCCTCGTACGGGATGTTGTGCTCGAAGTCGGCGTAGGCTGAGGGTCTTCGGCAGGCAATCCCAGCGCAGGTAGCGTACCGGACCTGGGACAGGTGCCTGAGCTTGACGCCGGGGTCGTGGCCGCGGGCCTGATAGCGGTGGTCGCATGGGTCAGTGGCGATCGGATCTAGGGTGACCCGCAGGTCCGGCCCGTCTCCCGGGATGCGCAGCATCCAGGTGCCGTAACCGCCAGGCGGCCCGTCCCGGGCTGCCGGGGTGAAGCTGAACCCGGTTGCGCCCCGCGGGCCGGGACCGGCGCGTTTTCTGTGACTCTTGGGTTCGGGCCGGGCGCAGCCGTGGCCGATGGCGTGCCCGTCGTTGTCGGTCACGGTCACGCACCAGGTCGTCTCCGGATTCTGCGCGGCGGCCGTGGCCAGATTGCGGGCCAGCCACGGGTCGACCGGGCCTAGGCCGGCGAGTTCGCCAGGGCGGTCCGCCAGGTGAGCCAGGGTGGCCAGCGGGGTGGTAAGGGTGACGCGGCCGGCGAACCCGCCTGCCGAACGTCCGGCCGGACCTGCGTGCGCACCGCCGTCGCCGACATCCTCGCGGGGACGGGAGTCCTGGCCCAGCAGCAGGTCCAGGTAGGCCCGGGCGCGCAGCTCGTCCATGCCGCCTTCGAGCCCGGCCTTTCCCAGCTCGCGGGCCCAAGCGGTGATCCGCTGATCCGCGGCCAGGACCTCATCCGGCGGCAGTTCGCGGCCCACCAGTGCGGCGTTGCCGGAATCCTCGGCCCACCGCTCCACCCGCGCATCCCTGGCGGCCTGCTCACGCCGTTTGCGCGCCTTGTCCGGCGCGACCTCCATGACGGCGCGGGCAATGGCGGCGCGCAGGCCGCCCGGGGTCAGCCGCCCGGCCCGGTCCAGGACCAGGGCCTCGGCGGCGCGGGCTTCCGCGGCGGTCAGGATAGCGGCGGCGCGGGCGATGATCACGACCTTCTCCTCGGACAGGATGCCGTCACCGAACGCGGCCCGCGTTCCGGGCAGCTTGACTTCCAGGTCGTGGGCCAGGCCGAGCATCCCGGCGGCGGCGCTTTTCGATTCGGCCAGCACCGCGGACAGCTCGCTGGGGGTGAACTCATCCCATACCTGCGGCATCCCGGTCGCCTTATCCACTGGCCACCCGACCGCGGGACGCCGCCGGATCAGCTCGGCGACCACGGCGTACTTGCGGGCGGTGGCATGGGCCTGCACCCGGTCCCAGGCGCACACGATCCCGAGCAGCTCATCGTCGGATACGCCCACGAAGCCGTCACCGGCCTGGTCGGCGAACCGGGCGAGCTCGGGGCTGCCGGGCCAGGTATCGAACAGCATGCCGGAGGCGAACTGGGCGGCCGGGCCGGGGTACTCACCGGGGAAGATATGCTCCGACCCAGGCTGGCCCGGTCCTCGGCGGCCTGCCGTCGCGGCGATCGCGGCCAACGCTGCCGACGTACCTGCCCGGGCCGCGGCCTGCGCCGCATGGGCCCGGTCCTCGGCAGCCTCGCGGCAGTCGGCCAGGGCCTCGGCGTAGTCGTACTCCTCTTCCCAGTCCTCCTCGTCTTCCCACCAGGGCTCTTCCGGATCATCTGCAGAAACCGGTTCCGGGGGCATGAACCACCATCCGTTCGGGACAGGGTTTCAGTTCATCAAACATAATAGCGAATTTCGGTCATGATCACAAGCAAAAAGCATAATTCGAATAAAGAAACAAGTGAGGTCGCTGTGACTCGGCGGGGCTCCGAGGCGGGGCGGGTGC
>Ga0335083_10011130_pt1 | contig 10822 bp, 12 predicted proteins | sample Lox_Sample_42_FD_206716 | JGI IMG/M metagenome (GOLD analysis project Ga0335083, IMG submission 206716) | Soil microbial communities from Loxahatchee National Wildlife Refuge, Florida, United States - Lox_Sample_4.2 | ecosystem: Environmental > Terrestrial > Soil > Wetlands | place: USA... | reverse complement strand
GCCGCCAGCGCATCCCTCAAGGAGGCATCCCGGCTCATAGAACAGCACGGCTTCAAACGGCTGCCAGTTGTCGAAAATGGCAAGCTCGTCGGCATCATTGCCCGCGCTGATCTGGTGCGAGCGCTCGCGCACGGCCGCAATGGTGCCGTTGCACCGACGCTGGATGTGAGCGTTCTGGAACGGCTGCGCGAGCTTGAGCGGCAGAACTGGCGCAATCGCGCGCGGGTGATCAAGCCGTTCTGATGAGCTTGCGGTGGCGGTCGAAACTCATCCACGCCTGCGTCGCTCCTTTTAAGCCGCCGTCGGCTTTGCCGCCTCGGGCGAACCCAGCGATTCCTCTCGCACGAGCTTCTCCAGCAACGGCCGATTGACCACGATCGTGCCGTTGTAATCGATGTAACCCAGCCGGCGAAATTTGTTCATGAAATAATTAACGCGGGACCGGGTGGTGCCAACCATTTGCGCAAGCACACATGCGCGCGGTATTTCGTCTCGATCCCCGAGTTGCGCGCGATTGGACCGGTCTCAGTCGTGTGCGGCCGCCGGCTGTGCTTCTATCGGCTGCCGTTTGGCCATTTCCTCGGCCACCAGTTCTTTCTTCGACAATTTCCCGACCGGGGTCTTGGGCAAGCTTGCGCGAATCTCCATCTCGGTCGGCATTTCGTATTTGGCGAGCTTGTCGGCCAGAAATGCCTTCAGTTCGTCGATCGCAAACGGCGCTTGTCCAGGTTTGAGCGCGATGAAGGCCTTCGCTGACTGCCCGCGGTAAGGATCCGGGATGCCGATGACCGTCACCTCGGAGACGCCGGGATGTTCGTAGATTGCTTCTTCGATGTTGCGCGGAAACACGTTGAAGCCGCCGGACAGGATCATGTCCTTCTTACGGTCGACCAGGGTGACAAAGCCGTCCTGGTCGAGGTAGCCGATGTCGCCGGTATGAAACCGCCCGCCGCGGAACGCGTCCGCGGTTTCTTCGGGCTTTTTCCAGTAACCCTTCATGACTTGCGGCCCGCGGAAGCAGATTTCGCCCTTCTCGCCGGCTGACAGAACCTTTGTGCCGGTTGCCAGATCGACGACGTCCAAAATGGTGTGCGGCGCCGGCACGCCGACGCTGCCCTGGCGTACCGGCGCGTCCTTGATCTGCAGCGTCCCCAGGGGCGCGACTTCGGTGAGCCCATAGCCCTCCTTCGGACAAATACCGGTAAGCGCTTCGAAGCGTTGCTGCACTTCCAGCGGTAGCGGCGCGCCGCCGGAGCCCCAGGTGGAAACCGAAGAAAGGTCGAAGTCTTTCACCTTGGGATGATTGACGAGCGCGGTGTACATGGTCGGCACTGCCGGGAACGCCGTAATTTTCTTGCGTGCGATGTCGGCGAGCACCCGGTCGGGATCGAATCTGATGTGCAGCACCATCTGCGAACCGGTGCTGACCGCAAGCAACATGACAAAGCTCAAGCCGAAGATGTGGAACAACGGCAGCACCGCCAGCGCTTTTTGCGGTTCCTCATCCGGGCCGAGCCCGTTCCAATAGGAGTAGATGTTCAACACCGCACAAAAGTTGGCGTGGGTGAGCATCGCGCCCTTGGGCTGGCCGGTGGTGCCGCCGGTATATTGCAGCACGGCAACCTCGTCCTCGAGCGGGCCGCGGCGGTGCCGCTCAAGCACGCCGTCATTGGCGATCAGTGCAGCGAATTCGATCTCGCGGCCGGCGCCGCCGACGCGCTCCGCCGCCGGTCCAAACATTTGCGCGACCGGCGCCGGCAAGAAGTCGGCGATGCTGCAAACAATCAGCGTCTCGAACTTTGCGGTCCCCTTCAAAGCCGCAATCTGCGGATAAAGCATCGGCAACCCGAGCGTGACCATCACCACCGTCTCGGCGTCGGTGATCTGATACTTCAGTTCGCGCGGTGCAGAAAGCGGACTGAAATTGACCACGCGGCCGCCGGCCATCAGCACGGCGAAGAACGCGATCACAAAATGCGGTGTGTTCGGCAAGTGCAGCCCGACGTGGACTCCAGGCCCGACACCCAGCGCCTGCAATCCCTTCGCCGCCCGCGCCGCAAGATCGCGGAGTTCGCGAAAGGTGAAGGTGCGGTCATAGAAGTCGACCGCGATCCGTTCCGGCCATTTGCTCGCTGCCGTTTCCAAAAGGCTCTCAAGCGGCACCGGCGGCGGCAATGGGGCGTCCCACGACATGCCCGGCGGATAGGATCTTTCCCAAAGGTACGCCATCACGTCCTCCCTGGCGGGAGCCCCTTGCCCATGGGCTGGCGCTCCCCGTTGTTGTCGTTCGCGTTCAGGTTAGCGGGCCGGGGTCGCGCGGTCGATGTCAGCTGTTGATGATTGGCGTCGGCTGGTAAGCAACGAACTTCCAAGCGCCATGCTCACGCACCCAAACCGCCAGATAGCGATTGTCGACATGCACGATTCCTCTGCCGGCTACCGATACCTTGGCCGTCATTCTGCCCGTGACGAGCGCGGCGCCATCGACGACCAGGATACGGTCCGCCGGATGCGTAATCTCAAGGTAGGTGAAGTGCCGGGAGCCGACCTTGTGCAGATAGCTCTGCTTGTCATCGTGGTCGCCCTTGGAATGCGTGTAGATCAGATCACCCGAGCAGAGTGCCTCGAGGGTGGCTGTGTCGCCGTCGAGCATGGCTTGATAGCGCCTATCCTCGAGTGCTTTAATTTCATTGATTGCTGCATCTTCATTCGGCATAGAGATATTCTCTCATGCGACCGTCATTAGCGGAAGCTATGGCGTGCGGCCCCACACCTGTGCGAGCGTGTACATCGTGAAGGACGTTCCGGGTTTTTTGAGGTGCTGGCGGCACTCGTCCAGAGCGGTGGCAAGATCGCTCTCGCTGAAAAGACCAAGCTTGAAGATCGTCGCTCGCAGCGATTCGACTGTCGATGGCAGATAATCGACCATCGGGTCGACGGAGCGGACGCCAAGCAGGGCAGTCCGGTATTGCACGTCGCGAAGGCCAGTCTGCCGCACCACGAAATAGAGCTTCCTCGCCAATTCGAGATCGGCGCCGACTCCTTTGAATACAGCCAGCAAGACAGATTGCAGCCGGTCCCACGCCGGATGAGGCGGATAACAGTTCAACGTCGATCCATCTGGCTCCTGGAGCGCGACCAGGCCTCCCGGACGTGCCAGGCGGATCGCCTCATTAAGCAATCGCTCAGGATTTCCTGCGGTACTTGCGACAAAGCGCATATGAACGAGGTCAAAGGTACCGGCAGGTAACCCCGACTGGTAGGCGTCGCCGCGCCGAAATTCTACATTGTTCGGCGCATTTTGGCGGGCATGCTCCAGAAACTCCGCGTCCATATCGAGTCCGATCACTCGGCCGCCAGGGCCGACGCGAGCGCTGAGAAGATCGGTAATCCCCCCTGGCCCACAACCGATATCGAGACAGGTCCAGCCCTGCATTGGTCCGAACAGCTCCAGCATTGCGAGTGCGTCAGGTGCCATGGCGTTCGACTGAACACGTAGGCGCGCGATTTCGCCGGCGCGGTGTTCGATCGGGTAATTTCCTGAGAACGTGCTCATATTGCTGCTTCCTCGGAAGCGGACCGGCGGGCAGGTTGGGCAGCTAAGGGGCAACTTCGAGAACGAGTAGCGAAAATCCTGCTTGGCATACATACCGAACTGATCGGAGGAGAGAAATTGCATGAATGAGCGCTGGGCGATAATCCGGACGGCATTGGGAGTGACGCGTTGATCATCCTCGAGCCACCCCCACAGTACGATCATGCTTACCACGGCCAAGTCATTGAACAGCGCCTCTCTTCCGAACAGGTCCGCCGGATTTGTGGTTCACGCGATGCCTGTTCATGGCATGATGTGAAGAAGGTCTGTCACATCGTCATCAGGACCGGCGCCGACGCCGCCGACGCCGCGTTAATGCGCCGCCACGAGACTGGGCACTGCAACGGCTGGCCCGCGTTCCATCCTGGCGGCCGTTGGATGGATCGCTCCGGCAAACAGGTGAAGATCAAGCGGGGCTGGCTTGCTGGTTGGTTCTAAAAAGGTCCAGTCCAATTGACCAAGTCTGCGAGCGCCGGCTCGGTCCAATCAAAGGTGAGGTTTGCACAGCCGCTCGATAACGAGTGGCGCGAACCATGGTTCGGGTCGGAGGACATCGCCTCGGGATCATCGCCGGAAATCATCGAACATCGGCCGCGAACCCGACGCGTTTGATCGTCAGACAGACTCTGGTGCCAGCGAGCGAGCGGCGCGGCGTTCCTGCGCTTCCGTCACGCATTTTGCTGCATGGACGTCGCAATTGATCATCTGCAGATTTGACAAACCCCAATAATCGAGCAGCTTGGGCCACGGTGCATCGCGGTATTCGCTCCAGACCCTGAACAACGGGACGCGGTGGTCTACCTCTGCGTTCTTCCACAGCCGCCCGCGAGTTTGGCCACAGCGCCGCGCCTGCAGGCGCCGCAGGATCCGGGCCTGGCCGCTCGGCGCATTCCAGAATTCCCACGCGACCACGCAGGCGCAGTGCCAGTTCGCATTTTTGTTGGTACCGGCGTTCCACAGATCGAGATGCCAGCCGAAGCGGTAAACCGGCTGCCCGCACACGCAGCAGGATCCTGGGCCCCGCGCATATGCAGGTTCGCGATAAGGCGCAGGCGGCGTCCGAAACGTAGCTGGCAATCCGCTTTTGCGGTTATCGCCAAGCCGCCAGGTCCAGCCGGCAGGCGCACCACTGCGGGCAGCAAGCGCACGCGCCAGGCGGTCAGCACGAAACGGATGCGCCCGCCAATATCCGTCGATCGCAAGGCGTGGCGTCGGCGGTACAAATGGGCGGCCAAGCGCCCGAGACAGAACCACCGATGGAAAGATTGGCGGCAGCGCCCTGGTGAGTCGCGCGAGCGACCGCCGATTTCTTTCAGCCTTTTCGGCTTCCCACGTGGACATCTTCGGCCTCCCAAGTCCCGACCGAATGGTGCCATCGAAGCCGTAAAGCTTTTGTCACTCGTGCCAATAATATCTGTTTTGAGGAAACAGCAGCCTAGAGCTTCGGCTCACTGATAAAAAATGCCGTACGATGAGCTCGCGAGAGCTATCAGCCTTGGCAATTCGATCAGATCGGTTCTCCCGCTGGAATGGACGTGGTCCGAGATACCGCACCTAGCGAGCGCATGAACATCTGCATGCCGTAGTGAAAGGCGATGAAGGCGCCAAGCTCCATGATCTGAGCCTCGCTCCAGTGCTTCTTCATCTCGTCATAGAATGTCTTGTCTAGCTGACTGGCGTCGAGAAACATCAGGTCGGCGTAGCGTAGCGCGCACTTCTCGGCCTCGCTGAAGCCCTTGCTGTCATCTTCGTATTTGAAGCAGCCCTCGTCGATGCGCATTTCCGTCAGGCCCATGTCGCGGGCTTTGGTGGAGCGGAGGCCTGCGAAATACTTGTCTTTCGCAAAACGGGCTAGGAGTATCCGCATGATCTCCTTAAGCGTGTGATCGACATTGCCCCGCGCATGGCTCATCAGCAGCGCACGCATCAAAGGAGCGGCCTGCTCCGGCGCGCGCGCAATTATGCGCGGAAATAGGTCGTCGGGCACGCCCAAGGCCTCGCCCTCGGCCATCAGGGCGCGCAGTTCGGGATCGGTGATCGCCTCTCTTGGCAGCGGCGCAATGTGGGTCATTTCGCGGCCTCCGGCCTGAGCGAGGTCGGTGCTGCGCCATAGAGCCTTTCGGACTCGGCCTGGCTCACCAGGCGACCATCGGGCGAGAACAGGGGATAGAATTTCAGCGAGCCGAAAAACGTGTGATAGCCGAGGTTGAAACCGATGAAAGCGCCAAGCTCGACGATCTCTTCCTCGCTGTAGTGCTTGCGCAGCTGATCGAAGAAGCCAGCATCAACCGCGTCGGGATTGACCGACATCAGCTCGCTGTAGCGCAGCGCGATCTTCTCCGCATCGGTGAAGCGGTCGCTCTCGACATAATTGTCGATGCCTTCGTCGAGCAGTTCTTCCGATAGTCCCTGTCGCTTCGCCGAAGCAGACCGGACATTCCCTCAATAGCTACAGCTTGCCGCGCGGGAAAGCTGCACCCGGATGACTTCCTTGAGCGTGTGCGGAATGCGGCCCCTGTTGAAGCAGGCGTCCCAGGCCACAAACATCGCCTCGCATAGGTCGATGTTGTGCCCCATCATCGCGTGGAAGCCGGGATCAGGTGCGCGATGCTCCAAACACTTGTCGATGTAGGGTCGCAGCTTGGTGTTCCTGAGCTGTTCGATGTCCAGCATCGTGATATTGGGCATGGCTCAACGCTCCTTCGATGGGAATTACGTATATCATCTATGTTCGTTGTGGGGGCAACCGCACTCGATGCTTGGGCAAAACCCGGTTTGACCGATGGATGAGATCAGGAGGTGCGGTCGGGATCGAGGCCGTATTTCTGGCACATCTTGCGGACGATCCCGACGTCCTTGCCGCCGGCAATCAGGCCGACCACCGCCGATGTCACCTTGCCGCCGACAATGCTTCCTTCCACGATATAGGCCTGCCAGCCGCTATAGGCCGGGTATGCGCTTTTGGCGTTGACCATCCCGCAGTAGTTGGTCGGGCCGTCTTCGGTATCGGCAATCTGTGGCCAACGAAATTGCGCCGAGTTGGGATTGAGAACCGACAGACCCACGGCGTGGCTGATGACCGCCTTTTCCTCCGGCAGAAGCTCGCGCGTGCGGATGCCACTAGCGTCCTGCATGTGGCTCAATCCAAGAAGGTCTTGGCTCGTTGCGTGCCCGCCCCCGCCACCGGTACAGGCCGCCAGTGATATCCCGGCGGCCAGTGTGGCCCACGCCGGTGCAAATCCGTAACGGATCATTTGCAGCTTGCCCCATCCACCCTGCCCCGCATCTTAGCCCTTACGCAACCCGCAGAACAATCCGCCTGACGTCAGGGCGGCGCCGGCTGCTAATTTTTTTGTCAGCGCGCACGATGACCCATTATGGCACATCGCGTCGTTGGCGGCGCTGCGGCCTCACGTCTGCAATGGAGCGTATAACGGCGGTCGCGAAGCCAGCGCGCGCACTATGTTGAATATGCAAACTCGGCCGGCGTCACGTTAGGCGACCGCCTGAGCAACGCTACCCATGGATGTAGTGTTCAAGTTCCTCGATAACGAACTGCTGTTTGGAAATTATACTTTTGAGCAGATCGCCAATCGAGACAATACCGACCACTTTCTTGCCTTCGATCACGGGCAGATGACGCACACGCTTGTCAGTCATCAAGGCCATGCACAATTCAACCGATTGCTCCGGCCGAACATGAATTACGTTTCTTTCCATGATGTCCCTTACACGCGTGGTCGGGGACGTTTTGCCTTTGAGGATGACATTTCGCGAATAGTGTCGCTCGGTGATGATGCCGATCAATTCCTCGCCGTCCATAACAGCCAAAGAACCGACGTCCTTTTCAGCCATTTTTGCCAAGGCATCGAATACTGTGGCGTCTGGATCAATGGTCCAAACGTTTCTACCCTTCTGTTCAAGCAGATTTCTTACTGTCATGTCGCACATCCCTTCTTTTAGCAGGGTGCGCGTAACCGCCAGCTCGTGCTCCTCCTCAGTCCGTGCTCTCGGGGCGCACCTCGTATTTTAAATTACAGCAAACACCCGCGCCCGATGCGCCACTTTGATTTAGGTCAAGCCGGCCCGCGTGCCTGCGTGGATCCAGGCCTGGTGGAGGCGGTCTCATAAGAAACGCGAGGTCTTGGCTCTTGATTTTCCTGCCACGACGGCAGTCCAGATGTTTGTCAAACATTCCTGGACTCCGTCGACATCGCTGGTCAACTCAACGGCAGGCCGGTAGTTGCCAGTCAAAGCGCGGAATCGATTGGACTCGTATACACTCGGAGCGGTCGTGGAGCCGAGTATTTGCTGTGATGCACAAACCCGTTCCCGCCAAGATATGCATTTGTCGGCCACCGGACGGTCCACATTTCACGCATTAAAAACATGCTAGGTGGTGCGGCGGAGGCGAACATGAATTTGCGAACATTGATGTGTCTGTTTATTTTCTCGGCGGCAGTTCTTGTGGCGGGGAGACTTGCCGCGATTGCCGAAACGAAAAGCCTGACCAAGGACACCAGGTTTTGTCCGACTTGGGCGGAAGCGCACGAGCGCACCCTGGCAAGCCTTAATAATGGACGGCCGCCCTATCCGACGCGCTGGAAGGGTTGTATTTGGCTCAAGAAGAACACGAGCGTTGAAGTGCTCGATCACGATGACCAATGGACGGAAATTCTCGTCAAAGGAAAGCATTGGTTTGCCGACGAATGATCATGCGGATCGGCGATCCGAAACCGATCCTCCAACTTGCCAAGCGGCGGCTTGCTCGCGCAACGACGATCATCGGCGCGATCTCGTGCCTTCCTCAGTTTGCGGCAGGCTTGCGAACCTTGGCACCGCACGGGCGCGCCGGCAGGTCCGGCCGATCGGATTCGCTCGCCGAAAAGTCGATCGGCGTTCCGTCAGTCCTCACATGGACGGTGCCGGCCTTGATCGTCACCGCCGCGAAGCCATTCTCAAAGCTGGAGGCATAGAGATAGACGGGCGGGATTACCCAGGCGCCCGCTTTGTCGATGAAACCCCAACGGCCCCGGCATCCCGCCGGCGCGAGACCTGCTTCGAAGGGCCCGGCCGCGAAATATTCTTTGTGGGGGCCGAGCCCATCATAGCGCCGCTTGATCACGAATTTTCCGCTGTGATCGATGAAGCCGTATCTGTGGCCGTCGAGCGAGACCGCGGCAAGCCCCTCACCGAAGGGTTCGACGTGTTTGAACCGCAAAGCAATGACCGGTCGGCCGGCGAGGTCCACGAAGCCGCACTTGTCAAAGCGGCAGACATCGATGAGGCCCTCTGCCACCGCTCCGAAGGAGTTGAAGAGACTCGCGGAAACAGCGTGCCCGTCGCGATCGAATAACTGGGACCGGAGGAGCGGCTCGCTGCCGCCGCGATAGCCCGGATCGGTGATCCCGGCGCCCCAGAGTTCGGCATCACCGACCTGGTTGATGACCTCGTAACGCGCCTTAATCACGAGCTTACCGGTCTCGTCGATGAGGCCGGCATTGCGAGCCCAGTCCTCGCTCGTGCGGATCATGGCACGCCCGGAGTGGAACAAATCTGCTTCGCCAAATTGCGGCTCGATGACGAGCTTTCCGTCTCGATCGATATAGCCCCACTTGCCGTTGTCGGCGCGGACCGCGGCACGGCCCTCCGAGAACAGGCGGGCCGCCGCGAAGGTTGCTGGGATGACGAGCTTGCCGGAAAGATCGACATAACCGTGCAACCATTTGTCGCCGCCCTTAAAGATGCTGACGAGACCGCGCCCATCGGTAAAGGCTTCCGCATCGTCATAGCTGTTGCCGACCTCCTTCCCGCTGCGGTCGATGTAGACGTGGCGGCCGTCGGCGCGCTGCACGGCGGCGCGACCTTCACAGAAGGGGCCAGCCCGCTTGAACTGGGCTTCAATCACCCAATTGCCCCTCGGGTCCATATAGCCTTGCAGATCCGTCTCTTTGAGCCGGACCGCGGCGAGGCCCTCGGAGATCGTACCGGGGACGATGAAGTCGCCGACCGCGCCGATCCGTTTGCCCTCCATGTCGAAGATGCGGCATTTGCCCGGCTCATCGCAGCGTTCCGGCAGAAACGCGTCGCTCGTGACAACGCCAACGGCCGAGCCTTTCATCGCGCGGCAGCCTTCGGCGAGAGCGGGCACCTGCCACAGCGAAACGCAAAAGAGGCAGCCGACAAGAAAGGGTTTCGACATGGTCGCTGCGCATGCTGGCCGATTGATCGCTCGCCTCATTGCGGCCCTATGCATTTTGTTGCTGGCGCAGCCACCGGGTTCAAAGCGCAAATGTCTGCGTGTGGAACATGAATGGACATGATGAACATATCGCAGAAATGTCGTCGAGACCCAAAGACGGGGGTAGTCGGCCGGCCGGCTTGTTGATGACTGGCACGGTCGGTTACGAGTACCCCGCTCCTCCACTTGGGTCGCAGCAGTGAGTGTTTCAATGATACGTTCTGTCGAGCAACAGGCGAGCAAAGTTCCCGCAGTTACAGTTGTCTTCTGGATCATCAAGATCGCCGCCACGACGCTTGGAGAGACTTTCGGCGACACCGTCACGATGACGTTTGGTTGGGGTTATCTGGTCGGAACGATCATTTTCTGCTCGTTGCTGATTGCGCTTGTTGTCTGGCAGATCGCCGCCGACAGGTTTCATCCGTTTCTTTATTGGGCGACCATCGTTGCTTCCACGACGGCAGGCACGACCATGGCCGATTTGGCTGACCGTTCCTTGGGCGTTGGCTACGCGGGCGGATCAGCTTTGCTGTTTGTCTGCCTCAGCGCCGTGCTGGGGGCATGGTATTGGTCGCTCGGATCGATCTCCGTCGCAACAGTCTCAACGCCGAAGGTCGAAGCGTTCTACTGGGGGGCGATTACATTTTCCCAGACTCTCGGCACAGCGCTTGGCGACTGGACGGCCGATGATACTGGCCTGGGCTATGAAGGCGGCGCGCTCTTGTTCGCCGCCGGCTTGGCGGTGCTGGCGGCGGCCTATTTCTGGACCAACGCTTCGCGCGTCTTCTTGTTCTGGGCCGCTTTTATTCTCTCACGACCGCTCGGCGCGACAGTCGGCGATCTCCTTGACAAGCCCGTCAGCGAAGGCGGACTGGGGCTAAGTCGTCCGATCGCCTCGGCAGTCATCGCGGCTTTCATCATCGTCTGCCTGATCGCTTTCCCGCAAAGGCCGGGTCAGCATCCCGGCCGATCCGGAACTGCCCTCT
>Ga0335083_10011129_pt1 | contig 10823 bp, 14 predicted proteins | sample Lox_Sample_42_FD_206716 | JGI IMG/M metagenome (GOLD analysis project Ga0335083, IMG submission 206716) | Soil microbial communities from Loxahatchee National Wildlife Refuge, Florida, United States - Lox_Sample_4.2 | ecosystem: Environmental > Terrestrial > Soil > Wetlands | place: USA... | reverse complement strand
CTGCCGCGTTCTTTGCGCGCACCCAGTTCGCGCCGCACCGGAACCGGGGACCTTGGCCCGGCGGACCCGGGACCTACGGCCGGTTTTCCCCAGGTAACGGGATCGTAACGTCTGCTGTCTGAACGCAGACAGGAGCGAACGCCTTGACTACTGTCACCGATCTCCCGCCACCGAACCTCAAAGGCCCCCTGGCCGACCGGGTCGCCCTGGTCACCGGGGGAACCCGCGGCATCGGAGCCGCCATCAGCCGCCGCCTCGCCGACGAGGGGGCCGAAGTCGCGGCCGGCTACTGGCGCCACGCCGAGCCGGCCGAGAAGTTCCTCGCCAGCGTGACCGCCGAACATCCCGGCCGCCTCATCACCCTCCATCACGGGAATATCGGCGTCGCTTCTGACTGCCGCCGCGTGGTGCACGACGTGATCAAGCAGCACGGCCGCCTGGACATCCTGGTCAACAACGCCGGGATCACCATCGACCGGACCGTGGCCAAGATGACCGACGAGGACTGGCTCCGGGTGATCTCCATCAACCTGTCCGGTGCCTTCTTCGTCGGCCAGGCCGCGCTCGAGCATATGATGCAGCGCGGCACCGGCCGCATCATCAATGTCTCCTCGGTGATCGGGGAGGCCGGCAACATCGGCCAGGCCAACTACGCCGCGTCCAAGTCGGGCCTGTTCGGCCTGACCAAGTCGCTGGCCCGGGAGGCCCTGTTCATGCTGAACCGGGCGCAGCGCCCGCCCGGCGACGGCATCGGGCTGACCGTCAACGGCGTGACGCCGGGGTATATCGCCACCGACATGCTGGCCACCATCCCGGACAAGGTGCTGGAACAGATCCGCGGCCAGATACCCATGGGCCGGCTCGGCCGGCCAGAGGAAGTCGCCCGCGTGGTCGCCTTCCTCGCGCACGACGACTCCGCGTACATCACCGGTCAGATCTGGGCCGTCAACGGCGGCCTGGACATGTGAGAAGAGGAAGAGCCATGGAAGACGTGTTCGTCCTGTCCGCGGTCAGGACCCCCATCGGCAAGTACGGCGGCGGCCTGGCCTCCGTCCCGCCCTGTGACCTGGCCGCACTGGTCGTGCGCGAGGCCGTCGCGCGGTCGGGCGCGGACCCGGTCGACGTGGGGCACGTGGTGTTCGGCCACGTGATCCACACCGAGACCAGGGACATGTACCTGGCCCGGGTCGCGGCGCTCAACGGCGGCCTGGAGACCGGCACGCCCGCGCTCACCCTGAACCGGCTGTGCGGCAGCGGGCTGCAGGCCATTGTCTCGGCGGCGCAGGCGATCATGCTGGGCGACTGCCAGGTCGCCGTGGCCGGCGGAGCCGAGTCCATGAGCCGGGCTCCGTACTGGCTGCCCGCCCTGCGCTGGGGCCAGCGGATGAACGACGGCGTCGCGACCGACCCCATGGTCGGCGCGCTCACCGACCCGTTCGACGGCTGCCACATGGGCGTGACGGCGGAGAACGTCGCCGCCGACTTCGGCGTGTCCCGGGCTGACCAGGACGCGCTGGCCGCGGAGAGTCACCGCCGGGCCGCCGCCGCCATCGCGGCCGGCTATTTCAAGGAGCAGATCGTCCCGGTCGAAATAGCAGCCCGCAAGGGCACCACGGTCGTCGACACCGACGAGCACGTCCGGCCCGACGTCACGCTGGAGAGCCTGGCCAGGCTGAAGCCCGCGTTCGAGATCGAGGGCACGGTCACCGCGGGCAACGCGTCCGGCATCAACGACGCGGCCGCGGCCGTGGTGCTGGCTTCGGAATCGTTCGTCGCCCATAGCGGCCTGACGCCCATGGGCAGGCTGGTCAGCTACGGCCTTGCGGGTGTCGAGCCGCGGATCATGGGTATGGGCCCGGTGCCCGCGGTCCGCAACGTGCTCGACCGGACCGGCCTCAAGCTAGACGAGATCGACGTGTTCGAGGTGAACGAGGCCTTTGCCGCGCAGGCCCTGGCCGTGGCCAGGCAGCTTGGCCTGCCGCCCGAGCGCACCAACCCGAACGGCAGCGGCGTCTCGCTCGGCCACCCCGTCGGCGCGACCGGGGCGATCCTGGCCGTCAAGTCGCTCTACGAACTCAGGCGCACCGGCGGCCGGTACGCGCTCGCCACCATGTGCATCGGCGGCGGCCAGGGCATCGCCGCGATCTTCGAGCGGCTCTGACCCGCGAACCCCGCGAACCCCGCGAACCCCGCGAACCCCGCGAACCCCGCGAACCCCGCGAACCCCGCGAACCCCGCGAACCCCGCGAACGCCGCGAACCCTCCGACCCCGCGGCCCCGGTTGCTGTATTTGCCAAGCATTCCGCTTGACGTCCCAACCGAATGCTTGGTATAGTTAGCAACAACAACAGAGCAGAAGGAGCACAGATTATGGCCAGCAACCCCGCGCAGGGCCTGCAGGAAGAATTCCTGAACGCCGTCCGCAAGAGCGAGGAGACCGTCATCGACGCCATCAAGACCTGGGTCGAGACCGTCCAGTCCATCTCCCCGAAGATCCCCTCGGTGCAGGTGCCGGGCGCCGACAAGCTGCCTAATCCCCAGGAGGTCGTGGCCAGCGCTTACGACTTCGCCGAGCAGCTGCTCGCCACCCAGCGCAAGTTCGCCGAAGAGGTCGTCAAGGCGACCGCCGCGCTGGTGCCGGGTACCGAGGACAGCAAGTCGGACAAGTGACCCCGTCCCGCGCCACCGGCGCGGGGACCCGTTCTGCGATGAGGCAGATCAGGACGCGGCAGTGCCGGAACGCCGGCGCTGCCGCGTACTATAGTTAGCGAATAAGGGAGGTGCGCCGTGACAGACCCGTGGGAAGCCCAGCGGGCCGCGCTCGGTGCCTTCATCCGCGACCAGCGCAAGCAGGCTAACCTCTCGCTCCGCCAGCTGGCCGAGCTGACCAAGCTCTCCAACCCGTACCTCAGCCAGGTCGAGCGGGGCCTGCACCAGCCATCCGTCCGGGTGCTCAAGGCGATCTCCGGCGCGCTCAACCTGTCCGCCGAGACGCTGCTGGCCCAGGCCGGCCTGATCGACTCGATGGTCCCCGCCGTCCCGGACGCGGAGGCGGCAGACGGGGCGGCGTCCCGGCCGGACCTCCCGGACACCGAGGACGCCATCCGTGCCGACCCGCGCCTGAGCGAGGATCAGAGGGCCGCGCTGATCGCGGTATACCGCAGCATGCTCGGCCCGGGTCTCCCTTAAGGAACCCCTCAAGGAACCTAGAGCCCGGCCGCTTCCGCCGCCTCGGTGACCTGGCGGAGCAGCATAGCCGTGGTCACCGGCCCGACGCCGCCCGGCACCGGGCTGAGCGCGCCCGCCACCTCCGCGACCGCCGGGTCCACGTCCCCGGCCAGCCCGCCGTCGGCCGTGGCGTTGGTGCCCACGTCGACCACGACCGCGCCGGGCGACACGTGCCCGACCCCGATCAGCCCGGCCCGCCCCGCCGCCACCACCAGGACCTCGGCCTCCGAAGTGACCGCGGCCAGGTCCGGTGTCCGCGAGTGGCACACGGTCACCGTGGCGTCCCGGGATAGCAGCAGCTGCGCCACCGGCTTGCCCACCACCGCCGAACGGCCCACCACCACCGCCCGCCGTCCGGTCAGCGCCACCCGGTGGTGATCGAGCAGCGCCAGCACCGCCGCGGCAGTGGCCGGCGCGAAGGCCGGCAGGCCGGTCATCAGCCGGCCGAGCGACACCGGGTTGGCGCCGTCCACGTCCTTGGCCGGGTCGATGAACCCGGCCAGCTCGGCCAGCGGCGTCCCGCCGGGCAGCGGGGTCTGCAGCAAGATCCCGTGGACCAGCGGGTCCTCGCTCAGCACCTCCAGCGCCTCCCGGATGCCGGCCACGGTGGCCGCCTGGGATTCCAGGCGCTCCGGGTCGTTCGGGACCAGGTCGGTCACGTCGCAGGCGATCCCGGCCTTGACCGCCGTCCGCGCCAGCGACCGCACGTACCAGGCGCTGGCCTCGTCCGCGGTGGCCGTCACCACCGCCAGCCGCGGCGGCTGTCCCGCCGCGGTGAGCTCGGCCGCCCGCGCCGCCGTCGCCGCCCGGATCTCCGCGGCCAGCTCCCGCCCAGACAGCTCCCGCCCAGACGAAAGCCGCCCAGACACCTGCCGCCCGGCCGACCCGGCCGACCCGGCCGACCCGGCCGACCCGGCCGACCTGGGCGACCCGGGCGACCCGGTCACCGCCTGATCTCCGCCCGGACCGCCGCGACGATCTCGCCGGCGCGCTCGGCGATGCCGTCCGCCGCCGCGGCGGTTTCCTCGAACTCGGCCTGCAGTGCCGGGTTGCCGAGCCCGCGCAGGTTGACCTCGATGTTGAGCCGCGCGGTGACCGCGGCGGCGCGGGCCGCCTCGGCCGCGGCCCCCACGTCGGTGAGCAGGTTGCGGTTCCCGGCCGGCAGCAGTTCCTCGGCCAGCCGGACCGTCAGCAGCGCGGTCCGGATGACGTCGGCGGCCGGCTGCGTGGCCCCGGCCAGCGCCGTGGCTATCGCGGCCGAACGTCCCTCGGCATCTCGCGGCAGCTGGTACGCCAGCGCCACGTCACCGAACGCCGCGATGTCCTCTTCGGCCAGCGCCAGCGCGTCCTCGCGCAGCGCGTCGGCCTCGGCGGCGATGCGGCCCGTCAGCTCGGCGTCGTAGCGCGGGCCGTCGCTGTACCGGGCCACCATGGCTAGCAGCGCCGCGGCCTGCGCGGCGTGCAGGGCGGCGGTGGCGCCGCCGCCCGGGGCGGGAACTCGCGCGGCCAGCTGGTCCAGGAAGGCCGCGATGGTGTCATCGCGCATGCCCGCGAGGTTACTCCGATCACGTAAAGCACTTACAGTTGGATTTATGCGCGGGTATACGCAGGACAAGGATGCTTACCTCAAGCGGCTGCGGCGGATCGAGGGTCAGGTGCGCGGGCTGCAGCGGATGGTGGAGAGCGACACCTACTGCATTGACATCCTCACCCAGGTCTCCGCCGTGACCCGGGCGCTGCAAGCGGTGGCGCTGGGCCTGGTGGAAGATCACCTCGGTCACTGTGTCAGCCAGGCCATCGCCGAGGGCGGCCCCGAAGCCAGTGACAAGGTGAAGGAAGCATCAGAAGCGATCGCCCGGCTCGTTCGGTCATAAGATCTTGACCGGTCATGAGCACCCGGCCAGCTGGCGCCGCTGGGTCGTCTACCAGATCTACCCGCGCAGCTTCGCCGACTCCGACGGCGATGGCGTCGGCGACCTGCGCGGCGTCCTCGCCCACCTGGACTACCTGAATGACCTGGGCGTCGACGCCGTATGGCTGTCCCCGGTGTACCGCTCGCCGATGGACGACAACGGCTACGACATCAGCGACTACCAGGACATCGACCCGCTGTTCGGCACGCTCGCCGACCTCGACGAGCTCATAGCCGAGCTGCACAAGAGAAACATGAAGCTCGTCATGGACCTGGTGGTGAACCACACCTCGGACGAGCACCCCTGGTTCACCGAGTCCCGGTCCAGCCGCGACAACCCCAAGCGGGACTGGTACTGGTGGCGCGACCCCCGCCCGGGCACGGACCCGAAGATTCCCGGCACCCCCGGCGCCGAACCCACCAACTGGGAGTCCCACTTCTCCGGCCCGACCTGGACCTGGGACGAGAAGACCGGCCAGTACTACCTGCACATCTTCTCCGCCAAGCAGCCCGACCTGAACTGGGAGAACCCCGAGGTCCGCCAGGCCATTTACGCGATGATGCGCTGGTGGCTGGACCGCGGCGTGGACGGCTTCCGGATGGACGTGATCAACATGATCAGCAAGGTCACGTCCCTGCCGGACACCCAGCCCCGCCCCGGCTCGCTGTACGGCCCCGGCGACCAGTTCTTCACCTGCGGCCCCCGCAACCACGAGTTCATCCTCCAGATGTACCGCGAGGTCTTCGCGGGCCGCGACGCGCACGTGCTCACCGTGGGCGAGATGCCCGGCGTCACCATCCGCGACGGCGTGCTGTTCACCGACCCGGCCCGGCACGAGCTGGACATGGTGTTCCAGTTCCAGCACGTGCAGCTGGATTTCGGCGCGCACCGCTATGACCTGCGCCCGCTGCGGCTGCCCGACTTGAAAGCCTCGATGGCTGCATGGCAGAGCGGTTTGGCCGAACGAGGATGGAACTCGCTCTACTTCGGCAATCACGATCAGCCGCGGTCGCTGTCCCGGTTCGGCGACGACAGCCCGGCCCATCGAGTGGCCTCGGCCAAGACGCTGGCCACCGTCTTGCACCTGCACCGCGGCACGCCGTTCGTGTACCAGGGCGACGAGCTTGGCATGGCCAACACGCCGTTCCCGGCGATCAGCGACTACCGGGACATCCAGACCCTCAACTTCTACGCCGAGGCGGCCGCGCGCGGCGACGTCGACCTGGCCGCCCTGGTGGCGGCGATGGGCCGGGCCAGCCGCGACCAGGGCCGGACCCCGGTCCAGTGGGACGCCTCCCCGGGGGCCGGCTTCACCAGCGGCGCCCCGTGGCTGGCCGTCAACCCCGACCATGTGACGGTCAACGCGGCCGCCGAGGTCGGCGACCCCGGCTCGGTGTTCGAGCACTACCGCAAGCTGATCGCCCTGCGCCACGAAGATCCCGTGGTCACCGACGGCGACTTCGAGCTGCTGCTGCCCGAACACCCCGCCATCTGGGCCTTCCTGCGCCGCACCCCCGAAGCCGAGCTCCTGGTCGCCGCGAACTTCTCCGCCGGCACCGTCGCCGCCGCCCTTCCCCTGGACGCCGACTGGGCCGCCGCGGCCGTCGTCCTGACCAGCCTGACCGGCGACGCCCCGCTCCAGCCCCCGCCCGACCTCAAGCTGAGGCCCTGGGAGTCGGCCGTCTGGCGGCTAAGCCGCCCGAGCTGACCCGGCCCCGGATAAGGCCCCGCCGCGCCGGCGGCGTCAGCGACGCCGGCGCGGTGCGGGAGTGGCTAGCGCTGGCTTTCCTCGCTTACCCGGGGGACCGGGATCGCGCGGGGCTGCGACTGGTTGCTCAGGTCGGCATATCGCGTGGCCAGGGCGAGGTTGACGGCGGACTCGATGAGATCGAGCTGGTTCTGCATCCGCCTAAGCTGCGGGTCGATGTCGGCGTGCAGCCTCTTGAGCTGCGGGCCGATGTCGTCAGCGATGGCGGAGCGTAGGTAGCGGACGCATAGCATCCCACCTGCGAGAACCCCCGTCAGCGCACCGACGAGGAAGATGAGCGGGTCCATGATTCCTCCTGGTGACACTAGTCATACAACCAGTATCATACCGAAGAAAGGCGTTATGGAAAAGGCAAAATGACATGTGTCATTTGACCCATTAGCACTCTGCGTGTTAGCGTTGAGGACTTTCGCCTACAATCGGTTACGCAACGTAAGGCCCGTGGCGGGCGAGAAGTAAGCTGCCTGAAAGGCTGCCGCGTCCGGTGAGGCAGGAGTCACTGAAGGTAGCTACGATACATGCAAGGAAATCGTTATCTATGAACCCCCCCGTGCTCGGCGAGCTCGGCAGTAAGCTTTGGCCAGCTTGGTGCCAGCTGTCGGTTCGCTACCTGTCAGCTTGCCTAACACGCAGATGAGCCGGAAGCTGTCGCCAGTGAGGGGGGGACCAATTATGGGAGACGGCCCAAGTCCGTTGATGCTGCGGCGACGCCTTCGAACAGAGATCCGAATGGCGCGCCTGAATAAGGAACTGACCCAGGAACAAGTGGCAAAGGCCATGGACTGGTCTTTGTCGAAGATGAACCGGATCGAGAAAGCAAAGACCAATATAAGCACTAATGATCTCAAGGTTCTTCTTCCGCTCTACGGTATCATCGATAAGGAGCGGACCGATGAACTGGTCGCTCTAGCCCGGGGCGCTAGGCAGCCGGGGTGGTGGAGTCCCTATAGCGAATTTGCGCCTCCGCGACTCCTCGAGCTGATCGACTATGAATCAGCATCAGCTGCGATCAGTCAATTCGAGACAATGTTTGTTCCCGGGATTCTCCAGACCGACGAGTACGCATCGGCCATTCTGCAGGCGTTCTATGATGAGAAGCCCACGGCGGAGCGCGTAACCGCACTGCTCGAGCTCAGGACCAAGCGCAGAGACCTGGTGAGCAGCGAGAACGCGCCAGAATTCTCATTCGTCCTGGACGAGTCTGTTATCCATCGCGTCGTAGGAAGCCCGGCTATCACCGGTCGGCAGTTCATGTACCTGGTCGATGTGGCGAAGCGGCCAAACGTAACGATACAGATCGTGCCCTTCACGGCAGGCTTGCATCCCGGGATGACGAATCCTTTCGAGGTCGTGCAGTTCGCGGATACACCCGAAGAAAACATTGTGTTCCTCGAGGGGCCGCGCGATGATTCTATCGTTGATAATGCAGAAGAAGTCCGGGACCATCTAGAATCCTTCGGCCGCATCGCAGCGCTCTCGCTGAGCCCATCGGCCTCTGTAGACCTGCTGCGGCAGGCAGCAGGCGAAATGTTATGACGGGGTAAAGCGTCCGCTGAGTACCCGTGACGGCCCGGGTGTACCGGTTGACCTGTACTAGCCTGATCATCCTGTTTGGCCTAAACTGCACCCTGATGGAATGCTTGCTACGATCTTGGGTCAGCCTGGCTCAAGCTGGAGCAGCTTAAACCTGCGCTCCCGCAGGCTGGCTTGACACTCTGTACGCATCGCGACTGCTAGTGCTTGTGGAGGTCTCGCCACCCGGCGGGTAGGGGGGCGAGTGGCCGACTTCGAAGAACCGCGCATCGCGTGGCGCAAGAGCACGGCATCCAATTCTGGTGGCTGCGTGGAGGTTGCGGTCGTTGACGGATCAGTACTGATTCGCGATTCAGCCAATCCGGACGGGCGGATACTCAGGCTGCCGCCCGCGGCATGGTCTGCCTTCCTGCCGCGCGCCCGCGGCATGGATCGCGGTCCCGGCCGGGCCTTACCAGCCCGCGCCCCGGCCCGCCCCACCCGGTCGGCCAGGCCCCGCCGGCCCGCGCCGCGAAGTTTCCTCGCCGGAGACCGTCCATTTGCGGCTCGCCGGTTCGTCGTCCCTGTGACGGCGGTCAGAAGTCCTGAACCGCCCACAGGAGGTTTCGCGATGAGTCTTCCCGATGTCGTGTCCCGCGACCAGTGGCTCGAGGCCAGGCGCCGGCTGCTGGCGCAGGAGAAGGAGATGACCCGTTCCCACGATGCGCTCAACGCCACCCGGCGCCGGCTGCCCATGGTCCGGGTGGACCAGGAGTACGTCTTCGAGGGTCCGGGCGGCCCGGTCACGCTGGCCGGACTATTCGGCGGCAAGCGCCAGCTGATCGTCCAGCACGTCATGTTCGGCCCGGACTGGGACCGGCCCTGCCCGGGCTGCTCGGCCGCCATCGACGAGCTTTCCCCCGGCGTCATCGACCACATGGGAACCCGGGAGACGGCCTTCGTGCTGGCCTCCCGGGCCCCCTACGACAAGATCGCCGCGATGGCCGAGGAGCGGGGCTGGGCCGTCCCGTGGTACTCCAGCCACGGCAGCGACTTCAACTACGATTACCAGGTCACCCTGGACGAGTCCCGCGGCCAGACCGAGTACAACTACCGGCAGGAACCCGGCCTGCTCGGCGGCGACCGGTCCAGCGAGATGCCGGGCTACAGCTGCTTCCTGCGCGAGGGCGGCGAGATCTTCCACACCTACTCGGTTTACGGCAGGGGCACCGAGTATGTGGGAAACGCCTACACCTTCCTCGACCTGACCGCGCTGGGCCGCCAGGAGGACTGGGAAGAGCCCAAGGGCCGGGTGGCCCCGGTCCGCGGCGGCGACCCGACCTTCACCAGCTGAACAAATTCACCGATACCCGGACCGGGTTCGCATAATACCCGTGGAGGGTTTATCCAATACCCGGTCCGGGTTCCGGAATAGGACATTCGGTCCCGTAATCCGGCCATTCTCTTGCCCGATCCGCGAGCCTTCTTTAACGTCGTATCAGTTCCGCCAAGTAAAGCCAGAGGGGACCCGGACCATGGGCTACGCCCTGATCCTCTTACCTGGAACAGCCTCCGCCTCGCGCCCGAGCCGCGAATTCACAGATCCAGGAACGCGCGCAGGATACGCCGGACGGCGGCCAGTTCATCGGACGTGACGGTGCCGAGGCGGCGGTCGAGGCGCTGATATGCCACCGCGCGCGCGTCTTCGGGCCGGGTGAAGGAGGGAAGCTTGCTCAGGCCGGAAGATTGCGAGGCGATCGGAATCTGATGACGCAGGCCCCGGTCCCGGCTCGTAATGGGTACCACGAAGACCACCGCGTGCGGCAACGCTAGGTGCAGCGGGCCGGAAACGACGACCACCGGCCTGCGGCCAGCCTGTTCCGATCCGATGACCGGATTCAGATCCGCCAGCCAGACATCGCCAGGGCGTAGCGGCGCGCTCACTCGTCGGTCAGCCCGTCACCCGCCGTGTTATCCCACTCGGCCAGTTCGGTGACGTAATCAGCCCACTCGCCCGGATCGGCCTGCAGCCGTGCGTAATCCGCTCGGACGCCTGCCCAGAATCGGGCTTCCTCGGCCCGGTCGAGAGTCCGGGCGAGTTCGGCATCCATGGTGAGATGATCTTCGTCCGCCAGCCTCTTGAGCCGGTCACGGGTATGCACCGAGACCTTAATGGTAGTCATCTCATTCATACCCTGAGTATACCGGCATGCTGGACTGCGGTCCGGTCCGGCCTCAGCCGCCGAACTCGTACCCCGCCTCGGAGATAGCCTCGCGCAGCGCGTCATCCCCCGGCACCGGCTCGCCGGTGATCCGCACCTTGCCCGCGGCCACGTCCACCTCGATCCCGGTCACGCCGGTAAGCTTGCCGACCTCGGCCCGGACCGCGCTGGCGCAGTCGT
>Ga0335083_10011128_pt1 | contig 10824 bp, 4 predicted proteins | sample Lox_Sample_42_FD_206716 | JGI IMG/M metagenome (GOLD analysis project Ga0335083, IMG submission 206716) | Soil microbial communities from Loxahatchee National Wildlife Refuge, Florida, United States - Lox_Sample_4.2 | ecosystem: Environmental > Terrestrial > Soil > Wetlands | place: USA: Florida... | reverse complement strand
TTCTGCGCGCGCTCGCCGGCCGGACGTACATCGTCGAGTCGATCGCATTCTCCCCCGACGGGCGCACGCTCGCCGCGAGCTACAACGACCGTGGGACGCTGCTGATCGATCCATCGACCGGACGAATCCTGCGGTCGCTGGGTGACGAGGGCGCCTGGCAGGTGCTGTTTTCACCGGACGGACGAATGCTCGCCACCCGGCACACCGGGCAAGTCAAATTCTGGGATGTCGCCACCGGCCGCTCCTTTGGCGCCATCCAGGGCTCCGTCGGTCCGGCCCTGGCGTTCTCCTCCGACGGGCATCTCTTTGCGGTGGGAGCGAACGCGTCCGACCAGAAGGATGACACCATTGTCGTCGCGGACCTCGCCACCAGCCGCGAGGTGGCGCGGCTTGGCGGCCAGCCGGGTGCGACCTACGCCGTCGCCTTCTCGCCCGACGGCCGGCTGCTCGCCTCCGGCGGCCTCGACAAGACCGTGAAGCTCTGGGACCTCGCAACCGGGCGCGTGCTCCGGACGTTGACCGGGTATTCGCAGCCGGTGACCGCGATCACATTCTCCCGGGATGGCCGCATGCTGACGACGGCCGGCGACGGGGCCGTGAAGCTCTGGGATCCGAACGAGGCTCGCGAGGCCGGCACGATCGCCGACCCGGCTCTGGCAGGCCCGTTCGGGTTCTCGCCCGACGGGAAACTGGTTGCCGCGGGCGCGGATGACTACGCCATCGGGATCCGGGACGTCGCGAGCGGACGGGTGGTCAGCACGCTGAAGGGGCACGTCAATATCCTGCACGCGATGGCGTTCTCACCCGATGCACGGAGCATCGTCTCCGGAGGATGGGATGGAGCGCTGAAATTCTGGGACGTCGCCAGCGGGCGCGAGCGGGCGAGCGACATTGCCCTGCGGGGCGAGGCGCTGCTGATGACGACGCCCGAGGGCTACTACGATTACGAGGGGGCGACCGCGGAGCAGGACGTCCTGGTGCGAACCGGGACGGGCCTCTTCGACGTCACCGACATTCGCTCGTATCGCGAGCGGTTCTACCGGCCGGATCTGGTCCGCCGGGCGCTTCGCGGCGAAACGCTGCCGACGACGCTCGGCACGCTCGCGGACGTTGGTGCGGCACCGGGCGTTTCGGTGAGCGGTGTGCCCGCCGAGGTCGAGGGCGCCTCGCTCGAACTGCACGTCCGCCTCGTCGATCGCGGCGGCGGCATCGGAGTCGTGCGGGTGTTCATCAACGGGACGGCCGTGGCGCAGAGCGACGGCCGTGGCCTTCAGGCAGTCGCCGCGAACGAGGGCACTGCCCGGACCATCCCGCTCGCGCTGGTCCCGGGTCCGAACGCGATCAGCGTCATCGCCTACAACGCGGAGGGATCGGCGCACTCGGATCCTGCGGCTGTCGAGGTCGTGGCGGCACACGTGGCGGCCCACCGGCCGGAATTGCACGCACTGGTGGTTGGGATCGATCAATTCCGGAACCCGGCGCTGGAGCTGCGGTATGCGGTCGCCGACGCAACCGCGATTGCCGGGATGCTGAAGAAGAGGGCCGGCGCACTTTTCGGGGACGTCCACGTCGAACTCCTGACGACCGCCGAGGCGACGACCCGCCAGGCCCTGCTGGCCGCGTTCGCGCGCTACCGCGGGATTGCGGCGGACGACGTGTTCGTCTTCTACGCCGCAACCCACGGAACGGTGACCCGCGAGGACCTCGCCGACCGCGAGTACTTCCTGGTGCCCTCGAACGTCGGCCTCGCCAGCGACGAAGCCCTGCATCGCGACGCGATCAGCCAGGGGGAGCTCAAGGGGCTCATCGCGGCGATCCCGGCGACGAAGAAGGTGATCCTGCTCGACACCTGCCAGGCCGGGGCGCTTGGCGACGCGCTCGCGCTGACGACGCGCGGCGACAGCGACCAGCGCGCGGTCAACCTGCTCGCCAGCGCGGTCGGCAGCACCGTGCTTTCAGCCGCGACCAGCCAGGAGCAGGCGCTCGAAGGCATGAACGGGCACGGCGTCTTCACGTGGGTCGTGCTGCAGGGGCTCGATGGCAAGGCCGACGTCCGGAAGAACGGTTACGTCAGTACCTTCGATCTCGCGAGCTACGTCGGCGACGAGGTGCCGAAGATCGCGCTCGAGGTGTTCAAGCGCGAGCAGTTCCCGAACCTGCACAACGCGGGACAGTCGTTCCCGCTCGTCAGCACGCGATAGGCGGGCGCCGCCGCCCGGCGGACAGCGCGGCGATCGCGCCGCGCTGCCGATACCGGAACGGTCAGAGCTTGTAGTTGACGCCGAGCAGTATCGTGCGGCCGAAGGTGTCGTACTCGAGCGGCGTCTTCACCTGCGGTCCGCCCGTCGGCGGCGTCGTGACCTGCACGGTCCGCACCGGCGAATCGGTGATGTTGTTGATCTGCAGCAGGATCGACAGTCCCTTGGCCGGGCCGCTCTGGATCTCGTAACCCGCCTGGCCGTTCAACACCTTGTCGGTGAGGCTCTGCAGGTAGCCGATCTGGTCAAAGAGTCCCACGGCTTCGCCCGTGAACGGCGACCGGTACGTCTGCGCGAGGCGGACCGAGATGCCATTCTTCTCGTAGTACGCGGTCACCGCGGCTACCTTCTTTGAAAAGCCGGGGAACGTGGTCGGGCTGCCGGGAACGGTGCTGAGAATGTCGGACGGAATGTAGTTGTTCGTGTACGCGAAGCTCGACTGCAGACCGAAGCCGTCGAGCGCGTGCGCGAACAGGTTGCCCTCGAGCGTCAGCGCCAGTTCGTAGCCCTGGATCTTTCCGCCCGACCCGTTCTCCGGAAGGCTGAACGATCCGTAGGGACTGATCGCCGCAATGGCGCTCGTGTATCCCTGGAAGTTGTAGTTCCCGTTCGTCTGCGTGTAGATGTACTGCGTCAGCTTCTTGTTGAAGAGCGCGATCGAGAAGTAGCTGGCATTGCCAAATACCTTCTCGAACGAGATGTCCTCGCCGATCGCAATGTAGGGCTTCAGGTAAGGGTTGCCGCCGCTGCCGCTCCAGACGTGCGGCGTAGTCGCGCTGACGCCCGCGGATGCCGCCGCCTTCTCGTCGTCGATGCGCCCGCGCATCATGCTCTTTGCGACGCCGAGGCGGAGGATGTTGCGATTCCCGAGATCCGCAACGAGGTTCAGGCTCGGCAGCACGTTGTTGTACGAGGTACCGGCCGTGACCGTGCCGTTCGGCTGCCCGGTCGAAGGGTCCGTGATCAGCGCGGTGGACGACTGGTTGGTGTGCACGAGCTGCGCACCGACGTTGCCGCGTACCGGGATCGAGCCCATGTGCGCGTCGATGTCGAGCTTGACGTAGCTGACGAGCACCTTCTCCTCGACCGAGTAGTTGCGGTTGTAGTCGTTCGTGTTCATGTCCTGCGTGGTGTAGAACTGGCTCGCGAGCGCATTGAACACGTTGTAGTTGATGACGCCCGGGACGCCGACGTACGAGAGTGAGGTTGGCGCATACAGCAGGTTCGAATTGATCGGCGTGTACATCGTGTTGACGTACGGCGCGCATACCGCGGGATCCGGATTGGCGGTGCTGCAGCCATTGCCGTTCAGGAACGCGAAGGCCACGTTGGCGGCCTTGACCTTCTTGCGGTCGGAATAGTCCATGCCGACGTCGATCGTCTTGAAGATCCAGCCGAGCGGATGCTTCACGTCGAGCCGGATGGCCTTGATCGTGTCGATCTGGTGGTCCCGCTCCTCGCGACCGTTGTAGCCGTATCCGTCCGGGTCGGTGAAGCCGACCAGCGAGGGATCGGCGAGGTTGACCGGAACGTTCAGGATCGGATAGCCGCTGACCGGCGGGATCTGGAATCCGATCCCGTTGACGACGACGCTCTGCGGACCGGTGAACAGGTACGCATCGTGGAGTTCCACGCGCGCCGTCGAATACGACAGGTCGTTGATGACGGTCCAGTCGCCGAAGTCAAAGCGGTTGTTCCAGCCGATCGAGAAGTTGCGCGTGTCGGCGGTCGTGTACTCGTTCTGCATGATCGGCTTCGCGCCGTCGAGCGTGCCGCTCGTGAGTACGTCGTACATGCCCTCGTGGGTGGTCTGCGCGTTCTCGTAGCTGATGCCGTCCCAGGGGCTGCTCGACCACTGCAGGCCGTTGAGGCTCGTCTCTTCGGTGAACTTCGAGAAGAAGAGGTCGAGCGAGCTGTGGAAGTGCTCGTTCGGGGCCCATTCGAGGACGCCCATGAGGCCCGTGCGCTTCTGGCTCTCCGACTTCGCGCGCGCCTGGTTGCCTTCCTCGCTCAACGCGAAGTCGGGATCGCCGGGAACGGGTCCCGACCAGCCCTGGCCCTGAAAGGTGTTGCTGCCCGGGGGGCCGTTGTTCTGTCCCCACCACCAAGCCTGGTACTGCTTCTCCTGGATCGGCGAGTCGATCCGGGCCACGCCGAAGGCGACGCCGAGCGTGTGGTCCAGGAACTGGTCGACGACCGAGAAGCTGACGCGACTGCCCGAGCGTCCGATCCCCTGTCCCGGGTTCAGGTTGTCGTTGGAATTGCGCTCACCACGAACGTTAAGCGCCATCTTGAATTCGTTGCTGTCGAGCGGCTTGATCGTCTCGAGGTTGACGGTACCCGCAAGACCCTGTCCGATCAGGCTCGCGTCCGGGGTCTTGTAGACCTCGACCATGTGGATCAGCTCGGCCGGGTACTGGTCGAACTCGACGCCACGGTTCTCGCCCGTCGATGCCTGCTCGCGGCCCGAGAGCGTCGTGCCGCTGAAGTCGGAAGCAAAGCCGCGGATCGAGATGAAGTTCGAGCGGCCGTCGGTGCGCTGTGCCGCGAGACCGGGGAGGCGCGCAAGGCTGTCCGCGATGCTCAGATCCGGCAGCTTGCCGAGGTCTTCCGCGGAAATGGTCTCGACGATGTCGTCCGACCGTTCCTTGATCGTGATCGCATTCGCGATGCTGGCCCGGATGCCCGTGACGGTGACTTCACCGAGCGTGTCGGCCGGAGGCGGCGCGTCGGCCGCGCTGGCGACGCCGGTTCCCATCGCCAAGAGCGCCGTCGCGCCGACCGGGATGGCGAGGCGGGCGTTGCGCCGCAGAGCATGTTGCACGGCGCGAACGAGACGCGAATTGATCGGATACATCAGCGAGCCCCCTTAGATCCTTTCCCCTGGTGAGCCCGAGAGGAGGGTCCGTCGTGCGGTACCCCTTCCGCTCGCCTCAGGCCGGGCGCGTCGTCGCGCCGGCCCATTAATTTGATGATAGTCGCCATAATGCAAACATATGGACCGGCCAATTGCAACCATATGCGACCATAGCGTATCCAAGGCACGCTGCACCGGTGTAACCTGTTGAAAACGAAGCATTCCCGCTGGTATCGCGCAACGGCCGCCGAGCCCGTCCGTGCGCACCCGGCAGCGCTGAAACGTGCGCGAAAAAACAACGCGCAATCGGGCATCCAGCAACCCGTCAGTTCGGACGGGTTAACGTCGGGTCGGACCGCAGAGTGATCGCATACGCCGAAGGATCGCTGAACGGAAGGGCGGGCAGTCCCGCCGCCCGCCGCTTGCGCCTGCTTGGGCGCGCCGTGCTGGGCGTTGTCGCCGTTGTCGCCTCCGGCTGCGCGAGTCTTGCGACCGGTACCGCGCACGAACCCGCTCCTCCAGATCCCGCGCTGGCCGTCCGCGTCTGGATCTCGACGGCCGACCGCCAGCAGCGCCTCGCGCGGCAGCCGGACGCGCAGTTGCATGACGCCGAGACGGCAACGATCGAGGTTGATCCCGGCCGTCGCTACCAGTCGATGGTCGGGTTTGGCGCCGCCATGACGGATGCGTCGGCATGGCTGATCGAGACGCGACTCAACTCCACGCAGCGCGCGGCCCTCCTCACGGACCTGTTCGGTCCGGAGCCGGGCATCCGGCTCGGCCTGGTCCGCCTCCCGATTGGCGCCTCGGACTTCTCGCAGACGCACTACAGCTTCGACGACCTGCCGGCCGGAGAGACGGACCCCGCGCTTGCGCATTTCTCGATTGCGCCGATAGAGCGGGACGTGCTCCCGGTGATGCGCGAGGCGCTGCGACTGAATCCGACGTTGCGAGTGATCGCCTCTCCGTGGAGCGCGCCCGCCTGGATGAAGACGACGCATTCGCTGATTCGCGGGACGCTCCTGCCCGAGTACTACCAGGCGTTCTCCGACTACCTCATCAAGTACGTCGACGAGATGGCATCCCGCGGCATCCCGATCTTCGCGCTGACGCTGCAGAACGAGCCGCACTTCGAGCCCGCCAATTATCCCGGCATGCAGCTCACGGCAACTGCGCGCGCGCAGCTGATCGGGCGGTACCTCGGGCCGGCGCTCGCCCGGCGCGCGTCGGCACCGCTGATACTCGACTGGGACCACAACTGGGAACGTCCGCAGGAACCCTTGCAGGTGCTGGATGACCCGGTAGCGGCGCCCTACGTCGCCGGCATCGCCTGGCACTGCTACGGCGGGAGCATCGCGGCGCAGGAACAGGTCCACGTCGCCCATCCGGACAAGGACACCTACCTGACGGAGTGCTCGAGCGGCAGTTGGGGTCCGACGCCGGACGCGAGTCTGCTCTCGATGGCGCGCCAGCAGATCGTGGCGGCGACGCGCGGGTGGGCGCGGGGTGTGCTTCTCTGGAACATCGCGCTCGACGAAGCCGGCGGTCCGCATCTGGGAGGCTGCCGTACCTGCCGGGGTCTCGTGACGATCGACTCGCACACGGGCGAGGTGACGCGCAATGACGACTACTACGCGCTCGCCCACGTCAGCCGGTTCGTGCAGCCGGGCGCGGAGCGCATCGAGTCCACCGCGACGGACGCCGGCCTCGTGAATGTGGCGTTCAGGAATCCCGGTGGAGCGTCACTCGTGCTGGTTGCGGTGAACTCGGCCAGCGACCCGCGGGAGATTTCCGTGGCGTGTGTGGGCCGGGCCTTCGACTACGTGCTGCCGCCGCAAAGCGTGGCGACGTTCGTCTGGAGCGACCGGCAAGCAAATCGGTAGAATCCGGTCGCATGACGACGCCGATCCAGAACTCGAGCGGGCTGCACGCACCCGTCAAGAAGATCGTGATCGTCGGTGGCGGGACCGCCGGCTGGATGGTCGCGGCGGCGATGGGCAAGGTGCTCGGCGGCACCCACTCCATCCGGCTGGTCGAGTCGGACGAAATCGGGACGGTCGGGGTCGGCGAAGCGACGATCCCGCAGATCCGCCAGTTCAACCAGTCGCTCGACTTCGACGAAGACGATTTCATCCGGCAGACGCAGGCCACATTCAAGCTGGGCATCCAATTCGCGAACTGGGCGCGCCAGGGTGACTGCTACTTCCACAGCTTTGGCGTCCTCGGTCGGACCCGTGGCTTGCTGGCGTTCCACCAGTACTGGCTCAAGGCGATGCTCGCGGGCAGGGTCGACTCGATTGCGCCGTACTGCCTCAACAGTGTCGCCGCGCTGCAGGGGAAGTTCCTGAGGCCGCCGGACCTCGGCCCCGAGTCCCCGCTTTCCAACATTGCCTATGCGTTCCAGTTCGATGCGGCACTGTATGCGCGCTATCTGCGGCGGTCCGCGGAAAAGCGCGGCGTGGTGCGGACCGAGGGCAAGGTGCGGGAGTCGGTGCTGCGGGAGGACGGCTTCATCGAAGCGATCATCCTCGAGTCCGGCGAGAGAATCCCCGGCGACCTTTTCATCGACTGTTCCGGGTTCCGCGGCCTGCTGATCGAGCAGGCGCTGCACACCGGCTACGAACGTTGGGACAACTGGCTGCCGTGCGACCGCGCCCTGGCGGTGCCGTGCGAGTCGGCAGGCCCACCGACGCCATACACCCGCTCGACGGCGCGCGAGGCGGGCTGGCAGTGGCGGATCCCGCTGCAGCACCGCATCGGCAATGGCTACGTCTACTCGAGCGCGCACATCAGCGACGACGAGGCGGCGGCCGTGCTCCTCGCCAATCTCGACGGCAAGGCGCTCGGCGAGCCACGGCTCCTCAAGTTCGTGACCGGCCGGCGCAGGAAGCCCTGGAACAAGAACTGCATCGCCATCGGACTCGCGGCCGGATTCATGGAGCCGCTGGAGTCGACCAGCATTCACCTGATCCAATCGGCGATCTCGCAGGTCCTGAGCTTCTTTCCCGACCAGGGCTTTGACCCGGTCTCGATCGACCGCTTCAACCAAAAGGCGGCATTCGAGTGGGAGCGAGTCCGCGACTTCCTGGTGCTGCACTACCACGCGACCGAGCGGACCGACACCGAGTTCTGGAACTACTGCCGCACCATGAGCGTCCCGCGGGAGCTCACCGAGTACATGGACCTCTTCCGGCACACGGGCCGGTTCTATCGGGAGAACGACGAGCTCTTTGCCCAGATCAGCTGGGTCCAGGTGATGCTGGGACAGCGAGTCACGCCGCGAAGCTACCACCCGCTCGTGGACCTCCTGAGTGACGCGGAGCTCGACGAATTCCTGGGGAACGTCAAGCACGTGATCAGCAAGTGTGCGGCGGCAATGCCGCCGCACGAGAAGTTCATCGAGCGGTATTGTGCTGCACAGCCGCCGGTCTGAGCGCCCGCACCTGTCGGTTCACCAGGCCCAGAACGTCTCGCCGGGCGTGTACGGGACACAACCCTTGTACTTGCCCGGAATCGGGCGATAGCGCGCGACGCGCGATGCGCCGAGCTCCGACGTGAAGAAGCCAAACAGGGTGAGTTGCTTCAATAACGTGAAGTAGTGTGGAACGTGATCGTGCACTGAGCGGTCGGTGGTCGCGACGTATTGCTTGGCCTGCCGGTCGATCACCGTGAGCAGCGACTGCTTCTGCTCGGCGGTCGCCGCGACGAACTCGACCCCGTGCGCCTCGCGCATGCGCGCGTTGATCTGCACGACACCATCCTTGAGGATCGCGATGTGCGCGGGCTCGTAGCGGGCCGCCGAGTAGCGCGCAATGAACGCGCCCACCCCGGCCTCCCGGGCGCCCGGCGTGTCCGTTTTCGGCATGATCGTTTCGGCCACGTCGTCGAACAGGCGAACTTCGTCGTCCGAGTAGAGCGGCGACACGCTGGCTGCCACCGCGGTGCGGGTCGCCCGGCCGCCGACGAACGCGGCGCCGGTCAGGGCGGCGATCAGCCGAATCAGTTCTCGGCGCCGGACGTCCGTCATGCAAGTCCACCCCTGAGCTTGTGTTGTTCGGCGGCGTACTGCGCGGCTCGCGCCGTCAGGGCCATGTACAGAATGGACGGGCTCTGGCTGCCGGTGCTCGTCATGCACGCGCCGTCCGTGACGAAGACGTTCTTGCAAAGGTGCAGCTGGTTGCGGGAATTGAGCAGCGATGTCGCGGGGTCCGATCCCATGCGGGCGCCGCCCATTTCGTGGATATCGAGTCCAGGGGGCCAGTTGTTGTCGCCACCGGAGATGTTCTTGACGCCGGCGGCCTCCAGCATCGCCCGCCCCTGTGTCATGAAGTCCTTGATCATCCGCTCATCGTTGTCGTCGTAGCCCACGGAGATCACGAGCAGCGGCATGCCCCACCGATCGGTCTGGTCCTCGCTGAGGCGGACGTGGTTCGATCGCTTGGGGAGGGTCTCCCCCTGCATGTACATGTACGCCGTCCACTTGCCGGGCTGGCTGATTGCCTTCTTGTAGGCGGCGCCGATCGTCTCTTCCATCCCCGTCTCGTTCAGGTCCTGCCGGCTGGCGCCGGAGAAGATCACGTATCCCCCCAGAAAGTCCGCGTCCTGGCCGTGCACGTTGCGGAAGTTCGGGATGATGTTCTCGGCGGGCTTCTGCACCTCGTAGTACTTGTCTTCAAAGCCATCCAGCTCGCCGCCCATGCCGGCGCGGTAGTTGTGGAAGCCGACGTGCGTTCCAAGCAGCCCGTTGTCGTTGCCGAGGCCGTTTGGGAAGCGATTCGAGCGCGAGTTGAGAAGGATCAGGTTCGTGTTGAGCGCGGAGGCGTTCACGAAGATGATGTCGGCGTCGAATGTCATCGACTGCTTGGTCTCGCTGTCGATGACCCGGACGCCGGTCGCCTTGCCGCGCGCGTCGTCGTAGACGATCGAGTGAACGACCGAATGCGGTCGGATCGTCAGATTGCCCGTCCGCCGGGCCCAGGGCAGCGTTGAGCTGTTGGAGCTGAAATAGCCGCCGTACGGGCAGCCACGCATGCACAGGTTGCGATTGAGGCAGGTGCCGCGTCCCTGTTCATGATGCACCGGCTGGGCTTCCGTGATGTGGGCCCAGCGTCCGCTGACGTAGTGTCGCCCAAACTTCTCGGCCAGCACCTTGCGCAGATGCGCTTCCACGCAATTGAGTTCGTACGGCGGCAGGTACTCGCCGTCCGGCAGCATCTCGATGCCCTCGCGCGTCCCGCAGACGCCAATGAACCGCTCGACGTGGCTGTACCACGGCGCGACGTCGTCGTATCCGATCGGCCAGGGGATGCCGTAGCCCTGCCGTCGCGGCGAGTCGAAGTCAGCCGGGCTCCAGCGGGCACAGGCCCGGCCCCAGATCAGCGACTTGCCACCGACCTGGTAGCCGCGGACCCAATTGAAAGGCTTTTCCTGGATGTACGGGTGATCCGCATCCTTCACGAAGAAGTGCCGCGTCGTTTCGTCGTACCCCGCGGCCCGCGAGATGAGCGGGTTGGCCTCGTTCCATTGCCGGCTGTTGTCGCCGCGCAGCGGGAAGTCCCACCGCGCCTTGCTCATCGTCGGATAGTCCTTTATGTGGGTGACGTCTCGGCCGCGCTCAAGAACTAGGGTCTTGAGGCCCTTGTCGCAGAGTTCCTTGGCCGCCCAGCCACCGCTGATGCCGCTGCCGATGACGATCGCGTCGAATCGGGG
>Ga0335083_10011127_pt1 | contig 10824 bp, 12 predicted proteins | sample Lox_Sample_42_FD_206716 | JGI IMG/M metagenome (GOLD analysis project Ga0335083, IMG submission 206716) | Soil microbial communities from Loxahatchee National Wildlife Refuge, Florida, United States - Lox_Sample_4.2 | ecosystem: Environmental > Terrestrial > Soil > Wetlands | place: USA... | reverse complement strand
TCTGCGCGACCGAAAGCAGGAACATCACCAGCGTCAGTAGCGCGGGAAATGGCACGCCGGACACGAGCAGTCCTAAACCGGCGAGGATCGACTGAAGAACGGCGGTGACCACGACGCCCATCGCGACACCTCTGACTGCCTGCGCGGCAAGATGTGCCGCTTTCTCGCCAGACGGCCCCGCGAGCCGGTGGGCAAAAATTAACGTGCCGCGAGCGGCGGTCTCGCCGTTGGCGTAAAGAATCGCCGCGATCATCGTGGTGAGCAGGAACTGCAGCACGAGCATCCCAAGACTACCCACCCGGCTCAGGAACCATAGTGTGGCCGTACGCGCGAAGGGCGCGAGATGCGCCGAGATTTCCGAAGGACTCGCGGCCGCGATTTGACGCCAGCGCGCAGCGATCTTTCCGCCAATGAGCGGAAGGCTTCCAATCCATGCGGGCGGCTGCGACCGGATGAGATTCGCCAGCGACTTGGACCATTCTGCGATTTGCCCGACATTTCCCGAGATCGCCGTAATCGCAAAGTAGAGCGGCACGATCAGGATAAGGAGCAACAGAATCGTCATCAGCGCAACGGCGGGAGCGCGTCTGCCGCCAAGCCATGATTGCGCGTGCAACAGGAGCGGCCAGGTGGCAATTGCCACGGTGGCAGCCCAGACCAGCGCGACCAGAAATGGCCATATGATCCAGAGGCTCGCAGCGATCAATGCCCCAAGTGCAAGCAGTTGAAGAGTGGTACGAGCAAGGTCGGACGGTCGGTCGGGCTCCATCAGCTGATTCCTCCCCATTATGCCTTGGATGGCAACGGACGCCCGTTTCGGCGTCATTTTGGCCGCAACCTTAGCGGAAGATGTGTCGCGAGTCTGCCCACGCGGTCTGGCGGCCGATTATGCTTTGGCACGGCTTATGCGGTTCCGCAGGCTTTGGGGGAGTCTGGTTATGTACGAAGCGGAGTACAGGTCGAAGTTGATGACGCCCGAGGCTGCCGTGCGGCTCGTCCCGGCGCGCGGCACGCTGTCGATGGGGATGGCGATTAGCGAACCTCCAGCGTTGCTGCAGGCGTTGGAGGCGCGGATAAGGGCAGAGGAGATCGAAAACCTGCGAGTCTACTATTCGCATTCGGCGCCGGCGGCGATGATGACGATTCTGAAGTACGAATACATGAACGTCATCAAGCCCCATCCCTTCTTTCCCACGGTGATTGAGAGAGAACTGGCGCGCCGGGGGTTCGAGGAGAACCGCCGGGTCTTGTTCTATATGCCCGGCAATTTCAGCAGCATGCCGCGGATCCTGGCCGAGATCGGGATCGACGCCTTCATGGTGATGGTCGCGCCGATGGACAAGGGCGGATTTTTCAGTTGCGGCACGAACGGCGATTACACGATCCCGACCGCGCGCATCGCGAAACGGCTCATCCTCGAAGTAAATCCGCGGATGCCGCGCGTCTTTGGCGATTCGTCGCTGCACATCTCTGAGGCAACCGCGATAGTCGAGCACGAAAGCCCGCTCACCGAACTGCCGGCTCGCCCGGTGAACGATCTGGATCGCGCGATCGGCAAATACATCGTCGACCTCGTGCCCGACCGCGCGACCCTGCAGATAGGCGTGGGCGGAGTGCCGAACGCCGTGTGCAGCGCTCTGGTGAATCACAAGGATCTCGGCGTGCATACCGAGTTGATGACGGCGTCGGTTGCCGCCCTCATCCAGTCGGGCGCGGTCTCCAACAAGTACAAGAACATCAACAGGTTCAAGAACGTTTATACGCTGGCGGCCGGCGACGCCGGGCTCTACGAGTTCCTCCACGACAATTCGAGCATGGAAGTGTATCCGGTCGATTACGTGAACGATCCCTACATCATCGGCCGCAACGATCGCGTGGTGTCGATCAATGCGTTTCTGCAGGTGAGCCTGGACGGCGAGGTCAATTCGGAAACCGTGAACGGCAAGCAATACAGCGCTCCGGGCGGGCAACTGGATTTCGTGCGGGGCGCGCAGCTTTCGCGCGAGGGCAAGTCGATTCTCGCCGCCTATTCGACCGCCGCGGCCAACAAGGTCTCACGTATCGTCCCGCAGATCGAAGGACCGGCCACCGATCCGCGCGCCGACACTCAATACATCGTCACCGAATACGGCGTCGCCGACATGCGCGGTAAATCCAGCCCTGAAAGGGCCGAAGCGCTGATAGCGATCGCGCACCCGGATTTCAGGGACGCGCTGCGTCAGCGGGCTAGGGAGTTGGGCTACTTGTAAACGACTCGGAACCGGAAGCCGCCGGCGGCCGCTTCGCAAAGCCACGGCAGATCCTCTGCGTCACAGATTGCGGGCGCTTCTATGCCTCGATTGGAAACACCCTGAACGCTCCGAGATGTCTCCATCGGAACCAAACGCCTTGCGGACAAGGGATTTTTGCCGGGCCGCTCATCCCCTTCAGCACATTTGGTGGCTCGATGATTGCTCTCTTGATCTGGCAATGGAACAGGAGGACCGAACCATGAGAGAACTGCGGCCATTTTCCGATCTCGAGCGTTGGGCGCGGCGATTGGAGACGCGCTTTCCGCACCTGTTCGAGGATGCTGAGTCGGAAGAGCTGGAATACAAGCTTCCGGTGGAGAGTTATGTCAAGGACGGAAGTGTGGTGGTTCGCGCCGACGTGCCGGGGATTGAGCCCAAGGACATAGACGTGAACATGCTCGGCAACGTCCTCACGATCAAGGCCAGGCGCGAGGAAAAGCAGGAGGTCAAAAAGGAAGACTACTTTCGGCGCGAAATTTCGTACGGCGAATTCGAACGGCGCACGATCCTGCCGGAGGGAGCGCAGGCCGACAAGGCCAGGGCCACGTTCAAAAACGGCGTGGTCGAAGTCACGATACCGCTGCTCGACGAAGGAATGGTCAAGAAGGTCCCGGTCGAAACCGCGCGGTAGGTCGCCAATCCTGCTTATCGGGCCATGGCGCACATGAACTTAAGAGGCGGAACATGCAAACCGATCTGCAAATCACAGCACGAAATTTCACCCTCAACGAAGCCATCGAAGCCGAGACTAGAACGAAAGTCGCAAAGCTCGAGCGCCTTTATGACCGCATCAGGAGTTGTAAGGTCGTCGTGGAAGGCCGCATTGCCGCACGAATTTGACAAGGTTCGCTCTCGAAACAATCTTAGGGAACAGGGGAGGACAAAGTCTCTTGCGCAAGAAGCCGACGGAGAAGGCTAAGGCAAAGCCGCTTTTGAAGGCGTCCGGCCAGAAGCTTCCGAAACTGAAGAACAAGGAGTTCGAAAGCCACCTGGCAAAGCTGGAGGCGGAACTCGTCAAGCTGCAGTTCTGGGTAAAGAGCAAAGGTCTCAAGGTTGTCGTCGTGTTCGAGGGGCGCGACGCGGCCGGAAAGGGCGGGGTGATCAAGCGTATCGTGGAACGCGTCAGTCCCCGGGTGTTCCGCGTCGTGGCATTGCCGGCGCCGACCGAGCGCGAGAAGTCGCAGATGTACGTGCAGCGCTACATTCCGCATATGCCGGCGGCCGGAGAGGTCGTGATCTTCGATCGCAGTTGGTATAACCGCGCAGGCGTCGAGCGCGTTATGGGATTCTGCACCGAGCCGGAAGCCGCGCGATTCCTTGAGCTATGCCCGGTGTGGGAACGAGCGATGGTCGAGTCAGGTATTATTCTGATCAAATACTGGTTCGAGGTCACCCAGGAGGAGCAGACGCGCCGATTTCTCAGCCGAATCAAAGACGGGCGCAAGATATGGAAGCTGAGCCCGATGGATCTCGAATCGCATCGGCGCTGGTATGACTATTCACGGGCGCGGGACGATATGCTCGTGGCCACGGACACTCCGTTCGCTCCATGGTATATCGTTAATGCTGACGACAAGCGGCGCGCGCGGCTCAATTGTATTTCACACTTGCTGAGCCTGATTCCTTATAAAGCGATCAAGCAGGAGCCGACCAAACTTCCCAAGCGGCAAAAGCCACATGGATACGTGGAGCCGCGAAACCGCCGCTACAACGTTGTGCCCGAAACCTATTGAGAGCCGCCTGCTGAGAGAGGCCTGATGGCAAACGACGGATCTCATGCAACAAAGACCCGCGCTAGTCGGCGGCGCTGATTTTGGTGATTTTCGATCCCTCGATGCCGATGCCAGCCATCAGGCCCTTCTGATCGAAAACGAAGGCGTAGACATCCGAGCGCAGATTCGTCGTCGTCAGCGACCGCGCCATGCCCTGGTCCACGACGACGATGCTCGGCCCGGTGCCGATGGCCCAGCCTCCGCTCTTGTCGAGGTACGCGAGCGCCGAATCGGTCATGAAAAAGAGCGCGTAGCCGAACTTCTTCACTCCGGCCTGGAATCCGTAAGACGCCGCCGCCGTCCTGTAGTAGCCGGCGGTTTTCTTGTCCTTCCGAAGTGCGCCATAGCCCCATTGCGCGCCGACGACGAAGGCCCCTTTCTTTATGTCGGGGAAAACGAGTATCGCCTTCGCCTTCGCTCCAAGCGCTCTGGCGGCCGCGTTCTGCGCGTAAAGGTTGTTCAGCGCGGCCGACACGCTCTGATCGATCTGGGACGCTGTGGGCGCCAGGGGAGGCGCCGCAAAAGCCCTGCCGCAGGGTATCGGCGCCAGCGCGATTTGCACCAGCAGTGCGGCAGCGAGCCATTTCGAGTTCATAACACGGCCTCCTGGGAAGCAAATGGGACGATACTAGTGACTATGCAATCGGCGTTCCATCCATCGGGCGTGGTTCCGGTCTCGGTAAAGTTCTACTTTCCCGTGGGAAAGAGAAGCGTAAGCTGTACGCGGACAATCCATTGAGGATTGCCCGCGGGACGCTCTACGAGATAGTACGAACCGGCCTGCATGCTCATCGCTTGAGAGCCGAAGGTGAATGCCTTGCCGGCGTCTGCGCCGACCGGAAGCGTCCACGCGTCGGCGGTGTCGGCCGTCCAATCCATGGTGATCGAGGGATTCGAATCGATATACCATCCGCTCTCGAAATTGTAGCTCAGTTCGGGTTCGATAAAGGTCTGGTTGACGCTACCGCGATCGCGATTGCCCGCGAAAGACATGAGCTGGTATGCGAGGACGCCGTTGAACCAGGGCCCGTTGGAGTAGATCACGGCGCTGGTTGGACCGGCCGACCATCCGCCGGTGCCCAGTTCCGTCGCGGTCGCGGTAGGAAACTGGAATATCGGGCCAATACCCCAGAGCCACTCGTGCGCGTTGTGGGGGGTCAGGAAGAATGAAGTTTGCACGTCCTGGAGCCCGTACTGCTCGTGCGGACTCGGCAGGTAAGTCACGGTCAGATTTGGCTGGGTGATGAGATCCCACTGGCTGTTCAGGCGCAATGGGATCAACGGCTCGATGTTAAAGCTCTCCGCGGCGTTGTGATGCGGGCCGATGCTGAATCCGGTCGTCGCTTGAAACGGCACCTTGATCGAGTCTTCAAATGGATTGTGCGTGCTCTTGGCCAGGTCCTGGGCCGCGACGGTGCTCGCCGACGGCTCGGCGGTAGGCGTTGCCTGCTGGGCATGCACCTTGGCGGCGGGCATCGCCGCGAGCATTAACCCTGCAAGCGCGAGCACGATATGCGGTGGCTTTCCAGGAGAGGCGTGCACTTTCTACCGACGGCAGGCGCCGTTACTCCTCCCGCAGAACGGACCTTTCGCTACTTTGTTTCAGCGGCGCTCACGCGTCCGCCTGTCCATTGCGCCGCGAAAGCAGGTACAGTCCGCCGGTTCTGAAGAATTGATGGCGGCAAATGGCGTCGCGACCGCGAGTACAACGATCACAATCGCTGGAACTTCGAGTGATGGAAAACTTCAACCCGATCTCGCGCAAGACGCGTCGAGCGACCTACGCATCCTGCATGCTTTCCGACGGTGCCGCCGCAAAGGTTCGGGTGGCCGCGCGAATTTCCGAGACCCACGAATAGATATACATTCCGAGTGCCATCGCGGCGACGAAGATCGCGACGGCGGGCGCCCCCGAAGCGAGCGACGTCAGTGCGGGTCCGGGGCAGAAGCCGCTGAGGCCCCATCCCACGCCGAAAACCGCCGCACCCAGAACAAGCTTCGCATCGATGTCGCTTCGTTTAGGGAGAGAAAAGTCCGGCGCCAGCAATGGCGACGGCATCGTCCTGCTGAAGCGGTAGGCAACGAAGTAAACCGCGATCGCTCCCACGATCACAAACGCCAGACTGGCATCCCAGGCGCCGAAAAAATCCAGGAAGCCGATGACCTTTACAGGACGGGTCATCCCCGAGATTCCCAGGCCCAGTGCGAAGACCACTCCCGAGATGAATGAGGTCACAAGGCTCTTCATAGAGAACCTCCCGCCAGATGGTTCAACAGGTAAACCGTCAGGGCTCCGGTGAAGATGAATGTCGCGGTCGCGACGAGCGAGCGCGGCGAGAGCCGACTTACGCCGCACACTCCATGTCCGCTGGTGCATCCGCTGCCCAACCGGGTGCCGAATCCGACGGCCAGCCCCGCGATTGCGAGCAGCGGGAGCGGGCGAATGAGGCCGAAGTCGAAGGCGCCGGGCAGCAATTTTCCAAGCAGCAGCCCGCCGGCGAACAGACCGGCGAGGAAGCAGGCGCGCCAGACCCAGTCGCCCTTGACGGGCTTCAGCACGCCGGCGAGGATTCCGCTGATGCCGGCGATCTTGCCGTCAAGCAACAGCATCGCCGACGCACTAAGCCCTATCAGCACGCCGCCGAAGAAGGATGCGAACGGAGTGAAGTTGTGCATCGGCAGGTTCTCCTTGCCAGGCCTGGGATGGTCACCGAACGCATCGTAGCTTAGTCCCGTTCCGCGCGTGGCGCGAGGAAAAAAAAGCAGACCGCCGATACTGTCTTATTCTGGTTGGCTGATTCAGGCGCGCGGATTCAGGCCGGTCGATTCAGGCAGCCCGATTCATGACGAACGACCGAGGCGAGCGTCCCTTGACCCTTGCTTCCCGATCGCCGCGCCGGTTCAGGTGCCGGTTCCGCTCAGGCTGACGACGTAAGGCGCGTTGGACGCGTTGTCATTGACCGACAATCAGATGAAATGCGGCAGGCCCGTATGGGCGGTAAGCCCGCCGTCGACGATGAGCGCCGCGCCGGTGATAAAGGAGGCCTCGTCGGAGGCGAGGAAGGTCACCGCGCTCGCAATCTCCTCGGGTTCGCCAATTCGCCCGACGGGATTGTTGCCGAGTTTGCGCCTGAAGCCCTCTACATCGCTGCCGCCCAGCACCTGCGATACGCGGGTGTTGATCGCGCCGGGACAGACGCAGTTAATGCGAATTCCATACTGCGCATTTTCCAATGCCGCGCCGCGTGCGAGATTGATAACGCCGGCCTTGGCCGCGTTGTAGGCGGACATTCCGTAGTCGCCCGCCGTGCCCGAGATCGAAGCGGTGTTGACGATCGATCCGCCGCCCTGTTTGCGCATGATCGGGAGGCTGTACTTGATGCCGAGGAACGCGCTGGTCAGCGTGACGGCGAGCGTCCGGTTCCAGGTCTCGAGCGCCATCGTCTCGAGCGCCTCGACCGTGCCCAGCCCGGCATTGTTGAACATCACGTCGAGCCGGCCCCAGTTATCCAGCGCAAGACGGATCGCCGCCTGCACGCCTTCCGGATCGGAGGCGTCCATCTTGAGCCATCGCGTATTGCCGCCCGCCTGCGTGATCTCATTTGCCACCGCTGAGGCGCGCGTCCCGCTGAGATCCGCGATCACGACCGAGGCCCCCTCGCGCGCGAAGCGGCGCGCGGTTGCCGCGCCGATACCCGATCCGGCGGCCGTCACGACCGCGACTTTGCTTTCCAGTTTGCCTTTCATGGTTCTTTCTCCCGGCGTTCAATATCGATAAAAACTGCAACTATATGTCAGGCCATCGATGGCGGTCCACCATCGCGGGCATATCGGGAGGACCAAGGAGAAGCGATGAAATACGCAATAGTTACGGGCGGTGCCCGCGGACTCGGATTGGGAATCGTGCGAGCGCTGCTCGCCGGTCAAGTCGTGGATCGCGTCGCAGTTATCGATCGAGCTCTCGCGCCGGCGGCCGCGGATATCGCGGACCGGGTCGAGGGATTCAACGGGGACGTGACCGACGAGGCACAAATCCACGCGACGGTGGAAGCGATCACGGCGAAGTTTGGCCCGCATCCGGACGTGCTGTGCAACAATGCGGGCGGTGGGGAGTCGGGATGGTTCGAGAGCGGGCAGGACGCCGAATGGCATAGCGTCGAGATCTGGCGGCGCTACGTCGAGCTTAACCTGAACTCGGTTTACATCGTTTCCAGGGAAGTCGTGCCGCGGATGGTTGCGGGCGGCGCGGTGTGCAATACCTCGTCGATCGCGGGGATGCTCGCGACGCCGGTCCTTGCCGCGTATGCTGCGGCCAAGGCCGCGGTCATCTCGTACACGCGCACGCTGGCGCTGCAGATGGGGCCCAAGGGAATCCGCGTCAACGCGGTGGCCCCGGGCCTCATCTACACGAAGATCTGGGAAGAGCTGGGCGCGGCACTCGGGGGCGGCGCCGAGCGCGCCCGCGATACGTTCGACATGACGGTGCGAATACTGACGCCGCTTGGGCGGGAACAGACGCCCGAGGATATCGGCAATACGGTCGCGTTTCTCTGCTCCGAGCGGGCCGCGAATATCACTGGCCAGGTGGTGGCGGTCGACGGCGGAATCGTGCTAGGGCGCCCGCCGCTACGCGGCTAGCGCGCCCGGCTCAGTCGATTCGGTGTCAATGGGGTTGAGTCCACTGCGAATCGCCCAGGTTCCATCCGCCACCGAGCGCCTTGTATAGATTGACGACGACAAGAAGCTGATCCCGTTGGGTCTGCGCCAGGGCATCCTCGGCGGGGAACAGTAATTGTTCCGCTTCAAGCACTTCGAAGTAGCTGGCCCGCCCGGCCGTGTAGCGCAGGAGCGACAGGTCCACGGCCTCGCGAAGAGCCGTTACCTGACCCTCCAGCGCGGCGCGTTGATCGACGAGCGTTGACTGCGCGATGAGCGCGTCGGACACTTCCCGGAACGCCACGATGACGGTTTGTTTGTATTGCGCGATAGTCCCTTCCCAAAGAGCCTGCTGAGCATAATAGCTCTCGATTATCTGACCGCCCTGGAAGATGGGACCCACCAGGCCGCCGGCGATGTTCCAGATGCTGAAGCTGTTGTCCAACAGGTGATTCATGTTCGGGCTTTGCGCGCCATAGAGCGCGGAGAGTCCGATGCGGGGGAAGAAATTCGCCACCGCAACGCCGATTTCGGCGTTCGCGCCAATCACAGTCTGTTCCGCCTGTAGAACATCGGGGCGCCGTTGCATGAGATCGGTGGTTGCCCCGAGCGGAGTCGCCGGTGCGGACTGCCGCGTCAGTTGAGTTCCCCTGGCGATCTCTTCGGGGAATGCTCCCAGAAGGATGCTGAGCGCGTTTTCCTGCTGCACGATCGCGCGCTGCAGCGCCGCTATGTTCGCGAGGCTCGCGTCATAGGCGGCCTGCGCACGAGCGACGGGAAGTTTGCTGTCCTTGCCGAACTGAAAGCGCTGGGTGAAGAGGTCGAGCGTTTTTCTGTACGTAGCGGCGCTGTCCTCGGCGATTGCCATTTCGCGATCAAGCTCGAGCAGGCTGAAGTAGCCAGATGCAACGTCGCTCACCAGCGTCAGCATCACGCCGCGGCGCACATACTCCTGGGCGAACAGATTCGCGCGGGCGGCCTCTGTGGATCGGCGAATCCGGGCCCCATACGTCCAACTCCCAGGCGAGATTGAGCAGGCCTCCAAACGCATTGTAGGTGAGGTTTCCTCCCGCCTGCTCCAGAGGTATGAAAGTTTTCTCGCGGCCTGCGAATGCCTGGTATCCGATCTGCGGGTACAGTTGCGAGGCCGCCACGCCCACGAGTGCGCGCGCCTGCTCGACGCGGTTCGCGGCCAGCTGAAGGTCGTAGTTATGCTCGAGCGCCGTAACAATCAGGTTCTGAAGCGCTCGATCGTTGAATACCTGCCACCACGGCAAATCCGCGAGCGAATTTGCTTCCGACGGGCCGACCTGCGAGCGGTACTGCTCAACCGGGCGCACTTGCAGCCGCTTGTAGTCCGGCCCTACCTCGAGCCCCCAGAGCTTGCCCCATATGCCTTGGGGCTCGGCGGTGGGCGAGCATCCCGCTATGCAAAGCGCCAGCAGCAAAAAGGCGAGGCATCTCGTGACGATCAAGGTTGTCGAACCGCGCGCACTCATTCGCCGTCCTCTACTGAATTGCCGCGAGCATCTTTCTGAAGCGCGAAAGCGTAAAGAAAGTGTAAGCGGATCCGATCACCAGCATCTTCGCCAGATCCGGCCAGACCATGCTCGGGGCCGCGTTCCTGAACAGCACCGCTTGGGAAAAACTGACGAAGTGCGTCGAGGGTACGAATTGCATAACGCGCTGCAGCATTATCGGCATGCTCTCGAGCGGCGTCTGACCGCCTGACAGCAAATTCATTATGATGAATACCGGAAACGCCAATAGTCCGAACTGCGGCATCGAACGGACTATCGTCGCGAGCATTATTCCCAGCGCAGTTACGGAGAACAGGTACACAACCAGTCCTCCGGCGAAAAGCCATATCGAACCGGCAACGGGGACGCCCAGCGCTCCTTTCGCGATGAAAAACAGCGAACCCATCGCCGCCACGACCACGACCAGACCGTTCGCCCAGATCTTGGCAAACATCAGTTCGTACGGTTGCAGCGGCATGACGAGCAGATGCTCGATCGTTCCGCGCTCCCGCTCGCGCAGAACGGCGGCCCCGGTGAGGAAGATCGCCAGCACGGAGATGTTGTTGATGATCTGATTAATCGCGT
>Ga0335083_10011125_pt1 | contig 10826 bp, 10 predicted proteins | sample Lox_Sample_42_FD_206716 | JGI IMG/M metagenome (GOLD analysis project Ga0335083, IMG submission 206716) | Soil microbial communities from Loxahatchee National Wildlife Refuge, Florida, United States - Lox_Sample_4.2 | ecosystem: Environmental > Terrestrial > Soil > Wetlands | place: USA... | reverse complement strand
CGGACGAGGGCCCGCCGGACAAGATGATCGCCTTCGGCCGCTTGGCCAGCATCTCCGCCACCGGCATGGTGGAGGGCACGATCTCGGAGTAGACGTGGCACTCGCGCACCCGGCGCGCGATCAGCTGCGCGTACTGCGCGCCGAAGTCGACGACGAGGACGGTGTCAAAGCCACCGGGCACGCTGGTCACCTTTCACTCGTGCGGGGCCTCCGAGTCTAGTAGGACCTGACCAGCGGAAACCCCGTTAGCGGCGGAGGCCGGGGAGGGGACGGTGGCGGCGACGCGCAGGCGGGCGATGCGGCGGCCGTCGAGTTCGGTCACGGTGATGGTCCGGCCGGCCACCGGGACGGCGTCACCCACCGAAGGCAGCGCGCCGAGGGCGGCCAGGACGTAGCCCGCGGCGGTCTCGTACGGGCCCTCGGGCAGCTCGAGGCCGGTCTGCTCGGCGAACTCGTCCAGGTTGAGCAGGCCATCGACCTCCACGTCGCCGGCTGGCAGCCGGGTGGCGTGGTTCTGCTCGATGTCGTACTCGTCCGTGATGTCGCCGATCAGCTCCTCGACCAGGTCCTCCAGCGTGACGATGCCGGCCGTGCCGCCGTACTCGTCCACCACGATGGCCAGGTGGGCGCGCTCGCGGCGCATCTCGGACAGCGAGGAGAGCACGGTCTTGCTGATCGGCAGGTACTTCACCGGCCTGCTGATCTGGCGGACCGGGACCGGTCCCTTGGCCACGCCGGGGCCGAGCAGGTCCCGCACGTGCACGAAGCCGATCACGTTGTCGTAGCTGTCCTGGTAGACCGGCAGCCGCGAGTGGGGCACCCCCGCGGCGATGGCGGCGGCCTCGGCCACCTGCGTCTCCGCGTCCAGGAAGACGACCTCGGTGCGCGGCACGAGCACCTCGCGGATCTGCCGCTTCCCGGCGTCGAAGACCTCGCCGACGATGTGCCGCTCGTCCTGGCTGAGCGTCTGGGCGCCGGTCACCAGGTCACGCAGTTCCTCCTCGGTGATGGCCTGACGGCCCATCCGGGGATCACCGCCGAGCAGGGCCACCACCAGGTTGGTGCAGTTAGTCAGCAGCCAGACCACCGGCCGGGCCAGCACGGAGATCCGGTCAAGCAGCGGCGCGGACAGCAGGGCCACCGTGGGCGCGCGCTGCAGCGCGATCCGCTTGGGCGCGAGCTCGCCCAGGATCAGGCTGAAGAACGTGATGCAGATGGTCACCACGATGAATGCGATCGTGCCCGCCCAGGCCGGCGACAGGTGATACTCCCTGGCCAGCCACGACTTGAGGTACCCGGCCAGGGTCTCGGCCCCGTACGCGCCGGACACCAGAGTGGCCAGGGTCACCCCGATCTGAACGGCGGAGAAAAACCGGGCCGGGTCCTGCGCCAGCCGCGCGGCCCGCTGGCCCCGCTTGCCGCGCTTGGCCAGCGCCCTGACCTGGCCTTCGCGCAGCGAGACCAGGGCCATCTCGGAGCTGGCGAAGAACCCCCCGATCAAGATGATGATCAAGACGACAATGATGTCGAGTACGACCTTGCTCATTTTCGGTCCGCCGCTCGCCTCCGGGGCGCCCTCGCACGATGTGTCTGGCCAGTCTAGACGGGATAACCTATGTGTCCCGTGAGCACGCAATCTAACTGGGCCGTCTGGAAATCCAGCACCCGGCTGGCGGACGGGCGCGAGATCGTCTACTTCGACGAGGCGCCCGGGCTCGGCCGCGACCAGATCGCGGACACCCGGCCGCTGCCGCCGCGGATGCCGGGGCCCGGACTGCCGCACGGCGGGCCGGAATGGGGGGTCCGCTGGGACGCGCTGGCCGGGGAGTGGGTGGTGATCGCGGCGGCCCGCCAGGACCGGACCTTCCTGCCGCCCGCCGACCAGTGCCCGCTCGACCCGACGGCACCGGGGCGGCTCACCGAGATACCGGCGGACGACTACGACGTGGTGGTGTTCGAGAACAGGTTTCCCTCGCTGGCCGAGCCGCTGGGCCGGTGCGAGGTGGTCTGCTTCACCCCCGACCATGACGCCTCGTTCGCCGAGCTTTCCCCGCGCCGGGTCCGGACCGTGCTCGAGGCCTGGGTGGACCGGACGCTGGCGCTGAGCGCGCTGCCCGGCACTAGGCAGGTGTACTGCTTCGAGAACCGGGGCGAGGAGATCGGCGTCACGCTGCACCACCCGCACGGGCAGATCTACGCGTTCCCGTTCGTCGCGCCGCGGCTGGCCCAGATGGTGACGCAGGCGCGCGAGTACGCGGCCGGGAACGACGGCGCGAACCTGTTCGATGACATGGTCGCGGCCGAAGCGGAGGCCGGGACGCGGGTCGTGACCAGGAACGAGCACTGGATCGCGTTCGTGCCCGAGGCGGCGCGCTGGCCGTATGAGGTGCGGATATTCCCGGTCGTTCGGGTGCCTGATCTGCCGGCCCTCGATGATGCGGCGCGGGACTCATTCGGGCCGTTCTACCTGGACCTGCTGCGCCGGTTCGACACGCTGTTCGGCCGGCCCGTGCCGTACATCGCCGCCTGGCACCAGGCCCCGGTCGGGGACGCCGACGCGCGCGGCCGGTTCGCCGCGCACCTTCAGGTACTGTCGGTCCGGCGCGCCGCGGACAAGCTCAAGTACCTCGCCGGGACCGAATCGGGCACGGGCGTGTGGATCAACGACATCGTCCCTGAAGAGGCGGCGCTACGGCTCAGGGAGGCCTGGATTACATGAGAGTGCTGGTCACCGGCGGGGCCGGCTACATCGGCGGCGTCGTCGCCGCGCAGCTGGCCGGGGCCGGGCACGAGGTCACCGTGCTCGACGACCTGTCCACCGGGTTCGCCGACGCCGTGCCGCCGGGCGCCACGTTCGTCAAGGGCACGCTGCGCGACTGCTCCGCCGAGGTGCTCGCCGACGGCATCGACGCCGTGCTGCACTTCGCGGCCAAGTCGCTGGTCGGCGAGTCGGTGGCGGACCCGGCCAAGTACTGGTCGAACAACCTGGGCGGCACGATCTCGCTGCTCGAGGCGATGCGCGAGATCGGCGTCCGGACGATCGTCTTCTCCTCCACCGCGGCGGTCTACGGCGAGCCCGAGCGCACGCCCATCCTCGAGACCGACCCGACGCGTCCGACCAGCCCGTACGGCGCGACCAAGGTCGCGGTGGACACCACGCTGAACGAGTTCGCCCGGCTGTACGGGTTCGGCGCGGTCAGCCTGCGCTACTTCAACGTGGCCGGCGCTTTTCAGGGCGCGGACGGCAGGTGGCTGGGCGAGCGGCACAACCCGGAGACCCACCTCATCCCCAACGTGCTGGCCGCCGCGACGCAGGGCCGGCCGGTGCAGATCTTCGGCGAGGACTACCCCACCCCCGACGGGACCTGCGTCCGGGACTACATCCACGTCACCGACCTGGCCGACGCGCACCTGCGGGCGCTGGCGGCCGCCCGGCCCGGCCAGCACCGGGTCTACAACCTGGGCCACGGGGCCGGCTTCTCGGTCCGCGAGGTGATCGAGGTGTGCCGCGAGGTCACCGGCATCGACATCGCCGCCGAGGCGGGCCCGCGCCGGGGCGGCGACCCGGCCGTGCTGGTGGCCTCGTCCGCGCGGATCGCCGCCGAACTGGGCTGGCAGGCATCGCGGGATCTTCGGGCCATGGCGGCCGACGCCTGGCGGTTCACCCAGGCGCGATCGTCCCGGTGAATGCGGTATCGCTGTTCCGGTCGCGGTTCGGCGGGGAGCCGGACGGCGTGTGGCTGGCCCCGGGCCGGGCCAACCTGATGGGCGAGCACACCGACTACAACGACGGGTTGGTGCTGCCGTTCGCGCTCGGCCAGGGGGTCACGGCCGCGGCGGCGCGGCGGCCGGGACGGCGGCTGGCCGTGTGCTCCCGGCAGGAACCTTCGGACCTGGCCGAGGTCGACCTGGACGGCCTGGCGCCCGGCCGGGTGACCGGCTGGGCCGCCTATCCGGCCGGCGTGGCCTGGGCGCTGGAGGCAGCCGGCCACCGGGTGCCCGGCGCCTGCATCGCCATCGACTCCGACCTGCCGGCCGGCGCCGGCCTGTCCTCCTCGGCCGCGCTGGAGTGCGCGACCGCGCTGACGCTGACCTCGCTCGGCGGCCTGGACGTGCCCCGCACGGACCTGGTGACGATCACCCGCCGCGCGGAGAACGAGTTCGCCGGGGTGCCGACCGGCATCATGGACCAGTCCGCTTCGCTGCTCTGCCGGGCCGGGCACGCGCTGCTGCTCGACTGCCGCTCGCTGGAGGCCTCGCAGGTGCCGTTCGACCCGGCCGCGGCCGGGACCAGCCTGCTGCTCATCAACACCAGGGCCAGGCACGAGCTGACCGACGGGGAGTACGGCCGACGGCGGGCCGAGTGCGAGGAGGCGGCCCGCCGTCTGGGTATCCCGTCGTTGCGGGACCTAACGAACCCGGCTGATACCGACTCGCTGACCGATCCTGTGCTGCGGCGTCGCGCCCGCCATGTCGTCACGGACAACCAGCGGGTTCTTGAGGTGGTCGCGCTGCTGCGGGTCCCCTCGGGTCCGTCCCCGGATACCTATCGCGAGATCGGACGGCTGCTGACGCAGGCGCACGCCTCGCTGCGCGACGACTTCGAGGTGTCCTGGCCGGAGGCCGACGCGGCGGTGGAGGCGGCGCTGGCCGTGGGCGCGGCGGGGGCGCGGATGATCGGCGGGGGGTTCGGCGGCTCGGTGCTCGCCCTGGTGCCCGCGGCCGCGGATCAGGGTTACGGCCAGGTCCTGGACGCGGTCACCGGGGCCTTCGCCCGGCGCGGCTGGACCGCGCCGGAATTCCTGGACGCCGTCCCGGCCGACAGCGCCCGCCAGGTGTCCGGCTAGCGCCGGTAAGCGCCGACGCGGGGCCGCGCACACCATGCGGCCCGCGAATCCCTCAGGTCCCGCCGGCACCACCTGCCGCCGCCATCAGCATCGTCCGCAACCGCGCCCGGGCTTCGGTGCTGGTGTGAGGGAGGTGTGGTCCGGTTGGTCCGTGATCTGGCCGCAGGCGCCGTGGTGGCCGCGCGATAGGGTGGCCCGGGACCCTGAGCGGAGGAGGAACCCCGTGCCGGTGCGCGACGAGGCGGCCAGGCTGGCCGGCGAGATCACCGAGCTGCGGCACGCGATCCACCGCGAGCCCGAGATCGGCCTGGACCTGCCGAAGACGCAGCGCAAGGTGCTCGACGCCCTGTCCGGGCTGCCGCTGGAGGTCAGCACGGGCAACGCGGTCAGCTCGGTGACCGCGGTGCTGCGCGGCGGCCGGCGCTCCGGGGCCGGCCCGGTGGTACTGCTGCGCGGCGACATGGACGCGCTGCCCGTGACCGAGGAGACCGGGCTGCCGTACGCGTCGGCGATACCCGGCGTGATGCACGCCTGCGGCCACGACCTGCACACGGCCATGCTGGCCGGCGCGGCGAGGCTGCTCAGCGGCCGGCGAGCGGAGCTGCCCGGCACGGTGATCTTCATGTTCCAGCCGGGCGAGGAGGGCTACGCCGGCGCCCGGCACATGATCAACGAGGGCGTTCTCGACGCGGCGGGCGAGCGCCCGGTCGCGGCCTACGCCCTGCACGTGAGCGCGAACAAGCAGCCCTGCGGGGTATTCTCCACCCGGCCGGGCCCGATGCTGGCCGCCGCCGACCAGATCACGGTCACCGTGCGCGGGCGCGGCGGGCACGCCTCCCAGCCGCACCACGCCGCCGACCCGATCCCGGTCGCGTGCGAGATGGTGATCGCCCTGCAGACGCTGGTGACCAGGAAGTTCGACGTGTTCGACCCGGTCGTCATCACGGTCGGCAGCTTCCACGCCGGCACCACCGACAACGTGATCCCCGACCAGGCCAGGTTCCTGGCCACCGCCCGCTCCTACAGCGCCGCCTCCCGGGCCGCGCTGGCCACCCTGGTGCCCCGGCTGATCGCGGACATCGCCGCGGCGCACGGGCTGACCGCCGACGCCGAGTACGCGGCCGAGTACCCGGTCACCGTCAACGACGCGGCCGAGGCGGCGTTCGCCGGGCAGGTGATCGCGGAGGTGTTCGGCCTGGACCGGAGCGAGACGGCCCGGCACCCCATCACCGGCGCGGAGGACTTCTCCTTCGTGCTGGAGGAGGTACCAGGCGCGTTCATCTTCCTCGGCGCCTGCCCGCCGGACCGCGACCCGGAGACCGCCCCCACCAACCACTCGGCTGTCGCGCTGTTCGACGACTCCGTGCTGGCCGAGGGCACCGCCCTGTACGCCGAACTAGCCCTCCGCCGCCTTGCCCAGGCCTAAGACAGGTGGCGGCGCTGGGTCGGCCGGACGGCGGCCGGGCGGGAGTTCGGGCAGAATCTGAATGCGAATGCTGGCTCGGTGGCGTCCGGGACGGGCGTGTCCGCCCGTGAGGCCGAGGTGCTGGCCGCGGGCCGAGGCATGGCCGGGCTGCTGCGCGCGGTATTGGCGTGCATACCGCGACGAGCCCCGGGTAGCGCCAGGTGATGCTGAAATTTCTGTTCAGGAGGGTGCTGCGGTTGATGCTGCTGGCCCTCGTACTGCCGCTCGCGAGGGTGTTCGCGCGCTATCTGGCCCGCGCCATCCTCCGCCATGCCGTGATCAAGCCGACGGCCAAGGCGCTGCGCCAGGCCGACTCGACCGTGACGGACGCTTCCCGGCGCGCGTCCGACACGGCCGGGCAGCTGACGCCGGCTAACTCCTAGAGGCTGGCCACGTCGGCCTGCTTGGCGCGGACGGCCTCGGCGGCGGCGCGCAGGCCGGCCAGCTCGGATTCGGTCAGGTCGCGCTCGACGACGCGGCGCACCCCGCCGGCGCCGATCTCGGCCTCCACGCCCAGGTAGACGCCGGAGATGCCGTACTGGCCGTCCACCCACGCGCAGACCGGCAGGACCGCGCCCGCGTCCTCCGCGACGGCGCGAGCCATCCGGGCCGCGGCCGCCGAGGGGGCGTAGTACGCCGAGCCGGTCTTCAGCAGCGCGACGATCTCGCCGCCGCCGTTCCTGGTCCGGGTGACGAGCTGCTCGATCTCGTCCGCGGACATCAGGTCGGCCAGCGGACGGCCGTCCACCGTGCAGGCCGACGGCACCGGCACCATCGTGTCGCCGTGCGAGCCCAGCGTCAGGGTGCGGACCGAGCCGACCGGGACGCCGAGCTTCTCGGCCACGAAGAAGCTGAACCTGGCGGTGTCCAGCATGCCCGCCTGGCCCATCACCCGCCGGTGCGGGAAGCCGGACACCTTGGCGGCCAGCGCGGTCATCTCGTCCAGCGGGTTGGACACCACGATCAGCACCGCGTCCGGTGCGTACTTGGCGACGTTCTCCACCACGCTGCGGACGATCCTGGCGTTGGTCTCGATCAGGTCCATCCGGCTCATGCCGGGTTTGCGCGGCAGGCCCGCGGTGACGATGACGATGTCCGAGCCGCCGATCACCTCGTAACCCTCGCCGCCCTGGCCGGTGGTCTGGCCGGTCACCGTGGTCTCGAACCCCTCGACCGGGCGCGACTGGTTCATGTCCAGGGCCAGCCCTTCTGGCTTGCCCTCGATGATGTCGGTGAGCACGACCTCCTCGAAGATGTCGTACTCGGCCAGCCGCTGCGCGGTGGTGGAACCGTAGAACCCGGCCCCGACGACGGTTACCTTGCCTTTGCGAGACATGTGCGAGAACTCCTTCGTCCGTGACTGCGCGGTTTCCTATGAGCCCATCGCCTGGCGCAGGTTCTCGTCGATCGCGCCGAGGAAATCCTGCGTGTTCAGGAACGGGGTGTCCTTGCCGACCAGCAGGGCGAGGTCCTTGGTCATCTGCCCGCCCTCGATCGTCCGCACGCAGACGTCCTCCAGCGTGCGGGCGAACGCGGTGACCCCGGGGGTGCCGTCGAGCTCACCGCGGTGGGCCAGGCCGCTGGTCCAGGCGAAGATCGACGCGACCGGGTTGGTGGACGTGGGCTTGCCCTGCTGGTGCTGGCGGTAGTGCCTGGTCACGGTGCCGTGGGCGGCTTCGGCCTCGACGGTGCGGCCGTCCGGGGTCATCAGCACGCTGGTCATCAGGCCGAGCGAGCCGTAGCCCTGGGCCACCACATCGGACTGCACGTCGCCGTCGTAATTCTTGCAGGCCCACACGATGCCGCCCTCCCACTTGAGCACCTGGGCGACCATGTCGTCGATCAGCCGGTGCTCGTAGGTGATGCCGGCCGCCTCGTACTCCGCCTTGAACTCGGCCTCGAAGGTCTCCGCGAAGATGTCCTTGAACCGGCCGTCGTAGGCCTTGAGGATGGTGTTCTTGGTCGACAGGTAGAGCGGGAACCTGCGGTTGAGCGCGTAGCGCATGGTGGCCCGGGCGAAGTCGCGGATCGAGTCGTCGAAGTTGTACATGGCCATCGCGACGCCACCGCCGGCGAACCGCGCGACCTCCATCTCGATGGGCTGGTTCGCCTCGCCGTCCGGCACGTAGGTGATCGTCACCGTGCCCGGGCCCGGCACCACGAAGTCGCTGGCCTTGTACTGGTCGGCGTGCGCGTGACGGCCGATGATGATGGGCTTGGTCCAGCTCGGCACCAGCCGGGGGATGTTGGAGATGACGATCGGCTCGCGGAAGATCACGCCGCCCAGGATGTTGCGGATCGTGCCGTTCGGGCTCCGCCACATCTTCTTCAGGCCGAACTCGGCGACGCGCGCCTCGTCCGGGGTGATCGTGGCGCATTTCACGCCCACGCCGTGGCGCTGGATGGCGTGCGCCGCGTCGATCGTCACCTGGTCATCGGTGGCGTCCCGGTGCTCTATCCCGAGGTCGTAGTAGTCGAGCTGGATATCCAGGTAGGGCAGTATCAGCTGGTCCTTGATGTACTGCCAGATGATGCGGGTCATCTCGTCACCGTCGAGTTCGACGACGGGTTTCGCCACCTTGATCTTGGCCATGGCTTTCTCAGGTTCCCTTCATGGATGTGCTGCTTATGGCAGCGCTATGGCGACGGCGAGCACCGCGGCGCCGAACGCCGCGAAGGCCAGCACGTCGGAAGCTTTCCGGCGGGACGACAGCAGGCCCGCGTAGCGCTCCGGCAGGATCAGCCGGGCCAGCGCCCCGGCCAGCAGCGAGGCGCCGATGAGGGCGGAGCCGCGGCCCGCGTACTTCGAGCCCTGCCAGATAACGAACATCCCGGCGGCCACGCCGGCCAGCACGATCAGGTAGGGCAGCCAGGCGGTCCGGGGGGCACGGGACGGCCGGGGGCGGGCGGCGCGATGGCTGGCCGGGGCGCTGGGGGGCGAAGGCGCCGAAGGGCGGGCGTCGTGGTGGACGGGCGGCGGCGCGGCGTAGAACGCAGACGCGGCGTCCGGCGGCGGCATGGCGTCCGGCGGCGGCACGGCGTCCGGCGGCGGCACGGCGTCCGGCGGCGGCACGGCGTCCGGCGGCGGCACGGCGGCGCCGCCAGAGCCAGTGTTCACCGGCCTATTCGCCATGCATGTGCCTCCCGGGTTTCCGCTCGGAAGTTTACCGGGGCCAGGCCGGACCGCTGCCCCCGCCACCACGTGGATCTTTTCGCGTGGCTCCCGTGAGCCGGGTTCGCCAGCGCGGGCGGAACCGTGACACGGGGGGTAACCCGGTGGTAAGACCTTAGTCACGGCTCCGATTGAGGGAGGGTCTGTGGTGGACACACCATTCCTTCGCACCGAGGAAAGTGGCGAAATCTTCCCGCTGCGTGAGGTGGTGACGACCGTCGGCCGTGGCCGGGGGGTCGACATCCGCCTGGATGACCCCAGCGTTTCCCGGCTGCACGCCGAGCTCGTCCGCCGCGGTCCCTACGTTTACGTCGTCGACCTCGGTTTATCACGTAACGGAACCCGGGTGAACGGGCGTCCGATCGCCCGCCGGGTCCTTGACGAGGGCGACGTGCTGAGCTTCGGCGCGGCCCGCTGCCGGATCGGCGGCATCCCGCAGGAGGAGATCACCGCCGAGGCCGAGCTGCGGCGTTCGGCCGTGCCCGAACTCACCCGCCGTGAGCTGGACGTGCTGACCTCGCTGTGCCGGCCCGCGCTCTCCGACGAGGCCTTCGCCACCCCGGCGACGGCGCACGAGATCGCGACCGGCCTGGTAGTCACCGAGGCGGCGGTCAAGCAGCACCTGCTCAGGCTCTACCAGAAGTTCCGGATCCCCGAGGGCCCGAACCGGCGCACCAGGCTGGCCAACGAGGTCGTCGCGCTCGGCCTGGTCAAGCCGATGCCCCCGGCCGACCCGGGCGAGCAGTTAGAGGTGGGTGTTCGCGAGCAGCCAGTGCGAGGCCGACACGATCAGGTGATGCAGGCTGGGCAGGTGCGGCGCCACCGACGGCCAGTAGTACGGCGTCTGCGACGTGGCGAACAGGACGGCGGCGACCGCGAGCGCCCACACGGACAGCGCGATCGCCGCCGCTGACATCCGGGTGCGCGCGATCGCCCCGGCCATCCGGTTCAGCTGCCGCCGCGGGCGGCCCGAGCCGGGGCCGAGGCCGTACCAGGCCACCACGGCCGCGGCCGCGTACGCTCCGGCCCGTGGCATGTCCATGCTGTGCGTGAGCACCACCGCGAGACCGTAGGCCGCGGCGCCGGCGATGATCGCGAGCGGGGCCATCAGGACCTCGGTGAGCAACGCCCTGGCCACCGTCAGCGGCGCGGTGACCAGCACGACCACCAGATCGCTGGCCCGCGGCCCGCGCACGGACCGGCGCACCGCCAGCTTGCTCTGCGCCCGGTCCGCCGCCCGGAGCAAGGTGATCACCGCCAGCGAGGCGATCAGCCCCGCCACCGGCAGCACCACGGTCAGCGCCACGAGCGCGACCATGAGGGCGAGGCCCGCCGCTGTGTT
>Ga0335083_10011122_pt1 | contig 10829 bp, 7 predicted proteins | sample Lox_Sample_42_FD_206716 | JGI IMG/M metagenome (GOLD analysis project Ga0335083, IMG submission 206716) | Soil microbial communities from Loxahatchee National Wildlife Refuge, Florida, United States - Lox_Sample_4.2 | ecosystem: Environmental > Terrestrial > Soil > Wetlands | place: USA: Florida... | reverse complement strand
AGCCACTCCGGGTTCATGCCGACTTCGAGGTAGCGCTGTGGGCTGATGCCGGTGCCGCGCGACTTCGACATCTTCTCGCCCGATACGTTGATGAAGCCGTGCACGAAGACGTTGGTCGGCACCTTGCGTTGCGAGAACTGGAGCATCGCCGGCCAGAACAGCGTATGGTGGTACACGATATCCTTGCCGATGAAGTGATATTGCTCGACCTCCGACGAAGGGGCGATGAATTCATCGAACGACCGCTCCTCGCCGTTCTTCTTCGCCTTGCCGGTGTCGAAGTAGTTCTTGAGGCTGGCCAGGTAGCCGATCGGCGCATCCAGCCAGACGTAGAAATACTTGCCCGGCTCGTCGGGAATCTCGATGCCGAAGTAGGGCGCGTCGCGCGAGATGTCCCAGTCGGCGAGCTGCGTTCCCTTTTCATCGCCGAGCCACTCGGCGATCTTGTTCTTCACCTCCGGCTGCAGCAGCTTCGAGGTCCAGTGGTGCAGGAACGCCACGACGTTCGCATCCGACAGCTTGAAGAACACGTGCTCGGAGCGACGCAGCTCGGGTTTCGCTCCAGTCAGGACCGAATAAGGATTCTTGAGATCGGTAGGCGCGTAGGTCGATCCGCAGTTCTCGCAGGCGTCGCCGTATTGATCCTTCGTTCCGCACTTCGGGCATTCGCCCTTGATATAGCGATCGGGGAGAAACATGCTCTTCACCGGATCGAAGAACTGCTCGATCGGCTTCTTGTAGATCAAACCGGCGCCCTTGAGGCCGCGATAGATCGCCTGCGACAGCTCGGCGTTCTCCCGGCTGTGCGTCGTGTACCAGTTGTCGAAGCTAAGGTGAAAGCGCGCGTAATCGCGCTGGTGCGATTCGCCGATGCGCCTGATCAGCTCTTCGGCCGTCGTCCCGTCGGCTTCTGCCCGGAGCATGATCGGCGCGCCGTGCGCGTCGTCGGCGCCCATGAAATGCACCGCATGCCCCTGCATCCGCTGGAAGCGCACCCAGATGTCGGCCTGGATGTACTCCATGATATGGCCGATGTGGAACGGACCGTTGGCGTAGGGCAACGCCGTCGTGACAAACAGCGTGCGGCTCGACATGCTTCGAGAAACCTTGGCTGCGACAGGGGAATGATGGATTTTAACAAAGCGGTCTCGGCCTGAGTATCGAGCGGCGCACTTTTTCGCTAAACTTTCAAACTTCTGCGCATCGTCCCCCCCGTTCAGCCCATGTCCATCGCCGAAGCCGACGTTCAAGGCAGCCTGCGCTCGCTGATCGATCCCAACACGGGTCGCGACTTCGCTTCGGCGAAGGCCGTGCGCAAGCTGGAGATCGAAGGCGCGAACGTGCTCGTCGACCTCCAGCTCGCCTATCCGGCGAAGAGTCAGCACGAAGCGTTGAAGAAGCTCGTGCAGGGCGCGCTCGCGGCGCTGCCGGGCGTGGGCAAGGTCAACGTGACGATAGGGCACAAGATCGCGTCGCATGCCGTGCAGCGCGGCGTCAAGCTCGTCCCGGGAGTGAAGAACATCATCGCGGTGGCGAGCGGCAAGGGCGGCGTGGGCAAATCCACGACCGCGGTCAACCTCGCGCTGGCGCTCGCGGCGGAGGGCGCGCAGGTTGGAGTGCTCGACGCCGACATCTACGGGCCGTCGCAGCCGATGATGCTCGGAATCACCGGCCGCCCGGAATCGAAGGACGGCAAGACGCTCGAGCCGATGGAAGCCTGGGGCGTGCAGGCGATGTCGATCGGTTTTCTCATCGATACCGATACGCCGATGGTGTGGCGCGGGCCGATGGTGACGCAGGCGCTCGAGCAGCTCCTCAAGGACACCAACTGGCGCGATATCGATTATCTGATCGTCGACATGCCGCCCGGCACCGGCGACATCCAGTTGACGCTCGCGCAGAAGGTACCGGTGACCGGAGCCGTGATCGTCACCACGCCGCAGGACATCGCGCTGATCGACGCGCGCAAGGGCCTCAAGATGTTCGAGAAGGTCGGCGTGCCGATCGTCGGCGTGGTCGAGAATATGTCAATCCACGTCTGCCCGAACTGCGGCCACGCGGAAGCGATCTTCGGCCAAGGCGGCGCCGAGCGCATGTGCAAGGACTACAACGTGCCGTTCCTGGGCGGACTGCCGCTCGACATCAGGATCCGCGAGCAGGCCGACTCGGGACGGCCGACAGTGGTGGCCGATCCCGACGGCAAGACCGCGGCGATCTACAAGGAGATCGCGCGAAAGACCGCGGTCTTCGTCGCGCAGAGGGCCGAAGATTTCTCGGCGAAGTTTCCGAACATCGTGATCCAGAACACCTGATGACGATCAAGTCCGACCGCTGGATCCGCCGCATGGCGGGCGAGCACGGGATGATCGAGCCCTTCGAGCCGCGGCAGGTCCGCGAGGCCAACGGACACAAGATCGTCTCTTACGGAACCTCGAGCTACGGCTACGACATCCGCTGCTCGAACGAATTCAAGCTTTTCACGAATCTCAACACGACCATCGTCGATCCCAAGAACTTCGACGACAAGTCCTTCGTCGACTTCAAGGGCGACTCCTGCATCATCCCGCCGAATTCGTTTGCGCTCGCGCGCACGGTGGAGTATTTCCGCATTCCGCGCAGCGTGCTCACGATCACGCTGGGAAAATCGACGTATGCGCGCTGCGGCATCATCGTGAACGTTACGCCGCTCGAGCCGGAATGGGAGGGCTTCGTCACGCTCGAATTCTCGAACACGACGCCATTGCCGGCCAAGATCTACGCCAACGAAGGCGTGGCTCAGGTGATCTTCTTCGAGGCCGACGAGGTGTGCGAGACCTCGTACAAGGATCGCGGCGGAAAATACCAGGGTCAGAAGGGCGTCACGCTGCCGAAGATCTGACGCCGTGTGGGCCTCTTCCAAGCCGGCGTCGGTCGCGATCATCGCAGTGAGCCAGGTCGCCGCGATGGCGCTATGGTTCTCCGCCTCCGCCGTGATCCCGTCGCTCGTCGCCGAGTTCGGGCTCTCGAATTTCATGCAGGCGGCGTTCACCGGCGCCGTGCAGGTGGGATTCGTGATCGGCTGCCTGGTGAGCGCCCTGCTCGGGCTCGCCGATCGCATCGATCCGCGCCGCTTCTTCGCCGCCTCGGCGGCAGTCGGCGCCGGCGCGAACGCCTTGCTCCTCGTTGTCGCTCCCGCCTCGGTCGGCGCGCCGCTCCTGCGCGTCGTCACCGGCATCTGCATGGCCGGCGTCTATCCGGTCGGGATGAAGCTCGCCTCGACCTGGGCCAAGGGCGACATGGGGCTGATGGTCGGACTTCTCGTCGGCGCGCTAACGCTCGGTTCCGCCTCGCCGCATCTCTTCAACGCGTTCGGCGGCGTCAACTGGCGCATAACGCTCGGCGCGGCTAGCGTATCGGCTCTGGCGGCGGCTATCCTGATCGGTTTCTGCGGGCTCGGCCCCAACCGCGCGCCGGCGCCGCGCTTCGATCCGCATTACGTGCTGACCGCATGGCGCGACCTGCCGCTGCGGCTCGCGAACTTCGGCTACCTCGGACACATGTGGGAGCTCTACGCGATGTGGGCGTGGATCGGCGTGTTCCTGAGCGCGAGCTTCGCGCTGAGCCTTCCTCCGGCGACCGCGCCCACGGCGGCGAAGCTCGCGGCATTCGCCACGGTCGGCTCCGGCGCCATCGGTTGCATCGGCGCCGGCTATCTCGCCGATCGGCTCGGCCGAACGACCCTTACCATCATCGCGATGGCGATCAGCGGCAGTTGCGCCGCCAGCGTGGGTCTGCTCTTCGGCGGCGCTCCATGGGCGCTCGTGGCGCTGTGCATCGTCTGGGGCATCAGCATCGTCGCCGACTCGGCGCAGTTCTCCGCCTCGATCGCCGAGCTGTCCGAGCCTGCGCGCGTCGGCACCATGCTGACGGCGCAGACGGCGCTCGGCTTTACGCTCACTCTGGTTACGATTCACCTGCTGCCGCACTGGGTCGACGCCGTGGGCTGGCGCTACGCGTTCGTGCCGCTGTCGATCGGACCGGCGCTCGGCGTCTGGGCCATGGCGCGCCTGCGTGCCGATCCGGCCTCGGTGCGGCTCGCTGGCGGCCGGCGCTGAGGCCAATGTTGAATATTCACGTGGCACCCGATTCGGCGCGGGGGTAAGATTTCCGGTGCGCCGGTGTGCACGCTCGCATCGGCAATTCCCGAACAATGTCTCTAGGAGGCTCACCGTGGCATACCATCTCGAAGGACGGCTGCTCGAAGTCTGCAACTGCCGCGTTCTGTGCCCCTGCTGGATCGGCGAGGACCCGGACTTCGGCACCTGCGACACGATTGTCGGTTGGCGCATCGACAAGGGCACGATCAACGGCGTCGACGTCTCCGGACACACGATCTGCGCCATCGCGCACGTTCCCGGCAACATTCTGCAGGGCAACTGGAGAGCGGCGATCTATCTCGACGACAAAGTGTCGCCCAAGCAGGAGGAGGCCATCCTGGGCGTGTATACCGGGAAACTGGGCGGCCCGGTCGCGGAGCTGGCGAAGCTGATCGGTGAAGTCGTCTCGGTGGAAAAGGTCCCTATCCAGTTCGACGTGCAAGGCGGGAAGGGCACGCTCAAGGTCGGCAACGCCGGCTATGCGGAGCTCGAGCCTTACAAGAGCGCAAGCGGCGCGACGACGACGCTCACGGACACGGTATTCTCGACCGTGCCCGGTGCGCCGGTCTTCGTCGGCAAGAGCCCGCGCTACCGCTCGAAGAACGAGAAGCTCGGCATCAATCTCGACATGAGCGGGCACAACGCGCTGCAGAGCACGTTTGTCTTCGACGCCTGACCGAGCGCTCGCGGCGCCCGGCGCCGATCGCCGCTTCTTTCCGCTGGCGCTGATCGCGGCGCTGGCGGCGACCGCGTGGTTGGCGATCGCGCTGTGGAGCGCGAGTCCGTACGCGCGCTATCTCGACCACGGGCAGTGGCTCGAGCCGGCGTGGCTCGGCGAGCTGTGCCGCATCGTTCCGCAGGGGCAGTTCGTCGTTCCTGCCCTTTCATACGCGGGCGCCTGGCTGCTGATGATCGTCGCGATGATGCTGCCCACGACGCTGCCGCTGCTTGGCGTCTTCGCGCGGATCACAGGCGGCCGCGCCGATCGCGGAACGCTCTTCGCGCTCGTCGCAGCCGGATACGTAGCCGCGTGGAGCGGATTCGGCTTGGTCGCTCATGCGGCGGATGCGGGCCTGCACGCGGCGGCGGCCGAGTCCGCCTGGCTTACCGCGCACGGTTGGGTGGTCGGCGCGCTGGTGCTGGCCGGCGCGGGCGCGTTCCAGTTCAGCTCGCTCAAGTATCGCTGTCTCGAGCGATGCCGCACGCCGTTCGGCTTCGTCAACGCGCGCTGGCGCGGCGCCTCGCCGGCGCGCGAAGCGCTGCGCATCGGCTTCGACCACGGCCTCTTCTGCGTTGCCTGCTGCTGGGCGCTGATGCTGGTGATGTTCGTGGTCGGGATGGGCAACGTCGGCTGGATGCTCGTGCTCGCCGCGCTGATGGCGGCCGAGAAGAATCTTGCGGTGGGCCGCCGGCTCGCGGCTCCGGTGGGGGTCGGCCTCCTCGCGTGGGCCTGCCTGACGGTCGTGGCAAACCTCGGCTAGACGTCCCGGCGTCTCGGGCAGGCATTCTGTCGCATCCGCGCAACCGTCACGGCCCCCTTTGGGGCCGCCCCGGTCGAAGTTTGTCGCCCGTGCCCGCCAAAGAGGGGCACAATACGCGGCTTGAAAGGGGGCGAGGGCGCTCCCTTCGCTAAAAGGGGGCGCTTTCGCCCCCTTCGCCATTTCCATTATGAAATTTCGCTTTCCCATCGTGATCATCGACGAAGACTTCCGCTCCGAGAACGCCTCGGGGCTCGGCATCCGCGCGCTCGCCGGCGCCATCGAGAAGGAGGGCCTCGAGATACTCGGCGTCACGAGCTACTACGACCTGTCGCAATACGCGCAGCAGCAGTCGCGCGCCTCCGCCTTCATCCTGTCGATCGACGACGAGGAGTTCGGCTCGGGAACCGCCGAGGAGACCGAAAAGGCGTTGAAGAGCCTGCGCGCTTTTGTCGAGGAGATTCGCTTCAAGAACGCCGACATCCCGATCTACCTCTACGGTGAGACGCGCACCTCGCGCCATATCCCGAACGACATCCTGCGCGAGCTGCACGGCTTCATCCACACCTTCGAAGACACGCCCGAGTTCGTCGCCCGGCACATCGTCCGCGAAGCCAAGACTTATCTCGACTCGCTCGCCCCGCCGTTCTTCCGCGCGCTCGTCGACTATGCGCAGGACGGGTCGTATTCCTGGCATTGCCCGGGGCACTCGGGCGGCGTCGCATTCCTGAAAAGCCCGGTGGGGCAGATGTTCCACCAGTTCTTCGGCGAGAACATGCTGCGCGCCGACGTGTGCAACGCGGTGGACGAGCTGGGGCAACTGCTCGATCACTCCGGGCCGGTCGCGAAAGCGGAGCGCAATGCGGCGCGGATATTCAACGCTGACCACTGCTTCTTCGTCACCAACGGGACGTCGACATCGAACAAGATGGTCTGGCACGCGAACGTCGCGCCGGGCGACATCGTCGTCGTCGACCGCAACTGCCACGTCTCGATCCTGCACGCGCTGACCATGACGGGCGCGGTCCCGGTGTTTCTCACGCCGACGCGCAATCACCTGGGCATCATCGGTCCCATCCCGCTCGAGGAATTCAGGCCCGAGAGCATCCGCCGACGCATCGAGGCGAACCCGTTCGCGCGAGAAGCGAAGGACAAGAAGCCGCGGATTCTCACCATCACGCAGAGCACCTATGACGGCGTGGTCTACAACGTCGAGATGCTGAAGAACACACTGAACGGAACCATCGAAACCCTGCACTTCGACGAGGCATGGCTGCCGCACGCCGCCTTCCACGATTTCTACAAGGACATGCATGCGATCGGGAAGGACCGGCCGCGCAGCAAGGACGCCTTGATCATCGCGACGCACTCGGTGCACAAGTTGCTGGCCGGTCTGTCGCAGGCCTCGCAGATCCTGGTGCAGGAGAGCGAGAGGCGCAAGCTCGACCGTCACATCTTCAACGAAGCCTACCTGATGCACACGTCGACCTCGCCGCAGTACGCGATCATCGCATCCTGCGACGTCGCGGCGGCGATGATGGAGCCGCCGGGCGGAACGGCGCTGGTCGAGGAGTCGATCATCGAGGCGCTCGACTTCCGCCGCGCGATGCGCAAGGTCGACGACGAGTGGGGCAAGGACTGGTGGTTCAAGGTCTGGGGCCCTGACAAGCTCACCGAGGAAGGGATCGGCAAGCGCGAGGACTGGATGCTGCGCGCCAATGAGAAATGGCACGGCTTCGGCAACCTGGCGCCGGGGTTCAACATGCTCGATCCGATCAAGGCGACCGTGATCACGCCGGGACTAGATGTCTCCGGCAAGTTCGCGAAGACCGGCATTCCGGCCTCGATCGTCACGAAGTATCTTGCCGAGCACGGCGTCATCGTCGAGAAGACGGGGCTCTACTCGTTCTTCATCATGTTCACCATCGGCATCACCAAGGGCCGGTGGAACACGCTGGTCACCGCGCTGCAGCAGTTCAAGGACGACTACGACAAGAACCAGCCGCTGTGGAAGATCCTGCCGGAGTTCTGCGCGCAGCAGCCGTCCTACGAAGGCGTGGGCCTGCGCGACCTGTGCCGGCAGATCCACGACACCTACAAGGCGAACGACGTCGCGCGCGTCACGACCGAGATGTACCTCTCGGACATGCAGCCGGCGATGAAGCCCTCGGACGCGTTTGCATGCATGGCGCATCGCGACATCGACCGCGTCGAGATCGATCAGCTCGAAGGGCGCGTCACCAGCGTGCTGCTGACGCCCTACCCGCCGGGGATTCCGCTGCTCATTCCCGGCGAACGTTTCAACCGCACGATCGTGCAATTTCTGCAGTTCGCGCGCAGCTTCAACCAGCAGTTTCCGGGGTTCGACACCGACATCCACGGCCTGGTCGAGGAGAACGACGGCGGCAAGCTGCGCTACTTCCTCGATTGCGTGCGGGCGCGGTAACGGCGGCGAAGCCCGTCGCGCGCCCTCGTCAAGAAGCGGCTCTGCCGCTTATGGCGCGTCGCGCCGGGTTCCGTCGGGCAGAGTTTCCTGGCACTCGACGAAAATGCGCGCCTTGCACGTGCGGCAGATCTCGGGATCGAGGCGCGCGTAGATCGATCGGATCGCTGCATCCTTGTTCGGGAAGACCTTGTCGGGCCCGACGCGATCGATGAACCCGCCCCTCTCGAGCAACTGCGTCACCGCCGGCTTGAGGTTGCACAGGTAGAGCGTGCCACCGTGCTCGCGCTGGCGCTTCGCTTCGTCGGCAAGCAGCTCGCCTCCGGCTACATCGATGAAGTTGACGCCGCTGCCGATGAGAAGCGCGTTGAGCCGCTCGGGGCGCTCCTTGCGCATCGCTTCGAGCTCCTCGTGGACGTGATCCGCCGCGCCGAAGAACAGCGACCCGTCGACACGCTCGAGCGCGAGCTGCGGGCATTCGGCGAGGCCGCGCTCCGCGACCGGGACAAAACGCCGCAGCGCCGACGCCGGATCGGGAGCGACCGAGTGAATGGCGGGATGCGTGGTGCGGTTGAGATACATCAGCAGCGAGCACAGCACGCCGACGAGGATCGCGAATTCGAGCTGCAGGAGCAAGGTCGCGAAGAACGTGACGGCAAGCACGAACAGCTCGCCGTGGCCGCTCTTCGCGATCTCGCGGATGCGGCCGAAGTCGATCAGCCCCCATGCGACCACGAAGAGCAGGGCGGCCATCGTCGCCAGCGGCAGATAGGCGGCCAGAGGAGCGATGAAGATGAGCACGGCGAACAACCACGCGGCGGAAAAGACGGCGGCGAGCGGCGTTTGCGCGCCCGCTTCGAAGTTGGCGCCGCTGCGGTTGAAAGATCCCGAGGTCGGATAGCTCGAGCTGAACGCGCCGGCGATGTTGGCGAGCCCCTGGCCGACGAATTCCTGATTGCCGTCGAGGCGCTGGCCGGATTTTGCCGCGACGGCCCGGGCGCTCGATACGGCTTCGGTCAACCCGATCACGGTCAGCGCAAGCGCAATCGGCGCCAGGGTTCGCCAGGCGGCGGCCGAGAAATCGGGCAGCGACAGGCTCGGGATTGCCGAGGGAAGCGCACCCACGGTGGCGACGGAGGCCACACCCTCGCGTGCCAGGACGTAGGCGAAAGCGCTGCCGACGACAAGGCCCGTAAGCAGATGCGGCGCGCGCGGCAGCCAACGCTTTCCGGCGAGCGCCGCGGCAAGCGAGACAATTCCGACCACCGTCGACCACGGATCGATTTCCGCGACGTGCTGCCCGAAGATCGCGAGCGCGCCGGCAAAGCTCGGGTCCTGCGCGACGTCGAGGCCGAAGAAGTTCCGCAACTGCGCGCCGATGATGAGCAAACCGGCGCCCGCCGTGAAGCCGACGATGACGGTGATCGAGACGAAATTCACCAGCGCCCCCAGCCGCGCGAGGCCGAGCGCGAGCTTGATGAGCCCGATCATCAGGGTGAGGGTAAGCACGAGCTTGACGTATTCCGGCGAGAACGGTGTCGCGAGCGCGGCGAGCGAAGCGAACACCATCAATGAGGTTGCATTGGTCGGGCCGGACACGAGGTGCCACGACGAGCCCCAGAGCGCGCCGACCACCGCGGGCAGCATCGCGCCGTAGAGTCCGTACGCGGGCGGCATGCCCGCCAGCGTGGCGAATGCCACGGCTTGAGGCAGGACGATCAGAGCACCGATGAGTCCCGCCGTGAGGTCCGCACGGAGCGTCGCGGACGTGACGCGGTCGCGCCAGCGCAACGCCGGGAAGAGTCTCAATGCAATGGGGGACAGGCGGAGTGACACAGCCGCGATGATGCGGCTATCCACCCTGCTCGCGCAACGCGAGCGAGCGGATCGGGCTCGAAACGAGCGCTAGGCTGCGATGCTGACGTCGCGCGCCGCGGTCGACGGTTCGACGTGGGCCGTCGCCGACGCGGGCGTGCGCGGCGCCTGTGCCACGAGCGAGGCGAGCACGCAGGAGGCCATCCGCACTTCCATCGATTCGCTGCGTGCGGAGAGCACGATCGGCACCTTCGCGCCGAGCGTAACCCCGGCAGCGAGCGCACCGAACATGCCAACCAGCGCGCGCACCAGCAGCGCCCCCGACTCCATCCCCGGCACGATCAGTACGTCGGCGTTGCCGGCGACCTGCGACGAGACGTTGCCGGCGCGCGCCGCGGCCGGCGACATGGCGGCGTCGGCGGTCAGTGGACCGTCGACCGCGCCGCCGGTGATCAAACCCTGGGCGGCCATCTTGGCCAGAGCGGCCGCGTCGCCCGTGGCTGGCAGCGCCGCGGTGACGCCCTCGACCGCGCTCAGGACCGCGACTTGCGGTTGAGCGACGCCGAGCGCCTGTGTGAAGTCGATCGCGTTCTGCACGATGTCGCGCTTGGCGGCGAGATTCGGCGCGATGTTGAGCACTGCGTCGGACAGGACGAAGCCGCGGCCATAGCCGGGTACGTCGACGAAGAAGGCGTGGGTCAGGCGCCGCTCGCCGCGAAGTCCGATTTCCGGAGCTACGACGGCGCGCATCAGATCGTCCGGATAGAGGCTCCCTTTGATCAGCGCCTGCGTTTCGCCGTTCTTCGCCAATGCGACAGCCCGCTGGGCTGCTGCGAACGGGTCGTCCGGTGTGTCGATGAGATCGATCCGCGAAAGGTCGAGCCCGGCCTGCGCGGCGGCGTCGGTGATGCGCTTTTCCGGGCCGACCAGGACCGGCGCCAGGTACCCCGCAAAGCG
>Ga0335083_10011121_pt1 | contig 10829 bp, 11 predicted proteins | sample Lox_Sample_42_FD_206716 | JGI IMG/M metagenome (GOLD analysis project Ga0335083, IMG submission 206716) | Soil microbial communities from Loxahatchee National Wildlife Refuge, Florida, United States - Lox_Sample_4.2 | ecosystem: Environmental > Terrestrial > Soil > Wetlands | place: USA... | reverse complement strand
GGCTTTGATCAGGATCGTCGCGCGCAAATCCGGTGCCTTCTCGAGCCGCTGCATGAGATCGGCCGGCTTGAAGTGGCGCAGGAAATCCTCCGGCTTGCGCCAGCCGTCGGTTAACGCGCTCACCATCACTCGGGCGAGATACCGCTCGGCGCCGGTCTTGAGTTCACTCTTGAAGGGCTCTGACATGAAGGCTCCGGTTGAATGAGATCGCATCGTACGCTTGCTCGGGCGCTCCCGTCAGCACCCGAATGATCGGCTCTGATATGCTGCTCGGCCGTGAGTTCGAGCCCTGCACATCCGTCCACTCTGGGGCCGGTCGCGCTCGCGAACATCCAGGTCGACGTGACGACGCGCCTCGGCGCGATCACGAAGCCAACGGCGACGGGCATCAAGGGCCTCGACGCGGCGCTCTCGGGCGGCCTTCGTCACGGCACGGTGCTCGCGCTCACCGGCGCACCAGGTGCGGGTCGCACCGCACTCGCGCTCTCGCTTGCCTACATGGCGGCTCGCGCGTCGGTGGGTGTCGTCTTCACCTCGCGCGGCTTCGACGAGACCGAGGTCGTCGCGCGTCTCGCCGCGCGCGCCTTGCGCAAGAGCTATCCGGCGTCGGAGGTCACTTACGCGGACATTCTCGCGGGTCGCGTGTTTGCGAACGACGCCGTGCGGCGCGCGGTGAACGAAGCCGTCGACACGGTGGTGCAGAAGGTAGGTGCGCATCTCCACTTCGCCCACGTCGACGCGCACGACTCGATATCGACTCTGGTCGAGCGAAGCACGCAACTCTGGGCACGCTACGAACGGGTGCTCGTGGTCGTCGACGACATCGAGGGGCTCGCCGTTTCCGAGCCGGGCGATCTCCCTGCTCGCGTGATGAGCGTCGCGTACGAGCTCCGCCGCCTCGCCGACCACGGCTGCTCGGTCGTCCTCACGGCGCTCGAGCGCCACGCGGAGTTCGTCGCCCCCGCGGTCACACTCCTCGCCGAGCTCGCTCCCGCGCCGAGCGAGGACACCCGCTCCGTTCCTCTCGAGATCATCATCCGCAAGAACCGTGTGGGCACGACCGGCCGCTTCAAGCTGCACGCGCTCTATGGAGCAACCGAGTTTTCGGAGCCGTAGATCGCGCTCCACGGATTATTTTGGTCGGACAAACCATGTCCGGCCGGTCGGCCCTCGAAAAATTACGAAATAACGCTGGTTTAGCCAGTGCCTCGGATCGAGATTTTGGCGTCTTTTAGGCGCTTCGGTGAGATCTCGATGAACTTTCCGTTGGTAGGCAGGGGTGGTCCAGTGTAATGAGGGCCCGTGACACGGTTGTCGCGGTCCAACTTGACGCATCGCGTGAAGCGCCCGCGAAACAAAGTCGAAATGACTTGTGGTTCTATAAAGTTAGGAACGCAGCATATAATAACTTGCGATTAGGCATGGATGCTGCATAAAGCGCGGCGGGCAACAGTGCCCCCATGGTTAACCTAGGTTTCGGAGGAAATTAGATATGAACAAGCTGACTAGCCTACTGGCGATGGTCGCGCTCGGCGCGAGCGTCGCGATGGTGGGATGCGGCGGCGACGACGACTCTACCGGCACGGCCGGTACTGGCGGCGCCTCTGCTGGCAAGGGCGGCTCCGCCGGCAAGGCCGGTTCGGGCGGCGCGACCGGCGGCTCCGGTGGCGCAAGCGCTGGCAAGGGCGGCACGGCCGGCAAGAGCGGTTCGGGCGGCACGGCTGGTTCGACCGCCGGCACGAGCGCCGAAGGCGGCTCTTCGGCTGGTACCCCGGCTGAGGGCGGCGCGGCAGGCACCACCCCGGGTGCGGGCGGCGCTGAAGGCGGCGCGGCAGGCACCACTCCGGGTGCGGGCGGCGCTGAAGGCGGCGCTGGCGGCGAGAAGCCCGGCACGGCCGGCGAAGCGGGCAAGAAGGGCTGAGCCCAGCCTGACTACGCAGCGAACAGCTCGAGCGTTCAAAGCGTAGTTTGCAACAGCGTGAAAAGGCGCGACGACGGTCGCGCCTTTTCTTTATTTGGGGTACGGCTTCGGGCGATGCGTGAAGTGGGCGCGTTCGCGAGCCTCCTCGTCGCGGTCGGCTGTGCCGCCGCTCCCGCAGCACGGCCGCCGGGTTCGGCCGTCGAATTCAGCGAGGCGCTGCCGACGGGATACGAGTCGCTCGGTAGCGTCCACGCCGACTGCAGGCAGCAGCCGCGCGACCACGCCCTCGCGGGCGTTCCTGCGGTGAACCTCGCCTGTGGCCGCGCCGAGCTCGAGCGCGCTCTCGTGGAACAAGCGAATGCGCGCGGCGGCTCGGTGCTCGCGGGGGAGCGTTGTCGCCGAGCGGGGGCGCGGCTTCATTGCAACGCGCTCGTCGGGCGGCCCGGGGGCGCGAACGGGCGCGCACTCGCGGCGACGGACGATGCCGCGAGACGTTCCGAGGCGGAGCTCCCTGCGACCGTCGCGAGCCGCGTCCTCATCGACGTCGAGGCGCGGGACGTCCACTTCGACCGACGGGCACGCGCTGCGGCGGACGTGACCGAGTTTACCGCGGTGCCGATCGGTCACGTCGAGCTCGGCGTGATGCGCGCGCGCTGCGACGTGGACGCGTGTGACGACACTGAGGCTCGCGCGGGCCTGCGGCTCGCGGCCGGAGGGCTCGGCGTTTCGGATCTCGTCGGCGTGCGCTGCTTCGCGTTCGACGGCGCGCGCGCTTGCGTCGGCACGCTCGCGATGAGTGAGCGCGATCCGGAGACGGACCCGAGCGCGCGCTGAAGAGGCCGCTCAGCGCTTGGTCGCCATCACGACCAGAAATCCGCCGAACCAGCGCAGCGGGCTCCGCGTGACCGTGCGTTCGGCGCGTGCCAGCGCGGCGCCGAGCAGCGGAACGCGATGCACGAACGCCGCGGGCGTGAAGACGCGCAGGCCGCGCACCTCGTCCAGCCGAAGTGACGCCGGCAGTAGCGAACGGAGCGTGTTCGGCGCGTCCCAGCGCGTGAACACGTCCGCTTCCGAGCGGCCGTCGGAGATCTTGCCCGGGCCGCCGAGCCGCTTGGCGAGAAAACGCAGGCTCCACGGATTGTAGAGCTCGGCGAGCACGCGCCCGCCCGGCCGGCACACGCGCGCCATTTCGCCGAGCGCCGCGCGGAGATCGGGCACGTGTGCGAGTACTTTGAAGCTCACCACGAGATCGAACTCGGCGTCGGGGTAGGGCAGCGCGGTGGCGCTCGCTTCGCGGACGCTGAGCCCACGGGCGCGCGCCTTGTCGAGCATGCCCGGCGAAAGATCGATGCCCTCGGCCCGCTTCGCGCCACGCGCGAGCCGCTCGAGAATGAGCCCGGTGCCGCAGCCGACTTCGAGCACGTGGCGCTCTCTGGCGAGCGGCAGCGCGATGTCGAGCTCGAGCTCGTCGAGGAGCGCGTGATAGCCGTGGTGGCGCTCGTTTTCGTAGCGGGTCGAAAAGTCGTCGTAGTACGCGCGGGCGCGTCCGTCGTCGTCGCTGGTCACGAGAGAAGCCCATCGTAGAGGAGCTCGTACGCGCCGGCCATGCGTTCGCGGCTGAAATCGGCGCGCGCGGTGGCCAAAGCCGCCGCGCCGAGCGTCCGGCGCGCGTCGTCGTTCGCGAGCAGGCGCGTCGCCTGCTCGGCCACCGCGTCGAGCGTCGCGGGCACGGCGAGCGCGGCGCCGCCCTCGGCGAGCTCCGCAGCCGGCGTGTTTTCGGCGACGAGCACCGGACGCGCGAGAGCCATCGCCTCCAACAGCACGAGCGGGTAGTCCATCTTCGCGTACGCCACCGTCGACGGCAAAAGCACCATGTCCGCCGTTGCGACGAGCGTCAGAATCTCCGGGGTTTCACCGATGAAATGGACGCGCCGGGCCGTGCCGAGCGCGCTCGCGCGTTCGCGCAGCGCGGCTTCCTTCGCGCGAGCCGCGGGCGTCTTCGGCCGGCACGCCAGGGCGAGCTCGACGTTCGGCGCGAGCTTTTCGTGGGCGTCGAGCACGAGCCGCGCTCCTTCGCCGAACTCGAGATCCCCGGGGTAGACGAGGAGCGGCGCTTCCGCCGAAATCCCGTGCGCGGCGCGGAAGCGCGCTCGTTCGGCTTCGCCCGGCGTCGCGAGCGGCGGGACGGCGGGCGCGATGCGCACGAGCCTCTCGCGCGCGATCCCCGCGTCGAGGAAGCGCTTCTCGGTGTGCTTCGACAAAACGACGACGCGATCGCCGAAGAGCACGCGCGAAAGCTCGGCGCCGTCGCTCGGAACGCTGCACACGGTTTGGACGGTGCGCGCCCGTCGAAGCCGCGCCGCCGCCCGCGCGGCGCCGGACGTTTTGGGGTTCGGCGCAAAGAAGAAGTGCCACGCCGCGCAGCGCTCGCCCGTGAGCAAGCGCGCGAGCACACGGCCGTTTTCGCGGAGGCCGGGGCTGAAGCCGCCGCGAGTATCCGGGTGCAGCGGCTCGATCTGCGCCCGCCCGAGTCTCCCCGCGTCGCGCGCGCGCCCGAACGCCACGGCGTCGTAGCGCGTGAGGCCGAGCGCGAGGTCGCGCACGAGGTTCTTGCTCGAGTCGTTCCAGGGCGGACCGAGCGGCTTGCTGACGAAGAGGAGGCGAGGCACGAAGCGAGCGCGCGGGCTAGCCGGCCCAGTCGAACGTGGTCGGAACGTCGATGGCCGGCAGGAGGCTCAGCCGCACCGGGCACTCGTTCGCGCGACGCTCGAGGTCGGCGCGGCCCGTCGCGTCGATGCGCGCCGCTTCGGCGGCGGGGATCGTGAGCTTCACGTCGAGGCGGGCGACGCGGCGCGGCGGCGGCGTCATGTGCTTCACGACGACGAGCGTCATGCCCTCGAGCGGGTAGCCGCGGTCCTGCGCGAGGATGCCCATCGTGGTCGCCATGCACGTGCCGAGCGAGGTCGCGAGCAGGTCCGTCGGCGAGAACGTCTCGCCGCGGCCGCGGTTGTCGACGGGTGCGTCCGTTTCGAGCGCGACGTGCGAGGGGCCGTGCACGGCCCGGCAGTGAAGATTGCCGGCGTAGGTGATGTCGATGCGTACCAAGCGCTTGCCTCCGGTTCTGGAGACACGTAGCACTACGCTCCTTGGAGATCCTGCTGGTTCGACACGGCGAAAGCGTCGGCAATGCGCAAGACCGCATGCAGGGCCGTTCGGATTTCCCCCTCACGGACCACGGGCGCATTCAGGCCAAAAAGCTCGGCCTTTGGCTCTGCGGCCTCTCCCTCGAGTGGCAGGCCGTCTACGCGTCGCCGCTCGCGCGCGCTTGGGAAACCGCGGCCATCGTGCACCGGGAGGCGCAGGGACCCGCGCCGGTCGCCGAGCCCGAGCTCGCCGAGGTTCACGCCGGGGAGCTCGAGGGCCTGAGCTACGTCGAGATCGTGGAGCGCTTTCCGAGCTACACGTCGCGCGGTGTCGCGGGCATCGGGGATTTCGCCGAGTTCGGCGGCGAAAGCTACGAACAGGTGCAGGCGCGTGCCTCGGCCGTGTATCGCCGGATCGAGGCGAAGCACCGCGGGCACGCCGAGCGCGTCCTCTGCGTCGGCCACGGCGGCCTCAACTACCAACTCCTGAAGCAGCTCGTGTGCGAGCCGGTGCCGCGCGTGTGCATCGTGCGCATGGGTAACTGCTCGGCGACGCTCGTGCGGTTTCGCGAGCGACGCGGGCGATTCATGGGTGAAATCGTGTGGCACGTGCCCGTCGAGCTCATGGGCGGCACGAGCCGCGACGGGACGCCCGTCCTATGATCACGCTCGCGTTCGCGGACGGGACGCTCGAAGTGGCGGGCTTTCAGCCGAACGACGAGGTTCCGGCCGAGTGCCGCTGGGACGCGCGGAGCGCGTGCCACCGGGCGCCGGCGCGCGCCTACGCCGACGTCGTGCTCGAGCTCCGGCGGCGCAAGCTCGCGTACGACGACCGAGCGCGGCGCTACGTCGAGCTCGAACCGAAGCTCGCGCTCGAGCGCGCGCCGCGGCCGTTTCAGCGCGAGGCGCTCGACGCGTTTCGCGCGGCCGGCGGTCGCGGCGTCGTCGTGCTGCCCACGGGCGCCGGCAAGAGCCACGTCGGCGTGCTCGCGATCGACGACCGGCGCCGGAGCGCGCTCGTCGTCGTCCCGACGCTCGAGCTCGTGCGGCAATGGTACGATCTCCTGCGCACGAGCTTCGCGACGGAGGTCGGCATCGTGGGCGGCGGCTCGCACGAGGTGCGCCCGCTCACGGTCACGACGTACGACTCGGCGTACCTCCACATGCAGCATTTCGGCGCGCGTTTCGGCCTGATCATCTTCGACGAGTGCCATCACCTGCCGGGCGCGACCTACGAGCTTGCGGCCGAGCTCTGCCTCGCGCCTTTTCGGCTCGGTCTCACGGCGACGCCCGAGCGCCCCGACGGCAAAGAAGCGCGGCTCGACACGCTGATCGGGCCGGTCGTGTACCGGCGCGACATCGTGGAGCTCGCCGGCGAGTACCTCTCCGAATACGAAGCGGTGCAGGTCGCCATCGATCTGTCTCCGGAAGAGCGCGTCGAGTACGACGAAAATCGCAAAATTTACCTCGATTTCGTGCGTGCGCAGGGCATCCGCTTCTCGAAGCCGAGCGGGTGGAACGACTTTTTGATGCGCGCGTCGCGCACCCCGGCGGGTCTCCGCGCGCTCGCCGCGTACCGGCGACAGCGCGAGCTCGCGCTCGCCGCGGGGCGCAAGCTCGAATACCTCGAGCTCCTGCTCGAACGGCACCGCCGCGATCGTACGCTGATTTTCACGCAGGACAACGCGACCGCTTACGCCGTCTCGCGCCGTTTCCTCGTGCCGGTGATCACGCACCAGACGAAGGTGCGTGAACGAAGCGAAATTCTCGAGCGCTTTTCGCGCGGGGACTACGGAGCCGTCGCGACGTCCAAGGTGCTGAACGAAGGCGTCGACGTGCCCGAAGCGAACGTCGCGGTCGTGATCAGCGGCAGCGGCTCGGTGCGCGAGCACGTGCAGCGACTCGGGCGCGTGCTCCGGCGGCGCGAGGGCAAGCAAGCCATTCTCTACGAGCTCGTCTCGGCGGGCACGAGCGAGGCGTATACGAGCGAGCGCCGGCGCGCCCACTCGGCGTATCAGTGATGCTGAGTCCGGAGCACGTGCGGGTCCGCCGGCGCGGCAACGAGCTCGTGGTGCTCGGGCTCACGGGCGAGCTCAAAGAACGGGCCGTCGAGCTTGCCCGTGATCTGCGGGCCATCGCGGTCGAGCACGTCGGACGGAGCCGCGAGGAGCTCGAAGACGCGTGGACCGCGCTCGAAGTCGCGCCGCGCGAGCGCAAAATCGCGCTCGGTCTCGCGAAGCTCCTCGAAGAAGCGTGTGACTTCGAGAGCGGCGACGCGGAGGCGGCGGCGGGCCTCCGCGAGCAGCTCTTTTCGCTCGCGGCGGCGCGACGTCGCGAAGGAGAGGGCCACTTCGAGCGAGCCGGGGTTCTCGCGGAAGTCGCGGCGCAGAGGGGCGTCGAGCCGGGCGAGCTCGAGTCGCTGCTCTACGCCGATCTGCGCGGCGCAGAGCGGCTCATCGCGTGTCGCGCGCCGCAAGCCGCCGAGCTCGTGGAGCGGTACGAGCAGGCGCAGGTTCAGGCCGTGCTGCTCCGTGCCCTTCGCGTCGTCGCGGAGGTCCGCTGCGCGAGCGGCGACGCTTATCGGACGCTGTTTCAGAAGCTCAAGTTCCGCCGCCTGATGCACCGGGTGACGGCGCTCGACGGCGGCGGCTATCGCATCGAAATCGACGGCCCCTTCAGTCTCTTTCAGGGCGTCGCGAAATACGGCCTCGAGCTCGCCCTCACGCTGCCGGCGCTCGAAGCGTGCCAAAACCTCACGCTCCTCGCCGACGTGCGCTGGTCGAACGCGGGCAAACCGCTCGCGTTTCGCCACGAACCGAAGCGAGCGCTCGCGGCCAAAGAAACGCCCGCGATTCGCGACGAGGTGAGCGAGCTCCGCGACGCCGTGCGCGCGCTCGAAAGCGAGTGGAGCGTCGAGCTCGCCGATCGCATTCTCGATTTGCCGGGCGCGGGCGTGTGCGCGCCCGATCTCCTGCTCCGGCGTGAGCGCGACGGCGCCGAGGTGCTGGTCGAAGTGCTGGGTTATTGGAGTCGCAGCAGCGTTTGGCGGCGCGTGGAGCTCGCACGGCGCGGACTCGGCGCGCGGCTCCTGTTCGTCGTGAGCTCGCGCTTGCGGGTGAGCGAAGAAGTGCTCGAGGACGCGGACGAAGCGGCGCTCTACGTGTACAAGGGACGGATCAACGCGCGGAGCGTCGTGCGTCACGCGGAGGCGCTCGCCGGCGCCTAGAGCGGCGTCGAGCAGGCGTCGGCCATGTAGTGGTCGTCGCAGTAGTCGAGGATACACGCGCTGAAGGCGTTGTCTTCGGTCGGGCACGCGCCGGTCGCGCACGGGTCCGCGGCCTTCTGACGGCACCGGAGCACGCTCGCGAACGGCGCCGAGCATTTCGCGTCGGTTACGCCCGAGAGCACGTCGCCGCAAAACCTCGAGCAACTCTCGCCGAGCGCGGGCGCCATGCAGATCCCGCAGAGGTCCTCGCAGGACGCCTCCGAATCGACGACGCCGAGCGGTGTCGTGTTCGCGGGCGACGACGGCGCCGCGGTCGCGGTCGCGCCGGGATCACTCGACGGAATGCCGCCGTCCGCGGACTCGTGATGCTCGGAGAGGCCGCCGCAGGCGACGAGGACGAACCCAAGCAGAACCGAAGCGAGCGGCCGCGACGTTTGCGACGAAGGGGGCCGGGCACTACGCTCGCGAGGTGTCGTTCCGATTTGCCGGAGAGCCGAAGGCGTGGCGAAAGTAGCGGTCGTCGGCGGCGGCATCGCGGGGCTCGGCCTTGCGCTCGTCCGCGCGCGGCGGGGGGACGAGGTCGTGTTGTTCGAGGCGTCGCCGGAGCTCGGCGGACAGCTTTTGACGGTGCGTGAAGGTGGGTTCATCGTGGAACAGGGCGCTGAAGGGTTCGTTGCCGCGAGCGAGGCCGTCGCGCGGCTCGCAGGCGAGCTCGGCATCGAGGCGAAGCTGCAGGGGCAGCTCACCCACACGTCGTACGCGTTCGACGGTAGCGCGCTCCGGGGGCTCGGGCCGGGCGAAGCGGCCCAATTTCTGGGATTCCAGGTGCCGCAGCGCGCGCTCGGGCAGGGGATCGGGGCGTTCGAGAACGGCATGTCGACGCTCGTCGACGCCCTCACCCAAAAACTCCGCACCATCGTCGACCTCCGTGTCGGCACGCCCGTGAAAGAGCTCACCGCGCGTGCGGGCACGCTGACGCTCCTCGCCGGCGACGAGCGGCTCGTCGCGGAGCGGGTGTTCGTCGCGACGAGCGCGCAGAGTGCGGCGGAGCTTCTCGGGCCCGCTTTCGGCGAGACGGCGACGGCGCTCGGTCACGCTCGGACCGTGTCGAGCGTGACCGTCTCGCTCGCCTACCGGCGCTCGGCGATCGTGCACGCGCTCGACGGCACGGGCTTCGTGGTCGCGGAAGAGGCGCAGCACGACGGCTTTCGCGCGTGCACCTTCACGACGTCCAAACTCGCGGGGCGCGCGCCCGCCGACTACGCGCTCCTCCGCGCCTTTTTTCGCCCGACCGCGGGCGACCTCGCGACGCTCGACGACGCCGCATGGGCGCGCCGCGCGGAGCGGCAGATTGCGACGGTGCTCGCGCCGCGCGCCGCTCCGGAACGGAGTTGGGTCGCGCGCTGGGTCGACGCGCTTCCGGTGTTCGACGCCGAACATCGCGCGCGCGTGGCGTCGCTCGAAGCGTCGCTCGCCGGATCGGGCGTGGCGCTCGCAGGCGCCGCGTTTCACGGTTCGGGGATCGACGGCGCACTCGCGTCGGCGCGACGCGTCGCAGAACACAGTGTGTGACACGTCGGCAGGTCGGCCCGGCGGCGCGTCGTCGCGCGATCGCGGACTCACGTGCGCTCGACTGCGTCGACGCCGGAAATTGCGCGCGTGAGCGCACGAATCCCGCGTTGCGGCTGCCAAAGTCCGCGTGATAGCGTCGCCCTACGATGGACTCCCGGGAAATGGAGACGCTGGTCCAGCGCCTCGTGCAGAACCCGCACGATCAGGACGCGATCAGACTAGCGCACTCCGCGGGTCAGCGAGACCCGAAGTCTTACGCGATGTTGCTCGAGAAAGTCGGGACGGCGACGGCCGATCCCGCGTTCGCGTGTCACTGGCTGACGGAGGCCGCCAACGTGTGGTCCGTCACGCTCGGCGACGCGCATCGGGCGGCCCGGGCCCTGATGATTGCCATCGATCGCGATCCGACCCAGCAGGCTCCCGCCGACAAGCTGGCCGATCTGTACCGGGAGAAGGGCGACACCAAGGCGCTCGTCGCGTTGCTCGAGCGGCGCGCCAAGGCGCTCGGGCCGCTCGCCCAGCAAGACGCGAGCGTGCGCCAGCAGCTCGCCTTGTTGCACGAGGAGCTCGGGCGGCTCTGGTCCGGCGAGCCGCTGCTCCAACCGAAGAAGGCGATCGAAAACTACCGTCGCGCGGTCGAGCTCGATCCCGGCAATCAATTCTCGATTTACTCCGCGCGGGAGCTCCTCAAGGGCGCCGAGCAGTGGAGTGAGGCGATTCCTTATTTCGAGATGGAGCTCAGGCTGGTCGACGATCGCGACCGCCGCATCGCGCTCCGCCAAGACGAAGGTGAAGTGCGCAAGAGCGCGCGGGACTTCGCGGGCGCCGTTCACGCGCTGCGCGAGGCGCGCAACATGGAGGGCGGCGCCGATCCGACGCTCCGGCAGCTCCTCGGGACGGCCATCCTCGAGTGGGAGCAGTCCGGGCAGCGCGTAGGCGCGCAAGACGCGAACGAAGGCGCGCTGCT
>Ga0335083_10011119_pt1 | contig 10829 bp, 11 predicted proteins | sample Lox_Sample_42_FD_206716 | JGI IMG/M metagenome (GOLD analysis project Ga0335083, IMG submission 206716) | Soil microbial communities from Loxahatchee National Wildlife Refuge, Florida, United States - Lox_Sample_4.2 | ecosystem: Environmental > Terrestrial > Soil > Wetlands | place: USA... | reverse complement strand
ACCAGCAGCACTATGAGATGCCGCCGGCTTTTTTCGCCGGGCATCTCGGGCCTCATCTCAAATACTCCTGCTGCTTCTTTCCAACCGGCGGGGAATCCCTGCCTCAGGCTGAGGAGGCAATGTTCCATTGCTATGCCGAGCGCGCGAAGCTCGCCGATGGGCAGACCATCCTCGACTTGGGCTGCGGGTGGGGCTCATTGTCGCTATGGATGGCCGAGCGATACCCGCATGCCAACATCGTCGCGCTATCGAACTCGGGTGGGCAGCGCCAGTGGATTGAGGCTCGTGCGTCCGAGCTGGGTCTCACCAACCTGACTGTGCATACCGGCGACATCACCAATTTCGACTTCGACGACATGCCACCGGGCGGGCGCTTCGACCGCGTCGTGTCGATCGAGATGTTCGAGCACATGAAGAGCTATGGCAGCCTCCTGGCCAAGGTGGCGCGCTGGATGAAGCCGCATGCCGTGCTGTTCGTGCACATCTTTGCTCACCGCACACTGAGCTACCACTTTGAAACGCGAGACCAGACGGACTGGATGAGCCGATATTTCTTCACTGGCGGCACCATGCCTTCGGAAGCGCTGCTATTGCATTTCCAGGACGATCTGCGCGTGGAGCGCCAGTGGTGGCTGAGCGGCGAGCACTACGCGCGCACTGCCGAGCACTGGCTGGCCCGCCTCGACGCAGCGCGCGGAAATCTGATGCCGATCCTTGCGCAGGCATACGGGGAGGCCGAGGTGACGCTCTGGTTTCAGCGCTGGCGCATGTTCTACATGGCGGTGGCCGAGCTGTTCGGCTACGGTGGGGGCAACGAATGGGGAGTTTCTCACTACCGCTTCGTCAAGCGCTGAGCAATTAATTCGGATGCCTTATGACGAGCGGGTGCCATCGCAGCGGGCGGCGGCAAGGACCAGCAGCGGCAACGCGAGTGCCCAGCCGGCGGCCAGCACGGCCATGGCACGGACAGGATCTGGAAAGACAGCGGCGCCCAGCGCGACGCCGGCACGGAAAGACATCGGCCCGGCTACGGCGCCGAGAAGCGCAGCCAGCCATGGCCGGCTGCGTAACCAGGCAAAGAGGACGTTCAATTGCAGCGCGAACAATACCCACAAGCTGACCAGCCACAGCGGCGCACCGCCGGGCAGCGTAGTGCCGTACACGTAATCGATCAGATCCATCCGCACGAGCGCTGTCTCCCACAGTGCGCCACCCAGCCCTACGCCGGCAAGCAGGCGCGCCTCGCGCCCGGGCTGAGGCACTTGCCAGAGGTGGAGGCTCGTGGCCGTGAGCGCGAAGACCGGGCCGAGCCACGCCAGATCGTGTGCGGCGCCGAGCACCGCAGCAAGCCATCCGATCTGGCCAGTTACGGCATAGACAAGAGCCCGCGGGGGCGTAGTGCGCATGCAAGACTCTGGTTAGCGCGCGGCGGCGCAGTTATCCGATTGAGCGTAGCCGCGATGGCACTGGCTTTCGTTGCCGCCTGCGACGCCCCGCCGCCCAACCCGAACCCGCGTGCGGAACTGCCACTGAAGACCGTGCCGGTTGATCTGCCGCGCTACATGGGCAAGTGGTACGTCATCGCCAACATTCCGTATTTCGGCGAGCGTGGCAACGTTGCCGCTTATGCCGAGTGGGTGCTGCGCGACGACGGCCGTATCGACGATCACTATGTTTACCGTTCGGGCAGCTTTGACGCCCCGTACAAGCGCATAACCTTCCTCGATACGCCGGTGCCGGGCTCCAATGGCGGCGAATGGCGTGTGCGTTTGTTTTGGCCAATTACCGTGGCACAGCTTACCCTCTACGTGGATCCGGATTACCAGGTGACGCTGCTCGGTTACCCGGACAAGAGCCTGGGCTGGGTGTTTTCGCGCCGACCGGACATGGACGACGACACTTACCGATCGCTGTTGCAGCGACTGGATGAGATGGGCTACGACACCTCTCGTTTCCGCCGAGTCCCGCAGTTCCCGGCGCAACTCGGCGTGCAGGGCTTTCAGTCGCCAGGCGACAAGCATTGAGTGCCGGGCGAGTCGGCGCCGGCGCCCGCAACGCAAAGCCAGGAGGGCGGCGAGTATGCGGTGGATCGTCATCGGACTAACTGTACTGTGGTTGGGTACGGCTTGGGGACGATGTGAGGATGGACCGCCGCCGCTGCGCTTGCAGGGCCAGGGGCAACTCTGCCTGCTGGGCTTCTGCCTGTACGACGCTCGGCTTTGGACCGCTCAGCCCGGGTTCAGCTATGACGCTCCGTTTGCGCTGGACATTCTCTACCGACGTAGCATTCCTCGTACACGCATGATCGACACCGCGATCGACGAAATCCGACGCCTCAGCGATCCGCCGCCACCGGAAGCCACGCTTGAGCGTTGGCGGACTGCTATGGCCCCGGCCTTCATAGACACGCGCCCGGGTGATTCCATCTGCGGCGTTTACCTGCCAGGTCGAGGGGTGCGCTTCTACGTCAACGGTATTACCAGCGCAGAGATTGACGATCCGGCCTTTGCGCGAGCCTTCTTTGACATCTGGCTCGCTCCCTCGACGCGAGCAGCGTCTTTGCGAGAGCGCTTGCTTGGCAAGAAATAAGGGAGACCGTTCGCATAATGGAGACTTCGCCAGGATGGCGACCGGAAGAATCGGAAGGGTAATTTTCCGAACCTGCATTAGTTAGCCGCCCTAACCTCAGCTGGGCACTCAGGTCGCGGTAGGACCATGGAACGTGTGTGGCGACGCATCGGCCTCCACTGCGACGTCAAGACCGGCTTCAGCCTCCTTCGCGCCGGGCGCCGGCGGACAACGACCGAAGAAGGGTACATTGCGCAGCCATAGCCGCAGCGCCTGCCAGTGGATGCGCGCGACCACAGCGAGCGTCATCCACGGCTGGCGGAGCAGTGCGCCCAGCACAGCGCCGCGAGCGAAGGGGAGTAGCCGTCCGCCGATGGCGGTGCGGATCAGCGGACCGTCAACATCGTGGTAGGTAATACCAACGAAAGCGGTGTCGGGGGCAGTGCGCACGCGAAACTCGTAATTACCTTCAACACGGCAAAAGGGCGAGACGTGCAGGACCTTGCGGCAATGCAGGGTGGTGACGGGAAGAATGGGGCCGCCGTCCGGTGCTGCCATCAGGTAGGCATGGCGCTCACCGAAGGTATTGTTGACCTCCGCGAGCAGGGCGCGCAGATCGCCGGCACGGTCGTGACACAGCCAGAAACTGACTGGATTGAAAGCGTAGCCGAACACACGCGGGAAGGTCTGCAGCCAGATTTCGCCGTCCGCGAACAGGCCGGCCTCTCGCAGACGGGCCCGCATCCACGGCGCCAGCTCGCTGCCGTCGTGTGGGCCGTAGTCGCGCCGGCGCAGGCTCAGCAAGCGCCAGCGGTCAATGCCGAACCACCAGCGCTGCAGGCGTGGCAGGGCGTCGAGGTTCAGGCGCAGGCAGAACACCGGGTAGATGAAACGATGGCGCACGGGGCGAAGACGCTCGTGCATTACGTTCGCGCACAGGAGTTGCGCATCAATGGAATCAGAGGCCGAAACGTGGCTCATGGCTTGCCCCACGCGGGCAGGAGACCGAAATCGGCCGCGACGCGAAGCGCCGAGCGCAGGCCGTCCTCGTGGAAGCCGTAGCCAGTCCAGGCGCCGGCGAACCAGGTGCGCCGACGCCCTTGCAGCGCCGGCAACCGGGCTTGTGCTGCGACAGCTTTCAGGTCGAATAGCGGATGCTGGTAGACGAAGCGGCGCAACTCGGTGCCCGGCGCCGGTGCCGCGATCGGATTCAGGGTCAACAGCACTGGCTGGCGGAAAGGTAAGCGCTGGAGTTGGTTGAGCAGATAGCTGACGCAGACCGGCCAGTGTCCCGCCACGTCACGAGCACCAACATAGTTCCAGGCGGACCATGCGCGGCGACGGCGAGGCAGTAACGAGGCGTCGGTGTGCAGCACGGCGACGTTGGGCTGGTAGCGCACGGCACAGAGTACCTCGCGCTCATCCGCGTCGGCGTCCTGCAGCAGGTCGGCACTGACAGGAGCGTGAGTGGCGAGCACCAACGCATCGAAGCGCTCCATGCCGGCATCCGTGTAGACGTCTACGTGCCCGGATTGACGCCGCACGGCCCGAACCGCGGTTTGTAGACGCACGTCATCCAGCACGGCGGAGATGCGTCGCACATACTCCCGCCCTCCGCCAGCCACGGTCCTCCACTTGGGGCGGCCGTTGACCTGCAACAAGGCGTGATTCAGGCAGAAGCGCAGGAAAGTGGCAGCTGGAAAACGCAGGATGTCCGCTGGCGCGCTAGACCAGATTGCGGCCGCCATTGGCAGCAGATAATGCTGGCGAAACGGCTGACCATAGTTGCCGGCGACTAACAACTGCTCGACCGAACACCCGGTGCGCAAGCTGGACGCCAGGTGCTGCTCGGCAGCCCGATTAAAGCGCAGGATGTCGCGCAGCATGCCCAGAAAGCTGGGCGAGAAGGCGTTGCTGCGCTGGGCGAAAACCGTGTTCAAGTTGGTGCCTGCCCACTCTAGTTGGCCCTGGTCCAGTGACACTGAGAAGGACATGTCCGTCGCGTGTGCCTGCACGCCTAATTCGGCAAACAGCGCAATCAGATTGGGATAGGTACGCTCATTGAAGACCAGGAAGCCCGTGTCAACTGGACATGTCTGCCCGTCCAGTGTGACGTCGACCGTGTTTGTATGGCCGCCCAGGTAGTCTCCCGCCTCGAACAGCGTGACTTCGTGGCCGCGGGCCAACAGGTAGGCGCTGGCGAGCCCGGCGATGCCCCCGCCCACCACTGCGATGCGCCGTCCGCGCAGAGACGTGCCAGGCGCGCCGCTCATTGGTTCCTGAAGCCAGTTGTGACGACGGCGCCCCACAGGCAGCGCAAGCTGAATGGACCTTTTACAGTTTCCATCTTGACCTCGCCAGATTGAGCTAAGATAACGCTACCGATTTGAAAGAAAGAGTACTACACCGTAGCGAGATTTACTAATGAGTATTTTCGGCAGGCTCAGCTTCAAGGATCAAGCTTTCAAGCTTCGCGAGGACGCTATCCTCGATGCGGCTACGCGCGCGCTGGCGGCCAAGGGCTTCGACCTGATGACAATGGACGACGTGGCGGCAGAGGTCGGGATCTCCAAGCCCAGCCTTTACAAGCATTTCAAGTCCAAGGAGGACTTGGTGGGCGAGGTGATGGTGCGCCTGATCGACGGCGCAGTTGAACAACTTGAGTCTCAGCCGAAGGATCTGACACCAGCCGGTCGGCTGCGCGTGCTGCTGGAGTGGGCGCTGCGTGTTCGCCTGGGCGGCGGGCTACCTTTCCTGCCGTCTACCAGCCCGCATGTACGGGCAATGCTCACCCGTAACCCGCGCTACGTAACGCGCGTGCTCAAGCTCAACAAGCAAATTGAGGGCTTGGTGGAGGAGGCACGCCGCACTGGCGAATTGAATTCAGAGCTGCCGACCGACGTGATTCTCTTTAGCTACTACGCACGCAGTTGCGATCCGGCAGTTGAATACTTGCAGTTATACAGCAAGATGACGCCGGACGAGATTGTTGATGCAATGCTCAAAGTTTGCTTCGACGGCTATCGCATGACCGCGCCCCAAAGCTAGCATGCCGGCGTCATCATCGCTGTCCCTTGCGCCGGTTACCGGCAGTCCATTGCGTCATTGAATTGGCACCGGTCGAATCCGACGCGAGGGATCGTCATATTTCCACTTGATCGGCTTCGGGTTCTTGTTGTGCTCGCGAATGTAATGCATCAGTTTGCGCTCCAGATCCTTCACCGAAGTGAAGATGCCGCGCGCGATAACATCGCGCTGGATGCGCGAGAACCAGTTCTCCACCTGATTGAGCCACGACGAGTAGGTTGGCGTGAAGTGCAGGCGCACGTTGCGATGTGCATCGAGGAAGTCGGCGACCCGCTGCGTCTTGTGGCTGCTGACGTTGTCGCAGATGACATGAATTTCCCGCCGCTTGGGCTGGCTGGCGACGACGTCGGTCAGGAAGGCCACGAACTGTTCGCTGGTGTGACGCGCTGCCGTCTTGCCCAGCACCTCGCCGGTGGCGGTGTTGAACGCCGCAAACAGGCTGAGCGTGCCATTGCGCTTGTACTCGAAGCCATGACTCTCGGCGCGCCCCGGCGACAGCGGCAGCAGCCGGTCCTTGCGCTCGAGTGTATGCGATCGAGTAACGACGTCTACCCAGTGACGCTCTGAGAGGCAGCCCTTTCAAGGTCTTTGCCAGGCAAACCTGGTAACCTGGCAACCTGTTCAACGGAGACGGGTACGAAGGGATGTTTGACGAGGTGATGAAGCGTTTCGAGCAGCAGGCACCGGTATGCGTGATGGCACGCCTGGCACTGCAGAGAGCCATCGCGCCGCAATGGATCGACGAGGTGTTTGCCGAGCACCGGCAACGGCAATATCCACGGGAACTGCTGTTCTCGACGGTGGTGGAACTGATGACGCTGGTGTCGCTGGGGATGAGCCCATCGCTGCACGCTGCGGCCACACAGACGAAGCACCTGCCGGTGTCGCTGAGCGCGCTCTATGAGAAGGTCAACCGCACTGAATCGGCGATCCTGCGTGCCCTGGTGCAGGGGAGTGCACAGCGTCTGGAACCGGTGCTAGCGGCATGGCCATGCCAGTCCAGCCTGCCCGGCTGGCGTGTGCGGGTGCTTGACGGAAATCACCTGCCGGCCAGTGAGAAACGTCTGGCGGCGCTGCGCGAACAGCGGGGCGCCGCCTTGCCCGGGCACGCCCTGGTCGTCTACGAGCCAGATCTGGGTCTGGTGACGGATCTGATCGCTGTTGAGGACGCGCACGCGCAGGAGCGTTCCGCGGTGACCCCGCTGCTCGAGTGCGCGGGCCCAGGCGAGCTGTGGCTGGCCGACCGGAACTTCTGCACCAGCACGATCCTGCTGGGCTGGCATCAGGCGCAGGCCAGCTTCATCGTGCGCGAACATGGCCGCAATAGCCCGGCGCTTGCCGGTAGTGGACCCTGGGTGGACGCTGCGCGCATCGAGACCGGGCAGGTACGTGAGCAAAGCATTGACCTGAAGTCAGGGCTGCAGGGCTGGCGGCGCATCGAACTGCAGTTGGACCAGCCCACCGAGGCGGGCGACACCGTCATCCGGCTGTGGAGCAATCTGCCTGCCGCGGTGGGCGCACACGAGATCGCCCGACTTTATCGCAAGCGCTGGCGTATTGAAGGCATGTTCCAGCGACTCGAGTCGGTCCTGCACAGCGAGATCCGCACCCTGGGTCATCCACGTGCTGCGCTGCTGGGCTTTACCGTTGCGGTGCTGGCGTACAACGTGCTGGCCATGCTCAAGCGCAGTGTTGAAGCCGCCCATGCTGCAGCCGATGAAACAGGCGCACCTCTGCCGGAGGTTTCGACGTATTACCTTGCCGTGCAGATTCGCAGCCAGTATGAGGGCATGCTCATCGCGCTGGCGCCAGATGCATGGTCGCACTGGAGCGATGCTGCGCCCGATGTAATTGCCGGCAAACTGCTTGAGCTGGCGCGCGGTGTCGATCCGGCCCAGGTACGCACACGCAAGCGTGGCCCCAAGATCCGCAAACCTTTACCCTATGTCGAAGGCACCGTAGCACGTGCCCATCACAGTACCGCCCGCCTGATTAAACGCGCCAAAGGCGGGACATCCTGATCAAGACCTTGAAAGGACTGGCTCTGAGAGGCCAGCATGTGTCCACCAATCGGAGGTGGACACCTATGGCAGAGCATGACTCAGAGTTGCAGGTTATTTCGCGTAGCCGCGATGGGCGGCGGCGCTATGACGAGAAGGGCAAACGCGCGCTGGTCGAGGCGGCACTGCGTCCAGGCATGTCAGTGGCACGCCTGGCGCAAGAGCACGGGGTCAACGCCAACCTGCTGCGCAAGTGGATCACGAAGTATCTGCTCGAGCGCGAGAGCAACCGCTGTGCACAGGCCGCACAGGACGGTGCTGTCGTCGTGGACTCGGGCGGTGCCGCGCAAGTGAGCGACGGCGTGCCGGTCGCGACGCAGGCTGAGGCGCCTGCGCCCGCATTTGTACCGGTCATGGCCACTGCGGCAACGGCGCCCCTCCCACCTGCGTCGATCGCGTTTGCCCTGCGCGTACGGCTGCCCAACGGTGTCGAGTTCAATCTGGGTCAGGCCAGCATCGACGAACTGAGCACGCTGGTCCAGATGTTTGGGAGGTTGCCGTGTTCCGGTTCCACGACGAGCTGAAGGTCTACCTCCATCGAGATCCCGTGGACTTCCGCTGCGGGATCAACAGTTTGTCGATCCTGGTTGAACAGGCGATGCACCTGAGCCCGATGGCGCCGGCGCTGTTCGTGTTCGGCAACCGGCGTCGCGATCGCATCAAGATCCTGGGCTGGGAGCGCAACGGCTTCTGGTTACTGCTGAAGCGGCTCGAAGCCGGCGACCGCTTCGTCTGGCCCGACAGCGAGACGGCGGTGGTGACGATGAGCGTCGAGCTGCTGCACTGGCTCGTCGACGGCGTCGACATCGCCGCGCTTGAGGGCCATCGCAAGCGCAACTATCTGCGCGTGAGCTGAACGCACGATCGGCATGCTGGTCAAAGCAGCATGCCGATCAACGTCACCATCGATGCCGACGAACTGAAGGCGCTGCTCGCGATGCGCGAGCAGCATGACGCGCTTCAGCGTGAGCGTGACGAGTTGCAAAGCACGCTGCGCCTGGTGACGGCCGAGCGCGATCTTGCCGAGGAACGGCTGCGCGCCTATCGGCGCGAACTGTTCGGCGCAAAGAGCGAGGCGCGCGATTCCGACCAGCTCGGTCTGTTCAACGAAGCCGAAGTGCTCGGTGCAAACGCGACGCCCGCGCAGGAAGATACGCCCGGCACGAAGGTCACCGCGCACACGCGCAAGAAACGTGGCCGCAAGCCACTCGATCCCGGCCTGCCGCGCGACATCCGCCGTCACGAACTGCCTGAGGCCGAACGATTCTGCGCCAACGACGGCCATGCGCTCGTCGAGATCGGCGTGGAGATCAGCGAGCAACTGAACGTGATTCCGGAGCAAATTCGGGTCATCCAGCATCAACGCGTCAAGTATGCATGCCCGTGCTGCGACCTGGGCATTAAGGTCACGCCGGCGCCAGCGCGCATCATCCCGCGAGGACTGCTCAGCGAATCAGCACTCGCGTGGATAGCCACCGGCAAGTACCAGTTCGGTATGCCGCTTTACCGGCAAGCGGGTCTGCTGCGGCGCTTCGGTGGCGACATCTCATCGAACACGCTGGCTGCCAGCATGGTGCGCGTCGGCCTGGCGACACAGCCCGTGATCAACCTGATGCGCGACGCGCTGCTCGATGCTGAACTGATCTACTGCGACGAGACAACCTTCCAGGTCCTGAAGGAAGAAGGCCGTCAGCCGCAGACAAAGAGTTACCTCTGGGCGCAGATGACCGACTCGGACACGCCCGTGCGCGTGTTCACTTATACGCCCGGGCGCGGCAGCAAGCTGGCCGACAAGCTATTCGACGGCATTCGCGAAGGCGCGGTACTGATGACTGACGGCTACGCCTCGTACGACGGCATTGCGCAACGTCACCGGCTCATTCACCTCGCATGTTGGACGCATGCCAGGAGGGGCTTTGTGCGAGCGGAAGACAACGTTCCGAAGGCAGCGCGTACGCCCGATCTGCTGGCTACGCGTTTCATCAAATTGATCGGCAAACTGTTCGCCGCCGAGGCACGCAGCCAGACATGGAAAGCTGAACGACGACAGCGGCTGCGACGACGATACAGTGCGCGCGTGCTCGACGTCATCCACCGGCTGATGCTCGAGCAATTGCCGGCGGTCGTACCCGGCAGCCTGCTGGGCAAGGCGCTGAACTACATGCAGGGGCAATGGTCGAAGCTGGTCCGCTACATCGAGAACGGTGACTGGCCGATCTCGAATAACCCTTGTGAAAACGCCATCAGGCCATTCTGTTTAGGCCGCCGTGGCTGGTTGTTCGCCGACACTGTCGGAGGCGCGAACGCGAGTGCGAACCTGTATTCGCTCGTCGAAACGTGCCGCGCTAACCGCATCGACCCCTACCGTTACCTCCACTGGCTCTTCCAGAAACTTCCGCTTGCCACGACCGTCGAGGACTACGACGCGTTGTTGCCCTGGAAGATGCCCGCCGACTTCCGCTGAGCCTCCTCTGCCACACCTCAGAGTTTGACGCTACCACTCTGAGAGGCGTGAATTAAAGATCGCATACCCTTGGTCCGCTCGCCCTGTTTGGCATCTGAAACTGGATCCCTATTCATCGTCGTTCACATACCGAACAAAAACCGCGAGATTCGGTTTCGATATGCCGCGATGCCACGATGCCACGATGCCACGATGCCACGATGCCACGATGCCACGATGCCACGATGCCACGATGCCACGATGCCACGATGCCACGAATATTAGGATGCAATCCTAACTATAGTGTAAGAGTACGTTGATTTAACTTCGTTTCTGTGCCAAGGGCGAGATCTCGCGTTGTCGGCGGGGACCCATCGGCCAGTGGCCATTGTTAAGAACGGCTTCGTACTCTCCCAGCGTGACGACATGCCAGCGTGGTGGTCAATGATCGTGTCGTAGCGCGCATTCCCGCGAAACGGCCACGCAGCCGGTCTTTTACTGACCGCGACTCCCGAATTTCTTTACCATTCGCGCCTTCAGACACACATGTCGACTATCATTCCGAATCTTCGCGACCGAGCCTAGCGGCTTGTGCTTGACTCGTGCGAGCGAACGCATCCAGCACTGCACGCACAACGCGTTTGGATATTGCGGTAAGGTCGCCATCTGGT
>Ga0335083_10011118_pt1 | contig 10830 bp, 9 predicted proteins | sample Lox_Sample_42_FD_206716 | JGI IMG/M metagenome (GOLD analysis project Ga0335083, IMG submission 206716) | Soil microbial communities from Loxahatchee National Wildlife Refuge, Florida, United States - Lox_Sample_4.2 | ecosystem: Environmental > Terrestrial > Soil > Wetlands | place: USA: Florida... | reverse complement strand
ATCCCCATTACCGGGGGCGTGGCGATGTACGCGGGCTTCGCGGCGGCGGCGCTCGGCTCCGGAATGGTCGCGGGACCGGTGCTCGCGCTCGTCGTCGCGCTGGGACTGCTCGTCGCGGGCGGCGCGGCCGACGACATGCACGACATCTCGCCGCGCGCCAAATTCCTCTTCCAGCTGGCGGCGGCGCTCTTCATGACCTCCTGGGCCGGGGTCGAGGTGGCCGACCTCGGCGACCTGCTCGGCTTCGGCCCGGCGGCGCTGCACGGCTGGGCGATCCCGTTCTCGGTGGTCTGCGCGCTTGGCGTGATCAACGCCATCAACATGATCGACGGCCTGGACGGCGCCGCCGGCGGCGTGGCGCTGGTGGTCGCGCTCTGGCTCGGCGGCTGCGCGGCGGCACAGGGGCTCCCGGCGCAGGCCGTGCTGCTCGCGCTGCTCGCCGCCGCGATCGCCGGCTTCCTCGCCTGGAACCTGCGCACCCCGCTGCGCCGGCAGGCGGCGGTGTTCATGGGCGACGCCGGCAGCATGATGCTCGGCCTCGCGCTGTGCTGGTTCTCGATCGACCTCACGCAGGGCGCCGGGCGCACGCTGCCGCCGATCGCCTGTGTCTGGCTGCTCGCCGTGCCGCTGCTCGACATGGCTCGGGTGATGTTCCTGCGCCTGAGGCGCGGCGCGAGCCTGTTCGGCGCCGACCGCGGCCACTTCCATCACCTGCTGCTCGCGCGCGGCTGGTCCGAAGCCGCGACCGCGTGGATGCTGGTCGGCGCGAGCTTGCTCTCGGGGGCGATCGGCGTGTGCGCCTGGCGCTTCGGCGTGCCCGACTGGGCGATGTTCTACGCCTTCCTCGCGCTACTCGCCGCGGTGCTCGTCCGGTCCGCGGCCGAGCGCGGCGAGCTCGGCGCAGGCGGCGAGGACGGGGGCTAGCCCCAGGCCGGCGAGGTCGCGCGATTCCGGCCGCACCACGCGATGCGGCACGCCCCAGGGCCGCCAGCGCTGCGGCGGCGAGTCCCCGAAGAGCGCCACCACCGGCTTGCCGAGCGCGGCGGCGAGGTGCATCGCGCCGCCGTCCGGGCACACCACGCGCGCGGCGAGCGAGAGCGCGGCGATCAGCGTCTTCAGGTCCGGCGTTGCCACGGGAACCGCGGCGGCGTTTCCCGCGGCCCGCATGATTTTCCCCGCGCTTTCGTCGTCGCCCGGATGCCGCGGATCGTCGGGCGGCCCCGGCGCCCACAGCAGCATCACCTTGCCCTCCTTCGAGAGCTCGCGAATCAGCTCCGCGTAGCGCTCGAGCGGCCAGCGCTGCGCGGGCCGGCGCGCGCTGATGTGCACCGCGGTGAGAGGCCCGGCGCCGACGCGGCGCGCCAGCTCCTGTACCTTCGCCGGATCGGGGAACACCTGCAGCGGCCCCGGCGCGCCGCGCAGGCCGAGCGCCCTGCCGAGCTCGAACGCGCGCTCGACTTCATGCTGGCCCGGCCTGGCGTGCAGCGGCCCGGCGAGCACCCGGCGCGGCTTGAGGCTGCGCGCGATCCTGAGCGCCTGCGGCGAGGGCGCGGGAACGAGCACCGCGTCCAGCGCTTCGCGCCGCAGCTCGGCGGCCTGCGCGGCGCGGCGGCGCAGGTGCGCGAAGAGGCTTCCGGTGCGGTGCTTGAGCTTCTCGTACACGAACACCGCGTCGAGCGCGGCGTTGCCCGAGAGCACCTCGGCGTTGTAGGTCGTCACCAGCGCGCCGAGCCACGCGCGAGGCAGTTGGGCACGCAACGCGGCGACCAGCGGCGTGGTGCAGGCCAGGTCGCCGATGTTGTCGCGGCGAAGGATCAGGAGCCGGGGCGCGGCGCCCGCGTCTGCAGCCATAGCCCGAGGAGGAGCGCGGCGAGCAGCCCGTGCTCGTGGTGCAAGGTCGTATTCACCGTGCCGACGCCGACGGTGACCATCCACGCGCTCGCGGCGGCGCCCCAGGCGACCCACGCGATCTCCGGGTCCTCCTGCCGCGGCCGGTCCCTGACGAGCGTCACGAGCCACGCCAGCAGCATCGCGGCCAGCCCGGCGAAGCCGACCACGCCGCGCTCGGCGAGCGTGTTGACGTAAAGGTTGTGCGCGTGGGGAAAGTGGACGTAGCGCGACGGGTCGTAGGGCTTGCCGGCCTCGGTGCGCCAGCGGCGCACGAGGTCGTGCGTGATCCGGCCGTAGTTGTCCTTGCCGACCCCGAACCACGGATAGCGCTCCCAGCCGGCGAGCCCCATGCGCCAGATCCCGTCGCGGTAGGACAGGACGTTGTTGGCGGCCGCGTCCATCTCCTGCTTGCGGATCACCTCCAGGTTCATGCCGACCGCGGCCGCGACGACCAAGGCGACTGCAGCGAGCGACACGGCAAGCGGGGCGCGCCAGCGCGGCCACCAGGCGGCGGCGAGTACCGGGATCATCACCAGGCCGATGCCGACGGCGCCGCGGCTCGCGGTCTTGACGAGCGAAGCGAGCATGAAAAGGCATAGCGCGGCCATCGCTGCGCGCCCGGGCGCCCGCCAGCGGCGCCATCCGGCGATCAGCCAGCTGACGCAAAGTCCCAGCACGATCGCGATGTAGATCGCGGTGTGGTTGACGTGGCCGACCGAGTTGAGCTGCAGCGTGCCGCTGCCGGACGCGCCGGTCCAGAGGCGCCAGAAGCCGTACAGCAGCCCCGCGACGGTGGAGCCGACGAGCGCGCCAAGCACCCAGCGCAGCTCGGCCTCGCCGTACCCGGAGCGCATCACCAGCCACAGCAGCACGACCTCCACCGCGACGTCGCCGGTATTCGCCCAGGCGCCGCCGTCCAGCCCGGCGAACGCCGCGGCGAGATAGGCCGAGCCGATCCAGCCGAGCGCGATCCAGTCCCATGGGCGCCATTTCCCTCCCGCCGTGCCGGCGCGCAGGCGATTCGCGAGCCAGGTGAAGACGTACGCGAGCCAGGCGATGTTCTTCGGCGCCTCGACCAGCGGCAGGAAGACGCAGAACGCGACCAGCAGCCCGAGCTCGACCGGATAGCGGATTTGCTTCATCTTGGTAGCTCCAGCAGTTCCTGCGCCGCGCGCGTCACGTCGGTGATGCCGATCGAGTGCAGGCACCGCGGCGCCGGGCACTCGGCGAGCGTGCGCTGGCAGCGCCGCACCCATTCGATCTCGCGCTTGAAGATCACGCGCTGGTCTCTGCAAGGAAAGGGATCGGTCGCCACCGTGCGGCAGGGCGAGTCGCGCCAGAACTCGCCCGGACCGAACAGCCTCGGTGACCCTGGCCCATAGAGCGTCACTGCAGGCGTGCCGACCACGCGGCCCAGGTGCGCGACGCCGGTGTCCCCACTTAGGAAAAGGCGCGCCCCCTTCACCAGATGCCAAAGCTGCGGCAGATCGAGCTTGCCCGCGTATGATCGGAAGCGTCCCAGGGAGTCAGCTGCGCCAACCTCAGACTCTTCGCCGCGGCCAGCGCTCCAGACCACTTCCATGCCGCGTCGTGCCAGCTCTTCCGCAACTGCAAGCCAACGCTCCGGGCTCCAGCGCCTGAGTGGGGTCCCGGCGCCAACGTGTATCACGCAGTAGTCCCCTGCGGGAGCGTGGAATGGCGCCCAATGGGGCGCGGGCCAGTCCGTCGGCCGATACGCCTGCGGCGGGGGGCCGTCGGCGAGTTGGGCCACCGCGTCGCCCCACGCAGTCGGAAGTCGCGGAAACGGTTTGCGCTCGTCGACAGGCCAGCTCTTGAACCCGGGCCGGTCGCCATCGTGCGCGACTATCCAGCGTGCTCCGGCGGCTGCCGCAAGCCAAGCATAGCGATTGTCGCCGGGCACGATCGCAAGATCGAACCCGCCGCCGTCAAGGAGCGCGTCTAGCGTGCGGCTGTCCCTCGGCTCATATGCGATGGCTTCGACGCCGTAAGGGCGGCCGGCGTAGAGCGGCGCGATCGTGCGCTGCACCGTCATCACGATCTCCGCATCGCGGTGAAGCATCCTCAGCTTGGCGAGCAGCGGAGTCAGCATCAGCGTGTCGCCGAGGAGCAGGTGGTGCGCGACCAGGATGCGGCGCGGCGCCGCCGGGCGCTCGCGCCGCTGCATGCGCAGGAAGCGGCGCGCGAGCGCGCGCGGCGCGATGCGCAGCCGCCCGGCGGCGCGGCTAGGCACCGGCGACCTCGCGGTAGATCGCCTCCATCCGGTCGAGCATGCGCTCGTAGGAGTAGTTTTCCACGCAGTGCTTGCGCGCCGCTTCGCCGAGCTCGCGGCGCAGCCCGGCGTCCGCGGCGAGACGCGCGATGGCCCCGGCGAGCGCGGCGGCGTCGCGCGGCGGCACCACCAGCGCGTTGCGCTCGTGCTCGGCGAGCTCGGCGATGCCGCCCACGGTCGTGGTCACGCACGGCAGCTCGCACAGCATCGCCTGCACCAGCGCCTGCGGCACGCCTTCGTTGGCGTACGTCGGCCTGGTTGCCCTGCATGCGCACGCGGCCCGCGAGGCCGAGCCGCGCGATCGCCGCCTCGAGCGCGGCGCGCTGCGGCCCGTCGCCGACGATGAGCAGCTCGATGCTCGCCGGCAGGCGCGTCATCGCCTGCAGCAGGTCGGCGTGCCCCTTCCAGCTGCGCAGCGTCGCCACGATGCCGACGAGGATCCGGTCCGCGGGCAGGCCGAGGCGCGCGCGCGTCGCGGCGCGCTCGCCGGGCCGGAAGCGCCCGGGATCGACGCCGGTCGGCACCGAGACGATGCGCTCGGGCGGAAAGCCGTTGCGCTCGATCAGCTGCCGCCGGATCGCCTCGCCGGTGGTGACGACGCGCGCCGCGGCGCGCGTGTAGAGCCAGCGCTCGAGCAGCCCGCGCGGCACCGGCGTCGACAGGTGGCGCGTGCGCACGATCCGGCCCGGCGCGCCCAGCAGGCGCACCGCGAGCGCCGCCAGCCAGGAATCGGTCGAGCTGTGCGTGACCACCACGTCGCCCGGATGCTCGCGCAGCCAGGCGGCGAGCGCGCGCACGCCGCGCGGCCGCTTCCGGCCGATCGGGAGCGCCTTCGCGGGCACGCCCCAGCCCTGCGCTTCGCCGTGGATGCGCGCTTCCGCCGGGCACGCGAGCCGCACCTCGTGCCCCCGCCGCATCAGGCCCTGAGCTTCCTGCAGGATCCGGATCTCCTGGCCGCCCCAGCCGAGCGAGGACTCGGTATGCACAATCCTCAGCGACCTCATGCGGTCGCGCGCTCGGGTGCGTACTGGATCCGGTAGAGCCTGGCGTAGGTGCCGCCGCGCGCCAGCAGCTCGGCGTGCGTGCCGAGCTCGGCGATGGCGCCGCGCTCGAGCACCACGATGCGGTCGGCGCGCTCGATGGTCGAGAGCCGGTGCGCGATCACCACGGTGGTGCGGCCGCGCATCAGCGCCTCGAGCGCGGACTGCACCAGGCGCTCGGATTCGGAATCGAGCGCGGAAGTGGCCTCGTCCAGGATCAGCACCGGCGCGTTCTTCAGCAGCGCGCGCGCGATCGCGAGGCGCTGCCGCTGCCCGCCGGAGAGCCGCATGCCGTTCTCGCCGATGAGCGTGTCGAGGCCGGCGGGCGTCTCGCGGATGAACTCGAGCGCGTGCGCGGCCTCGGCCGCCGCCCGCACCTCGCGCTCGCCGGCGGCGCCCATCGCGCCGTAGGCGATATTGGCGCGGATCGTGTCGTTGAACAGCACCACGTCCTGCGACACGAGCGCCAGGTTCGCGCGCAGGCTCGCCAGCGTCAGCTCCTGCAGGTCGATGCCGTCGAGCAGGATGCGGCCCGCGTCGGGCGCGTAGAAGCGCGGCAGGAGGTTCACCAGCGTCGTCTTGCCGCCGCCCGAGACTCCGACCAGCGCCAGGGTCTCGCCGGGGCGGATCGCCAGGCTCACGCCCCTCAGCGCCGGCTCGGCGCGGCCGGGATAGGTGAAGCTGACGTTCTCGAACCGGATCTCGCCGCGCGCGCGCTCCAGGCTGCGCCTGCCCTGGTCGGCTTCCGCCGGCGCGTCGACCAGGCCGAACACGCTCTCGGCCGCGGCCAGCCCGCGCTGCAGCGCGGCGTTGACGTCGGTAAGGCGCTTGAGCGGCGCGAGCAGCATCAGCATCGCGGTCACGAACGAGGTGAACGTCCCGACCGTGGTGCCGCCGGCGACCGAGTCCCTCAGCGCGAGGTAGACGATGATCGCCAGCGCGCTCGCCGCCAGCATCTGGGTGATCGGCACGATCGCCGAGGCCGCCACCGTCTGGCGCATGCCCATGCCGCGCAGGCGCTGGTTGGCGCGCGCGAAGCGCTGCGCCTCGTAGTCCTGGCCGCCGAAGATCTTGACCACCTTGTGGCACTCGATCGTCTCCTCCAGCACGTGTACCAGGTCGCCCATCGCGTACTGGCCCTCGCGCGAGACGCGCCGCAGGCGGCGCGAGAACAGCCGCACCACCCAGGCGATCGGCGGGCCGATGGCGAGCGTGATGAGGGTGAGCTTCCAGTCCAGGTAGAGCAGCCAGCCGAGCAGCCCGAGCACCGCGATCGTGTCCTTCACCGTCACCGTCAGCACGCCGGTCGCGGCGGAGGCCACGCCCGCGACGTCGTAGGCGACGCGCGAGAGCAGCGCGCCCGAGCTCTGGTCGTCGTAGAAGCGCGCCGGCATCCTGAGCAGCCGGCCGAACATCGCCGCGCGCAGGTCGAGCACCACCCGGCTGCCGACCCAGGCCAGCAGGTAGGAGGAGATGAAGCTGAACACCCCGCGCAGCACGAATATGCCCACCACCGCCGCGGCGAACAGGGCCGGCGGCAGGCCCGGCGCGTGCGCGGCGCCGAAGCCGCCGTCGAGCAGCGGCTTCATCAGCGCCGGCAGCAGCGGCTCGGTCGCCGCCGCCGCGATCATGCCGAGCACGGCGAGCGCGAACGCCTTCGCGTAGCGCCGCACGTAGCCGAGCAGCCGGAGGTACAGCTCGCGGCTGCCGTAGTGCGGGCGCTCGCCCTGCGGCGCGCGGTCGCTCATGCCGCGCTGCGGCGCGCCGCGCGCCAGCGCTCGATCGCGCCGAGCATCTGGCCGGCGCGGTGGCGGTAGGTGTGCTCGCGCATCACGCGCCGATGGGCGCGCGCCGCGACGGCGCGCGCCGCCGGGAAGTCGGCGAGGTAGCGCGCGATCTTGGCGGCGGCGTCCTCGACGCCCGAGAAATCGATCCACTCGCTGCCCGGCTCGAAGGCGTCGGCGGCGTGCAGCCGCCGGTCCGAGAGCAGGAATCCGCCGCAGGCGGGGATGCCGAAGCAGCGCTCGGGCAGGCCGTGGCCGGCCGGCTGGCCGTACTCGCAGCCGGCGCCGAAGTTGAGGTTGATGCGGGTCGCCTGGATCCGCTCGCGCTGCTCGGCCGGCGACAGCGGATGCGCGAGCGTGTCGAGCACGTCGAGCGCAACGCCGCGCGCCGCGAGGCGCGGCGCCAGCGCGCCGAAGAATTCGGCGCGCGCGCGGTATTCCTTGTAGCGCGCCGCGTCGAGCGCGCCGAAGAAGCCCGCGTCCCAGCGGTAGCGCGCGGGGTCGTCCAGGTCTTCCAGGCGCAGCCCGCCGAGGTTGTAGTGCTCCTCGTCCGCGGCGTTCGCGAGCAGCAGCTGCGTCGCGGCGAAGCGACGGCCGTCGGCGAGCGAATGCGCAGCGTAGATGTCGAGCAGGCGCCAGCGCTCCAGCAGCGCCAGCCGCCACGGCGCCTTGTCCATGTAGCCCGGCGCATCGCGGTTCCAGGTGACCAACGGCACGCCGCGGCGCGCGAGCTGGCCCTTCAGGCGCCAGACCTCGAGCGGGCGCTTGAGGCAGTCGTACAGGCTGACGAAGCACGCCTCGAGCGAAGCGAGCAGCGCCGGGCGCGGCGCCCAATCGTGCCGCACCACCTCGACGCCGAGCGCCGCGATCGCCCGCACCAGCGGCGTCGGCTCCTTCGGCGTGTTGTCGAGGATCATGCCGCTCATGCCGCGCCCGGCGCGGCGAGCGTGGCGTACAGGTCGGTGAGTCGTTTCGCCATCGCGTCGATTCCGTAGCTCTCGGCGAGGCGCCGCGCGGCCGAGCCCGCGGCCGCCGCGGCGCCGGCCGCCGCGCGCATCAGCTGCGCGAGCCCGGGCGCGTCGCCCGGATCGCACACCCAGCCGGCCCCGCCCCCCGCCAGGATCTCCGCGGCGCCGCTCGCGCGGCCGACGATCACCGGCAGCCCCATCGCGAGCGCCTCCAGCGCGGTGTTGGGAAAAGGGTCGTAGCGCGTCGGGAGGATAAAGCAATCCGCCGCGGCGTAGAGCGGCAGCACGTCGGCGCGCGCCCCGAGCAGCCGCGCCCGCCCCGGCGGCCCCGCCGCGAGCGCCAGGCGCTCGAAGCGCGCGGCGTCGCGGTCGCGGCCCGCCGCGACCAGCCGCAACGCCGGGTCATCGCAGAGCGCGAGCGCGGCAAGCGCCGCGTCGAGCCCCTTGCGCGCGAAGCCCGAGCCGACGAACAGGAACAGGAACTCGCCGGCGCCGACGCCGAGCTCGGCGCGCGCCGCCGGGCGCAGCTCGGCGCGCCGGTCAGGATGGAATCGCTCCAGGTCGACGCCGTTGTAGATGACGTGCAGTTTCCTCGGCGCGACTCCGAACCTTGCCGCGATCTCGTCGCGCACCATGCGCGAGTTGCAGATCACCGCGCGCAGCGCCGGGTGCCCGAACATCCGCCGCTCGGCGGCGCAGACGTAGCGGTGGTACGGGTTGAGCGCGATGCCGAGGCGCTCCAGCGGGCCGGCCGCGCCGCGGCGGATCTCCAGCCAGCGCGCGTGCACGCCGTCGCCGGCGCGGTACACGTCGCAGCCCGCGATGCGCTCGTGCGACTGCACCAGGTCGAATCCGGACGAGGCCCAGGCGCGGCGCGCGGCGCGCGCGAACGACCAGTCGCGCCAGAGGTTGCCGACGTAGAACGGGTCGGCGGCGAGCACGCGGCGCGAGCCCCAGCCCTCGGCGCTGCGCGCGATCAGCGTCACCTCGACGCCGGCGCGCTCGAGCGCCGGCAACGCGCGCTCGACGAAGCGCTCGGCGCCGCCGAAGGCGCTGTAGCGCTGCCGCACCAGCGCGAGGCGCACTCAGGCGACCCGCGCCGCCTGCGCCAGCAGCTCGCGCGCCGCCGCGTGCACCGCGTCGACGCCGAGCGTCGTCAGGCACTCGCTCACCTTGCCGCCGCCGCAGCCGTCGTTGCCGCAGGGCCGGCAGGCGTGGCCGCTCGTCACCACGCGATGCGGCACGCCCCAGGGCCGCCACTCGTGCTCGCCGCTCGGCCCGAACAGCGCCACCACCGGCGTGCCCATCGCCGCGGCGAGGTGCATCGGCATCGAGTCGACGCCGACGAAGAGCCGCGCCCGCGCCGCGACCGCGCCCAGCTCCTTGATGGAGAGCTTGCCCGCCAGGTCGAGCGGCCGGCTCGCGCAGGCCTGCACGATCTGCCGCGCGAATTCCATCTCTTCACTGCGCGGCGCGGCGGTGACGACGACCCGGTGGCCATCGGCGGCAAGGCGGTCGGCGAGCTCGGCGTTCTTCTCCGCGGTCCAGGTCTTGAAGCTCCAGCGCGAGGCGGGATGCAGGTGGACGTAGCCGGCCTCGGGCACCAGCGCGGCGGCCCTGGCCGCGGCGTCGGCGCCCGGCACGAAGCGCACGCTGCGCTCCTGCTCGGACGGCTGGATGCCGATGCGGCGCAGCGCGTCGAGGTCGGCCTCGACACGGTGGCGCCTGCCGTTCGGCGCGGCGGGATAGAGGTGCGTGAAGCTCTCCGCCCAGAAGCGCCCGCGGTCCGGCACCACCGGCGCGACGCGCCAGCGCGCGCCGAGCGAGCGCGCGAGCCACGCGCCGCGCGGATGCCCGGAAAGATGCACGATCAGGTCGTAGCCCCGTGCGCGCAGCGCCGCAAAGAGCCGTCCTTCGGATGCCAATCTGGAGAAGAGGCCCTCCTTCTTCCAGTTGCGGCCGACCACGTGCAGGCGCTCGAGCGCCGGATGCCCCTCCAGCATCGGCGCCGTGTCGTCGTAGACCAGGGCATCGACCTCGCAGCGCGGCGCGCGCGACTTCAGCGCCTCGAGCACCGGCGCCGAGAGCAGCACGTCGCCGTGGTGGCGCAGCTTGACGACCAGGGCCCGCGCGATCTCCCCGAGCGGAACCGCGTCCTTTAGCATCGGGGGAAGATAGCAGAATTGCCGCGCTTCCCCGGCGCGGCGCCCGCCGCGGCGGCTTCAGCGCAGCGGGCGCTCGGCGCCGACGAACAACGCGCGTCCCGCCTGGGGATAGGCGCAGATCGCGGTGGCGCAGCCGAACGAGTTCACGATCGCGTAGCTGTAGTAGACCTTGTCGAAGAGGTTGGTCGCGCTGGCCGAGAGGTTCCAGCCCGAAACCGCGCGGGTGAGCTTCAGGTCCACGAGCGCGTAGGCCGGCATCAGCTGCGCAAACGCGTTCGCCTGGTCGTTGTCGTAGCGCTGGCGCCCGACGTAGCTGAGCGACGCGAGCGCGGTGGTGCCGGGCGCGAGGCGCCAGGCCGCCTCGACGTGGCCGAGCGCGCGCGGCACCAGCGGCACGTCCTTGCCCGAGACGTCGACGCCGCCGTACGCGCCGCTGCGGAACTTGGCCACCTGCAGATTCAGGCCCGCAGCGAGCGTCAGGCCGGCGGCGGCGGGCAGCCGCGCCGACAGCTCCAGCCCGGAGCGCTGCGTCGGCGACAGGTTGGTGTTGGCGCCGAAAGGCACCACCAGCGGGCTGAAGTAGATCTCGTTGCTGAGGTCGATCCGGTAGACGCCGGCGCGCAGGCGCATCCCGCTCGAGCTGTACTCGACGCCGGCGTCGGTATTGCGCGCCGTCTGCGGCTCGAGCAGGCT
>Ga0335083_10011117_pt1 | contig 10830 bp, 6 predicted proteins | sample Lox_Sample_42_FD_206716 | JGI IMG/M metagenome (GOLD analysis project Ga0335083, IMG submission 206716) | Soil microbial communities from Loxahatchee National Wildlife Refuge, Florida, United States - Lox_Sample_4.2 | ecosystem: Environmental > Terrestrial > Soil > Wetlands | place: USA: Florida... | reverse complement strand
GTTTCAGCCTCGAAAATCATTTCTCCACCTTCGAACATTGCTCCTTCGGAAACCAGGACGACGGAGTAGCGGCTCGGATTCTTCTTCCTGTCAGCGACCAGGAGTTCAGTGAGGCGCTCAATGTCGAACTTATGCTCTGGAATCACGCAGCGGTTCGCGGCTCCGGCCATAGTCGGAAGCATGGCGGTAAAACCGGCGTATCGACCGAACACTTCTAGCACCAAGAACCGTTCGTGCGAGCCAGCACTGGTGCGCAAGCTGTTGGTCATAGCAATGGTTCGCGTGACACACGTACTGAAGCCGATGCAATAGTCGGTGCCGGGAACATCGTTATCCATGGTCTTCGGAATCGCGACGACCTTCACGCCCTCCTGATAGAGGCGCACGCCGTAGCTGAGCGTGTCATCCCCGCCAATGGGGATCAGGTAGTCGATGCCGAGCCAATCCAGGTTCTTCAATACTTCCGGGGTCAGATCGTTCTTCTCAGCGTTGTACGTTGCCTGCAGGTGCGCCGGAACGCTGGCCTTCTTCACTTTGCTGGGATTCGTCCGCGAGGAATGCAGAAACGTGCCGCCCGTGCGGCCGGTACGGTTGACCAGATCTTCCGACAACGTCTGGAAGTTCTCGCTGTTGTCATAGTCCTTTTCGCGGACCATGTCGACGAGGCCGGCCCAGCCACGGCGAATGCCGATTACTTCGCATCCCTCACGCAGCGCACGAATCGTTACGGCGCGGATCGCAGGATTGAGGCCCGGCACGTCGCCCCCGCCGGTGAGAATTCCGATGACACCCTTCTTCGTTTTCACAGAGAATGCCTCGTTTTTTCGTTTGAATGTAGGTCGTCTCCCGCCAGGGACTCTCTGATTAAGCTTCCTACTTTGTCATCCCGAGCGCAGCAGAATTGCCGCTTTTCGGCAATTCTGCGCAGTCGAGGGACCTGGTGTTTTCTCTACCCTTGCTCGATCAGACTTTCCCGGGTCGCTGAGCCGATCCGTTATTGACACAACATTTCATTCTCTCGCGAGCGAACGAATGGGTCTGTGACTTGAATCACTCGGGGTTGACCCTTAATACATTGGCCGCGGCCCGCGAATGAGCTCGTTGCCCTGGTTGGAACGGATCGGCGTGCGTTCAGCGGAGGGATGATGCGTTCCGTCAATGTGGGCGCCATCCCATGTGGCGCCCGCATCGACCTCCAAATCATGTTTCACTTCACCGGATTGCCGTCGGCATCGATCTTGTGAACTTCACCGAGGTTCAGTTCCCGTATACCAGACTCGACCTTGCTCATATCCCCTACGACCACCCATATGAGGTTGTTCGGCAGGATATATTTCTTGGCGACCTCGTTCGCGCTCTCCGGAGTCAGGGCCAGCGCCTTCTGAGTGAACGTGTTGTAGTAATCCTCCGGCAACCCGTATTGCAGGATGTTGCTGTAGGCGCCGCTGAGTTGCTGCACGGTTTCGAACGTCCCTGGCAACGCGAGCGTGGTATTGCTCTGCTCGTCCTTCAGTTCATCTGCGGTGATTGGTTTTTCGCCTGCGACGTTCTTGTACTCCTTCACTAACTCGACCATCGACTCCTTGGTCTTGTCGGTCTGCACCGCCGAAATGCTGATATAAGGACGCTGTCCGCGGGCTGCCGGCAACACAGCGCGCACGCCGTACGACCAGTGCTTGTCCTCGCGCAGGTTCATGTTGATCCGCGAGCTGAATTTCCCGCCAAAGATTCCATTGACCAACTGCAGGGCGATGGCATCGGGATCATTCTGCGGAGGCGCCAACTGCGCGCCAAAAATCACGCTCTGTCCCGATCCCGGACGGTCGATCAGATAGACCACATCCTTCGCGGGCTCGGCCACATTCGGCACCGTCCTTTTTGGGACGTCGCCCGGCTTCCATGAGGCCAGCAGTTTTTCCAGCTTAGGTTTGATTTCTGCCAGAGTGGTGTCGCCCACAACCAGCAGAGTGGAATTGTTCGGCTTGAACCACGTTTCGTGGAACTTCGCCAAATCTTCGCGCGTCATCTTGCTGACGGCTGCCTCGGTGCCGGTGCCCGTGAAAGGCACGGCATAGGGGTGGTCCTTGCCATACAGGAGCGTTGGCACCACGCGCAACGCCATGGGTTGCGGTGTTACCTTCTCGCGCTGAATGCCGGCAAGACGTTCCTTCTGCAGCCGCTGGAATTCCTTCTGCGGAAACGCAGGATGCAGAATCAGGTCCGCATAAATCTCCAGCGACCGGTCCATCGTGCTCTTGAGCGTGTTCAGACTGACCAGCGAGTAGTCGAGATTGGCGCCGGCATTGAAGTTGGCGCTGAGAGCCGCCAGTTCCTCGCCGATTTTCAACGAATCGCGCGTCGGCGTGCCTTCTTCCAGCATGCGTTGCGCAAAGCTGGCTGTGCCGGTCGCACCCGCGGGATCTGCAGAATATCCACTGTCCACAATCAAAGTGAAGTTCACGACCGGAGCCGTATGCCGTTCCGCCAGCACTACCTTCAGCCCGTTACTGAGCGTAGTTTTTTGCAGAGGAGGCAGGTTGAGCGACATCGGACCCCCCGCAGGCGGTTCCTTGGAGCGGTCGAGCTTCGCGTCGGTCTTGAAGGTCGTGGGATACGGGTGCACCTCCAGCACGTAGTCGCCGTCGCTCAGCCATTCATTCGCGGCTTTCTTCACGCTTGCCGGCGTGGCGGCCTTCACCCACGTCAGGTAGTCCTTATAACAGTCGGGATTTCCCTTGAAGGTCTGGCAGCGCGCAAGCAAGTCGCTCTTGCCGCCAAAACCGCCGATCCGTTCCACGATGCGCGTGTAAGTGCCGAGAATCTGTGTCTTCGCCAGCTGTAACTCGGCGGGCGTCGGGCCATTCTTGAGAAAATTCTGCAGCTCTTCGTTGGCGGCTGCCTCCACCTTGCCCAGGTCCTCTTCGGGATTCGCGGTCAGCGTGAAGTCGAATTGACCGCCGATCTCGCTCGTGTCATTCGTCGCGGTCGCGCTGGTCGCGATCTGATCCTTGTAGACCAGCCGCTTGTACAGGCGCGAGGTTTTGCCCTGCCCAAGCACCTGCGCCGCCAGGTCGAGCAAAGCCTCTTCGGGCGATCCAAATTCAGGCACATTCCAAACGCGATACAGGCGGGCCTGCGGGACGCGATCCTGCACCGAACCGCGATGCGTTCCGGTGCGCTTGGCAATCCATACTTGCTGCTTCGCAATCGGCGGACCTGCAGGAATATCGCCGTAGTACTTCTCAACTTTCTCGCGCGCAACTTCCGGCGTGATGTCGCCGGCGATCACCACCGTCACGTTGTTCGGTCCGTAATAAGTCTTGAACCACTCCTGCACGTCGCTCATCGACGCCGCGTCGAGATCCTTCATCGATCCAATGACCGTCCATGAATAAGGATGGCCGACGGGGTAGGTATTCTCTGTGATAATTTCTTCGGTCACGCCATAAGGCTGGTTCTCGCCCTGCCGCTTTTCGTTCTGCACCACGCCGCGCTGCAGATCGAGCTTCTTCTGGTCGAGCACGCCCAGCAAGTGTCCCAGGCGGTCGCTTTCGGCGAAGAGCACATAGTCCAGCATGGACGTGGGCACGTTCTCAAAGTAGTTGGTGCGATCGTTATTCGTGGTGCCGTTCAGGTTGGTGGCGCCTACCTTCTCCATGGCATTGATGTAAGTGTGATTGAAGTTGTCACTGCCGCTGAACATCAGATGTTCGAACAAGTGGGCGAATCCTGTCTTACCTGGCTTCTCGTTCTTGGAACCCACGTGATACCACGTATTCACCGCGACGATCGGCGCTTTGTGATCCTCGTGCACCAGTACGGTCAGTCCGTTATTCAGCACAAACTTCGTGTACTTGATGTCTGGAATGGGGATATCCACACTGGGGACAGCTGCCGGAGCCTTGTGGGCGGGCTCCGGTTGCGCCTGTGCGACGACCGATATCGAATTGCCGATCAGTAATGCCACAACTGCCAACAGACTCCAGGCAGACGAAGTCAGGTGATTTCTCAAGATTTCCTCCAATAAGTCAGATCAGGGCTGGGAAAGTACAGCACAACACTCTACACAAGGAGGATACCAATCGTCACGAACTCAAGGTCGCCAAGAACCTGTTTTTGATTCCTTCGTGTGACTTAGTGTCCTCCGTGGTTAAGCTCTCTTTTGCAGCGCCAAAGTGATTGATATCTAAAACTGCTCTTCAGTGCTGAGCCAGCTTCCGCTTTCAAATACTTGTCGAACCATCCAACGAGCCGCTCCATGATGTCGCGCTGATGCTCCGGCTGGCGAATCGCATGCCCCTCGTTTTCGTAGACCACGAACTGCGTGTCCACGCCAAGGCTTTTCAGTGCATGCCAGAACTCTCGCGACTGCGGCTCCGGCACCTCGCCGTCGCGGTCTCCGACCAGGATCAGGGTCGGCGTTTTGACATTCTTGATGAATGTCATCGGAGAGCTCTTGGCGTACACGGCAGGATCGTCGTACACCGATGCCCCGAAATAAGGAATCATCCACTCGTCGATGTCATTTTCCCCGTAATAGCTCAGCCAATTCGATAATCCTGCGCCCGCCACCGCGGCGCGAAAACGCTGCGTCTGCGTCACGGCCCACATCGTCATGTATCCGCCGTAACTCCAGCCCGTGATTCCGATACGGTGCTCGTCGACCGGCACAGTTTTCACCACTTCGTCGACCCCGCTCATAATGTCGCGGAAGTCTCCGTAGCCGAAGTCTTTGACGTTCCCCTCCGTAAATTTTTCCCCTTGCCCAAAGCTGCCGCGCGGGTTCGGAAATAAAACGAAGTATCCATGTGCGGAAAGTTCGTTCAGATTGAATCCACGCGAGGGCCAGCCCGGCCGGACCATTGCCGCAGGCCCGCCGTGCACCACAACCACCATCGGATAGCGCCGGCTCGCGTCATAATCCTTCGGGTAGAGCAGCCAGCCCTGGATCCGCATGCCATCGCTGTTCCAGTGCAGACTCTTCATCGCGCCCCAGTCCGCATGCACCGCGTCGTTGTAGTGCGTTAGCTGCTTCCAGTCTCCGATATGCCCCACCCATACCTCGCTGGGATGTTCCGATGAGCTTCGGATCGCCGCAGTCTTCGAACGATCCGCCGCAAACGATACCGTCAGAGCTTCCGCTCCCGACCAAAGTTGCGACGTCTTTCCATTCGCGACGTCCACGCTCGCTATGCCGGATAGGCCATCAACATTTTCAGTAAACAGGATCTTGTCGGCGCTCTTTTCTGACGACATCCAATAAATCCCATTCGGCGAAGCCGCAATTCCCGGTGTGACATTCCGCGCCGCTCCGCCTTCCGCGGGCACCACAAAAATGTCGCCGCCAGTGGACCCTTCATCGCTCATCAGCCCTTCAATGAAGGCAATGCTCTTTCCGTCGGGAGACCAGCGCGGCTCCGCGATCTGCAACTTGGGTTTATAGATCGGGTGCGGATCTCCTCCAGACACCGCCAGCGTATAGATCTGCGCGACATACCAGTTCGAGTCTCCCGCGCCGTGGGCGGCACTCATTACGAAGTTCCTGCTATCCGGCGACCAGTCATATTCATAAACGTACATGTCGGCGGGAGACACCTGCTGGACCTTCCCCGATGAAACTTCGACCGTGGTGAGACGCTGCTCGTAGATCTTGCTGTCGACGACTCCAGTTTCGGGCGTCATTGGCATTAACGGACCGGCCGCTCGCGGGGCATTCTCCGTGAACAAAATCGCAATCGTCTTTAAGTCAGGCGACCATGCCGGATCCGCCAGAAATCCCTTCAGGCTGGTTACCTTGCGAGCGCCTCCTCCTTCGAGATCGGCCACGTAGAGCTGCGACTGCCCATTGCCGCCCGCATCCGACAGAAAGGCCAGCTGCTTGCCGTCCGGCGACCAGCGAACATCACCCTCTTCCGCGGAAGTGCCTGCACTGGCAGCTGTGAGGTGCCGCGGTTGCGCGCCCGAAGCCTTCAGATCCTGCACATAGATAGCCGAGCCTCCGCCCGCCGGTTCCACCCATGCCACGTGCGTGCCGTCGGGAGAAATTGCCACCTGCCGTATGTTGCGAACCGGCGAACCTGTTCCCTGTGCCAGGGCAAATCCGGTCGTAAAGCAGACCACTCCCAGAATGATCCGGGTCAGGCTTAAGTTCCTTCGATTCTTTGGTTTCATAAGGGCGGAAAGGCTCCAGAGTTGTATGGAAACAGCCGCCGTCATCCTACACGACTCGGCGGCCTGTGCGCACCGGATCGGCAACGAGGGATCCGCCGAAAAATTGGCTGAAACGTTTGCGAGGCTCGCAACACTATTCCAATACGTGGAGGACATCGGCTTGTAAGCGATGAGCCACAGTTCAGGAATCCGGCCTGCTCGTTTTGGCTGGGGTTCTCGTAAGTGCCGGAGTCGATCCGGGGGGAAGCGGCTCCGGCGCTTCTGAAATTTAGACTTCCCCAACAGGGCCCGAAGCGTTCGATTCAAGTTTCAGGAGTAGTTTCCTCCCAGTGCAAAACGCTCGATCCAACCCGCCCGTCGTATGCCGCCGCCCCGGCTTGTCTTTATTGAAACGTCCAACCCCGCCCGCTCCGGAAAAGGGCGCCAGTGCGCCAGCTCCGGTGCTACACTTTCTGACACTTCAGAATGTGCGGGGCAAGTACTTGCAGTTTCAATCCTTTGACGAGCCTTACCTCAGTCGCCTGCGGTCCGGAGACTTCCGCACTCAGGAACATTTTGCTGCCTACTTCGGCGCGCTGATTAAGATCAAGCTCGGTTCGCGCCTGAAGTCGCCAGAAGCTGTCGAGGACGTGCGTCAGGAAACCTTTGCCCGCTTTTTCGTGGCCCTGCGCGACGGCAAGATCCTCCAGCCCGACCGCCTGGGATCGTATGTAAACTCCGTTTGCAACAACGTCCTGTTGGAGCACTACCGCTCTTCCGCCCGCAGCACTTCGCTCGATGAGGAGGAAGAAAAGAACTTCCCCGCCGTCGACGTCGACATGCTGGGCGCACTGAGCGCGAAGGAAAGAGAAAAAAAGGTCCGCGAGATCCTGGAAAAGCTTTCCGAGCGCGACCGCCGTTTGTTGCGCGAGGTGTTCCTGGAGGAGCGCGACAAAGACCAGGTTTGCCGCGATTTTGGAGTCGATCGCGAATATTTACGTGTGCTGTTACACCGTGCCAAGCAGGCATTTAAGTCGTCATATCTAAAGCATTCGGGAGAGAATCCCCCAGATTTTGCTCCAGCTTAGACATGATGCCATGCAGCCTAGCGCGTACTTTGACCCGAGGGGGAATTTAGCCATGGACCACACAGAGGTGGTTCGAGAAAAAATGACCGAACGATACCTGCTCAACGAGCTTGCTTCCGATCTGCGCGACGAGTTCGAAGAGCACTACTTCGACTGCCAGGAGTGCGCGCAGGATGTCAGCGCGGGCTCCCAGTTTGTGGATCAAAGCAAGATTCTTCTGGCCGAAGAGATGGAACCGGTTTCGGTGCGCGCCACGGCTCGCCCGAAACCCGCTCCCAGCCCATGGCTTAGCTGGTTTCGGCCCGCCTTTGCCGTGCCCGTTCTGGCCCTGTTGCTGGCAGTGGTCGTCTATCAGAACCGCGTCAATTCCCGCCTGCAGGAGGCGGCAAATACTCCGCAACTCATGGCATCGGCAGTAGTTAATCTCAGTGTCAGAGGGTCCGAGCCGGTTGTGATTCCGGCCCAGCCGGGGCAGGCCATTAGCCTCTCTCTCAATGTCCCTCCGGACAATGGCTATTCTTCTTATAAATTGGACTTGTATAGCTCGCAGGGCGCGCTAGAATGGACGCGCTCAATTCCGGCTTCGGGCAACGACGCCCTCTCGCTCTTGATTCCCCCGGCCGGTCACCAGCCCACTACGCTCGCAGTCTATGGTGTTAAGGCTGGCGGTGAAAGCGTGAATCTCGGCCGGTTCCGGATTGAACTACAAACTCAGAAGTGAGCTCAGACGAAGGAGCAAAACTTATGGCAGCACGAGCGGACGAACTCCCCATGATCGAACCAGTCCACGAATATTATGCCGAAGCCGATGTTCTGAGTGCGGATCTCGAGCAACCGCTGCGCGACGAGATCAAGAGGCGCGTGTACGTCAAGTTGCCCAAAGATGGGCACTACCAGTTCAAGAAGGCGGAGCCCTTCCGCTTCGAAGGAATTCTCTCCTACGAGTCCGGCTACACTCAGGTGGCAGGACATCCCAGTTCGAAAACCGCCGGCTTCACCACGCTGGCAACGTCCGTTCTCGAGGGATTGAATGTGCTCGACGTGATCACCGCTGACCGCGTAGTGGCGCAGATCTCCACCGTGCATCCCGCCTACGGCACAGGCCAGGTTCCGTCGGTTACGTTTCTCGGCACCCGCTTTGACAATCTAAAGATTGGCGGGCACATCGTCGGCGTGACGCGAAAGTTAGACATCCTTGGTCCTCGCCGCGATGACGACACGTCGTATTTTGAGGACGACGAAGTTTTGGGCCGGATCTCAACGCAATACGAAACGATTGCCGCCGCAGAGAATCTGCCCGAGTGGGCTGCCAGGGATTATCCGAAGGGACGCCCCGCATTAAACGGCAGCGGCCGGCTGGAATGCTCCCTGGTCAGCGGCGTGACGGACGCTCCCGGAACCCCGTTCGGCCATGTGATCGACCTCCCGCACTTCGGCAAAATCTTTCTGGGCGAATTGCAAGTGGACCGCAAACCGGGCGATCGCAAAAAAGGAATCAACGATGCGTACACATTCCACCTCACCATGATCCGGCTGGAGATGGGATGCCTGGCCAAGGGAAGCGCCAAGATCGTGGCGCTGGACGCAAACGGCACTGGCAGCGGCGGCGGGGGACACAAGCCACCAACGCCTTAGCTGGCGGCTGAAAAATCCGTTTCGAGTTGGGTTCGGGTAGGGCACGAGTTCACTCGTGCCGTCCAGTCCACTAAAATCGTCGCGCTTCAGCGCCTGAGTGTATTTTTTTCTTCCGTGTTTTTCAGTCTTTACTCTTCGAGTCGATTCCTCTCTCTCATTTTCCTTTCTCAATCGTAGGAGCTAAACTCTTGTCTCCGACTGCACCTCTCACAGCCATTTAGGCCTGCTCAGGCAGAGGGTGCGATCGCGGGGGTTGTGAGTGCTCCGGACGCAGACTCCAGCACGGCTCTTGCTCGCCGTCGCAATCGTTCTGATGTGCGGTTGTCACCGCGCCACTCCCCAACTCGCCTTTGATCGCGCGTGGGATCTCTTTGACAGTGGCGACCTGATCCGGGCTCAGGAAGAGGCCAGCAGAGGCTATGAACAATTCCATACAGTAAGCGCGGGTTGGGCCTGGAGATTCACGATTCTGAAGGCAAGGATTCTTCACCAGAGGGGCATGGATGATCAGGCCTTGCGTCTCTTGACCTCGGAGTCCGCTTCCGACCCTCAAGGCGAGCTTGAGGTGCAAAAACTCTGGCTGAGGGGGCTTATTGATACCTCCCTCCACAGATACCTGGACGCGGAGCAGGACTTTGCGCAGGCGGAGCTGCATTGCGCGAATTCAACCTATCTCAGCTGTGAGGATGTGGCGAGTGGACGGGGTGCTCTCGAGATGGAACAGGGGCACTATGAAAAGGCAGAAGCCTTCTTCGCACGCGTCTATGATCTAGCGCGTACAAACAACGATCAGATCGGCGAAGCCAACGCGTTGCTAGACATGAGTTGGTCCGCCGATGAGCAAACACACTTTGATGAAGCGCTGGACTGGGCGAATGCCGCGCGTCGAGTTTCCGTCCAGGGAAACTTCGGAAGCGTCGCACAAAAAGCGTTGGGAAACATGGGCTGGGCCTACTATAAGCTCGGCGATATCGAGAAGGCAGAAGGGATGTTTGTCGAGGCCGGGAAACAGGCCGAGAAGGTAGGCGAGAAGCGTGACCAAGTTCGGTGGCTCATAGACCTTGGCTATATCTACATGGACGGCCGCAACTTTCAGGTCGCTCAGCGATCGTTTCAGCAATCGCTTGAACTTGCCACGAAGATCAAGAGTAAAGAAGACGTCATCACCGCATTGCAGGCCCTGGCCTTCCTCTCCGAGCAAACCAACAAACTCGACGACGCGAAGCGTTACGCCGACGAGGCTCTCGCCAAGGCGCAAGAAGATAAAAACGGGCGCGACCAGGTGTATCCACGTCTCGTGCAAGGACGCGTTGCAGCCCGTCTGCACGACACGGCGACTGCCGAAAATGCCTTTCACGAAGTCGAGCAATCCAAGGACTGCCCGGTCTTCTTGAAATGGGAAGCGGAGCGTTCGCTCGCCCGTCTCTACGAGGACGAGAAACAACCCGACTCCGCCGACCGCGAATACCGAACCGCGCTCGCCACCTTCGAAACCGCACGCTCTGAACTGGAGCACGAAGACTCCCGGCTGCCGTTCCTGACCAACGCCTCCCGCATCTACGACGACTACCTCAACTTCCTCGTAGCCCAGGACAAGACAGCAGAGGCCTTGCAGGTCGCCGACTTCAGCCGCGCCCGCACTCTTCTCGAAGGACTCGGAGTCTTGAACAAGGGAACTTCCTTTCGTCCCGACCCGCTCAATGCCCAGCAAATCGCCCGCGGCGCTGGAGGCACGGTCCTGTTCTACTGGCTGGGCGAGAAGCAGTCCTACTTGTGGGCGATCACTCCCCAGAAGACCGCTCTGTTTCGGCTCCCGCCGTCAGAAGAAATCAAGACCCGAGTCGAGCGCTATCGCAAAGCCATCATCGAACAGCGCGAGTCTTCGCAGACCGCAAGCGACGATGGCGCCGCGCTCTATCGCATCCTCGTAGAACCAGCGAAGGATCTCTTGCCACAG
>Ga0335083_10011116_pt1 | contig 10830 bp, 12 predicted proteins | sample Lox_Sample_42_FD_206716 | JGI IMG/M metagenome (GOLD analysis project Ga0335083, IMG submission 206716) | Soil microbial communities from Loxahatchee National Wildlife Refuge, Florida, United States - Lox_Sample_4.2 | ecosystem: Environmental > Terrestrial > Soil > Wetlands | place: USA... | reverse complement strand
CCAGGAGGACCATGACCGTGAGGGGAAGTTTCACGCGGAAGGGCATGACGATCTCCTCACTCGGCCGGCGCGACGGCGGCGCGGGGACGCGGCGTGCGCGAGGTCTGGCGCATGTCGGTCTTCACGTATTTGGTGCCATAGCCGTTGAACAGCGTGCCGAGCAGGCCGCGGTTCAGGTCCGAGGTGCCGAACGCCCAGTCCATCACCGGGAAGGTGAGGTTCATGTTGCGCTCCATCATGATCGACTGCGCGTGATGGGCCGTGTGGTGACGGCGCAGGGTGTTCACGAAGGGCATCCAGCGCACGAAGAGGTTCTCGTCGACGTGGCAGCAATAGTGCATGAACTCGTAAATCAGATAGAGCGACGTCGTGGTGGTGATGAACAGCCAACCCACGTTGGCGCCGAACAGGAAGCCCAGCACCAGGGCGCCCGGGATCGACATCAGGGTGAAGGTGGCGAGCGCATAGGTCGGGAAGAAGGTCACGCGATAGTCGAGATGGTCGGCGAAGCGCATCTCCTTCTCGGTGAAGAACTGGTGATGCTGCAGCGTGTGGCGATTGTAGACCGCGCGGAACACGGCGTTGGTCGAGGGCCGGTGCATCACGTAGCGGTGCAGCCACCATTCGAAGAAGTTGCAGAACAGGAAGGTGACCGGGACGGTGAGCCATTCGACCGGCGTCACGTTCTTGAGGTTGGCGGTGTAGATGTAGAGCGCCGTGAAGCCGATCACGTAGATCAGGGCGATGTGCAGCCAGCCATTGTACCAGCCGGCCACGCGCTTCCTGTAGTTGGCGCGGTACTGGCGCTGCCGATCGGACATCGGGGTGAGGTTAAGTTCCATGGAGCGTCTCCTCTTCGCCATCTGATATATCAGTGGCATGGCAGCTGGTCAAAAGGTGATGACGGACCGGATGCCGCGGCCCGCCTTGAGGTCCTCGAAGCCGCTGTTCACCTCTTCCAGCGTCATCCGCCGGGTGACGTAGGTGTCGAGGTCGAGCTTGCCGCCGAGATAAGCCCTTGCCAGCAATGGGAAATCCCGCGCGGGCCGGGCGCCGCCGTAGGAGCTGCGCACGATCCGCTTCTCGCCCATCAGCGAGCCCCAGCGGAAGGCCACGTCCTCGTTCACGCCGGTTTTCCCCAGCCAGACGATCTGTCCGCCGGTCCGGCAGGCCTCGGCCGAGAGCCGGAACGCCGCCGAATTGCCCGCGGACTCCAGCACACAATCGACGCCGCGGCCGCCGGTCAGGCTGCGTGCGACGGCGACGGCGTCCTCGTCGGGCACGGCGATCGCGTGCGTGGCGCCCATGGTGCGCGCTGTTTCGAGGCGGGCGCGGTTGCGGTCGACGGCGATGATCGTCGTGGCGCCGGCGAGCCGCGCGCCCTGGATCGCCGAGAGGCCGACCGAGCCGCAGCCGATCACCATTGCGGACTCGCCGTAGCCGAGCTTGGCGATGTTGAGGGCGGCACCCACGCCGGTCATCACACCGCAGCCGATCAGGCAGGCGCGGTCGAGCGGCATGTCCTGCGGCATCGCAATGGCGCAGGCGTCCGTCACGATGGCGTATTCGGCGAAGCCCGCCATGTAGAACATGGTGCGCAGCTCCTCGCCGTTGAGGCGAAGCCGCGTCGTGCCGTCGATCTGCACCGCCTTGGGGCCCAAACCGACATAGGTCTCGCACAGGATCGGCTGGTCGCGCTCGCAATGGAAGCAGTGGCCGCAGTGAGGGTTCCAGGAGAGCACGACGCGCTCGCCGATCCGCTTGCGGTCGACGGCACTACCGGCATCCTCGATGACGCCAGCGGTCTCATGGCCGAGCACGATCGGCATGGGATAGACGAGCTGGCCCTCGATCACCTCGAGGTCGGTGTGGCAAAGGCCGGCCGCCTGGACCTTCACCAGCACGTCGTTGGGCTGGAGCGACGTGGCCTCGATGGTCTCGATGGTCATCGGCTGGTGCGGCTGGCGGAGGACGGCGGCGCGGAACTTCATGGGGTTCATCCGATCGACTTGCGGGAAAATTCCTGGAGGTGCTCGATCAACTTGTCGGAGGCCTTGGCGGCACCTGCTGCGTCGCCCCTGCCGATGGCGCGCGCCACGGCGGCGTGCAGGCGGGCGGTCAGCGGCAGGTCCGCGAATTCGCGGTAATGCGCGTACCAGAAGCGGCGGGCCAATCCGTTCATGATGCCCATCGCGGCCGCCGCGAACTCGTTGCCCGCCGCCTCGAGCAGCAGCAGGTTGAAGGCGCGGTCGAGCCGCATGAACGAGACATCGTCGTCGCGCTTGGCCGCCGTCTCCATATCGTTCGCGATCGTCGTGAAGCGGGCGCGGACCTCCGGCGAGCCCCGCTGGGCGGAGGAGCGGGCGAGCAGACGCTCGATCTCACGCCGCACCTCCAGCATGCGGAGCTGCGCCGCCACGTCGATCTCGGTCACGATGATGCCGCGGCGGGGCAGGATCTGGACCAGCCCTTCGCTCGCCAACCGCTGCAGCGCCTCGCGCACCGGCGTGCGGCCGAGGCCGAGCCGCTCGGCCAGCCCGCCTTCGCTGACCACGCTGCCCGGCGGAATGCGGAGCGTCACGATCTCCTCCTCGAGCGCGCGCCAGGCGCGCTCGGCAAGGGGGACGTCGGTCGAGGGCAATGTCTTCTTCGGCATCTCGTATGCCGCTGATATATCAATTGCGCCGGACATCAAAGCACGGAGATTGCTAGGATATGCCGGCATGCTCGACGTTTCCGGTCTCGCTTTCGCCTATGACGGCGCCCTCGCGGTGCGTGATGTGTCCCTTTCCGTGAAGGCGGGCGAGATCGTGGCGCTGCTGGGCGCCAACGGGGCGGGCAAGTCCACGACGGTCCGCATGATCGCGGGCGTGCTCCGGCCCCAACGCGGCACCATCAGCTTCGCAGGCGAGGCGGTGGCAGGCTTGGCGAGCCACCATGTCGTGCGGCGCGGCATCACCCTGGTGCCCGAGGGCCGGCTGGTCTTCCCGCAAATGACCGTGCTCGAGAATTTGCAGCTCGGCGCGCATATCAAGGAACGGCATCAGGTGGCGGCCCTGATCGAGCGCGCCTTCAGGCTGTTCCCGCGGCTCGCCGAGCGGCGCGGGCAGCTTGCGGGCTCGATGAGCGGCGGCGAGCAGCAGATGCTTGCCATCGCACGCGGCCTGATGGCTGAGCCGAAGCTGATCATCCTCGACGAGCCTTCGCTCGGCCTGATGCCCATGGCCACGCAAGAGGTGTTCAAGCTGATCGAGGCCGTGCACGGCAGCGGCATCGGCGTGCTGCTGGTCGAGCAGAACCTGCACCAGTCGCTGCGCATCGCTCATCGCGGCTACGTGCTGGAGAAGGGCGCGGTGGTGCTGGCCGGCACGGGGCAGGAGCTATTGTCCAACGACTACGTGCGCCGGGCTTTCCTGGGGCACTAGCCCCACGTTTTAGGTTTCTGGCGTGCCGAGGTACGCCGCGATCACCTTCGGATCCCTGGCGACTTCGTGAGGCGCGCCGTCGGCGATCAGGCGGCCGGCGTCGAGCACCAGCAGGCGGTCGGAGACTTCCATCACCGAGGGCATGTCGTGCTCGACCAGCACGACGGTGACGCCGCTCGCCCGCACCTGGCGCAGCACCTCGATCATGGCGGCGGTCTCGGTCGGGTTGAGGCCGGCGCAGGGTTCGTCGGCCAGCAGCAGATCGGCGCGCGTGGCGATGGCGCGTGCCACTTCGAGATGGCGGAGCTGGCCTACGGTGAGCGTATTCGCCGGCTGGCTGGCGAGATCGGCGAGCGCCGCGAGCTCCAGGCTCTTCTGCGTTGTCGCCGTCACATCGCGCGGGCCCTTCTTGCCGAACAGCGCGCCGATGCGGACATTGTCGGCGACGGTGAGATCGCGGAAGGGGCGGGCGATCTGGAAGGCGCGCGCCACGCCCAATTCGGCGATGCGGTTGGTCGCCAGGTTGGTGATGCGCTGGCCCTTGAAGGAGACCTCGCCGGCCGTCGGCGCGAGGTAGCCGGTGACGAGGTTGAACAGCGTCGACTTGCCCGCGCCATTGGGGCCGATGATGCTGGTGATCGAACCCTGTTCGATGGCAAAGGAAACGTCGGCAATCGCCGCGAGGCCGCGGAAGTTCTTCGACAGCTTGTCGACGGCGAGGATGCTCATGCCGCCCGCCGCCGCTTCCGGATGAGGCCGATCACGCCGCCGGGCGCCGCCAGCACCAGGATCACCAGCAGCAGTCCTGTCGCGAACAGATGGAATTCGAGCAGCTGCGCCAGGATCACCTGGGTGATGAAGACCAGCAAGGTCGCGCCGATTACCGGGCCGAACAGCGTGCCCATGCCGCCCAGCATGGAATAGACGATCAGACTCAGGTTGGTGTCATCGCGATAGACCGAATCGGTCGTGATGTAGCTCAGCGAATGGGCGTAGAGGACCCCCAGCATGCCGGTGAGCACGGCCGAGATCACGAAGGCCTGGCGCTTGTAACGCTCGGTCGGTACGCCCAGCATGCGCGCGGTGTCCTCATCCTCGCGGATGCTGAGCAGACCCGCGCCGAAACGGCTGCGCCGGATCTGCCAGGCGATGGCGAGCACGATCAGTCCAGCGACAAGATAGGCTTCGTAGAAGAAGACCGCCGGATCCATCGAGGCGGGGGCGACAGACGGGAAGTTGAGGCCGAGCGAACCCTGGAACACGTCGACATTGTTGTTGAGTTCGGAGCAGACATGGCTGACGCCGAGCATGGCGATGGCGAAGAACGTGCCGCGCAGCCGCAGGATGGGATAGGCGATGGCGGTCGACAGGATCGCGCAGCAGAGCGCGGCGGCGCCGAGGCCAATGAGCAGCTGGAGGCCTGGCGGGATGTTGGATATCTCGTTCTCGATCAGGCCGGCGGCGAAGGCGCCGACGCCGATGAAGGCCGAATGGCCGAAGCTCGTATAGCCCGCGAAGCCGCCCAGGATCGCCCAGGCCAATCCAAGGCCCGCGGAATAGAGGATGAGCTGGCCGACACGGACGTAGAAGGGCGGCAGCACCAACGGGCCCGCGGCGAGCATGATCGCGGTCACGACGACCAGCAGTGCGACTGATTTGGCTGAGCGGTTCATCGCGAGGCGGAGAAGGCGTTGCCCAGCAGGCCCTGTGGCCGCACGAGCAGCAGCACCACCAGCAACAGGAACATGGTCGCGTCCGGAAACTCCGCGCCGATATATTGCGAGGTGAGGGTGCGGACCACGCCGAGCAGCAGGCCGCCGATCAGCGCTCCTGCTGGGCTGCCGACGCCGCCCAGCACGACGACCACGAAGGCGTTCAGCGTCCAGTCCGCCTCGCTGGCGGGCGAGAAGGGCCGGATGATGCCGATCACGATGCCCGAGGCGCCCGCGAAGGCGGCCGAGATCGCGAAGGTGAGAGCATAGACGTGTCGCACGTTCACGCCGCAGAGGCGTGCGGCCATCGTCTGTTGCGCCGTCGCGCGGATCACGCGACCGAGCGGCGAGTAGCGCAGGAAGATCGCGAGGCAGCAGAGCAGCACCAGGCTCGCGATCAGCGCGGTCATGCGCACGGCATCGAAATGCACCGGCCCGATCTGGAAGGAATCGAAGGCGTAGGTCGGCGTGATGTTCTTCATGTCGGGCGAGAACAGCCAGTTCATGAAGTTCTGCAGCATCAGCGCCACGCCGAAGGTGAGCAGCATGGAGCCGACCGCCGTCGTGTCGACGGCGCGCTGGATCAGCAGGCGCTGGTAGCCGTAGCCGATCACGAACAGTACGGCCATGACCAGCGGCAGCGTCACCATGGCATCGACATGCAGGAGCTGCGAGAAGAACAGCGCCAGGTAGGCGCCTATCAGCACCAGGATGCCGTGGCTGAGGTTGATCACGTGCAGGACGCCGAAGATCAGCGAGAAGCCGACGGCGGCGAGTGCATAGATGCCGCCCAGCACCAGGCCGTCGGCCAGCGTTTGAAGGGCGAGGATCATCGAAGGATTGCCTCCCCATTCAAATGGGGAGGAGGGCGTCGCGCAATCTCACGTCTTCTTGGTCCATTCGAGCTGCGGATAGTGCGGTTCGGCCGTCCGTGCGGCGTCCGGGAAGACGGTCTCGAGCTTGCCCTTGCGCACCTGGCCGATCATGGCGCCCATGATGATGGCGTCGCCATCGCCGTCGGGCGTGAACTTGATGCGGCTGTAGAAGGTCTCGTAGTCGGCATGTGCCAGGGCCTCGCGCACGGCCTCGCCATTGGTGCTCTTGGCCGCCTGCATGGCGAGGATGTAGGTCTCGATGCAGGCCGCGGCGCCTGCCGTGTGATAGGCGATCGGCCGCGTGAACTTGCTCTTGTAGAACTCGACGAACTTCTTCGAATCGCCGAAGAACTTGTCCTTGTAGGGCACCGTCTCGTCCCAGTAGTTCGAGCAGAGGATGTCCTCGGAATACTTGCCCAGCGCCTCGCGGTAGGAGCCGAGCTGCGGTCCCAGCCCCTGGTACAGCAGCTTCACGTTGGTGTTGGTCGCGATCATCTGGCGCGCGATCAGCAGCGAATCCTGGTCGTGCATGACGCACACCAGGATGTCGGGCGTGTTGGCGCGGACCGAGCCCAGCACGCTCGAAACGTCGGTCACCTTGGCCGGCAGCTCGAAGGCGTCGAGACGCTTGAGGCCCTGCGCGTCGCAGGAAAGCTTGGCGCCGTCCGCTGCGGTCTTGGAGAAGGCGTCGTTGGTCCAGATCAGCGAATAGGTCTGCGGCGTGGGCTTCAAGGCCTTGAACAAGGCGGCCGCGGAGGCGAACTGGCGGGTGGCGCGCGGGTACATGCCGAAGCAGTACTTGAAGCCCTTGGTGAAGATCGCGTCCGAGCCGCCGCCGGTCTGCACCATCGGCTTCTTGGCGCGCTCGGTGATGGCGGCCGTCGGCAGCACGATATTGGAGCCGAAGGAGCCCAGGAAGAAGGTCGTGCCGTCGTCGATCTGGCGCTGGATGAGCGTCGTGGCGCGCGCGGGGTCGCTCGCATCGTCGAACAGCTTGAGCTCGATCTTGTACTTTTCGCCCGCGATCTCGACGCCGCCCAGCACGTCGTTGAAATAGGCTTGTGCCGTCAGGTAGCCGTTGTTGACGTTGAGCCCGGTCTCGGCCGCCGCGCCGGTGAGCGGCACGGAGCCGCCGAACACCAGAGTCTTGGTCGCCGCATGCGCGCTGCGCACGGCGGGAGCGGCAAGGAAGGCGGCGCCTAGACCAGCGCCCAGGCCGGCCTGCCGAAGAACGTCGCGACGTCGCATGATGCTGCCCCCGTGTTTGCCGAACGATGGTCCCAAATGGCGATACGGGGTGCAAGATGCATGCCCACCGCAGCGAAAATTGACCCTGTCGGCCGCTTCTGCAAGAAAGCGCGCAAATGCCCGACAATGCTTCCGCGCTGCAGCTCGTGCTCACGGGCGATCCGGCTCTCGTGGCCATCGTGCAGCTCGCGCTGATCGTCAGCCTGTCGGCGGTGCTGTTCGCGGCGGTGATCGGCGTGCCGCTGGGAGCGCTGATCGCGCTCACGTCCTTCCGCGGCCGCGATGCGGTCATCGTGCTGCTGAACACGATGATGGGCCTGCCGCCGGTGGTGATCGGCCTCGCGGTCTACCTCCTGCTCTCGCGGTCGGGGCCGCTCGGCGCGTGGGGGCTGCTGTTCACGCCGCAGGCCATGGTGATCGCCCAGACGATCCTGGTGACGCCGATCATCGCCGCCCTCGCGCGCCAGACGATCGAGGATCTATGGACCGAATATCGCGACGAGCTCGCGGCGATGAGCGTCGGCCCGCTGCGCCGCGTGACGACGCTGATCTGGGATGCGCGCTTCAGCCTGGTCACCGCACTGCTGGCAGGCTTCGGCCGCGCGGCGGCCGAAGTGGGTGCCGTGATCATCGTCGGCGGCAACATCGACGGCTTCACGCGCACCATGACCACGGCCATCGCGCTCGAGACCTCCAAGGGCAATCTGCCGCTGGCCATTGGACTCGGGCTGGTGCTGATCGCGATCGTGCTCGCCGTCAATGCGATGGCCTGGGCGATGCGGCGCGCCGCCGAGCGGCTGGCGGGATGACCGCGGGCGACCTGCCGATCCGCTTCGCGGCCGTGACCATCGAAGCCGGGACGGTGGCCTTGCTCGATAACGTCTCGCTCGCCCTCGAGCGGGGCGCGCCGACGGTGCTGATCGGCCCCAATGGCGCGGGCAAGACGACGCTGCTGCGCGCCGCCATGGGCTTGCTCGCACCGACGCGCGGCAGCATCACCTGGGATGGCGGGGCGCAAGCGCCGCCGACACGGCGCGCCATCGTCTTCCAGCGTCCGACCATGCTGCGGCGCAGCGCCGTGGCGAACCTCCGCTTCGCGCTGGCCGCCGCCGGCGTGCCGCGTCCGCAGCATGCCGCGGCGACCGCTCGGCTTCTGACGCTTGTCGGCCTCGAGCACGCAGCCGAGCGGCCGGCGCGCCGCCTGTCGGCGGGCGAGCAACAGCGGCTGGCTCTTGCCCGCGCGCTCGCCCGAGATCCGGCGGTGCTGTTCCTCGACGAGCCTACGGCCAGCCTGGATCCGGCCTCGACCAAGGCGATCGAGGACGTGATCCGGGCGGTCAGTCTCGACGGCATAAAGGTCGTGCTGGCGACGCACGATCTCGGCGAGGCGCGCCGGTTGGCGGGGGATGTTGTCTTGTTGCATCGTGGCCGGATCGTCGAAGCAGCGCCGGCTGCGACTTTCTTCGGCAGGCCCGGAACCGAGGAAGGGCGTAAATTCCTGGCGGGTGAATTGCTGGTGTGAGGTTCCGCATGATGCGCCGCTCTCTCGCGATCGCCGCGGCTGTCCTGTTCGCGTTTGCCGCGTCGGCCGCGGCGCAGACGAAGTCCATTGTCGTCGCGTCCACGACGTCGACGCAGGATTCGGGCCTGTTCGGCTATCTGCTGCCACTGTTCAAGGCCAGGACGGGCATTGAAGTGAAGGTGGTGGCGCTGGGCACCGGCCAGGCGCTCGACACGGCGCGTCGGGGCGACGCCGATGTCGTCTTCGTCCACGCCAAGTCGGAGGAGCTGAAGTTCCTCGCGCAGGGCTTCGGCGTCAAACGCTATCCGGTGATGTACAACGACTTCGTGCTCGTCGGACCGCACGATGATCCAGCCGGCATCAAGGGCTCCGTGGACATCGTCGCGGCGCTCAAGACGCTGCAGGCCAGGAAGGCGTCGTTCATCTCGCGCGGCGACCGCTCGGGCACCCACATCGCCGAGCTGAAGCTCTGGAAGGAAGCCGGAATCGACATCTCCTCCGAAAAAGGCGCCTGGTACAAATCCATCGGGCAGGGGATGGGCGCGGCACTCAATACGGCGGCGGCCTCGGGCGGCTATGTGCTGTCCGACCGCGGCACCTGGCTTTCCTTCCGCAACAAGAGCGACCTCGTGATCGTGGTCGAGGGCGACAAGCGGCTGTTCAACCAGTACGGCGTCATGCTGGTCAATCCGGCCAAGTATCCCAGCGTCAAGAAGGAGCTCGGCCAGCAGTTCATCGACTGGCTGGTCTCCCGCGAAGGCCAGCAAGCCATCGCCGGATACAAGATCGACGGGGAGCAGCTCTTCTTTCCGGACGCGGCCGATCCCGACGCCTGATCAGGCCGCCAGCAGACGGACCAGGCCGCGTATGTTCTCGGTCGAGGCGCTCTGCGCACGATGCTCGAAGTCGCGATAGAGCCGGATGATCTCGTGGCCGGTCGCGGTGACCGTGGCGCCGCCACCTCCGCCGCCGCCGATCTGCGAGATGACGACCGGCTCGCGGAACATCTTGTTGAGATCGGCGATCAGCAGCCATGCCTGGCGATAGGACATCTCGAGAGCCCGGCCGGCGGCCGAGATCGAGCCCGTCTCCTCGATCAGCTCGAGCAGGCGGATCTTGCCCGGGCCTAGCGAGCGCCCATCGCCGAAATCGAGACGCAGGTGCAGCGATTGCTTGTTGCGGCTGGCCTTGGCATGGGCGCGGGGCATTCTTGAATTATGAAGCGTTATCCCAAAATGGGAAGACGCCCTCTGTGGGCTACAGGCAGCGCGCCGTCTTATGGACAGCGCTCGACGTTGGCTTTGCTTGCCTAGCAGATTGGTCTTGCTCATCGGTCGACTTGACGACGCTTCCCTGCAGGGAGTGCGGCGTGCAATTTCGCGTGCGGTGAACCGCCCGAGGTTGCCGCGATGCAGGAAACAATATCGTGAATTGTACATCAGCGGCGCGGCGGACTAGCGTCCAAGCCTGCATTCCAAGGAGGTCGTCATGGACCGTCGCCAATTCGTTGCCGGGCTCATGGGTGTCGCCGCGATATCGCCGCTCGCCGCGCGCGCCCAAGCCGCCAAGCTCAAGATCGCCACGATCGGTGCGGGCCGCGAGGGCGGTGCGCTCGGCTCGCGCTTCGCCAAGAGCGGCTTCCCGGTGATGTTCTCCTCGCGCAATCCCGATTCGCTGAAGGATCTGGTGGCGAGCGCGGGGCCAAACGCCAAGGCGGGTACGGTCGCCGACGCCGTCGCGTTCGGCGACGTCGTGCTGCTGGTCGTGCCCTATACGGCGATCGAGCAGATCGGCAAGGATTTCGGCGCCCAGCTCGCGACCAAGCAGCTCGTCATGGACGTTTCCAACCCGATCCCGCGCCGCGACGGCGAGGAATTCGTGAAGAAGGTCAACGACGGCGGCGGCGCGGGCCTCGTCACTGCCAAGCTGCTGCCGGGCTCCCACATCGTGCGGGCCTTCAACGCCATCGGCTACGGCACACTGGAGAAGAACGCCAACCGGTCCGGCGATCCGCTGGGCGTGCCGATCGCCGGCGATGATCCCAAGGC
>Ga0335083_10011115_pt1 | contig 10831 bp, 10 predicted proteins | sample Lox_Sample_42_FD_206716 | JGI IMG/M metagenome (GOLD analysis project Ga0335083, IMG submission 206716) | Soil microbial communities from Loxahatchee National Wildlife Refuge, Florida, United States - Lox_Sample_4.2 | ecosystem: Environmental > Terrestrial > Soil > Wetlands | place: USA... | reverse complement strand
CGTGAAGACATCACCTGGCCGGCGGACCCGCTGCCCGCCGGGTGCCTCGGCCAGGTTGTCGTTGCCGTCCCAGCGTGGCTGCTGAGCCGGATCGGCGATCAGCTCGAAGATCCGTTCCGGCCCGGCCGCGATCTCCCGGCTGGCGCTGACCACGCGCGGCGGCTCCTGCTCAGGCATCATGTGCCCATCCAAGCACCTGCTCACCCATGACGGGTGATGCAGGCTGCCCCGTCGCGAGGCATCCTCCTGTGAACTCTGCCCCCTTGGCGGGCTCGCGTAGCGTTGACAGCATGGCCGAGACGACATGGCTGGATGCCACCGCGCAAGCTGATCTGGTCCGCCGCGGTGAGCTGAGCCCCAAGGAACTGACCGAGGCTGCGATCGCCGCGATCGAGGCGGTCAACCCGCAGCTGGATGCGGTGATCCGGACGCGGTTCGACGCGGCGCGGCTGGAGGCCGACGGCGACCTGCCCGATGGCCCGTTCCGCGGCGTGCCGATCCTGTACAAGGATCTGGGCTGCATGGTCGAGGGTGAGGTCACGGCGTTCGGCCTCGGGCCGTTGCGCGAGGTCGCGTGGCCGGTAACGTCCTACCTCGCCGGCCAGTTCCGGGCGGCAGGCTTCGTTCCGCTCGGCCGTACCAACGTGCCGGAGATGGGCACCACGGTGACCACCGAGCCGCGGAGCTTTCCGCCGGCACGCAACCCGTGGGATCCCGGTCATTCCGCCGGCGGCTCGTCAGGCGGGTCAGCCGCCGCGGTGGCAGCCGGCCTGGTGCCGGTCGCGCACGCCAACGACGGCGGCGGCTCCATCCGCATCCCAGCGAGTGAGTGCGGGCTGGTCGGGCTCAAGCCAACCCGGGGGCGGGTAAGCCAGGGCCCGCTGACCGGGGAGGCGTGGGCCGGGGGCGTGATCGACGGCGCGGTCACGCGGAGCGTGCGTGACGCGGCTGGCGTGCTCGACGTGATCAGCAAGCCGATGCCGGGCGAGCCGTACTACGCGCCGCCGCTGCCGCGGCCGCTGGCGCAGGAGGTCGGCACCGATCCGGGCCGGCTGCGGATCGGGGTGCTCGACCGGCCAGCGGCGGAGGGGTATCTCGACCATCCGGAGTGCCGCGCCGCGGCGTCCGGCGCGGCACGGCTGCTGGAGTCGCTCGGCCACCACGTCGGCCAGTCCGCTCCGGCGGCCATGTTCGAGCCGGAGTTCGCCAGGCACTTCAACACGATCATCGCCGCCGACGCCGAAGCCACGTTCCGGGCCTTCGAGAGGGCGCTCGGCCGCCCGATCAGCGAGGATGAGATCGAACCGCGCAATGCCCGGTACCGCCAGGCCGGCCGGGAACTCGGCGCGGTGGCCTACCTGGAGAGCCGGGCGTGGTCCGGGATGTGGGCCCGCCGGATGGCGGGCTGGTGGGACGACCATGACCTGCTGGTCACGCCCACCGTCGGCGCGCCCCCGCCCGAGCTGGGCTGGTTCACCGCCGCCGGGCCGCGGCAGGAGGGACCGCGCATCGCCAGCTTCATCCCTTACACCGCCCAGTTCAACATGACCGGCCAGCCGGCCATCACCCTTCCTCTGCACTGGACACCGGCGGGGCTGCCGGTCGGCGTCCAGCTGGTGGCCGCCTACGGACGGGAGGACATGCTCATCCGGGTCGCCAGCCAGCTCGAGCAGGCCGCGCCCTGGAGCGGCCGGCACCCGTCCGTGCACGCCTGACAATCTAGGATCGAGCCGTGATCAACGGGATGCACGCCATCGTGTTCTCGCCCGAAGCGGAGAAGGTCCGCGACTTCTTCGCGGACGTGCTCGGCCTGTCCTCGATCGACGCGGGCGGCGGCTGGCTCATCTTCGCCCTGCCACCCGCCGAGCTGGCGGTTCATCCCGCCGACGGGGAAGCCGGCCACCAGCTGTACCTGATGTGCGACGACATCGGTGCCACCCTCGCCGAACTGAGCGCCCGGGGAGCCGAGATCGCCCGGGAGGTCTCCGATCAGCGCTGGGGCCTGGTGGCCGCGATCCGCCTGCCCGACGGCACCGAGTTTCCCATCTACCAGCCCCGGCACCCTTCGCCTCATTGATCCCGGTCTAGCGTTAAGGCATGGCGAAGCTCAGGGTGCTGTTCATCGGGGGAAGCGGGGTCATCAGCTCGGCGTGCTCGCGGGTCGCGGTCGGCAGCGGCATCGAGCTGTCCGTGCTGAACCGGGGCCGGAGTACCGAACGGCCGCTCCCGCCCGGCGTGAACGTGCTGCGGGCGGACATACGGGAACCGGGATCCGTTCGGGACGAAATAAGGGACCTCGAGTTCGACGCCGTCGTGGACTGGGTGGCCTTTACCCCCGCGCACGTCCGCGCCGACATCGAGCTGTTCCGCGGCCGGACCGGGCAGTACGTGTTCATCAGCTCCGCGTCGGCCTACCAGACGCCGCCCGCGCGGATGCCGGTCACCGAGTCGACGCCGCTGCGCAACCCGTACTGGCAGTACTCGCGCGACAAGATCGCCTGCGAGGACACGCTGGTGGCGGCCTACCGGGATGAGGGCTTCCCGGCCACCATCGTCCGGCCGTCGCACACCTACGACGAGACGCTGGTACCGTTCGACGGCGGGTGGACGGTCCTGGGCCGGATGCTGGCCGGCAAGCCCGTCATCGTGCCCGGAGACGGCACCTCGCTGTGGACGATCACGCATCACGAGGACTTCGCCCGCGCGTTCGTCCCGCTGCTCGGACACCCGCGAACCCTCGGTGAGGCCATCCACATCACCGCGGACGACGTGCTCACCTGGAACCAGATCGCCCAGGCGCTGGCGGCGGCGCTGGGGGTGACGGCGCGCCTGGTGCACGTGCCGTCCGACGCGATCGCGGCCGCGGACCCCGACTGGGGCGCGGGGCTGCTGGGCGACAAGGCGCACTCGATGGTGTTCGACAACGCCAAGCTGCGCGGCATCGTGCCCGGCTGGCGGGCGGTGATCCCGTTCGAGCAGGGTGCCAGGCAGATCGCGGAGTGGTATCTGGCCGACCCGGCCCGGCAGGTCACCGACCAGGCCCTGGACGCGGTGATGGACAAGCTCGCGACGGCCTGGACCGTATGACCGCCGCGCGGGACGTCCTGGCGGCGGCCCGCGGGCTCGCCGATGACCTGCTGTTCCCCGACGCGATGCGGGTCGACGGGCTCGACGCGCTGCCGCCCGCCCACCTCGACGCGCTCGCCGCGCTCGGCCTGTACGGAGCGCCCGTTCCGGCCGAAACCGGCGGTCTCGGCCTGGACCTGCAGGCCTACTGCGCGGTGACCGAGGAACTGGCCAGCGGCTGCCTGGCCACCACGTTCGTCTGGCTGCAGCACCGCGGCCTGGTCATGACGCTGGCCGCTGACGGCACCCCGGCCGCGCTGCGCGACCGGTGGCTCGGCCGGGCCTGCCGGGGCCAGGTGCGCGGCGGCATCGCGCTCGGCGGCCTGATGCCCGGGCCGCCGCGGCTGCGCGCGCGGCCGGACGGCGCCGGGTGGCGGCTCGACGGCGACGCGCCGTGGGTCACCGGGTGGGGGCTGATCGACCTGCTGCTGGTGGTCGCGCGGGGCCCCGGCGACAGCGTCGTGTCGCTGATCCTGGACGCGGCGGCCCAGCCCGGGCTCACGGTGACCCGCGAGCGGCTCGCCGCCGTCGACGCGAGCGTCACCGTGCGGCTCGGCTTCGACGCGGTCCTGGTCCCGGACGAGCGGTGGGCCGGCCAGGTGCCCTTCGATCCGGCGGAGAGCCTGCGACCCGACCGGATGCGCGTCAACGGGTCGCTGGCGCTCGGCCTGGTCCGGCGATGCGCCCGCCTGCTGGGTCCCGGGCCGCTTGACGACGAGCTGGCCGCCTGCCGGGAGCGCCTCGACGACGCGATCACTGCCGGCTCCGACGCGATGGCGGAAGCGCGGGCGGCGGCCTCGGACCTGGCCGTGCGGGCGGCGGCCGCGCTCGCGGTGCGGGACGGCAGCCGGTCGGCCACGGTGGATCAGCAGGTGCAGCGGCTCGCCCGCGAGGCGCTGTTCCTGCTGGTGTTCGGGTCACGGCCGGGAATCAAGAGCGCGCTGCTGCGGCGGTTCGGCGCCAGCGCCGGCTGACCGGGGCGGGTCGGCTCCGGTCGCGGGGGCCCTCAGCGGGATGACCCGCCGGCCACCTCGTAGGACCACAGCTCGCTGCCGACGCCGACCGGGGGAGGCGTCTCGCCGCCCGCCCGTTCGGCAGCTGACCGGTGCCCGTGAGCGAAGGCGGGCGAGTTCACCCAGGCCTGGAACGCTGCCTCGTCCCGCCACCGCGTCACCACCAGCCAGGTGGTCCGCCCGTCGGTCGGCTTGAGCAGCTCGAAGCCCTCGAAGCCGTCCTGGTTGTCCACCGCGCCGGCCCGGGCGGCGAACCTGCGGGCAAGCTCGTCGCCGCTGTCGGCGGGCACGGTAATCGCGTTGATCCTGACGACCGTCATGCCACGATCATGCCAGTACCGTCTGGTGGCGTCGGTGGTTTAAGCCCGGCACTGGGGGTAACGAGCGCTGATGACCCTGGCTGGAGCTGAACTCGGCGGACGTTACGTACTTGACGAGCAAATCGGCAACGGCGGATACGGCGAGGTATGGCGCGCGACCGATACCGTGCTGGCCAGGCCCGTGGCGATCAAGCTGCTGCACCCCCGCTACGCGCGGCGCAGCGTGGGGCTGGCCAGGTTCCGTGCCGAGGCACGGCAGGCCGGCGGCCTGTCCCACGAGAACATCGCGCAGGTTTTTGACTACGGCGAGCCGGCCGACGGGCAACCGCCGTACCTGGTGATGGAACTGGTCGACGGCTCTTCGCTGGAGGCCGCGCTGGCCGGCGCCCCGCTGGAACCCGGCCGGACCATGGACATCGTGGCCCAGGCCGCGGCCGGCCTGCAGGCCGCGCACGCCGCCGGGATGATCCATCGCGACATCAAGCCGGGCAACTTGCTGCTCGCTCCGGGTGGCACCGTCAAGATCACCGACTTCGGCATCGCGCACACAATCGGCTCGGCGCAGGTCACGGCCAGCGGGGAGCTGATCGGCACGCCCGGCTACCTGGCGCCCGAACGGGCCGGGGGAGAGCAGGCCACCCCAGCCAGTGACCTGTACTCGCTGGGAATGGTGGCCTATGAGTGCCTGGCCGGCGCCGCGCCGTTCACCGGCACGGCCCTGGAGGTGGCACTGGCCCACCGGGATCGCCCGCTGCCGCCGCTGCCCCCGTCGGTCAGCGCCGACGTGTGCGCGTTCGTGATGCGGCTGACCCTGAAGGATCCCGCCCGCCGTCTGGGCAACGCCGCCGAGGTCGCGGTGTGGGCAGGCCTGCTGCGCGATGGCGTGGGCGTCGCCGCCCCGCAGACACGGCCCGGCCCGGCGCCCGGGCTGCCGCTGGCCGCCGGCTGGCTGCAGCGCCGCACCGTCCTCACCTACGCCTTTGTCGCGGTCACCGCTCTCGTCGTCGTTGTGCTGGCGAGCGTCATCGGGTTTGCCGCCACCTCGGGTCCGGTCACCGCGTCTCCGGTGTCACCGGTGTCATCGCGACCGGCCCAGGACGGCGCCGGCGCCCCAGCCGGCCACAGCCCGGTCACGAACCCCGGCCGGCCACCTGCGGCCGACCCCGCGACCCGGCGGGAACCGCTCAGCGCCATCCCGGACGCCAAGGCGGTCAATCCAGTTCACGGCCACGGACACGGCCGCGATAACGGCGGAGGGCACGCGAACGGGCCGGGCGAGGGCAACGGGAACGGCCAGGGCAAAGGAAACGGGAACGGCCCGGGCGACTGAGGCCGGCCGGGCGCTAGGCCCCGTCGCCGTCGGCGGCGAGGATCTTGCTGAACTGACGCGAGGTCAGGCCGAACCAGCGATCGGTGGTGCCTTCGTCCCGCATGCCCAGCCGAGCGGCTACGGCCTGTGAGGCCACGTTGTCGAGATCGGTCAGGGCGAGCACCTGGCCGATGCCTGCCTTCGCCGCCGCCGCGAGGACCGCTCCGGCGGCTTCAGTGGCGAACCCCTGCCCCTGGTGCCGCGGGTGCAGGTGCCAGCCGATTTCGGTCAGGCCGGTCGGGCCGCTGGCGTCGGCGAGGGGCACCAGCGGGATGGTGCCGACCGGCGTCCTGGTGCGGAAGAGCAGCGGGGCGATGGCCCAGAGGCCGAGCGGCGGGCCGAGGGCTCGTTCCCGGTCGTGCCATCGATCCATGCGCTCGCGCGCTTCGTCCAGGGTGGCCAGGGCACGGCGCGGATGCGGTCCCAGCCAGCGCATGACGTCATCGCGCGAGTACAGGTCGAAGAACGCGGCGAGATCCGGTTCCGCCCAGTGCCGGAGCAGCAGGCGCGGTGTCCGTAGCAGTTCCATCCGGGCCGTTACCCGCGCACATGACGTTCGTGCAGCCGCGCGAACCGGGCCCGCTGGGTCTGGAGCATGTCCGATTCTGTCGTCACCCCGTCGTCGTAGGCCGGCGAGACGAGCGGCGCGGCGTCTCGCACCTCGATCATGACGATCGCCTGGACCCGTCCGGTCAGCTTCGAGCCATCGGCTCGCATCCGCTCGACGCCTTCGGCGAACACGGCCGACCCGGGTTCGCAGATCACCGCCTGGCCCTTGAACCGGTAGCCCTTGCGCACGAACGGGTCGACGACGTTGACCTCGATGAGTGACCCGGCCCGGATATTCGCGATCGTCTGCGGCGAGCAGATGTCGGCGAAGAACAGGTGATCGTCGTCCCATACGCGGGTCGACCCCTTGGGAGAGAGGTTCGGCGATCCGTCCGGGCAGACGGTCGCGTGGAACGCAAGCTTCTGCTCGTCGACCAGCCGCTTCATATCCTCGGTGAGGATGCCCATCTGCCCGCCTCCGTCTCGATTCCCGTCCACGCTACCCAGAAGACGGCCGCCAGGCGCGTTAGGAAGCGGACTTTGGTCACTCTGGCACCGTTCCTAACAGGACATAAGGCGTGAATGCCCCATCCATGCTGTTACAGCGACATGGGAGCGGCATCCACGCCTTATGCGCGGTGCCGGGCCAGGGTCAGCGGGTGGGATCGGCGGTCACACGGAAGATCCTCAGCCGGCCAGACGCGAGGCCTGGAGGGCCAGGTAGCGGCGTTCGGGCAGGCTGGTCGCGCGCCGTGCCGCCTCGAGGTAGTCGGCCGCCGCCGCGGGAGTGTCGCCGGCCAGTTCGCGCAGGTGTGCCCGGGCGGCGATCAGCCGGTGGTGACGGGCCATCCGCTGGTCCGCCTCGAGCGCCGCGATGGCCTCCAGCCCGGCCTCCGGCCCGCGTACCATGGCCACGGCCACCGCCCGGTTGAGCGCCGCGAACGGGTTCGGCGCGGCGAGTTCCAGCAGGTCGTAGAGCCCGAGGATCTGCGTCCAGTCGGTATCCGCCATCGTCTTGGCCTCGTCGTGGACGGCGGCGATGGCCGCCTGCAGCTGGTAGGGGCCGACCTGGCCGCGCGGCAGCGTGGCGCTGATGAGCGCGGTCCCCTCGGCGATCTTCGCCTGGTCCCACTTCTGCCGGTCCTGCTCGGCCAGCGGTACCAGGGACCCGTCGGGCAGCGTGCGGGCCGGCTGCCGGGCGTCGGTCAGCAGCATCAGCGCCAGCAGGCCGGCCACCTCGCCGTTGTCCGGCAGTAGCCGGTGCAGCCAGCGGGTGAGCCGGATGGCCTCCTGCGACAGTGCGGGTACGGTCAGCACGTCGCCTTCGCTGGCCGTATAGCCCTCGTTGAAGACGAGGTACAGCACGTGCAGCACGGCGCGCAGCCGCTCGGTCCGCTCCGCCCCCGAGGGCAGGCTGAAGTCGAACCCGGTGCCGGCGATGGTCTGCTTGGCCCGGCTGATCCGCTGCGCCATCGTCGCCTCGGGAACCCCGAACGCCGCGGCGATCTGCGCCGTAGACAGGCCGCCGACGGCGCGCAGCGTCAGCGCGATCTGGCTGGGCGAGGACAGGTCCGGATGGCAGCAGCCGAACAGCAGGGCCAGCGAGTCGTCCTGGTCGGCGAGGTCGGCGTCGGCCGGGGGACCGAGCAACTCGGACGGCGGGGTGGCCACCGCGACCAGCTCCTCGCGGGCCCGGCGCGACTGCTCGCTGCGCACCTGGTCCATCAGGCGGCGCGAGGCGACCGTGATCAGCCAGCCGCGCGGGTTGTCAGGGAGTCCGCCGGACGGCCACTGCTGCGCGGCGGCGAGCAGGGCCTCCTGACTGGCGTCCTCGCACAGGTGGAACTGCCCGTACCGGCGCACCAGCGCGGTGAGGACCTGCGGCGCCAGCTCGCGGAGCAGGCTCTCGACTTCGCCCCGCCCGACAGTAACCGAGCCGGTCACAGGTCCGGTTTGGCCTCGTGCAGGACCGGCCAGAACTCGACCGGGTCGACGTCCGCGAAGGGCATGTCCGCCGCGATCTGGAGCGCGCGCTCTTCGCTCTCGCAGTCGAGCAGGTAGAAGCTGGCGATGTACTCCTTGGTCTCCAGGTACGGTCCGTCGGTCACGGCGGGCTGGCCGTTCTCCCGCCGTACCAGCCTGGCCTGGATCTCGTCGGCCAGCCCGTAGGCGCCGATGAGCTCGCCGGTCGCCTGGTACTTGCGGTTGAACGCGTCCTGCCTGGCGATGGCCTCCGGCCATTCCGCGGCCGGGATCGAGGCCCACTTCTCCTGGTTCCCGTAGATCAGCAGCAGGTACTTCACGTGTCTTCCTCCGTCCGCGCCATCGCACGGAGCATAGTCCGCGCGTCATGATTGTCTCGTGTCGCCAGGAACACCGACGAACGGCAGCGGCGGGAAGCAGTCCGGGGTGTCCTTCCCCGTCTCGGCGGACGGGCGCAGGAGCACCTCGGCGCTGGGCCAGGCGGTCGTGGCCGACGCGCTGAGCCGGGTCGACCCGGCCGGGGCCGCCGCAGCCAGCCGGGAAGGCAACTGGCGGACGGGTTACCTGGTGCACTTCCGCAGGCTGATCGAGGCCGGGCTGGCCTCACGGCAGGCCGCGGTGTCGGTCGCCAGGGACGGGCTGGCGTCGCTGCACGGGCGGATGCGAGTGGTCCGGCCCGGCGAGCCGGAGGCCGGGCTCGGCACCCTGGTCTCGGCGCCGGCCCGGCATGAGCTGACCGCGATCCAGGTGGCAGGCGCCGGGACGGCGGATCGCGAACTGGCGGTGCCGTACCGCGGCGAGCGGCTGAGCGGTAGCGCCCTGCTGCGCCAGCTGGACGCGTGGGTCGCTGCGGGCGTCATCGAGCCGTCCTGCGCGGACTCGGTCCGAACTGTCGCCGCGTCACCCGAATGGCTCGCCCTGCCCGGATTCACGGTCGTGGTGCTCGGCGCGGGTGCCGAGATCGGACCGCTGCCGGTGCTGCTGAGCTGGGGCGTGCGGGTGATCGGGATCGACCTGCCCCGCGCGGGCATCTGGGATCGGGTGCTGGAGACGGCGCGGCGCAGCGGCGGAACCCTGCTCGTCCCGGTCGCTGACGCCAAGCCGGGTCAGGACGGCGCGGATGCCGGCGGAGACCTCGCGCAGCGGGCGGGCTTCGACCTGACCGACGACGTCCCGTCCGCCGCCGACTGGCTGGCCGGCCTCGACGAGCCGCTGGTACTCGGCAACTACGTGTACGCCGACGGAGCGGCCAACGTCCGCGTCGCCAGCGCCGTCGACGGGCTGACCGTCCGCCTGCACGCCGAACGCCGCGACGTCGCGCTCGCGTTCCTGGCCACGCCCACCGACGTGTTCGCCGTGCCGGCCGACGCGGTCGCCCAGTCGGCTCGCGCTTACGCGGCCCGGTCCGCGGCGGCCAAGCTCGGCGCCTGGCCGCTGCGGGCGCTATCCGGCGGGCGGCTGCTCCGCCCGGCCTACCCGGCCGGCGCGGACCCGGGCATCAGCGACAGCCTGGTCGCCCAGCAGGGGCCGAACTACGCGCTGGCCAAGCGCCTGCAGCGGTGGCGCGCCACGGTCGCCCGCGACGCCGGCGCCGCGGTGTCGATGAACGTCGCCCCGCCCACCCGCACCAGGTCGGTCACCAAGAACCGGGTGCTCGCGGCGGCGTACGCGGGCGCCGGACGGTTCGGCGTCGAGGTGTTCGAGCCCGCCACGACCAGGGTGCTCATGGCGGCCCTGCTCGTCCATGACCTGCACGCCGGGCGCCCGGCGGCCGAGCACCCCTGGCAGGACGAGGCCCACGCGGCCGCGCACGGCGGGCTGTGGCGGACCGCGTACGCTCCCCGCAGCGCGCTCAGCCTCGCGGCGCTGCTCGGCTACGCCGCGGCCAGGAAGTCGTTACCCGATCAGCGGCAGCCGGTTGTCCGGGTGTTCCGCGCGGCCCGAGGCGGCCAGCACCCAGGCCAGGTCGTCGTACAGGTCGTCGGGGCGGCGGCCCAGGGTGCGCCGGGCCAGCAGGTCGTCCAGGATCGCCGCGGTCAGCGCGATCCCCTCCGGCGTGGCGATCGTGTCCCGGCCCAGCGCCAGGGTCAGGTCCAGGCCGTGGACCACGGCCTCGACGACGCGGCTGGCCACGAACTCGTCCACCCGCATGGGGATCTGTGTCAGGTGTCCGGTCCGGGCCCGCGGCTCCGACGTCTCGGGTGCAGGCGCCGCAGGGCGGCGAATGGGGAGACTGGAGGCAGGAGGAATCATGAAGTACCTGATCTTGATGTACGGATCCCAGCAGGACTACGACGCGATGGCGGGCAGCGCCGGAGCCGGCGAGCCAGCCTGGTCCGCGGCAGAGTTCGCGGCGATGGGCGAGTTCATGGAGTCGTTCGGCAAAGACCTGGCCGAATCCGGGGAACTTGTCGACGCGCAGGGCCTGACCGCCCCGGTGCACGCGCGCAGGATCCGGCTGCGGGCGGGTG
>Ga0335083_10011114_pt1 | contig 10831 bp, 9 predicted proteins | sample Lox_Sample_42_FD_206716 | JGI IMG/M metagenome (GOLD analysis project Ga0335083, IMG submission 206716) | Soil microbial communities from Loxahatchee National Wildlife Refuge, Florida, United States - Lox_Sample_4.2 | ecosystem: Environmental > Terrestrial > Soil > Wetlands | place: USA: Florida... | reverse complement strand
CGGGTACATCGCCGCGCGTACCTCGGTCGCGAGGACTCCGCTCTGGTACGGCGCGCCCAGCGAGAAGTCGCGGTCGATGACCCCCACCGCCTTGAAGCGCCCGAGCGTCTTCGCCAGCTCCTCGGCAGCGAACGGCCGGAACCAGCGCATGCGCACGAAGCCGACTTTCTTGCCCTCCTGGCGCATCTGCCGGATGGCGACCTTCACCGGAGTCGACAGCGTTCCCATGCCGATCAGCACGACGTCCGCGTCGTCGGTCTGGTACTCCTCGAAGAACGGGTTCCCGTAGCTCCGGCCGAAGATCCGCTCGAAGTCGGCATAGGCCTCGCGGATGACGGTGGAGGAGCGCTCCATCGCGGCTGCGGTCTGGCGGCGGATCTCCATCAGCCAGTCCTCGTTCGCCTGCGGGGCCACGGTGATGGGATTGTCGGGGTGGAGCAGGAGATCGCCCCGGTCGTACCGGGGCAAGAAGGCCTTCACCTTCTCCTGGGCGGGGACCTTCACCAGCGCCTGCGAGTGGGTGAGGAAAGCGCCGTCGCAGCTGATGGCGCAGGGGAGGAAGATGCGCCGGTCCTCGGCCACGCGGTAGGCGATGAGCGCCGTGTCGAGCGCCTCCTGAGCGTTGTCCACCCAGACCAGTTGCCAGCCCAGGTCGCGCACCGCGAGTGCATCGTTGTGCTCGACGCCGAACGCGCCGGGGTCGTCGAGCGCGCGATTCCCCACCATGGCCACCATGGGGATGCGCAGCGCCGGCGTCACGGTGAGCGCCTCGAAGGCGTACATCCAGCCGACGCCGCTCGAGCCGCAGAACACGCGCGCCCCCACGGCGGAAGCGTGCTTGACGATCTCGAACTGCGAGTGCTCGCTCTCCGCCACGATGTACTCGCAGTCGAGCTCGCCGTTCGACACGAGCTTCGCCACGTACTGCATGACCGTGTCGTAGGGACGGATGGGGTAGGCGGTGATCACGTCCACGTCGGCCAGCTTGCAGGCCACCGCGATCGCCTCGCTCCCCGTGATCAGCGAGGTCTTGTCGGTCGTGGGTCGTGTCTGCGGAGGGGCTGCCAGTGCCTCTGTCATGATCGGTCTCCCTCGTCCTCAGCGCTCTTTGGCGATCTTCAGCATGTCGGGAACCTGCTTCTCGTACTGCCCGCGGAAACGGAAGCCGTGGGAGCGCTCGGGACGGTTCGCGATCTTCTCCTTGAGCCAGCCCTCGTAGCCCGCCTTGTCCGCCCTCCACGCCTCCCACTGGCTGTCGTTGTTCGCGAACTGGGTCTCGTTGACCATCGTGACGCAGTTGGACACCGGGCAGACCGCCTCGCACACGCCGCAGCCGCAACACGCCTCCATGTTGGCGTCGTACAGACCCTCGGGCGTGACGTCGAAGCAGGAGTCCGGGCACTGCAACCAGCAGAGCGTGCACTTGATGCAGGTGTCGAAGTTCACCACCGGCCGCATGGTGCGCGTGGTGAACTTCTTGAAGGTGGGATTCCGCTCCGGCTGGTAGCCGCCCGTCTTCCCGGTGGTCGGATCCTTCATCTGATGTCCACGGGGAATGCCGGGGATGGCGATGCCCTCGCGCATCTCCGTCCACTTGGGCATCTGGAACTCGAAGGGCTTCTCCGGATTGCCCTGCGTGGGCTGGACCGTCACGGTGCTGGCGCGCTCGTAGGCGCGCTGCGCGGAGGTGACCTTCAGCTCGTCGTGCCACTCGTCCCGGATCACCTGCTGGACGGAGGCCAGGCCGAAGAGCTCGGGCAGGACCTTGGCCATGGTGCCCAGGATGCGCACGTCGGTGTGATCGTCCTTGTAGACCCAGAGGCCGGAGAAGCTCGGGGTGCCCTTCACGATCGCCAGCTGGTAGGGCGTCTCCTTGCGGTGGGCCATCGAGATCAGCGTCTCGGGTTTCTCGTGCGAGGTCACGATGACCGTGCCGCCGGGCTTCGTCAGCCGGTTGATGGGCTGTAACCCGTACCAGGCCCACGACTCCACGCCCTTGCAGAGCGTGTCGTCGACAACGATGGTGATGTCGACCTCCTTGGGCTCGTACTTGGCCATCCCCTCCTCGAGGGTGAGGTCGTCGGTGGCGACGATGGCGAAGCTCTTCGCCGGGATGCCGTTGCGCTCCGGGCTGTCTCCGTACCGCCCGAAGGAGATGCCGGGCTTCCCCTCGTGGTGGGCGGCGAGGACGATGGCCCGGCTGATGTTCTTCGCGAGATTCTTCTGGAAGATTCCCCGATAGACGATCTCGACTGCGAACAGACGCCCCATCTCTCGCCTCCGGTCAGAGCTGCCGAGTCACGATCTCTTCGATTTCCTTCAAGTGCTTGCGCACCGCGGCCTCGGCGGCGAGACCGTCGCGGCGCTTGATCGCCCTGAGGATGCGCCGGTGACCTGCGCAGGATTGCTCGGGGCGACCCTTGACTTGCAGAGAGCGCGCACGGCTCTCGCGGAGCAGATCCATCAGAACGTCGAGGACCCGCAGCACCACGCTGTTCCGGGCGGCGAGCGCGATTGCGTAATGGAACTCGGAGTCCTCCTCGATGCTCGGCTCGCCGCGGCGCACCTTCTCTGCCTGCCGCCGAAGGATGTCCTCCAGCCGGGAGAGCTCGTCCTCGGTGGCGTTGGCGGCGGCGCGGGCGGCCAGGGCCGGCTCGATCATCCGGCGGACATCGAGGAGCTCGGCCACGAGCTCGCGCTTGTGAGAGAGCACGCTCGCCAGCGGCACCACCAGCGCGTCGGTCGACAGGTCGCGGACCACGGTGCCGCGGCCGTGACGGGACTCGACGATGCCCATCACCTCCAGCGTGCGGATGGCGTCGCGCAGCGAGCTGCGGCCGACGCCGAACTTCGCTGCCAGTTCCCGCTCGGGCGGGAGGCGATCGCCCGGGCTGAGGGCGCCGCTCGCGATCAGCCGCTGGATCTGCTCGGCCACCGGCTCGTAGCGCCGGCCCTTGTGCACGGCGTGGAACTCGGGCTCGGGTGAAGGCCGCTGCTGCCGGCCGGGGGAGTTCCTCACTCGGGTCTCCAGATGATCAGGTCATCAGACCACTTGTCGTCGAGGCTCCCGCTCCCCGGGGTGGCCTGTCAAGAGTCGCTCGCCGGGTCGGTCGGCGTCTGTCCGCTGGAGCGAATCGGTGCGAGCCGGGGCCGGGGCGACGCTCGGCACGTCCGCGGCGCGACGCGCGCCGGGAGGGGCCGGCGCAAGCCTGCGCGCGCGTGCATCCAGCACGCGCCCCGGGGAGGACGTGCTCCTCCCATGACGCCTAAGCGACCGCCGTCACAGCTGATTGTTGACTCGATGGCCGCGGTCCCCGAGAGTCCCCCGGCTGCCTGGAGCGGGGCGGACCCTTCCTGGAGGAGACGACACGTGAACGGACACGACGACGAGACCACGCGCTTCAACCGCCGGCGTGCGCTCCAGATCCTCGGGGCGGGGCTGGGTGCGGCGAGCGGGGTGCTCGCGCTGGCCGGCACGGAGGCTCGGGCCGATCCGGGTCTCGATTGCAGCAAGAAGGTCGTGGTGGATCCGGCGGCGGTGCAGATGCGGCGCGTGCTCCAGTACGTGGAGAAGTCCACGGCGCGCGGGAAGAAGTGCTCGAACTGCGCGCAGTTCGAGGCCGGGAAGTACAAGGAGTGCGGCGGCTGCAAGCTCTTCTCGGGCGCGGTGAACCCCGAGGGGAACTGCCTCAGCTGGGCGGCGAAGAAGCCGGCGTAGCCGAGGAGGAGGCGCGTCGTCTCGAGTGCGTCGCCGGACGCTCCGCGCGTGCGGAACCTCGACCCACGGACGTCGCCTTTCACCCGCCGATCGAGAGCCCGTCGAGCCCGAAGGAGCTCTGCGTGGGGATCTGGCTTCGCCCCCGGGTCCCGGAGCGGACGCCGCCGGCCGGCTACCCAGGCGCGCCCCGTCGAGGCTCGCCGGAGGTGTCCCTCGACCCGTCCGCGAGGACGTTCCGCGCTACTGGCGCTGGCGCCCGCCGCCGAACAGGCGAAGCAGGGCGATGAAGAGGTTGATGAAGTCCAGGTAGAGGTTCAGCGCGCCGAGGATGGTGACCGGCGTCAGCCCGGTCCCGGCGAACTGCGCCCCGAGCATCCGGAGCTTCTGGGTGTCGTAGGCGGTCAGGCCAGCGAACACGACGACGACCGCGCAGGTCAGCGCGAAGTTGAACGCCGGGTTGTGCCACCAGATCGACACGATGCTGGCGATGACCACGCCCACCAGCCCCATGAAGAGGAAGGTCCCCCAGGCGCCGAGGTCGCGCTTGGTGACCGTGCCGTAGAGGCTGAGCGCGGCGAATGCGCCCGCGGTCACCAGGAACGTCACCCCGATCGAGCCCAACGGGTAGATGAAGAAGATGCCGCTCATGGTGAGCCCCATCGCCCCGGCGTAGACCATGAACATCAGCGCTGCGACCGGCCCGGTCAGCCGCTGGGCCATGAACGTCAGCGCGAGCACGAGGACGAACTGCGCGCCGAAGACGAGCCAGATGTTCCGGGCCACCATCGTCGCCAGCGGGACGTTGCTCGCGGTGTACAGCGCCACGCCGGCGGTCACCGCCAGGCCGAGCGTCATCCACCGGTAGACGCCGGCCATGAAGCCTGCGGCCGTCCCGGCGATCGCCCCGGCACGGCCGTAGCTGCCAGCGCCCGTCTCGCTCAGGTCGCCGCCGCGCGCCGCCTTCCGTGCATCGAATTCCCAGGCCATGGTTGCCTTCTCCTCAGTGGGGACGAGCGTCCCGAATCCCGTCACTCATAACGCAGGGCCGGACGGTGGCCAGCGTCCACAACGCCCAGACGCTGCTCAGGATTCCGTCCCGAGCGCATCGAGCAGCCGAGCCCAGACCGTCTCCCGGAGCAAGGGGAGAACACCACCACCCCCCTGGATGTTGACGATGCGCGACGCGGACGCCCGCACAACGCCGCCCCAGGGCGGCTCGGGATCGACGCCCACCGAGGAGAAGGCCGAGTAGTCGACGTAGACCTCGGCCTCGACCGGGCCGCGGGGCGTGGCAAGGAGATGCCGCTCCCGCGGGACGTCCACCACGGCCTGCACGACGAACCCACCACCTCGCGTGTCGTCCGCCGCACGGCGCACCAGCTCCGGCCAGGCGAGCCGCTCGCCGAACGCGGCCTCGGAGCGGGTGGCGAAGCCCGGCTCCTCCGCCGCCGGGCCCACGAAGACTGCCTTCCCGCCGTAGTCCCACGCGCGCTTGAGCACGAACCGCGGGGGAAGCGCCGCGACCTCGGCGATCAGGTCCCGCACCGCCTCGCCGTCGGGCCCGCGGACCGGCCCCGGCGCGAGCACCCGGGTCCAGGGCACCGCCGCACGGATCGCTCCCAGCTCGTCGGGGCTCAGGCGGGCGGTGCGGGCGAGGGCAGGCTCGTCCAGCGCGCGAGACAGGAGGGCGAAGTTGCTCTTGGCTTCGACGTGCGCGGCCGGCCGGTTGAGGAGCAGCGAGCCGCCGGCGGTCTCCCCGGCGAAGAACGCCTCGAGGAACGGGCTCGGCTTCTCGCTCAGCCGGTGGACGAAGAGGTGGCGGTAGACGAGGTCGAACTCCCGTCCGTGGGCGGTGAACATCCCGTCGCCGCTCGCCTCGTCGGGGAAGACGCGGTGGGTCTCGGTCCCGAGCTCGTTGAACCGGCGAACGAGGTGGTCGACCTCCGACAGCTGGCTGTCGCCGCGGCGGCAGAGCACCGCGATGCGGTCCGGTGGCCGGCCCGACTCCTGGACCGAGGCGGCCTGGAGCGCCCAGTAGAGCGCCTTGACGTTGCTCCCGTTGTCCAGCGTCAGCTGCGCCACGAGCGACGGCTCGAGGCCGAGCGCGCGGCCGACCACGTGCAGGAACGCGCCCGCCGCCATGTCCGAGTAGCCTGGCATCGCCGGGATGGTCGCGTTCAGCTCCAGCGCCGCGGGCCGGTCCGAGACGAGGAAGTCGATGCGAGCGATCGCCAGCCGGTGCGTCCCCGGCGCGGACAGCTCCACCAGGCGGCGCTCGAGCGGGGAGAGCGCTCCGAGCAAGCTCTCGCGGAACGGCCCCTGGACCGTCGCCTGCGCCATCTTGAAGCCGGCAGAGGAGAGCAGTCGCGCCAGCCGGTGGCGCTCCTCGATGACCCGGGAGGGCAGCACCACCGGGGTCGCACCGGGGGGGATCGCGTTCTGCGTCCCGTCGGCGGCGGTGGTCACCAGCCCACGCGCGAAGGCCTCCTGGGCGAGCGCCGTCGCGTAGCCGTCGGCCAGCGGGCGTAGGTCCTGGAAAGGATCGGTCACGGGCGATAAACGACGCCCTCAGTCTAGACGGCCTGGGCCACGGCGCCAGGCGGGAGCGATGCGATGGGGATGGTCACCGGCGGGCAGCTCGTGGCGCGGATGCTCAAGGAGGAGCGGGTGCGCCACGTCTTCACCCTCTCTGGTCTGCACGTCGCGCCCATCTACGCCGGCCTGGTCGAGGAGGGCATCGAGGTCGTCGACACCCGGCACGAGCAGGCCGCGGCACACGCCGCCGACGCCTACGCGCGCATCACCCGCGGGGTGGGAGTGGCGGTGGTGACCGCCGGTCCCGGGGTCACCGACGCGCTCACCGGGGTCGCCAACGCCAACGCCGCGAACTCGCCGCTCATCCTCCTCGGCGGCGCAGCGCCCCTCTTCAACCAGAGCCGCGGCAGCCTCCAGGAGATGGAGCAGGTGGACCTCTTCCACCGGATCTCCAAGTGGTCGGACCGCGTGCCGTCGCCCGACCTCGTCCCCCTCTACATGGCAAAGGCCTTCCGGACCGCGCTGAGCGGCCGGCCGGGCCCCGTCTTCCTCGAGCTCGCCTGGGACGTCCTCTGCAACGGGGTGGACGAGGCGACGTTGCAGATTCCCCGGCTCTACCGGACGCGCTCCCGGCAGGCCCCCGACCCGAAGGGCGTGGAGGAGGCGCTGTCCCTGCTCGCCGCCGCCGAGCGCCCGGCGATGATCGCCGGCTCGAGCATCTGGTGGGACGACGCGTCCGACGCGCTCCGGGCCTTCGTCGAGCGGGCGCAGATCCCCACCTACCTCAACGGCGCCGGACGGGGCTGCCTCCCGCCCGACCACCCGATGTTCTACCAGCACACCCGGAAAGAGGCGCTGACCGGCTCGGACCTGGTCTTCGTCGTCGGGACGCCCTTCGACTTCCGTCTCAACTACGGGGCCGAGCCTACGTTCAGCGCCGCGTCGAAGATCGTCCAGGTGGACATCGATCCCACCGAGGTGGGGCGCAACCGGCCGGTGGACGTGGGCCTGGTGGCGGACAGCCGCTCGGCGCTCTCGGCCTTCGCCGACGGTGCGAAGAACGTGACGCGCACCGCCTACGTCCAGGAGCTCCGGGCTGCCGAGCAGCGGAAGCTCCAGGCGCTCGAGGAGTGGACGCGGAGCGACGCCGTTCCCATCCACCACTACCGGCTCGCGAAGGACCTCTCCGACGTCGCCAACGCCGGCAGTCGGGACCCGATGTTCATCGCCGACGGCGGGAACTGGGTGGCGCTGGCGGCCAAGGTGCTCGCCCTGAAGGCGCCGGGGCGCTGGCTCGATCCCGGTCCGCTGGGCTGCCTCGGTGTGGGCGCTCCGTTCGCGATCGCGGCGAAGCTGCTCCACCCCGAGCGCCAGGCCTGGGTGGTGCAGGGGGACGGCTCGTTCGGCCTCAACGGCATGGACTTCGAGACCGCGGTCCGCTTCAAGCTGCCGATGGTGTGCGTCGTGGGGAACGACGCCGCCTGGGGGCAGATCCGGCTCCCGCAGCTGGGGATGTTCGGGCCGGAGAAGTCGCCCGCCACCTTGCTCGCGCCCACCCGGTACGACCTGGTCGTCAAGGCGTTCGGCGGCTGGGGTGAGCACGTGACCGAGCCGGCGCAGATCCGCCCGGCACTGGAGCGGGCGCTCGGCTCGGGCACCGTGGCCTGCGTGAACGTGATGCTGGATCCGGAGGCGCCAGCCAAGGCCGGAGCGATGGGGTACGCGGTATGAAGGCGCAGGCACTGAAGCGGCAGGACACCGCGTTGCTCGTGGTCGACGTCCAGGAGCGCCTGGCGGCGGTGATGGAGCCCGAGGCGCTGGCCCGGATGGTCGGCCGGCTCGGAGCGCTGATCGAGGGTGCGCGCGTGCTCGGCCTGCCCATCGCCGTCACCGAGCAGTACCCGAAGGGGCTGGGGCACACCGTACCGCCGATCCGCGAGCGGCTGGGCGACGTCCCGGTGGTCGAGAAGCTCAGGTTCTCGGCGCTGGACGATGCCGTGCGAACCCGCCTCTCCGGCCGCCGCCACGTGGTCGTCGCCGGCATGGAGACGCACGTCTGCGTCTACCAGACGATCCGGGACCTCGTCGCCGAGGGCCGGCACCCGGTGGTTTGCATGGATGCGGTGCTCAGCCGCCACGGGGTGGACCGCGACGCAGGGCTCGAGCTGGCACGCGCTGCGGGGGCCACGCTGTCCTCGGTCGAGGCGGTGCTGTTCGATCTCCTCGGGGTGGCTGGGACGCCAGAGTTCAAGCGGATCTCGAACGCGGTGAAGTGACCCGCGGCCGTCCGTCTCAGGGCGTGACCAGCACCTTGCCGGCCCCGGTCGCCGCCTTCCGGAACGCGTCGCGGATGCTGTCCAGCGGGAACCGCCCGGCGATGGGGAGGACCAGCTTCCCGGTGCCGATCTCCCGGGCCAGCGCCACCAGGCGCGGTCCGTCCGCGTGCGCGACGATGGCGCGGACGGTGACGGCGTCCGGCACGCCGGCGGGCTTGCCGAGCACGCTCCCCAGCACCCCACCCTGGCGAAGGCGGGGAACGAGCTGGAGGACGGTGGGCCCACCGACCGTGTCCGCGATCGCATCGACCGGTGCGAGGCGTTCGATGGCCGCCGGATCGTCGAGCGCGACGACCTCGTCCACCCCGAGCCGGCCCGCCTCGGCCAGGCGCACGGCACGCACGCCGGCGATGACCCGCGCGCCCCTGGCCCGGGCGACGTGTACGGCGACGCGCCCCACGGAACCGAGCGCTCCGGTCACCAGGACACGGTCCCGCGGCTTCGGCTGGATCGCCTCCTCGACGAGCTGCGCTCCGGTGAGGGCGACGACGGGGACGGCCGCCGAATCGACCAGGGAGATCTCCGGCGGAGCGCGGGCGAGCACGGACGCCGGTGCCGTGGCGAGCTCGGCCAGCCCGTGGCGCACCTGCCCGAAGACGGGGTCTCCGACCGCGAGTCCGCTCACGCCCGCGCCGAGCTCGGCGACCTGGCCCGAGGCGTCGAAGCCGAGGATGGCCGGGAAGGTGACGGGGAAGTACGATTTCACCGCGCCGCTGAGCTGCTTGAGGTCCAGCGCGTTCAGGCTGGCCGCAGCGACGCGGATCTTGACCTCGCCCGCCTTGGGTCTCGGCTCGTCGACCGTGCGGACCTCGAGTGCGTCCACGTCGCCATAGCGGGTCAGCACGGCTGCTCTCATCGCGCGCTCCTCGGCAGGGGACGGCTCCACTAATCGCTTCCTTCGGGGCCCGCTCCGGGAACAGGATGGCGAATGGAGGGGGACGACGGTTCAGGCGAGGCGGGTGAGCGCGGTGCGCATCCGATCGGGCAGGTCCAGTCGACGAAGACGTGGATGAAATGTCCCTGCGCGGCAGCCGCGTCCTCGCCCGAGCGGAAGATACCCACCTCGTAGCGCACGCTGGAGCGGCCGATCCGCGAGATGCGCAGGCCGGCATCGAGCACGTCCGGGAAGGCCACCGGCGAGAGGTAGCGGCACTGCGATTCCACGCACAGCCCGATGACCGGCCCGGACTCGATGTCCAGGCCGCCCTCCTTGACCAGGAAGGCGTTCACCACCGTGTCGAAGTACGAGTAGTAGACGACGTTGTTGACGTGCCCGTAGACGTCGTTGTCCATCCAGCGGGTGGGGATGCGGCGGAAGTAGTGGTACGCCGTCCTCTGCTCGGGCTCGGGGCGCGACATCGACACCTCCGGGTTGCGAGTGGACGGGGAGGAGACCTCATCCGCCGTGCGCGGGGAAGTCCCGCGACCGCGTGAGCGGGTGGCTCAGTGCGCGGCGAGCTGTGCGCGCCTCATCAGCCACGCACCGGCGACGCACACCGCCCCTCCGACGATCGACAGCGCGGCCACGTGCTCGCCGCGGACCAGCCATCCGAGGAGGAGCGCCACGCCGGGGATGAGGAAGGTCGTCGCCGCCGCGCGGGTTGCGCCCACCCGCCCTGCGGCCACCGCGAGCAGCACGTAGGCGACCCCGGTCCCCAGCGCCCCGAGCGCGAGGACGGAGAGCAGCGGTCCGGCGCTCCAGTGTGCCCGCAGCAGCTCGGGGACGCCCAGCGGGGCGGTCATGAGGAGCCCCCAGCCCTGCGCGCGCCAGATGACGGGGAGGGCCCCGCTCCGCTGCTGCAGCGGCCGGGCGAGGTTGAGCGCGAAGCCGTAGCAGGTCACGCCCACCAGGGCGAGGAGCACCCCGTCCAGGCTGCTCCCTCCGACGCGGAGGCTGGGCCAGGCCACCAGCACCGTCCCGGTGAGCCCGACGGCGAGACCGACCAGCACGTCCCGGGGCGGCAGCCGGCGCGAGAAGGCGGCGGCCACGATGGCAACGAGGAGCGGGTTCGCCCCGTTGAGCATCCCGGTCAGCGCCGAGGAGACGCGCTGCTCGGCCAGCGGGAACATGCTCAGGGGGAGGGCGAGCCAGAGGAGGCCGAGGAGCGCCACCTTTCCCCGGTCGTCGCGGGCGACGGGGCCACGGGCGCTGGGGGCGAGCCCGAGGGTGACGAAGCCGACGAGGATCCGCGTGAAGGTCAGGCCGTTGGGGCCGATGGCTTGCAGTCCCTCGGCGATGAAG
>Ga0335083_10011110_pt1 | contig 10832 bp, 9 predicted proteins | sample Lox_Sample_42_FD_206716 | JGI IMG/M metagenome (GOLD analysis project Ga0335083, IMG submission 206716) | Soil microbial communities from Loxahatchee National Wildlife Refuge, Florida, United States - Lox_Sample_4.2 | ecosystem: Environmental > Terrestrial > Soil > Wetlands | place: USA: Florida... | reverse complement strand
GCGATCTGATCCTCTGGAGCAGCTCCGCCGCCAGGGCTGGAACGGGCAAGGCGGCCGGACCGCACTGCTGGACCGCGTGACGATGGCCAACGATGCATCGCACTACGTCCTCACTCCCAAGGCCGTGGTCCATGCCGGAAGCGCAGAGGAGATCGTCGGGTTGATGACCGCCGCTGGTCGCGCTGGCGTGCCCCTGACCTTCCGCTCGGGTGGCACCAGCCTGTCCGGCCAGGCCGTGACCGCTGGCGTCCTGGTCGATACCCGTCGCGCTTTCCTGCGTGTACAGGTCCTCGACAGCGGCCGGGCGGTACGCGCAGAACCCGGAGCCACGATCGGCGCCGTCAACGCCGCGCTGCGGTCCTTCGGGACCAAGGCCGGGCCGGACCCGGCTAGCGAAGCAGCTTGCACAATCGGCGGCGTCATCGCCAACAACTCCAGCGGCATGACCTGCGGGACGAACGCAAACAGTTACCGGACGCTGCAGTCAATGCGGTTCGCCTTGCCGAGCGGGACAGTGATCGACACCGCCGATCATGACGCTGACGCGCGGCTGGCCCGGCTGGAGCCGGGGATCCACAGCGGACTGCTCCGGCTCCGGGACAGGCTCCGGGCAGATGACCGGGCGCGATCGGCGATTGAAACCTTGTTTGCCATCAAGAACACAATGGGCTACGGGCTGAACTCGTTCCTCGACTTCGACACGCCGTCCGAAATACTCGCGCACCTGATGGTGGGCAGCGAGGGAACCCTGGGATTCATCGCATCGGCGACTCTACGCACCATCCCGGTGCTTCCCCATGCGAGCACTGGGCTGCTTGTGCTTCCCGATCTACGCTCGGCAGCGCACATCCTGCCAGCGCTGATCGACAGCGGCCCCGCCGTCGTCGAACTTCTCGACACCCGGTCCTTGCGAGTTGCGGCCTCCGGCTCGGAGCCTTTCCCGGTTCTGCTGGGCCCGGATCTCGGGTCCGAAACCGCCCTCCTCGTCGAATACCGCGCAGCGAACCGCGAAGACCTGGATGAACTGGTCACGGAGGCCGAGGCACGGTTCGACTGGACACCGCCAAGTAGCCGCCTGACGGAAGACCCAGGACAGCGCAATGCGCTGTGGAAGATCAGGAAAGGCCTGTATGCCGCGGTGGCGGCATCACGTCCCAAGGGAACAACCGCCCTCCTGGAAGACGTGGCGGTCCCGGTGGCGGCCCTGCCCGAAACATGCGCGGAACTGGAGACCCTCTTCGCACGGTACGGCTACCGCGACAGCGTCATCTTCGGCCATGCGAAAGACGGAAATATTCACTTCATGGTCTGCGAGCGCTTCGACGACCCGGCGGGTGTCGACCGCTATGCGGCTTTTACCGAAGATATGGTCGAGCTTATCCTCGACCACGGCGGCACGCTCAAGGCCGAACACGGTACCGGTAGGGTCATGGCGGGCTTCGTACGCCGTCAGTACGGAGATGGTCTCTACCGCATAATGCAGGAGATCAAACAGCTGTGTGACCCGGTCGGCATCCTGAACCCGGACGTGGTCCTGACCCAGGACGCCGCCGCGCACCTGCGGCACCTCAAGACCTATGCCCCGGTCGAGAGTGAGGTCGACCGGTGCGTCGAGTGCGGGTTCTGTGAGCCCGTCTGCCCCAGCCGGTACCTCACTCTGACGCCCCGCCAGCGCATCGTCGCCCGTCGGGCACGTGCCGCGGCTAGCCAGGCCGGCGACGACGTCGTAGTCCGGGAACTGGACGCCGCCTACCGGTATGCCGGCGTCCAGACGTGCGCGGCCGACGGCATGTGCCAGACCGCCTGCCCGGTCGGAATCGACACCGGTGATCTTGCCCGCCGCCTGCGGGCTGCGGACCACGGCCGGGCCGCCACGGTAATCGGACGCGCGACGGCTGCTCACTGGGCGGGCGCCACGACTGCCGCAGCCGCGCTGCTCAACGTCGCTCACGCGTTCCCAGCCGCCACTGAGTCCATGTCGCGTTCAAGCCGCAAGGTCCTCAGCGCCGAGATGGTACCGCGCTTCACGCCCGATCTGCCGCGCGGCGGGACCAGGCGCTCCGCCACACCGCACAGGCCCTCTCCCGACCTCGTGTTCTTTCCGAGCTGCACCGGAACGGTGTTCGCCAGTGCCGGCTCCCGCTCTACCCGGGAATCCTTCCTGTCCCTATGCGCCAAAGCCGGAATCCGGCCCATGATCCCAGACGGCATCCCGGGGCTGTGCTGCGGCATGCCATGGACGTCGAAAGGCCTCACCAGCGGCGCAGAAATAATGACCTCTCGGCTGCATGCCATGCTGTCGTCTGTCAAGGCCGACCGTCCGCTCCTCGTCGTGAGCGACGCGTCATCGTGCACGGAAGGGCTGCTCAAGGCGACGAAAGACCTGAGCCCGGACCAGGTGAAGATCGAGGACGCGGTGGAGTTCACCGCCCGGGAGATCCTTCCCCGGCTCCAGGTCGAGCCGACATCCGAGATCATCGCCGTCCACCGGACCTGTTCCTCAGTCCGAGGGAAAACTGACGACACGCTGATGATCCTCGCCAGCGCGCTCAGCCCCAACCTCTTCACGCCGCCGTCATGGGGCTGCTGTGCCTTCGCCGGCGACCGGGGTCTCCTGCACCCTGAACTTCACGACAGTGCAACCCGGCTACAGGCCGATGAGATACGTCAATCTGGCGCCACCATTCACATCTCATGCAACCGCACCTGCGAGATCGGCATGACGCGAGCAGTCGGTCGTCCGTACCGGCACGTGCTTGAGGTGCTCGATGAGCTTTCGCGAACGGCCCTTCTGCCATGAAGCTGCACATCACCGGCGTTTGGTCATTGCCGGCAAGCAGGATCGCCTGCGCGACAGAACATTTATCCGGAACAGCTATTTTAAGGAGATGCTGATGGCGCACCACGCTGTCTCAGTGATCGAGCCGGAAGGCCGTCGCACGACGGCAGCCGGCGCGCGGCGCGGGAACGGTCGGCCCGGCTATGAATAACCAGCTTGCGCCGGGCCCTGGCACCGGCGTGCCGTCACTCGTCACGCTCGGCCAGCACCGTCCCACGGCCGCCGAAACCGCCTTCATCGCCCCTGGTGCTGTGCTCATCGGACGCGTCACCATCAGCGCCGAGACGAGCATCTGGTACGGGGCGGTGCTCCGCGCCGACCGTGATTCCATCTTCGTCGGCGAGCGCAGCAATATCCAAGATGGCTGCGTGCTGCACACAGACCCCGGCGTGCCGCTATCGCTGGGTTCGGAGGTCACCGTCGGCCACAACGCCACGCTTCATGGATGCGCCGTCGAAGACCAGGTCCTCATCGGCATGGGCGCCATCTTGCTCAACGGCACGCACGTGGGGCGTCAGTCGATCATCGCAGCCGGCGCGGTGCTCGTCGAAGGGCAGCAGATCCCGGAGGGGGTGCTGGTCGCGGGGGTGCCGGGCAAGGTCCGGCGTGAGCTGTCCGAAGCAGAACGCGCGGCGATCGCGCGCAACGCCGCCTCCTACGTAGAACTCGCCCGGCTGCATCGCCGCGACGGGGTTTAAGACAGGCAGTTTGACCGCGCCGTGGTGCAGCATCGGGCCAGCAAGCGGACAAGGCTCCAAGCCTCAAAGGGGCAGATGTCCGCGTGACGCACCCGTTCCATCCGCTGGTCGTCAGGGACTTCGAGTTCGTCGCCTACCGCCAGAACTGGGGCGAGGAACGGTCCACCTGCACAACGAGAACGGCCAGCTGTTCTCGCTGCCAGCAGCATGAACCGATGTGGTGGCGGCGGACCGTTCGTAGTGGTCGCGGCGGGCCGGAACGGTCCGGGCTCGGCAAATCATCGCGTCGAACTCGGTGGCGGCCTGGTGCATCTCGGGGCGGTTAAGGAAAGCGCCCGCCCCTGTGAGGGCAGCCCAGGCGGGCGCTCGCGGAGCTGCTTAACGCAGCTATTGGACTGTCGGCTCACGTCGCGTCCGGGTCGAACGGCGGGGCTTTCGCCCGGCGTGAGAGGCGTGCCGTTGGCCGTGGCCTGGCATGCGGGCTGCTGCTGGGCTCCCTGGTCCGCGTTCGGGTCGCCGGAGAGGTGCTTGTGCACGAATCGTTTGGGATTCAGGTCCTCAAGTTCGAAGTCGGCGAACTCCGGGCCCAGTCCCTCCCGCAGGTCGTTCTTTGCGCCCTCGGCGATCCTGCGCAGGTCGCGGACGGCGCGGCCGGCCTGGGAGGCCATCTTGGGCAGCTCGTTCGGCCCGAAGATGACAAGCGCGATCACCGCAAGAACCAGCAGCTTGGGGATGGACAGGTCGAACACTGCTCAATCCATTCTTCGGCTGGCGAGCTGCAGCGGGGACAGTTCGTCGTCGGCCAGGCCGGCATAGGGATCTGGGTGCAGCCGGGCCCGGCGCCGGTCGTGGGACCACACGATGAACTCGGCCACCTCCACCAGCAGCGCGCACCCCCCGCCGAGGATCAGCATGGTCAGGGGATCCGGGCTCGGGTTGGCCATGCCGGCGATCAGGAATACCCCGAAGATCAGCATCCGCCGCCACTTGCGGAACCGCTCGTGAGTCAGCACCCTGGCCAGGTTCAGCATGACGATGAGTAGCGGCACCTCGAACGCCAGCCCGAAGGCCAGCATCATCGCCATCACGAAGCTCATGTACTGGTCGACCTGGATGTAGTTCCCCACCCCAGATGGCGTCAGGCCGAGCAGGTAGCGCATGGACCGGCCGAGCGACAGGTAGCACAGCGTGATGCCAATCCCGAACAGCGGGATGGCCGCGCCGAGGAAGATGTAGCTCCACCGCTTTTCCCTGGCGTACAGGCCGGGTGCGACGAACGCCCAGATCTGGTACAGCCAGATCGGCGAGGACAGGATCACCCCGACGATCAGCGCGACCTTCACCCGCAGGTAGAACGCGTCGAGCGGGCCGTTCAGGACCAGCTGGTTGACCCCCAGCGTGCGGCAGCCCGAATGCCCGCGGATCGTCGCCGAGCACAGCGGGCGCTCGATGACGTGCCAGGCCTGGGAGAAGAAGATGAACCCGGCGGTCATCCCCGCGGCCAGGGCGAGCGCCATCTTGACGACGCGGTTGCGGAGCTCACGGAGGTGATCCATGAGTGCCATGCGGCGCTCGGGGTTCTGCGGTCGCTGGGAGCACACGAAGCGCTCGCCGACGATGCGGGCGCCCGCGAGAGCACCGGGAAGCGTGGCCATGAGCGGGGTCCGGCAGTCCGTCCGGCGCGCTAAATGGGCTGCCGGGCCGGACCGAAGGCCTCGGCGACCGCTGCGGCAGCCGTCTTTGGCGCGGCGTCCAAGGCCGCGGCGCGCTGCAGGTCACGGATCTGCTGTTGCAGCGCGTCGATTTGCGCGTGCTGGGCCAGAGCGTCGGCGGTGAGCTCGGCAGGCGCCTGGGCCTCTGCCTGAGCTCCCGGGGGGCGCGATTCCGGCTCGTCCTCGTGCAGGCCGTGCACTTCCTTTTTCAGGATGCGCATCGACTGGCCGAGCGAACGAGCCGCGGACGGAAGCTTCTTGGACCCGAACAGCACGAGGATTACCAGGGCGATGATCAGGATCTTCCACGGGCTGTCGAACAGGTCACCTATCATGGACGTTCTCCTCAGAGGGTAGTAGTTCCTGTACGCAGGGAGCTTGGGACAGCAGGCATGAATCGCTCGTCATGAGACCATCTCGTGGCGGTAGAAGCCGACATGTTCGGGAGCTAGCGGCTCCTTGCCCAGGATCAGGTCTGCGGCCTTCTCCGCGATCATCATGACCGGCGCATACAGATTCGCGTTCGGAATAATGGGCATCACCGAGGCGTCTACGACGCGAATCCCGTCTAGACCATGTACGCGCATGGTCTGCGGATCGACCACGGCCTGGTCATCGATGCCCATCTTGCACGTGCCACAGGGGTGGTATGTGGTCTCTGCATCTCGGGCGACCCACTCGAGGATCTCCTTGTCAGTCTTGACGTCCGGTCCTGGCGAGAGCTCACCGCCGTCGAACAGCGTGAACGCCGACTGGTTCAACAGATCCCGCGTGACGTGAACACCTTCAATCCATTCCCGGCGGTCCTGCTCGGTCGAGAGATAGTTGAAGGTGAGTACCGGGGCCTGGAAGGGATCGTTTGCTCGCAGCCTCACATGCCCCTTCGATTGAGGTGTCTGCGGCCCGAGGTTGATCTGGTAAGAGTGCTCCGTCGGCGCCGGCGTTCCGTCGTTGCGCACGCCCAGGGCCAGCATGGTCAGCATCTGATTCGGCATCGGCACCTGGTCATTCGACCGGACGAATCCGCCGGCCTCGAAGTGATTCGAAGCGGCTGGGCCCTCCCGCCGGAGTAGCCACTTCGCACCAATGGCCGGCCGGGCCCTTGGCTTGAGAATGGATGACATCGAGACAGGTTGCGTACAGGCATGCATGACAAACGCTTCGAGGTGATCCTGGAGGTTCTGGCCAACACCCGGGAGATCCTCCACCACGTCGATCCCGAGCTGGCTCAGTTCCTTTCCGTTACCCACTCCCGAGAGCTGAAGCAGCTGAGGCGTGTTGAACGCTCCTCCGCAGAGGATGATCTCGCTTCCCCGGATTATGGTTCTGCCGCGCCGCCGAGAGGCGACTTCGACGCCAACGGCGCACGTGCCCTCGAAGACCACCCGGCTAACGAGCGCACGGGTCACCACTTCCAAGTTCTTCCGGCCGAGGATGGGCTGGACGTACGTGCGGGCCGCATCGTAGCGTTCACCGTTCTCGATGTTGGAGTCGAAGGCCGCGAACCCTTCTTGGCGATATCCGTTGACGTCGTCGACCACCTCGTAGCCGGCCTGCCGGGCTGCCTCGAAGAGGGCACCGAAGAGCGGGTTCTTGGCCTGGTGCCTATGCACGGGGATGGGACCCGAACGTCCTCGGAAAAGACCGGTCGGATCGTCATCCGCGAACTGCTCGAGTCGCTTGAAGTACGGCAGACAGTGGGCGTAGTCCCATGCTTGCATTCCCGGGGCCTCGGCCCAGCGCTCGTACACCAGGGGGTTGGCGCGCTGGAAGAACATCCCGTTGATTGAGCTCGACCCGCCTACGAGCTTGCCCCGATAGTGCTCAATCCTGCGACCGCCCAGCATCGGTTCCGGTTCCGACTTGTACCGCCAGTCGTAAAGCCTGTTCCCCATGACGAAGAGGAAAGCCCCCGGAATGCGTACGGGATAGTCGAACCGCGAGTGGCGGTGACCGGCCTCTAGGACTAGGACTCGACTGCGCTCGTCGGCCGTCAGCCGATTGGCGAGCGCGCATCCGGCGGAGCCGCCACCGACGATGATGTAGTCGTAGGTCTCGCGCTTCATGAGACCTCCTTCTTGTCTGGTTCTCGGATCGAGCAGCGCAGTCCCCCGATGTCCGGCCTCAAGCGACGACGACGTACTTCCCGACGTGTGACCGCTTGAGGAACCTTGCCTGGGCTGCTCCCAGCTCGGCCAAGGGGAACGCTTCCTCGAGTAGCGGCTGGAGAAGTCCTGCCTGCACGAGAGCCACCAGCCGGGCGAACGTGGCCGCAGTGGGATTCGTGATTCCGTACATCTCCAGATCCTTGTAGATCAGGTCGCGCAGGTCGATCCTCGCCGTCGGGCCAGCTATCGCCCCGGCGGTGGTGTACCGCCCGCCGCGTCGCAGCAGCTTCAGGAGTGGATCAAACATGTCACCGCCCACGACATCGGCCACGACGTCGGCGCCTCGCTCGCCGACGAGCCGCTCGACGGCACGCTGCAGATCCCTGGTCTCCCGCGCCACGAAGTCGTGCGCGCCCAGCTTACGGAGCCGGGACTCTTTGGCGGCCCCGGCGACGACGACGACGTGGGCGCCCCTGGTGAGCGCAAGCTGGATGAGAGCGGTGCCGACGCCCCCGGCCGCGCCGGTGACGACGATGGTCTCCCCCCTCGCCAGTGCTGCGCGCTCGAGCATTTCCTCGGCGGTGTCGTAGGAGCAAGGGAATGTCGCCAGCTCCGCATCGCTGAGGGTGCTGTCGATCGCATGGGCGTTGACCGAAGGTATGGCCACGTACTCGGCAAAGCCTCCGTCTCGCTCGCTTCCGACGTACTCCATGAGCTGCGCGCGGGCCGGCAGGCCGGGGTCACGGACCGACGGGTCGAGGAGGACTCGCTCGCCGAGGCGGGCACTGTCGACGCCCTCGCCGACGGCCGCGATGCGACCGGCCACGGCAGCGCCTTGGATCCGCGGAAAGTGCACGCTGTTCTTGTTCCATGAAGACCCAGCCCCGTCGTCACGACCGTGGATGCCCAGCTCCTCCGAGACGCTGGTCTCTACGACGGAGTCGTACCAACCCGTACGGGTGTTGATGTCGGTGTTGTTCAGTCCGCATGCGCCGACACGCACGAGGACCTCGGCGGCCCTCGGGGCCGGCGTGGGCACGTCGTCCTTGTAAACCAGCTTGTCGAGGCCACCATGTCCGGTGAGCACGACCGCGCTCATGGCCGCGGGAACGTTCCCGTCGTCACGACACTCCACGGTCTCCAGCCCTTCAGTCATTTCGCCGGCCGCCGCTAGTTTGACGGTCTGCTTCCCGTCGCCTAGAAGCCCTCCTGGCACTGATTGGCCTCATCAGGGGGTTCCCTGCGAAGGTGCATCACTCGAAGCCAGGTCCGGTTTCACCATGACGTGCTTGAACTGCGAGTACTCGTCGAGGCCGTGTGCGGAGAGTTCCTTGCCGTAGCCGGAGTTGCGGAAGCCTCCGAACGGCATCTCTGGCGCCGTGTAAATCTGCTGGTTGACCCACACGGTCCCGAAGTCCAGGTCACGCGTGAGACGCACCACGCGGCCGAGGTCCGTGGTCCACACGCTGGCCGAAAGGCCGTAGTCCACGTCGTTGGCCATCGCGAGCATCTCGCCCTCGTCGCGACCCCGCTGGATGGTGACGACCGGCCCGAACACCTCTCGCTGGATGATCTCGCATGACTGCTCTACGTCTGTCACCACTGTTGGCGCGTAGAACCAGCCGTCCCGCGGAAGGCGCTCCCCCCCGGTCAGAACCTTGGCCCCGTAACCACGAGCTCGTTCCACGAAGCCGGCCACTCGCTCCAGCTGCGGCTTCGACACGACCGGCCCCATGGTCGTCTCCGGATCGGCCGGGTCGCCGACGCGCAGCTTGGCGACCTCGTCGCAGTACGCAACGACGAACTCCTCGTACACAGGCTCCTCGACGATGATCCGGCACGCCGCCGTGCAGTCCTGTCCGCCGTTGGCGAAGCCGAACCCCACCAGATCACGTGCAGTCTCCCGGACAGGGCTGTCGGCGAACACCAGGACAGGCGCCTTGCCGCCGAGCTCCAGGCTGACTCGCTTGAGTGTGCTGGCGGCCGACGCCGCAACTGCCTTTCCTGTCGAGACGTCACCGGTCAGAGCGACCATTCGCACCTTAGGGTGCGCCACGATGGCCTTCCCGGTCGAGGAGTCGCCGAGCACCAGGTTGAGCACGCCAGGGGGAAGGAAGCGGTTGGCCAGATCGACAAGCTTGATGGTCGTCTGCGGCGTCAGCTCCGACGGCTTGATCACCACCGCGTTGCCCGCGGCGATGGCCGGCGCGATCTTCCATGTCGCCATCAGGAGCGGGTAGTTCCACGGGATGATCAGCCCCACCACCCCGAGCGGCTCACGCCGGAGCCACGATGTGCTGCCATTCGCGTACTCCCCGGCAGCGGGCGCGTGAGAGACCCGTGCGGCACCGGCGCTGAACCGGACCACGTCCCACACCCAGGGCATCTCGTCGCGTGCATGGGTGATGGGCTTGCCGACGTTCTCACACTCGAGCTCAGCGAAAGCGTCCGCCTCGGCCGCGATGGCGTCGGCGATCCTGAGCAGGATCTCGGCTCGCTCTACTGGCGGGGTCTGACCCCAGGCAGGCGCTGCTGCCGCCGCCTCCTGCACGGCGGCGTCGACCTCGTCTTCGGTGGCATTTCGGTAGGCGGCGATCGGCTGCTCGGTCACGGGGCTGACGACGACGGAAACTCCCGGTTGGCCGACATCAGCAACCCAGGGCCCGGCAGCGCTGTCGCGCGCGACGAACGTGGTCACGGTGATGCTCCCTTGTCAGTGGGGTGAAAGAGGTCTGAGTTCGATTGTGCGGCCATGGACCTTGCCTGTCGTCGGTCGCGCCGGCTTACTCGGAGCGCCTCTCGAGCAGTACTGCCCAGAGCCCTTCCTGGCAGACGACTCCGTCCTGGTTGAGCAGCCGCACCTGGGTGGTGACGACTCCCCGGTCGGGCTTGGACGCCGACGGACGGATGTCAACGACCTCCTCGGTCACGTGAAGCGTGTCGCCGGGGCGGACCGGCGCCAGCATGTTCCAGTCGCGGATCCCGAGGAACGCGATGGCCGAACCGAGCTTCCACCCGAGGCCCATCTCCAGACCGAACGCGATAGCCAGCGCTCCCGGCCCGTGGAAGATACGGCCACCGAACTGGGTCCGGCGGGCGTACTCCTCGTCGGTGTGCAGCGGATGCATGTCGCCGGACCACGTGCCGAACGTGAGGAGGTCGGCCTCCGTGATGGTCCGGCCGCGGGTCTTCCAGCGGGCCCCGACGTGGAGGTCGTCGAGGTACCGGACGTTCGGGTCGGTGGTGACCTCCAAGGGCGGAGGGGTTGTCTCAGTCTGCTGACGCACTGTCGTCCAATCCTTCGTAGACATCCGGGCGGGCGTGGACCCCACCCCGCCGCGGGACCTGGAGCACAACTCTCCGCTGACAGCCGCCAACCCTCAATTGTGAAATTGACGAAGTACGCCGCCGCGGCTTTCGCATGCGACGGACGGACGCGCGACGCGCGACGTGATCAGGCTCAGCAAGCTCTCAC
>Ga0335083_10011109_pt1 | contig 10832 bp, 9 predicted proteins | sample Lox_Sample_42_FD_206716 | JGI IMG/M metagenome (GOLD analysis project Ga0335083, IMG submission 206716) | Soil microbial communities from Loxahatchee National Wildlife Refuge, Florida, United States - Lox_Sample_4.2 | ecosystem: Environmental > Terrestrial > Soil > Wetlands | place: USA: Florida... | reverse complement strand
CCATCCCCAAAATCAACCCAACCCAATCGGCGAGGGCACAACTTTGAAACCGGACATTTCACTTGCTACAAAAAGCGGACATTTTAACTTGCTACCGACAGTGTCGCGCACATATAAGGACACCTTCGGCAGCCCGGTCGAATGCAGTTTCGGTGTGGGAAACAGAGATTACCGTCGGCCGCCGCGCTCCGCGATCAGCTGCATCGCCGGCTTGCTCACCCATGTGTGGCCCGGGGAGCCAGGGCCGTGGAAGCGGTCTCCCCAGGACAACGGTGTGACCTCGCGGTACTCGTGCATCGATTCGTCGGGGACGAAACGCAGGCGCTTCCGCAGAGACGCGCGTGCGTTGGGGTCGGCGCCGTGATCGAGCAGCAGCTTGGCGAAGGCGGCATCGCCTTGCAGTCGGCAAAGGTATGCTTGCGAGACGACGCAGCCGAAGAGAGGCGTGTGCCCGCCGAAGCCGTCGGCATCGATCTCGGCCTTCGCATTGACGTCGGCTCCACGATCGATCAGCCAGCGCGCGATCTCGATCTCGTCAAAATCAACGCACATGTGCAGCAGAGTGGTACCAGCCAGCGGCGTTCCATGCAGCGCGAGCGAATAGTCGGAGTGGCATCCTAGCGAGGGCGGATAGATTTCCTCATGGGAAAACGTTCGGGTGAGTAGCTGAGGATCGCGGCGCAGATGCGCCTCCAGCAAATCGATCCGTCCGCGATGCATCGCCATGGGAGGCGTGTCGGGAAGAGTGATACCGTGCTCGGCGACTAGCTCAAGACATCGATGTTTGCCTTCTGGCCCGCGACAGTATGTTTGCAGAAGCAGCGCCACGGGAGCGAGGCGGTCGCCTCGTTCGTCGGCAAGGTCTGCGCCGAGTTCGAGCAGAAAACCGAGACCCTCCGCGTTCATTGTTTCGCAGGGCCCCATCACCATGCCCGGAAGCACGCGCGCTCCCATCCTATGCAAATGCCGGGCGGTTTCGATCTTACCCTGCAGGCAGGCGCGGTCGAAGGCGTGCTGCAAGTCCTCTGCACCCATCTCGCGCAGCATGCCGATGATTGCATCTTGCCCGACATTCGCCGCGTACGACATCGGAGGTCCCCAATTGCTGTCAGGCACGCCGCGCGCGGACTCATGCAAGAGCCGCGGATCCTTCAATATGAGCGAGCGCACCGTATCAGCATCGCCGCGCCAAATTGCATCAGTCATGCGGCACGCCGTGACGAGCCTGGGCCAGCCGGGCAGCCCGTAACTTCGCGCTAGCGCCGCCTGTACGTCGGCAAGCTTGGCGTCGGCAGGTTCGATCGCCTTCGTACCGTGTTTGGGGTGATGTTTTCGCAATTCTGCGACTGCGGCTGGATCATTCTGATGAACGGCCCGCAGAAAATCTTTGGCCTGATGTTTGAGTTGATCGAGGTTAGGGCGGACAGGGAAGTGACGATCGTGAAACTGCTTCGGCATAACGGACCTCCTTCGTGGTCATGCCCGGGGTCCGCTGCAGCGGGCGAAAAGGAGGTTCGTGAGAACCTTGGATTCTAGAATTCGCTCAGGTGGACTCAGTCCTGTCCGCGGACGGGCGGCGTCCTGTACGCCGGGGACAGTATATATCGCAGGCGCCAAACGGGAAACGGAACCGGCCAAGGGGCAGATCGTCACCCTGTTTTTCAGCCTCCGGCGAAACGCTTTGAATCCAGCGGGAATCTGCTACCATGAACGCTCTGTGAGGTGGTTATGCCGCAATTTGTGATTGAGCGGGAAATCCCCGGTATAGGAAATTTGTCGGATTTGGAAATGCAGGCGGTCGCAAGAAAATCGGTCGGAGTGCTGAAGGATTTGGGGCCGGGAATTAAATGGCTTCACTCCTATGTTACGGGCGACAAGATGTATTGCGTGTACCTCGCGCCGGACGAGGAAACCGTTCGTGAGCATGCGCGGCGCGGTGGTTTTCCCGCCAATCGCGTCTCCGCCGTGCGGCGCCTGATCGACTCCGGAACCGCCGATTGAGCTAGGCGGAATTTCCCGCTGGAAGGTTCGGTGCCGGGTCGCCGTGAAGCGCTTCACGAACGGCCTGTTCGACCGGCATCGACCACCCCTCCATCCACGCCGTAGTGCCTGCGGCATTCCCTAATGTTCGGCGCGCAAACTCCAGGGCCTTTTCCAGCCGGGGTCGTTCGTTGGGTGGGATGGGGGCGCCCAAGCGCTGTCGAAGCGCGGCGGCAGTTCCCGCCAGATGCAAGGCCTGCACGGCATTCGATTGCGCGGCTGCGTTCGCGGCGAGACACTCCAGCACGCGCGCGATGCCGCGTTTGTGACCCAGCCCCTGGAATACCCTTAGGCTCTCGCCGTACAGACGCCGAGACTCGGCATTATTTCCCTGATCGCAGCTTAAACACGCAAGGTCGGAGAGAGCACTCGCAATTCCCCAGCCATCCCCCAATTTGCGAAACGTCGCCAGGCTCTGTTCGCAAAACGAACGCGCGGCCGTGAAGTCCGCCTTCTCGCGTGCGACGTCGCCCAAGTAGTCCAGCGTCCATGCGACGCCTGCTTCATCGCCGGCCTTCTGGAATATTGTGATGCACTCTTCATACAATGACGACGCCCGAGCATACTCCCCTTGCAGCTTCATTACGCTGGCCAGATTGCTCTGGGCGCGGGCGAGGGCAGCTGGATCGCCCAGATCCTTCCAGATCGCCACGCAGCGCTCGAACAGCAAAGACGCGGCCGGGAAGTCACCGCGATCGCGGGAGGTGATGGCCAGAGCGTTCAAAGCAACAGCCACCCCGCGGTCATCCTTCAATTCAACACAAGTATCCAGGCTCTCTTCAAAGAGTTGCTGTGCATGGGCATAGTGTCCCTGTCCGCCCGCCAGTACAGCGGCTGCAAACGAGAGGCGGGCGCGGAGTTTTGGACGCGTCGCGGTTCCGTCCATCGCCAGAAGCCGGGAAATGGCGTCGCGGCCTTCCTTAAGATGTTCCCGCGTCTCCCAGAAGCGAAACAGAGCCGCGCCCAGCCGGAGGCCCCACTCTGCATCGCCGGTCTTGATCAGATGATCGAGCGCCGCGCGGAAATTGTCGTGCTCCGTGTCGAAGCGGTCGAGCCATTCGGGGTGGTCTACCACGTCCTGCGCACCCTCTTCGGCCAGCACCAGGTAGTAAGCGGCATGAGCGCGTCGGGTTGCGGATTCGTCCTCGCTCTCGGCGAGACGCTCGAGAGCGTATTCCCGGATGGTCGAGAGCATCCGGAAGCGCGTTTCTGCGTCGGCCTCCTCCACATTTTGCGACAGGCTCTTGTCCACCATCGAAGCCATGCCATCGAGCACGTCGAGCCCCAGGTCCCCTTTGGTGTTGCACACGGCTTCGACGCCCTCGAGAGTGCAGCCGCCGGTAAACACCGACAGTCTTCGAAACAGAGTCTGCTCTGCGGGACTGAGGAGCCCATAGCTCCAGTCCACTGTGCCGCGAAGAGTCTGTTGACGGCTTGGCAGATCGCGCGCGCCGCCCGTCAACAGGTTGAGACTGCTTTCGAGCCGGGCCAACATAAAAGACGGCGACAGCAACTTGATGCGCGCCGCCGCGAGTTCGATGGCCAGAGGCAGGCCATCGAGGCGCATGCAGATGGCGGTTACGATGGGTGCGTTTTCTCTCGTCAGGGCGAATTCATGCTTTACCGCCCGCGCCCGCTCGACAAAGAGCGCCACTGCCGGAAGGCGGGTCAGCGTTTCCAGCGCCAGAATCGCGTTGGGATCTGGCAGCGCCAGTGGTGGTACGGGGAATTCATGCTCCCCGTAGACGTGAAGCGGCGCCTGGCTAGTGACCACGAACTTGAGATTCGGGCTCATCGTCAGCAACTGCGCAATGACCGGCGCGGACGAAACGAGGTGCTCGAAGTTATCGAGCACCAGGAGCACTGGCTGGTTCAAGCCAAGCAGGTATTCTTTGAGGCTTTCCTGCGGAGACTGATTTCCCGCCTCGCCCGCTCCTAACGCTTGCGCAATCGTGGACACGATCAAACTGCGGTCGTCGACGGCCGACAGAGGCACGAAACAAACACCTCCGGGAAATTGGCTGGCGATTTCCTCCGCCACCTTCAGCGCGAGCCTTGTCTTCCCAATGCCTCCCGGACCCGTAAGCGTGACGAGCCGAGCATCCGCGCGATTCAAGAGTTGGCGCAAAGCCGTCTCTTCGTGCACCCGTCCTATGAATGCCGTGCGCTGCATTGGAAGATTATTGGGTCGCGGCTCCGAAGCGCGCCCCGGCGACTCGGCCAGGCGCTCGCGCACCGCGGCCAGGTCGCGAGCCAAATCCCCGGTGGAGGCGTACCTTCCCTTCGGATCCTTGGCCAGACAGCGCTCCACGATCCACAGGAACGGCGCCGGGGCTTGCGACATCTTTGTGCCGAGACGCTCTGGCTCATCGCGAAGGATCGCGGCCAGGGTTTCCGCATAGCTTGGTTTCCGGAAGGCAGGAATACCCGTGACCATCTCAAACAGGACCGACCCGAACGAAAACTGGTCTGAACGAAAATCTACGTCGCTCCCGGTCGCCTGTTCTGGCGACATATAGCCAATGGTCCCCATCACCGTTCCTTGCTCGGTGATGGTGGTGGTAGAAGCATCCGAACCACGAGCGCGATTCAACGCGGGCAGTTTCGCCAGCCCGAAGTCCAGAATCTTGGCCGTTCCGCCTCCGGAAACCATAAGGTTCTCGGGCTTCAGATCGCGATGCACGAGTCCGATCTCATGCGCCTTGGCCAGCGCCTCCGCGACCTGCGACGCGATGATCACGGCTGTGCGAAGCGGAATCGGGCCGGAATCGAGCAACTGTCGTACGGTCTCGCCGTCCACCAGTTCCATGGCAATGTAGCGCGTGCCATTGACGTGTCCGAGTTCATAGATAGTGACGATGTTCGGGTGATTGAGCGCGCACGCGGAACGGGCCTCCTGTTCGAAACGCGACAGAGCGTCCGGCTGCAACAGGCGGTCGGCGGAAAGCGTCTTGATGGCGACTTCGCGGTCGAGGCGCGTGTCCCGGGCGCGGTACACTTCGCCCATGCCGCCGGCGCCCAGCCGCTGCAGGATTTCATAACTTCCGAATCGAGTGCCCGGCGACAAGGTGGAAGGCACTCCATCGGGCGTGTTGGGCGGGCTCATGAACCTCGCAGGCGCAGCGATCGACTTGACAGGAATGAGTCTCGCCGCAGGCGCAGCTATTTTGAATTCGAAACGGTGCCGCCACGGACCCAGCGGCAGAACCCCGGGGTCCGTTTATAATACCCCAGTTTTCGGAGGCGGTTCATGGATATTCGATCGGTGCAGCGGCCGCTCAAAGACCAGTATCGGCAAGACCCCGCGAGCTCCCGAATCACTCTGACCGCGCACGGCAAGCAGACCGATGCGCCCATCTCCTGCTCGATCGATTTGGGGCGCGCCATCTACAACGCGCAAGCCCACGAAGGAGTCGGAGGCGCAGGGACTGGTGCCTGTTCTGGAGACCTGCTCCTGGGAGCGCTTGCCGCCTGCGCGCAAATTACTTGCCAGATGGTGGCCGCCGCCATGGCTATTCCCACCGAGGGCATCGATGTCAGGGTCGAAGGTGATCTCGACCTGCAGGGAACTCTAGGCCTTTCGAAGGAGGTGCCTGTGGGATTTCAGAGCATCCGGATCATTTTCGATGTCCGCGCCCCCCAGGCTACGAAGGAGCAACTGACCGCTTTGCAGGCTAAAACCGAACAATACTGTGTGGTGATGCAAACCCTGCAGCATCCGCCCACTATCGAGCACTCCTGGACCTGAGCCGCCGAGTACCCTGGCGAAATTGAGAATGGCGACCTCAAGGGTGTAAAATGACTGCAGTCTCTACTTCCGCCCCTTCGTAGTCCGTCATTCCGAGGTGCCTAATGAGCGACTCCCCCGATGCGCCCGTTGTTCCCCCGTACCGTTGCCCTGATTGCGGTAGTGAAGCTGGCTTCAAGTCACGCCGCCGGACTCTGACCGAGCGTTTTCTATTGCCTCTATTTCTTCTGAAGCCGGTCCGCTGCGGAGAGTGTTTCCGCCGGGACTATCGATGGATTTGGATCCCGGTGCGGGAACGATTGTCCGACGCGCCGAGGATCATGCCGGGAAAGCAGCCGGCTCCTACGTCCAATCGCAACGTTGCCTAGCGGCGCGGATCGCCGTTATACTGCTGGTGTTGGATGTTGTGCGCAAGGATGGTCCGCGGCGTATTCTGTCTGCGGGAATAGGAGGCCGTCTTCAGCAGTAGTGAGGACCGAATCCGGGCTAGCCAGGCCAGTGTCGCAGGTTCAGGGCCTTCTATTGTGTTGCAGCAGAGTTCGTCGGGGCTAAGACGAGTCTCTGTGGAACGAGTGTCAGGGAGCCAAGCCTTGGTCTGTCAAGCTTGGGTCTACCGTGTCGCTGAGAGTCTCTTCTCCGTACTATTCCCTTCCGATTGCCGCATTTGTGGTGAACCCCTCCTGAACGTTTCCAGACTTCCCGTCTGCCCTGATTGCCTCGCCAATGTCCTGCCCGTGCGGGGCAAGATGTGCTCTGTTTGCGGCGAACGTGTGCTCTCTTCTTATGCGGAGACGGACCCTGAGGGTCTGCGACGATGCCCGGTTTGCCGCCGCGTCGACCACCCTTTTGAGCGGGCTGTAGCCTACGGCAGCTATGAGGGAGGCCTGCGCGAACTGGTTCATTTGCTCAAATACAACGGCGTGCGCCCGGCGGCCAAGGTACTGGGACGCATGCTGGCGGAGGCTTTGACGGCCCTTGATGCTGAGTTCGAGCAGGCCAGGTTGGATCGTGGCCTATATGACCGGCAGGCCATTCTCGTGGTTCCGGTCCCGCTCTATAAATCCAAGCGGCGGCAGCGTGAATTCAATCAGGCCGAGCTGGTCGCTCAAGCGGCGCTCGCGAGTTACCCCGCTCGTGATAGCCTCCAACTCGTTGCCGATGTTCTCCAGCGCACCCGCGACACCCAATCGCAGATTGGCCTGACCAGCCACCAGCGCCGCGAAAACCTGCGCGGAGCTTTTACCGTGGCCCGTGCCGCAGAAGTCACTGGCCGCGACGTGCTTCTTGTGGATGATGTCTATACGACGGGCACCACGGTCACGGAATGTGCCAGGGTACTGCGCCGTGCCGGAGCCCGCCGGGTTTGGGTTGCGACCGTAGCGCGCACGCTGAAATTAGCATCTCAGTATGCTGAGAGCCAAGGTTTCAATGTTTCAACGTTTCAAAGTTTCGAAGGTTCTCCCGATTCGGTTCCTGACTTTGAAACTTTGAAACTTTGAAACTCTGAAACTCTGAAACCTTGCAACCTTGAAATTTATGTCCTTGCGGATGGAGCATCACGAACCAGGATCCCGGCACGCCGCCGGCCTGTTCGCGCCGGCGGCGATGCATCGCCCCGGGGACGGCCATGCCCTGCTCGCGCCTGTCCTGGTATTAAACGCTTCCTACGAGCCCATTAACGTTTGCGCCGCGCGCCGTGCCCTGGTCCTCGTGCTCAAGGGCGTGGCCATGACCGAGGAGGAGAATGGACACTTCCTGCACTCCGCTCGTGTCGCAATGCGTCTGCCCTCAGTGATCCGCTTGCTCGAGTACCGCCGCATCCCGCACCAGAGCCGCGCGCTGTCCCGCAAGAACATTCTGCTGCGCGACCGCAACACTTGCCAGTATTGCGCTACGGTGCTGCCCTCGGGAGAACTCACGCTTGACCACGTGATCCCGCGCTCTCGCGGAGGCTCGTCCACCTGGGAAAATCTCGTCGCCTGCTGCCACGGCTGCAACCGCCGCAAAGGAAACCAGACGCCCATCGAAGCCCACATGAAGCTGATGCGCGAACCCCGCGCCTTCAACCTGCACACCAGTCGCCACATCATGCGGCTGATGGGCCGGTCGGATGACAAGTGGCGGAAGTACCTCTTCTACTAAGGCAAGGTTTCAACGTTTCAGGGTTTCAGAATGGAACTCCGGGCTTGGTTTTCTAACTCTGAAACCTTGAAACTCTGCAACCTTGAAACCTAGACTTTGATGTGGCTCGCACCTACCGTGAATTGCTCGTCTGGCAGAAAGCCAAGGCTCTGGCCGTTCATATTTATCGATCCACGGAACAGTTCCCCAGGAACGAGACCTATGGACTGACCTCTCAGCTCAGGCGGGCTGCTGTTTCCGTGGTGTCCAATATCGCTGAAGGCCAGGGCAGGCTTACTCGTGGTGAATTTCTGAATTTCCTGGGCCAAGCGCGCGGTTCGCTGCTCGAACTCGATACTCAGCTTGCAATCGCACTCGATCTCGCATACCTGAACGCCAGTCAATACAACACCCTAGATCGAGAGGTATATCAAGTGCTCGGTCTGCTGAATCGCTTGATCAGCTCTCTGCAAAAAAGCAAAGCCAATCCCGTTTATCCATGAGACCTGGGAACTTGGTTGCCGCTTTCTCAAGCCGACTAATCGAATCGCTCCGCCGGAAGCGCCCGGTCTTACCTTGAAACCTTGAAACTTTGAAGCCCTGAAACCTGCCGTCACTGCGGCTTCTTCTGATCCGGCGCCTGCTGCTCCGGCTTCTGGTCGCTCTTCGGAACTTCCTTCCCCTCAAACAAGATCTTCGATTTCGCCCCAAACCGCTTGTAGTCTTCGTACTTGATGATCTCGCGGATGTGGATGTCCTGCAGCTTGAAATGCAGTTCGTCGTCGGCCCGGGTATAGACCGGGAACCAGTACTGCCCGTCGATCTGCTGCCGCCATGTCGTGAACTTGGGGTAAAGATTCTCTTCGTCCCCGTGCTTCTTGCGGATGTCGGGCACGCTCTTGCCGTACGTTTTCACGATCTGAAAGTCGTGGTCATCGACCCAGATGCGGCCCTGAAAATATCGTTTCTTCCCCACAATCTGTTTGGGAGCAAGGTCGAAGACATAACAGTGGACCTCGTCTTCCTGCTGCTGGCCCACATAAAGAATGTTGTATTCCGGCAGGTCTGCTTCGGTCAGCACGAATGGCATGCGGTGCCGGATGTCCTCGAAATCCCCCTGGTCCATGGAGAGGCCGCCCTGCTCGAGTGAGGATTGCGGTGCGAACACCACGTTCTCGATGCGCCTGCCCTGGTCGTCAAAAATCACGTCATAGACTTCTCGATATTGCCCGGTGACGGTCTCGCCGTCTAGGGTCTCCACCTTTACGTCCTGGCGATAGGTGTATTGATCGCGCGCCTTGGCAAACTCCGTTTCCTTGGCGGCGAAGCGCTTGATGATTTCCTCAGGCGTCGTGCCGGTGGGGGGAGCGCTGTCGAGCGAACCTTCCTGGGCGCGCGCGGGCAGAGCCACCAGCGCGCATGCCAGCAGAGGCAAACAGAACAGACGAGCGAACACGGGACTCATAATGTCTAAGTCTAACGGATGCGAGGGCTTTCGTAGAGAGCTTGCCGGCAACGTCTGCTGCCCGGCCCGGTAGGACTAGGCAGCCATCATGACGCAGCGAGCGGAGAAGAGACGCAGCAAGCCGCATCTCTACGGAAGCACACCGCGGCAACCCAACCCTCCAACCCCTCTCCGCTCAGTGAGGCCGGAGGGAGGGGTGCTGCAGTTCTGCCACTCACTTGGATGCCAGTCAGGGAAAGAGGTTGCCGCGGGATGTCGCGCGTTAAAACTGATCGTAGCGCCGGCGTCCCGCCGGCTGTCCAGCGGGCGTCCCGCCCGCTGCGTGGAGAGAGTTCATACTCCGGATGATTTCTATCAAACAGCTGCGAAGTTCTTGCAACTTTCCACACCGAGGGCGAGACGCCCTCTCGACAGCCGGCGGGACGCCGGCGCTACTCAAACCCTGCTACACTCATCCGTTTGCCGCAGGAGGCCTTCATGCGCCGTCTTCTTCTCTCCCTTCTCGTTCTTGCATTTACCCTCCCCGCTCTGGCCCAAGCCAAGCATCCATTTACTTTCGACGACATGATGAAGCTGAAGCGCGTCGGCGATCCGCAGGTCTCGCCCGACGGCAGGTGGGTCATCTTCAGCGTGGTCGATGTCGACCTCGCGGCCAACACCAAGACGCCGCACATCTGGATCGTTCCCTTAGATGCTCATGTAGGGACGGCCGCCCCCGGCCGTCCAGCCGAGCAGAGTTCGGCAGGGTCTTCGTCTGCAGAGCGAATTCTTATTGCCGATCAGGACGCCGACCGCCCGCGCTGGGCGCCGGACGGCAAGCGCTTCGCCTTCATTTCCACGAAGGAAGAAGGCTCACAGGTCTGGGTTGCCGACTTCAATGCCGGCGCCGGAGCTGTCACGCGCGTGTACAGGCGGTCCTCAATGCCGACAGAGGCCTCGGGTGAGCTATGGTCCCCAGACGGGAAGAATATTCTGTTTGTTTCCGACGTCTATCCCCAGTGCGATGATCTTCGCACCCCCAATGAATTTCGCACCTCATCTGACGGAGTGGCATGCAACGTCATGGCGTTGCGGCGAGCAGAGAACTCGAAGGTGAAGGCGCTGATTTTCGATCACCTGCTCTACCGCCATTGGAATGCTTATAAAGAGGGTAAGCGTACTCACATCTTCGTCATACCTGCTGACATCACGGGTATCTCGCAACCCGGTGGAGTCTCCGACTGGCATGAAGGGGTTCGCGATCTCACACCCGGCGATTACGATGCTCCCGTATTCTCGCTCGGTGGGCAGGATGACTATGCCTTCTCGCCCGACGGGCAGGAGATTTGCTACGCCTCGAATCACGACAAGAATCCGGCGGCTTCGACCAACAACGACCTGTGGATCGTCCCGGTCACCGGAGGCCCTGCCAAGAACATCACCGCCGACAATCCCGCCAGCGACACGTCCCCGCTCTAT
>Ga0335083_10011108_pt1 | contig 10833 bp, 9 predicted proteins | sample Lox_Sample_42_FD_206716 | JGI IMG/M metagenome (GOLD analysis project Ga0335083, IMG submission 206716) | Soil microbial communities from Loxahatchee National Wildlife Refuge, Florida, United States - Lox_Sample_4.2 | ecosystem: Environmental > Terrestrial > Soil > Wetlands | place: USA: Florida... | reverse complement strand
AGGACGCCGAGAAAAAGCACGATGTCGAACCGGCCTACCAGTTCCGGCGTCAGTTCATAAATGTCGTGCTGCCGGTAGTCGACGCGGGAACCAAGTATCTCGTGCATCTCGCGAAACCGAGGATTGTCCCAGCAATCGATGGCCATCACTTCCGCACCACGACGTTCCATTTCGAAGCTGTACCAGCCGTCCCAGGCGCCGATATCGAGCACACGCTTGCCGCGCAGATCGCTGGGAATCGGAAACTGCGCGATGCGTTTTCTCAGGCCATCCAGAGCACAAACGCCGCGAATCTCGGTACCATCTGGCAACTCAAAGCTGTGCCACCAGCCGGTTTCCTCCCGCAGGTTTTTCCAATCCTGTACGTAGTTGAATGACCCGAAGTCGGATTTGGCGGCGGGAGGCATGGGAGTCAGCGTGCTGTGTTCTGGCGCTTACTTATTAGTAACCATATCACGCAGCCCGCCAGGCTCGACCAGCTCAGAATTCGCGCCAGCTTCATTTCGAGCCCGCCGTCGTATGCAAGTTCGACCTTGGCATCTCCGGCGAAATCGGTATTGACGATCATCTGGCCCAGGCCGTCGCGGGAAATGCGCAGCGGCAGGCCGTTCAATGTTGCGTGCCAGCCTGGATGATAAGCTTCTTGAAAAGATATAACATCGCCTGGACGCAAATTGGCCTCGATTTCCACCGAGTGCCGGCTGGTCCAGCGTAGATTTGCCGGCGGTGCACCCAAGGCGTCAACGTACCGGCCCACTTCCGTCACGTCGTTTCCGTTGATGGGCGTTCCGCGTACTATCGCCTCCGCGGGAATAACGTGTGCCAGCGAAGAAACGCCGGGCACCAGCGCGATCGCATCGTCGCCGTCGCGCATAGCTTCCCGCAGCATTCCCCGAAACCGCGAGGAAGCCAGGAACGGCTTGTAGATTCCTCTGCTCTTTGGTCCTTGCACGCCGAGCGCCGCGATGCCGTAGGCTTTGAACCAAATCATGGAAATCTTCGCGGTCTCTTCTGGAGACCCGGGAGCGGCGCCGATCTGATATGCGACCATCGGCTGCACCCGGTTCACAATGCCTTGATCGAATCCGCCGCCGAACTGAGGCGTGTCGCCGAAAGCGTTCAACCAATACGAAATCGTGCCCGGCATCATGACGCGCGCGTTCGTGAAATGCGAGTCGAGCCACTTGGCCGTCTGGAACTCCACCGTGGTATTGATGTCCACGGGCTTGATATACAACTTCGCGTATTGCCGATCCCACCGCACCAGTGGAATCGAAACCACCACGGCCGCTAATGCCGCGAACATCCGTAGCCTCCGCGAGAGGCGATCGAACAGCGGCTTGAGGAGGAACACCGCAACCAGGCAAATCGCCATCTCCATTTCAAGCTGGTAGCGATGCGGCTGTGGTACCAGGGCAATTCCAAACCATTCCTCGGCGAGATTTATGCCTCCGATCAGCAGTGTGAGCAACAGAAAAAACTGCAGCGCCGCGTTCACTCGCAATAGCCTGAACCCGAGCTTGGCGCTCGCGATTACCGTCAGGCCGAGCGCCAGGTAAAGTACAGATTTTTCGTACACGTGCTGATACGGGCCGACGTATTGCGCGTTGTAGCGGATGTCGCCGATGGTCGACGGAGGAATCCACGGGGAGGCAATCAAATAGGCTAGCAGCGCGAGCGCGCCGCTGATGAGCCAGCGTTTGTGCCAGTTTGGAACCTTGCCATTCCAGGACGTCGCCACCAGGTAAGCGGCCACTGCCACGGCGAGCGCGAACGAACCCAGCCAGTTGGTGAGAGCGACGGCGTCCATGCTAAGAGCCGCCACCAGATAAGCGGCGGGCTTGCGTTTGACGAGCGCCCAATCCAGAGCGAGCAGCGCCAGCGGCAGTAACGTAAGCGCCGCGATGTGCGGACCTTCTCCGTAAACCATTAGAACGTGCAATCGCCGAAGCGTCCAGTAAGTGCCGAGATCCTGGTGGATGGAAGGCATCAGGAAAGCCGATGGCGAGAGCACGGAGTAAACCAGTCCCGCCCAAAAGCTGAACCAGCGCGACGATGTCAGACGCAGCGCCAGAAAATAAACCGCCACCGGGCCGAGGCAGTAGAAAATCGCACTAACGGCGTGATGCGCCCGAGCGGGCGAGACGCCCGCAACAGCAGCGAAACCCGCAACCAGCGCGTGCAGCAGAGGCGGATATGTGTTTTGAAAAGGAATGCCGCCGTACCACAATGGGAACCAAGTCAGATCGCGCCAGTTCTCCAGCATGTAGCGGCTGATCGAAATGTAAGCCGCCTCGATCGAGCCCATCAGCTGGCTGTATTCGAGTGCAAAAAGATTTCTTGCGATGTAGACGTTCAGCGCGAGCAGAGCCAGCGGCAAGGCGGCCGCCTCTACTGTTCTTCGAGCTCGTTCGGACTGCCTCACCAATGAAAATTGCCGGCCACGAAATACACCACCGGCAGCGCGAACAGGCTGCTATCCACGCGATCCAGCCAGCCGCCGTGCCCCGGCAGCCAGGTGCCACTATCTTTGACGCCCGCGCCGCGCTTCATAGCGGATTCACACAGGTCGCCGAATTGGCCCGCGATGTTCGCCACGGCCGTAAGCGCGAGAGCTTCGGCCAGTGGCGCCGCGGGGAGCAAACGCGGGATATAGAGCGCGCCGTAAATGAGCGACGCCGCTACCGACGCCGCCGCGCCTTCCCAGGTCTTGGCGGGGCTCACGTGCGGCGCCAGCTTGTGACGTCCCATCAGCTTGCCGCCATACAGCGCCGCGATGTCACCGACCCAGTTCAGCGATAGCGCGAAAAATAGCCAGTACGGGCTGATCGCACGCAGCTCGATTCCGCAGCGCAAGCTCCCAAAGACGTACAGTACGCCCAGCATCAGCACCGCGGCGCTAGGCAGCGCTTTCGCCAGATCCTGCACCCTCAGCGAGAGCGCCATGGCCAGGATCGCTATCAAGACCAGGAACGCCGCATCCTTGCCCGGCACGAAGAGAACTAGAAGTCCGGCGGCATATCCGAAGAGTCCAGGCTTAGCGAGTTGATGCAGCACGGCCAGATTGGCGTACTCCCGAAAACACAACACACTCACCCCGGCCACCGTTAACAGAAACGCCCACTCAGGCGCCCACAGTATCAGGTAAAGAAAAATTGGGATGAGAAGCAGCGCCGTTACGACGCGCTTCATCGCGCCAGCGTGCCGACCGCTTCAATCCATTCGTCCGGATTGGTCCGCTCGTCTTCCAGGTTCAAACCGCCGAAGCGGCGGTCGCGTTTCTGGTAGTCGAGAATGGCGTGCAGCAGATCGGGACGCCGCCAGTCCGGCCACAACGTGTCGGTAACGTACAACTCGGCGTAGGCTATCTGCCACAGCAGGAAATTGCTGACGCGCATTTCACCCGAAGTGCGGATCAGCAAGTCCGGATCCGGCAGACCGGCGGTATAGAGGCGCGCTGCGATGCTCTGCTCGTCGATATGCAGGCTGTCGAGGCGCTTTTTCAGGCGCGCCTCCTCGATGATGGCGGTCACGGCGTCCACCAGTTCTGCCCGGCCGCTGTAGTTGAGCGCCAGGTTGAGGCGCATGCCGGTATTGTTCGCCGTTGCTGCGATGGCGGCGTCGAGTTCCTGGCGGACGTGCTCCGATAAGCCGTCCAGACGGCCCATACAAGTGAACCGGATGCCGTTGCGAGTCAACTCGGGCAGCTCGCGCCGCAAATAGACGCGCAGCAATCGCCACAACATTTCCACTTCGGTCCGCGGCCGTTTCCAGTTTTCCGCCGAGAAGGCGTACAGCGTGAGAGCCTGAATTCCCAAGCGGGCGCAGGCTTCCACCGTAATGCGCACAGGCTCGATGCCGGCCTTATGACCGGCGGCGCGCGGCAGACTCCGACGCCGGGCCCAGCGGCCATTCCCGTCCATGATGATGGCGATGTGCGCGGGCAGGCGTTCGGGATCGATGGCCTTGGCTAACGCCCAATCCTTGCTGCCTGGCCTGAGAATCTCGAACAGATCTTTCATTCAGGCTAAGCTTTATGGTACACCGTGGGCGCTGGATTTGTTCAGAAGGCTCCCGGACGCAATATAATCCGGGCTGGTGCAGCTTATTCCGTGCGCAGCGCCTGCAGCACGTCCACTCGCGCCGCTCGCGCCGCCGGTATTACCGACGCAATCACAGCGGCAAGCAACAGCACCAAAGCCGAAGCGGCCACCGGCAGCATGCTGGGCATTTTCAGGTCTCCCAGGAGCGTGCCGGCCAGTTGCGCCAGTCCGTATCCGCAAGCCAGTCCGACCGCGAGTCCGCCGATGGCCATGGCAGCGCCTTCAGCGATCACCCGCAACAGCAGATGCCGCGGCTGCGACCCAACGGCGAGCCGGATTCCAAACTCGCGCGTGCGTCCGCTGACTGAGAATGCCAACACGCCCGCCACGCCCACGATGGCGATCAGCAGCGCGACGCCGGCGAAAACGCTGAAGACGAACGCATTGAGCCGATCCGACGACAGCACCTCCGCGCGGACGCCTTCCAGAGTCGCCGCCTTTTCCACCGGCTGGTCCGCGGACATATTGCGCAGGATGCGCGTGATCGGCATCACCAGAGCGTAAGGATCCGAGCTGGCGTGAACAAAAACGCGCCCGCCGCCCAGGAATTCCTGCTGAGCGAAAGGATGATACACAGTCATGGTTGGTTTAGGGACCAGGTTTACGTCGTCGATGTCCGCTACCACGCCGATGATGCGGCAAGGCTTGGGGCTAAAGGGGGCGAACTTCAGAACCGGATCGGTCCATTGCATGTGATGATTGAGCGCATCCCCCTTTGGAAACGCCCGTCGCGCAAAGCTCTCGCTCACGATAGCCACCAGTTCGCTATCCTTGCGGTCCGCATCGGTGAAATCGCGTCCTTCGACCATAGGACGGCCGAGCCCGGCGAAAAATCCGGGTGTGATTATGCGAATCCCCGCGCGAGGATGTTCCTCGCCCGAAGCCGGAACGTGCCCATCGATCCCAAATTCGAGTCCGATCGTTTGGCCGCTATCGCGCCACGGAACGGAGCTGCCCACCGCTACGTTTTGAACACCGGGCAGTTCACGAATGCGTCGTGCGGCTTCCCGGTAGAAATCCACCACTTGTGTGGGCGTTTTTCCATCACGCAGCACGGGCACGTTCACTGCCAGGACATGCCGCATGTCGAAACCGGTCTGCACGTACTCGAGCGAAAGCAGCGTCTTCACCATCGCGCCGGCCGATGCCACCAGCACGAAGGAAGCGGCGATCTGAACCACTGCGAAGATTCTCAATTTCCGATTCGCGGTTCCGGTAACGCGCGTGCTCCCGCTGGTCAGGCCGAATCCCTGGGCTCCTCCCGACGACGGCAAACGCGGGACGAATGCCAGCAGCAAGGCGGCAAGGACGGCCAGTCCCGCTCCAACCCAGAGCATGCTTGAATCCACCGTGAGATCGAGGGCTCGTACGGAATATCGCGACATGTAACGCGCCAGGACAGCCACCATCGGGCTGGCGATCAATAATCCGAGCGCGGCTCCTCCAACGCACAAAAGCAGACTCTCGGCGAGCAAGGTTCGACGCAAAGCGGCGGTGCTCGCGCCCAGAGCCGCGCGGATGCCCAGTTCGGATTCGCGGCGCATAGTCCGGGCCAGAATCAGGTTGGCGACGTTGGAGCAGGCGATGACGAACACCAGCACCGACGCTGCCATCAGCACCAGCAGTATGGTCCGCGCTTTCGCCGTGAGCTGGTCGCGCAGCCGCACCGCTCTAATACTGTAGTCGGCTCTAGCCGGATACGCTTCCGGATGCTCCCGCTTCATAGCTGCGTAGACGGTTTGCAACTCCGTGCGCGCCGTTTCCAGATCCGCGCCCGGCGCCAGCCTGGCGAACAATTCCGTCATGCGATGTATCCGGCCGGTCACCATGGTCGCCGAAAGATGATGCGCGCTGGTGACGATGTTGCCGATGATCTCCGTATCTTGGGGATAAGGGACGCACGGCTCCAAAACGCCAACCACCGTAGCCGGACGTGTGTCGATGAACGAACCGAGCCGAACCGTTTTGCCAAGCACCGTAGGATCGCTCTTGAGCGCGCTGGTCCAGAACCGGTAGGTCAACACCACGGCTCCCGCTGCATTCGGGCCGTCGTCGTGCGCATCCAGCAGCCGGCCGAGGACCGGGCGCAGCCCCATGGTCTGAAAATACGAGCCCCCGACGACCCCGGCGGTTACCGTGCGAGGTTCTCCCAGTCCGGTCATGGTAAAGCCCAGCGTGGAGAAATCGCCGAACGAGGTTAGCGTTTTCAGGCGCGAACTCAAATCCATGATCTCCGGCACCGAGAAGGTCGAATTGGAGTCTCCAATTCCCGGCGCGGTCTGCCGGATGTAGATCAGGTGATCCTCGTCGCGGTTGACTAGAGGGCGCAACAGCACTGCCCGCACCAGGCTGAACATGGCGGCGTTGGCTCCGATTCCCAGGGCCAGAGTGACGATTACCGTCACTGTCAGGCCTTTCACACGGCCCAAGGAACGGGCTCCAACTTTCAGCTCGCTGAGAAAAGCCGCAATATTTTCGATCATGCCGTTAACCCTTAGCGTTGGTCTTCCGCAAGTATATCGCCACGGCAATGGCAAACAAATGAAGGCTGTTCGCGTGGCCCCTACTACTTAGTGTTCGTTTCCGGAATTGCCGCGTCCGGAAAGGGACAAGGTCGCCATCGAGTCTTAGCTCGCCTTCCCCTTCTCATAAAACGCCGTGACTGCCTCGAGCAGTTCCTTCTGGGTCTTGGAGTGCGGCTGCAGTTTCTCAGCCCAGGAGCGCCCGGGGTGCAAGACGTCCCAAGGTGAGCGCTGCTGCTGATAACGGCCTTTGCCAGGGTCATGGTTCCCAAATCCGTCAATCAGCCGGTTCCAGACCGGCGAGAACATTTCGATGAGTAAAGACTCGCCAAGCGGAATCCAGATGTCGTCTACAACGAGGTAGCGACAGGCGAAGTCCTTCACCGAAAGAGTGGTTGTTTCACTTATCGACTGCGCGTGCTCCGCCAAGCGATTGTAGAGGACCGAGCCTGCGGGGATGTCCAGCCCGAAACCCCCTTTTCGGGCGCCGGCTGGAACCGCCTTGCCAACATAAATGGGAGGGGTCGGCCTGCCTTCGCTCTCGGCCTTTGTGATCGCTCGGTAGGCCGGGTGTTGGCCGCTGTAGTAGATGGCGTAAATCCCCGCGCCAAGAAATCTCTCCTCGGGTGGAAGCGGCCCGAGCGAACGAGCGAGAAGCGCTTCGGCAACACTGATCCCCAGATTCTTCTTGTCCAAGGGATTGTGTGGCTGTTCGGTCCGCACCGGATTATCCCTGAAGACGCCTGCGGATATGGGAGGCCATGACCCTTCCGAGAGCGACTGGTACCGCGTTGCCTAGCTGGCGCATGTTCTCAGTCCATGATCCACAGAAAATGAATTGATCCGGGAACGTCTGTATTCGCGCTGACTCACGCACCGTCAGATATCGGATTTTTCCGTCAGGATACACTACAGTATTCTCCCCACCCGGCACGCCGTGATCGCCAGCCTTGAGCGTCTTCGCTGGTTCGTCGATCGGGCTTCCCGTGTGTCCTTGATAGCTCCGTGCGCCTGGGTTAAAACTGTGGTTCAGGAATTCACTTGTAGTCCCGCGCTCCGGGTCCGGGAGTCCATTGAGCGCGTCTCGAATGGTCCGCCAGGGACTGCGGGTACTATTGAAGAGCTTTCCGCTGCGGAGTTCTGGCGAGACCGATGCGGGCTTCTTGGGACGCTTTGACCTCGGCACCTGGTGCCGTTCCCAGTACTCGCCCGTAACCCACTTAGACTCGAGCAGGCCTTCCTCGGAATGGGTCTCCTCCGGAAATGTCCACTCGATCGCGAGGTCGCTGCGAAAGCCTACGATAAATACCCTTTCGCGCCGCTGCGGGACCCCATAATTCGCGGCGTTGACCAACTTGGGAACGATGTTGTACCGAAGACCGCCGTGCTTCTCCCCGCGTGCTGTCACGTATCTCTCTAGTCGGGCCCGATGCTCGATCCAGTCTTCCTTCGGCCGCCGACTGATTTCAGGGAATTCTAGCATGAATTGGATGTACGTAAAGTAGTTCGCGAACGATTGGCGTGTAAGTCCCTTGACATTCTCGATCAGAATTGCTTTCGGTCGCAAAGCCGCGACGGCGCGAGTCATTTCGGGAAAGAGGTTTCGAGGATCTTCGTAGCCGCGGTGCTTCCCGCCCAACGACCAGGGCTGACAAGGAACCCCAGCGGCGAGCAGGTCGACATCCGCTTTGCAGTGCTGGTAATCAAATTTGGTGACGTCGGCCTGGATGAGCGGCCAGTGCTTCACGGGCTCTAGCCCCCGCCGCTGGTTGGCACGAATGGTATCACAAGCATCCTTGTCCACCTCGACCACGGCCTCATGCGAGAACCCAGCGTACGATATGCCAAGCGCGAGTCCCCCAGCCCCAGCGAAAAGCTCAACCGATGTCAACACGCCTCCAGGAACCCCCTTATTTTATCGGCCAGATGGACCGATTTGATCTGGCATTCCCATATCACTAAGACTCGCCATCCCTTGCCCCGAAGGAGGCGTTGCGCCTTGAGATCGCGCCGGCTGTTCTCCTCAAGTTTTGGGAGCCAGAAATCGAGCCGAGACTTTGGGAGTCTAGCGAGCTTGCAGGAGCGGCTCGGGTGCCTATGCCAGAAACATCCATGCACGAAAATGATTTTACCGCGTCCTGGAAAAACGAGGTCGGGCTTGCCTGGAAGGCCGTAGACGTGCAAGCGATACCGGAAGCCCATCGCATGGACCAAGCGCCGCACAAATAGCTCTGGCTTGGTGTCCGCTCCGCGAACAAGGCCCATCCGGATGCTGCGCTCCTTACGAGTTAGCGTGTCCATGGGTTCGGCTCCGTGAATTTACCGTCTTCAGTCTCAAGACTTGTCTCCATGCGCACCCACCACTCGCTGCGTCAGACCACCCGTAATCTGCCGGTCACACCCCCAGCCGGTGGGTCCAGATCACATCGAGACCGAATCCTACGCCCAGTGCGGCGATGCCCAGGAAGGTTCCAAAAGGCAATTCGTACGTCGAGGCGTCTTTCCCGGTGAACCAGATGTAAAACAGCCCAACCAGCGCGCCCAGCAGCGATCCGACGATCAAGGTCAGCAAAGCGGTCTGCGCTCCCACGAAGGCGCCAATCACGGCCACCATTTTGACATCGCCCAAGCCCAGTCCTTCGCGATGTCGCATCTTCTCGTAAAGGAAGGCCACCAGCCACAAGGCTCCCGCGCACACCGAGGCGGAAAAGGCGGATTCCGCGGCCGAGACCAGCGCTTGACTCCGGACCGACGGCAGCAGCAGGGCCATCAGCCCCCAATCCAAGTGAACGAAGAACGCGAACAGCACCCCCAGGATCGCCCCGCCGATGGTAAACTCATCCGGCAGAATGCGTTCTTCCAGATCGGAGAAAATCAGTGTGATCAGGATGGCGCCATAGACTGAGAATTTAACCGCCGCGAGACTGGCGCCGAGAAACCAAAATGCGCAGAAAAACGCGGCGGCGGTGAGGAACTCCACGATCGGATAGCGAAATGGAATGCGAGTGCCGCATTTCCGGCAGCGCCCCTGCAGCATCAGAAAACTCAGCAGCGGGAGGTTGTCGTACCAGCGAATGGTTGCCTGGCACTTCGGGCAATGGGATCGCGGCGAGACCACCGAGAGATCCCGCGGCAGACGGTAGATGCAGACGTTCAGGAAGCTGCCGATCAGGAGTCCGGCGAGCGCGGCCAGCCAAGCTTCTATCAAACGACCATCCTCTCATATACATCGAGCGTCGCGTTCACCATGCGTTCGACGGAAAATTCCTGTTCCACGCGCGCCCTGGCGCGGGCGGCCAGCCGCAGCGCGAGCGAGCGATCGTCCAGCAGCCGCCGGATCTCGCGCGCCACCATTTCCGGCTCGTTCGAAGTGAGCAATCCAGTGCAGCCATCTTCAACGATCTCCGGCAACCCACCCACCGCGCTTGCGATCACGGGCACGCCGTGCGCCATCGCCAGTAGCGCCGCCGATCCTAAGCCTTCCGAATCGGAAATATAAACGAACAGCGCCGCGCCGGGAAAGTCGCGGCCCAGATTCTTCGAAAATGCAACTGGGACATCGGCCAGCGCGGCGGCCTTTTCGATAATGCGCTTTCCCTTGCCGGGGTCTTCGGAATCGAGCGCCAGCACGCGCTCTCGAGGTCCTGGTCCGGCGGGCGGAGGAATGGGAACGCCATCGTGCACCACCGCGATGCGCGAGGTCTCGATGCCCGCCTCGATCAGTCTCTGCTTCACAAACTCCGACACTGCCAGGAAATGGGAGGCCCGCCGGTATTTCCAACGCGACGCTACTCCGCGCCGCACCGGAAAAGCCACGCGGCGGGAAACGATCAGCGGTTTTCTAAAGAGCAGGCTCAGCGTGTGCGCTCGTGCATCGTGCGCATGAATCACGTCCACGCCACGCGAAGCGCGCCACAGCGACGCCGCATCGAGCGGCCGTGCCTCTAGCCGTTGTGCCAGCGCGGCCTGCACGAGTTCAGAACCCTCCGGAGCAAGCAATCGGGCCGCATGACCTTGCGCCGCCAGCCCGCGCAACAGATAGAGCACCTGCCACTGCCCGCCGCGCATCTCCCTTCCGGTGTCGATGTGCAGCGAGACCACGCTACCCTCGCGGCCCCATGTTCTTGGCCTTAGCGTATTTCAGGAAATTGTAGAAAGCCGCCATGTAAGCTATGGCGAGCCCTTCGTAGCCGTCCAGAAAGCCGCGC
>Ga0335083_10011104_pt1 | contig 10834 bp, 10 predicted proteins | sample Lox_Sample_42_FD_206716 | JGI IMG/M metagenome (GOLD analysis project Ga0335083, IMG submission 206716) | Soil microbial communities from Loxahatchee National Wildlife Refuge, Florida, United States - Lox_Sample_4.2 | ecosystem: Environmental > Terrestrial > Soil > Wetlands | place: USA... | reverse complement strand
TCTCGGCCGTAACCATCCCGCCGCATTAGCGCAGTTGATCGAGGGGGGCATTCCTTGACGCCAACCGATGCAGATCCGCGATTTGCGGCCAGGCCCGCGTTTGAAGGGTGGTGCGTCCATGTTAATTGGCCCTCTGCGACGACTGAATTGGTCACGGGATTTGCGAACCAGCACGAGGCGCTCGAATGGATTAAACACCAGTCCGCAAACTGGGTCGCGGACCAAATTATGCGCGGCCGTCCGCCGCAATCTCGCGGAAAAAGGGAGTGAGTGGATTCAATGACGATCGCATCTAAGGGCCCTTCGCCGCGTCTTCCATCTTGGCGCTTGGCCCACAGATGGGAAATCGGCTGGCGAACCTGTCGCCGCAGTCAGTGGGCTTACGAATAACGATTTTGCGGAGCGGGGACCGGCGCGGCGACTCTCTGTGGAGCGAGTTGCAAAATTGTGGGGGCTTATCCCGTTAAATCTATTTAGGTCCCGCGATGCTTAACGCTCGTTTAGGTTGTATTCACAGTCTTGGCCTATGTTCGGAACGTACCGAGCGCCGCCATGATACCGATTAATCTTATTTCGGATCTTGAAAGTGCCATCGCGAGAGGGGCTGGCAGCACCGGCGCGCTGCTGCATCGCATAACCGATCTCTTCCTCATTCATGCGGGACACTACGCGCCCGACGAACTCGCAGTGTACGATGACGTACTATTGCTCCTCGTCGACAAGGTCGAAATCGCTGCACGCGCGGAACTTGCAAGGCGGCTCGCGTCGCTTGACGGCGCGCCCACCAAAATAGTCCGGTCTCTTGCGCTGGATGACGCAATAGAAGTTGCGGAGCCAATTCTGGCCCGCTCCAGTGTGGTCGACGATAAAACTCTCATCGAGTGCATTGCCGCTAGAGGGCAAGAACATCTGCTCGCAATTGCCACCCGGGACAAGCTCAGCGAAGCGATCACCGACAACCTCGTGGCAAAGGGTAGTAATCAAGTATTGGGCACCTTGGTCAATAATCCGCGAGCGAACATTTCCAATCAAGGTTTTGACTTGCTTGTCCAAAAAAGTCAGGGCGATGATTGGTTGTCTGAATGCCTCGCTGAGCGGAAGGACATTCCAATCCATCACTTTCGCGAGCTAGTATCGCGAGCATCAGACATCGTCCGACGTCGACTAGTGAAGGATAACCCGGAATTACGTGACACAATTGATGCCACGCTGCCTCCATCTACGCGATTCAAGGAGATTAATGTTGTCCACTCGAAGACGGATTACCGAACGGCTGAGCTATGCGTTAAAGCACGAGAGATTACAGACGGGACTATAAAGGAGTTCGCTCAGGCCAAAAAAATTGAGGAGGTTATTGTCTCAATTGCGCGGCTATCGGGTCTATCAGCGTCGGAAATTGAGCGGTTGATTATAGGCGAATGGACAAGTCCACTCGCAATCATCTTCAAGGCAATTGACCTTCGTATGGCAACGGTTGACGCGATCTATCGGGCGCGCCCGCAAGCCGGCAATGCTATTGGCAATGATGGAATTCGGACAAAGGCAGAATTTATTGCCGTCAGCCGTCCGACCGCCGAACGAATCATGCGGTTCTTCCGAGTGAGAAAGTCAGCTGAAATGTCCATGCGTTCGTAAGCTTTTTCGCTGAACCATTCCGATGGATAATAAACGCGCCTCTTTCCGCTACCCGACGAATCGACCTGCCAAAATATATTTGCGTGACGGTCGGTCTGTCCGGTGTGCCGTCCGCAATCTGTCTGTGCATGGAGCATGTCTCGAGGTTTGTGACGTGAACGAAGTTCCCGACATTTTCTATGTGAGAATCCAGGGGCTGAATGAAAAAACCCAATGCCAGGTTGTTTGGCGAAATGGGAAATTGGTTGGCATTTCATTTTAGTGGCTTGGCACTCACAAAATATCGCCATATGCGTCGTACAAGAGGCGGTGAGTTGCGCCAAAACGTGTAAGTCCGGGTTGGGTCATCCTCGACCGACGCATCTACGTCCTAAGGCTGCCCGATGTCCGTTGTTGCCCCATTAGGCGACATGCCATCGTGCGCCAGCGAAACGTCGCTTTGTGCCAATCATGGGTGCGTGGCAAACAATGCTCACTTTCACGTAATCCTCGTGCTGGCGCCTGAGCCGTCCACTGCATTAGCATGGAAATTCTCTCAATTCCGTTCGGCCGCCGGCCTTCAGCGCGCAATTGCGGAATTACTTCCTTGGCAGCATGCTGTTTGGCGGAGCCGGCTGGGCGCCTGGTGATATGACGAACGTTAACCAGCTGCCCTCGGGCCTTCGCGAAGTGCCGAACTCAAAATAAGATTTGGCGCCCAGAAACCCGAGTGCGCTACCGCCACGCTGGCTCAATTACGCGCGCCATGATTTAGATCAATCAATTACAGATACCATTGTCGTAGGATTTTAATTGTGCAGACGAACTGGACTATGTTCCTTCTCCAACATGTTCGACGTACTTAATCCCGACGTATGGTCCCTGCTGCCAAATCGAAAACGCCGCGCGCGAATGGTTGCCAGAAATAATTTTGAATTGGGCCGGCATCTGTACACCCGAAGGCACCAGCAAACGTGCGCCTTTCAGCGAAATATCCCAAATACAACAGGTGATCGGCTCGCGGCCGTCGAGTAGGTCGACGAGCACAGCTTCGTTACCGATGTCCACGCGCGGTTCTAATCGACGTTCCGCGCTGTCGAAATCGATTTCACCCATGCTCTTTACATTAATCGGCGAAGCTTAAGAGCCGATTATCAATCAAGGCGCCCATCGCAGCTATGTGAAAGGCGAAGCTCATCCGCTTTGAGGTCATCGCAACCCTCTAAACGGCCATGATTTTTCATGCGCATTGCTTGAAATTTATAAGCGGTTGTTAACCCTCAAGCTTAGGGCAGCGCTAATGCAATAGAGTTATCAATAAGTATTGTTCCCAACATCCATGGGCCGCGCGGGATGGGCATAGAATTTTTTATCAGAAAGCGCGTCGTACGGCTTGCGTTAGCGGTCGTTTTCATTGTGGCTGCGGGATGGACCTTCCTGCCCTACGCGACAAACCGGGTCGGCGCTTCAGCCTTTGTTAACTCGAGGCTAGTGCGCGTCACGGCGCCATTCGCCGGACGGCTGTCGCCGACGCTCCCGCGACAAGGCGATCTGATCGATGGTTCTACATCGCTCAATTTGATCCAAGCGATGTCGCCGGACCGGCGTCATTTGCTTGATCTTAAACTTCAATATGCGCTCGCCAAGAAAGCCGGCGAACTCGCGCGGCGGCAACTCGATGAGATTGCGACTTTTGACGCACGGCTCGCCAAACGCACGGAGGCCTACCAGGCGGCGGTAGTCGACCAAATCAGCCATGAGATTATCGAGGCAGATGCCGAGCACGACGGCTGCATGGAGGAATTGAAAGAGCGCAAGGATATAGGCACGCGCATGGATTCCTTGACCCAATCCAGGCTGGCCTCCCCAATTCGGTCCGCCGAAGCTCACGCTGTTGAACAGGCAGCTTCGACCCGGTGCGCCGCTGCTGCGGCCCGGGTCCTACGGTTAAAGAGCGAGCTTGAGGCGGCGCAGAACGAGGTTTTCGTTCACGGAGGCATAAACGACGTACCATACTCGCAGCAGCAACGCGATCAGCTCGTATTACGCCGCCAGGCCCTCGAAGCTCAAGAACTTCAGGAATCCGCGCGGGTTTCGCAGCTCGCGGCCGACATTGATGCTGAAAGCAACCGCGTTGCTCAATTAGACAATTATCGTCTCACCCTGCCGGCCGACCACGTAGTATGGTCGACAGCGGCCAGTCCCGGCTCCGCCGTTACCGAAGGACAAACCATTCTCGATCTCGCCGACTGCAGGCACCGGTTCGTGGCCGTCGAGCTTCCAGAGCGTGACTTTGAGGAGATCAAAATAGGCGATACCGCGACCGTGCGGCTCGTGGGAAGTGACGAATGGCGGCAGGGCCAGGTGCGGCAAATTCGCGGTTCCGCGGCTCGAGCCGACGACCGCCTGTTTGCCGCGAAGATCCCGAGCCCCGGTCCCGCAACCGTAACCGTTGAAGTATCGCTCCCCGCGGACGCGATACAGGCCGACGGCGGCAATTTCTGCGGTATCGGACGACTTGCCGAGGTCCGTTTTCGGCGATCGTGGTTCGGCCTGGCAAACTTGGTCACCGCTGGTTGGCACCGGTTGAGGGGCGCGCCCGATTCGCAAATTGCATCGACCGCGCGCTCAGGAAGCTAAGTTGAATTCGGACACGCTGACGTTTGCACAGTTCTTGGCGCCAACCTTGTTCGTCATTGGCGCGGTTCTTTTGCTCGGGCCGACGCTGCCGATGGCACGACCGTGGGCCCGCGCTATCATTTTTACCGCCGTCTGGTTCATTGTAGCACGCTATGAGGTCTGGCGCCTCACGGTCACAGTATGGCCCGCAAGCGGCACCTGGTACCAGGTGAGCTGGGTCTGGTTTTGTTATGCGGTGGAGCTATTCGCGACCGGTGATGCGTTCATCCTCTATTTCACTTTCCTGCGCAGCAGCGATCGTCGACTTGAGGCCGATACTCACGAGCGACGCTTGCGCGCGAGCCAGCCGGCGCAACTTCCGGACGTGGACGTTTTCATTCCGACCTACAATGAGCCAATGGAGGTCCTCGAAAAGACCATTACTGGCGCACTATGCATCGATTACCCCAATTTCCATGTGTGGGTACTGGACGACGGTCGGCGGCCGTGGCTGAAGGAGTTTTGTCGGGACAAAGGCGTCGGCTATCTCACCCGGCCCGATAATTCGCACGCCAAGGCGGGTAATATCAACCATGCCCTAGGCAAAACCGATGCTCCGTTCGTAGCAATCTTTGACGCCGATTTCGTTCCCCAGCAAAATTTCCTGATGCGAACAGTTGGCTTTTTTGCCGATCCAAAAATCGGAATCGTCCAGACGCCCCATGTCTTCTATAACCGCGATCCGATGCAGACTAATCTGGCCTTGCAAAAGGCGCTTCCCGACGATCAACGGTTCTTCTTCGATTCGATCATGCCGAGTCGGGACGCCTGGGACGCGGCGTTCTGTTGCGGTTCAAACTCGGTCATGCGTCGGACCGCCTTACGCAGTGTTGGCGGCGCTTTGCCGACCGAATCGATCACTGAGGATATGCTGCTAACGTTGGTCCTGCTTCGGCAAGGCTATGTGACTAGATATTTGTGCGAGCGACTCGCGTTCGGCCTTGCTCCTGAAAACATCGATGCGTTCTTCGTGCAACGACAGCGTTGGGCACGGGGCGCAACACAGATCCTGCTGCTCAAAGACGGTCCGCTTGGTCCCAATCTGGACATCGCACATCGCCTGCTGTTCCTGCCAACTCACTGGTTGTCGCAAAGCTGTACGACACTTCTCACCGTCATAATGCCTTTGATCTTTCTTCTGACCGGCCTCTCGCCGTTCGTCAACGTCACAGCCGATGCGGTACTTTTCTATATCGTGCCAATGATTCTGGCACTCGTCGGCGGCCTTCGAGTATTTGCCCCATCTGCTTATCATCCGCTTGCCTCCCAGGTCCTGAACAGCTTTCAGAGCTTCAAAATTCTACCGACCGTGCTGACTACACTGATACGACCGTTCGGGCATTCATTCAAAGTCACACCGAAGGGCCGAGAAGCACGGCGGATGAGCTATGAGCGTACGATTTTTTGGTGCGCCGCCAGTCTGATTTTTTTAACGGCACTCGGTTTAATCCTGAATTCTATTCCAGAGTTCCGGGTTATTGACCAGACCTCACTCATCCCGGTCATGGTGATTTGGGGGGTGATTAATGTTCTCGTACTTTTTCTGGTCTGCATGATGGCGCTGCAGGCGCCAGTGCAGCGATCTGAGGAGCGGTTCGTACTCGACGAACCGGTCGCAATTTTCGCGGCCAACGGCGCGCTTTCGAACGGGCGCATTTGTGACATCTCGCTCTCAGGGGTGGCGATCATGGTTGATTTCGACCAGCAACTTGCAATTAAGGTTGGAGAATATGCTCGCATCTTTATTAAGGAGGTCGGCTTTGTACCTGGTTCAGTTGTCCGGCAAAGCGATCGATTCCTAGCTTTGCAATTTGACCTGTCCCGCTCGATCGAACGCGATTTGTTAATCAGCAAGCTGTTCACGCGCGGGATCAATGCCGCGACCGAGTTGACCTCGGCACCGGCTGCGGCGATGGCGATGCTCGGAAGTATTGTTAAGGTACGGTCGCAGACGCCGCACCAAGAAACCGGCATAGTTTCTTCGCAGCCCGTCGAGAGGCTAGCCGCCGAGAGCTTGGTGATTCGACCCTTAGCGGGTCGTCGCCGGCTGGTGGAAATCGGTGCAGAGCGTCAGTCCTTTGCGGCGTGAGAAACGCAATAACACCGATTTTGCAGAGGGTGAATGACGCGCTGAACGAAGGAGAATGCCAATGCGTCAGCTACTTGGAAAAATGTCGGTTAAACATCTGCATTTCACTGAAGTGTATCTCTCTGAGCAGGTTCGCTGCCATGATTGTCAAAGAATGGTGCCAATGGGCATTGAGGTTGTCACAGTTCGAAAAGAAGGTGAGGCCAGGAAGGTCATAAACCGCCGCTGCTACTGCCGTGCACACGGCAGCAGTATCGCATCAGACGTGTTATCGTAACACATCGCAGCAACTAGCATCGGAAAAATAATGGAAAGGATTTCGCTTAGGGTTCGCTCGGCTTGGTTCATGGCATTCCGCGCGCCAGGCAATGCTGCCTCAAACCGCTCTCGCGCTCCGTTCCCCCGACGATGATGCAACGCGTTATTGAGCGTTTATACTTAGTTGTAAAGTTTGAGGGTAACAACCTCTCGGTCGGCTTCGAGAAACCTCACGGACGAGTTTGAATTTTTGCAGTTTTTACTCGAGAAGGCTTTGAACAATAAGGACTCATAATTTTGGTGGCAGGGTTGAAGCCACAAATTTCGGATGGACTTTGCGTCGGCTTCATCGACGAGAATGGCGGCAGGCCGGGCGTCCGTCTCCGCAACCAGCGGATATCGTGAAAGCGACCCTTTTGACCCGACGAAGGCATAGTCCAAAAAAGCCCGGGCAGGTCATCGCTTTTATCGCTCTCTCATCGTCTCCTGATTGTATCGCAGCAGGGGCGAGAGCAAATAACTAATGATCCGCCGCGCGCCAGTTTTTATTTCTACCGTAACAGCCATGCCAGGAGATAGATTGACGACTTTGTTGTCGACCTGCATTTGCCGTCGGTCAAGGGAAACGTGAGCTACGTAGACTGGTTCCTGGCCTTTCGTTCTACTGTCACTCGGGTCAGAACTATCGGGTTGGTTGCCGGCTTTGTCGCGTGAAGGCTCCAGCACAACCGAGTCCTGAGAAACATTAATGACCTTACCGTGCAGAAGACCGTAGCGTGTAAAATTGAAGGTATCGACCTTGATTGCTGCGTCTTGCCCCGCTTCGACAAAGCCAATATCGCGGTTAGCGACCATGGCCTCGATCTCGAGATGGGTATCGATTGGAACAAGCACCATCAGGGCCTGAGCGGGGGTTACGACCCCGCCAACGGTATGGATTGCAAGTTGCTGCACCACCGCGTCAATTGGCGCAGTTAAGTGTTGGAGCTTAATTCGCTGTTCCGCTTTCACCACATCTTGGGCGAGGGCGGCTGCTTTTTCTTGGGCTTTTGCCAGGTCATCGAATTGTTTGTGCCGATATTCCGCTTCAATTCGACTGCGTGCCTGGCCTAACGCAGCAATAGCCTGATCAACTTCGTGGTATCGACTCTCTGCGATTAGGACGTCTTGCTGCTGACCAACGAGATCCTGAAGATCGGTAAGGTACTGCAGTTTCGAACCGATCTCCTTGTCAGCAAGATATTTACGGACTTCGACCCGCTGCCGGATTAGAGGAATCGTTTCATTAAGCTTGTTGATCGTCGCTTGGATCGTCGCGCGTTCGGCTGATTTTTGCGCTTCCTGCTTCTTTATTTCTTCAATCTTGGCGTTCTGCTCGGCGATTTGGGCCTCGAGAAACCGCTGATACATCTTGACTTCGGCGGGGCTTGCGCCATTTGGCGGACGAAACGCGCGATCGGGCTCGTCCGTATCCAAGGCGGCTTGCAGTCGAGCAACTTCTAAACGCGCCGACATAAGGTCGCTTTTAAGGTGCTCAAGCTCAGCGACCGTCATCGTCGAGTCAAGATCGACAAGCAGGTCTCCCGCGTGCACGCTTTGCCCATCATGGACGTAAATTGCGCGCACAACCCCGGTTTCGAAAGGCTGAATGATCTTGGTCCGGCCACTCGGAATAATTTTTCCAGGTGCTACGGCAACAATATCGACCGTGCCGAATACGGCCCAGGCGAAGGCCGCGCAGAAAAGCGCGATAATGATATATGCAAGAATGTGGCCTACTGGAGAGGGTGGTGTTTCCACGATTTCAAGCGCTGCCGGAAGGAATTCGACCTCCTTGGCATCTTTAGATACCGCCGGAAAGCGAACGACTTTCTCGGCGAGTTTCGCCGATTCAACGAACTTCATGGAGCCCCGCTTGCGAGCGATAAAGCGCGGCGTAACGGCCGCCTTTCTTGATGAGTTCGTCGTGTGTGCCGTCTTCGATCAGACGGCCACGCTCGATGGTAACGATCCGGTCAGCCATCCGCAGCGCCGAAAGCCGGTGAGCGACAATAAACACTGTCCGCTTTTCGGCTATTTGCCGCATGTTGTTTTGGATGACTCGCTCACTTTCATAGTCTAGCGCGCTGGTGGCTTCGTCGAAGACCAATATTCGTGGGTCGGTAACCAGCGCACGCGCAACAGCAAGACGCTGACGCTGACCACCAGAGAGATTGCCACCGCGCTCTTCAACAATCGTGTCGTAGCCTTCTGGAAGCTCGAGGATAAACTCATGGGCGCCCGCAAGCTGCGCTGCAGCGACAACGCGTTCGATCGGCATGCCCGGATCAGTTAGCGCGATATTATCGCGTACCGATCGATTGAATAAGACGCTTTCCTGAAGCACAACACCCATCTGTCGCCGAAGCCAGGCGGGATCCACCATTGCGATGTCCACGCCGTCCACCAAGATGCGACCGCTTTCCGGCGTATACAAACGTTGCGCCAATTTCGTGAGGGTACTCTTTCCGGAGCCGGAGGGGCCGACAATTCCGATAAGTTGGCCGGGAGGAACCTCGAGCGTGATGTCGTGCAGAACCTCTGGCCCATCGATTCGATAGCGGAATGTGACATGCTCGAAAACGATATGGCCCTGGATGGGGGGCAGAGCTGTGCGCCCAGGATTGTACATGGGCTCTGCTGGCGTGTTGAGAATATCGCCAAGCCGCGCAATCGACAGACGCGCTTGATGGAAATCCTGCCAGATCTGCGCAAGCCGCAGCACCGGCGAACTGACGCGGGTCGCAAGCATATTGAAGGCGACAAGCTCGCCGACGGTTAAATCCCCGGCAATGACAAGCTTGGCGCCGAGATAGAGCAGCGCTGCCAACATGATCTTGTTTACAAACTGAACGCTCTGGCTGGCGGTGTTGCCGAGACTAATGACGCGGAAGCTTGCTGCTACGTACCCCGCTAGTTGGTCCTCCCAGCGCCTTTGCATCTGTGGCTCAACCGCCATCGACTTGAGCGTCTCAACGCCGGTCACGCTTTCGACCAAGAAGGCTTGATTCTCTGCACCACGCTTAAACTTTTCGTCGAGTCGCCGGCGGAATAGAGGCGTCGCAAGTGCGGAGATTGCTATATAGAACGGAAACGCTGCGATGACGATTCCGGTCAGCAACGGCGAATAGAAAAACATTACTGCCAAAAAAACGAACGTAAAAAACAGATCGATGACCAGCGTCAGCGCCGAGCCCGTGAGAAAATTGCGGATATTTTCCAATTCACGAACACGAGCGACTGAATCGCCGACACGTCTTGCCTGAAAATACGAGATTGGTAACGCCAGCAGATGGCGAAATAGTCTGGCGCCGAGTTCAACATCGATACGGTTGGTCGTGTGCGCAAAAAGATAGGTGCGGAATATGCCCAGGAGGAGCTCGAATGTAGCGATTGCCGCCAGCCCGATCATAAGTACGGTGAGCGTGCTCATGCTGCGGTGGACGAGCACCTTATCGATCACCACCTGGAAAAAGAGCGGAGAGACGAGGGCAAATACCTGCAGGAAGAAAGAGGCGACCAACACATCGGCCAGTAAGCGCCGATATTTATGGACGCCATCGATGAACCAAGTGATGTCAAAGCGCTGGGCGAGGTGCGTCAAGGCGCCTCGTTTCGTCATCAATACCAGTTGTCCGGTCCAGACCGATTCAAACTCAGCGCGGCTCATCAGGGTCGGTCGCGCAGACGTTGGCGAAAGAACCACCGCCTTTTCCTCGCCAATTTTGCCAAGGACCAGAAATCCGCCGTCGCGCAAAACCGCGATGCCCGACAATGGCTTACTTGCAAGTCGGTCCCATTTGGTTTTGATAGAGCGTGCCTTGAGCCCAAATTGTTTGGCGCACTTCAGCATTTCGGGAATCCCGATAGGCGCCGAGCCGAATTGATGTCTGATTTGTTGAGGATCGGCGCCGATACCGAGAAACCGCAGCATCACCACAAGGGATGCAAGACCGGGATCATTCGCCTGGTCGGGAGCGCTCACGCGATACCTTTCCGCGGGCCAGCAGGTGTTGGAAGACGAGTGATAGATTGTTGATAGCGACCGGACGGTGGGCCGGCACGAGTAGGGTCGGGCGGGCGGCCATGTATACTCGACCACACCGCACGAGCGTTACCTACGCAACAGCGGCGACTTGTGACTACCCGCACTAG
>Ga0335083_10011101_pt1 | contig 10837 bp, 6 predicted proteins | sample Lox_Sample_42_FD_206716 | JGI IMG/M metagenome (GOLD analysis project Ga0335083, IMG submission 206716) | Soil microbial communities from Loxahatchee National Wildlife Refuge, Florida, United States - Lox_Sample_4.2 | ecosystem: Environmental > Terrestrial > Soil > Wetlands | place: USA: Florida... | reverse complement strand
CACCACCGCCGGGCCGAGGTAACGGAAAGCGAGAATGCAAACTCGGCTCGCGACGTCCAAGTGTGCTAATGCGCAGTTGGACGCAAGCTATTGGATGTCATTACCCATATTGGACAGGAACCGCATTACGGCCAGGCCCGGTAAAGTGCATCAGCGGTAGCTGCGTGAACCCAGGTAGCTGGGCGGAAGGGTCCTGGCATTGTCAGGGCTGTCGTTCCGCCGTCGGAGGATGCGCAATGAATGTGGAAGATATCGATCACCTTGAATTCTATGTGGAGGATGTCGGCCAGGCTGCTCAGCAGCTATGTGATGGCTTTGGCTTCGTTATTTGCGGGGAGGGTGGCCCGCGCACGGGGCTGGCCGACGCTCACTCGTTACTGCTGCGGCAGCGCGGGATCGCCATTGTGGTGACTTCCGCGCTGAGCGACAGCCACCCAGCCGCCGACTACGTCCGGCAGCACGGTGACGGGCTGGCGGTCATCGCCGTGCGGGTCGCCGATGTACTGGGTGCGTTCGCCCAGGCGGCCGCGCGGGGCGGCCAGACCGTGGTCCGGCCGACCTTCCTAGGTAGTGGACGGGGCCAGGTCGTGTTGGCCTCCGTGCTCGGGTTCGGCGACGTGACGCACCGGCTCGTGCAGCGCGAGACGATGAGCGGCCCGTTCCTGCCCGGTGTCATCGATGAGGTCACCGACTCGGTGCCGGACGGCCTCCTGGACACGGTGGACCACATCGCGGTCTGCGTACCCCCGGGCGAGCTGATCCCGACGGTGCACCGTTACCAGACGGTCTTCGGCTTCAGCGAGACGTTCGAGGAGCGCATCCTGGTTGGCGCCCAGGCCATGGATTCCAAGGTCGTGCAGAACCCGCTGGGCACGGTCACGCTCACCCTGCTGGAGCCGGACACCACCCGGGACCCGGGCCAGATCGACGAGTTCATCGCGTCACACGGCGGGGCCGGGGTGCAGCATGTGGCCTTCCGTACCGGGGATATCACCGCCGCGGTCGCCGAGATCTCCGCCCGCGGGGTGCCGTTCCTCAGCACTCCGCCGAGCTACTACGACGTGCTCACCGACCGGCTGGGCGAACTCGACGTCCCGGTGTCCGCGCTGCGTGAGCTCAGCGTGCTGGCCGACCGGGACCGGTGGGGCGTGATGCTGCAGATCTTCACCAGGTCGCGGCACCCCCGGCGGACCCTCTTCTACGAGCTGATCGAGCGGCGCGGCGCGCGCTCGTTCGGCAGCAACAACATCAAGGCCCTGTACGAGGCGGTCGAGCGGCAGCGGGCCGCCGAGCAGGCGCTGCGCGCCTGAGCGCAGGAGGGATCGGCGATGGTGGTCGTCATGGCCCCCGAGGCCACTGAAGAGAACGTGGCGACGGTGGTGGATCTGGTGCAGTCGGCGGGCGGCCACGCATTCGTCAGCCGGGGAGTGTCGCGCATCGTCATCGGCCTGGTGGGTGACGTCGAGTACTTCGGCTCGCTGAACCTGCGCAGCCGGGCGGGCGTGCTCGATGTGGTCCGCATCTCGGTGCCGTTCAAGCTTGTCAGCCGGGAGCATCACGCGGCCCGCTCGCAGATCCAGGTCGGCGGGGTGCCGATCGGGCCGGGCGCGCTCACCGTGATTGCCGGGCCGTGCGCGGTAGAGACAGCGGAGCAGGTGCTGGACGCCGCGGTCATGGCCCGGTCGGTCGGCGCGTCGCTGCTGCGCGGCGGGGCGTTCAAGCCGCGCACCTCCCCCTACGCCTACCAGGGACTGGGCGAGGCCGGACTGAAGATCCTGGCCGACGTCCGGGCGGAGACGGGGCTGCCGGTGGTGACCGAGGTGATTGATCCGCGGGACGTTGACCTGGTCGCCTCGTACGCCGACATGCTGCAGGTCGGCACCCGGAACATGCAGAACTTCGCCCTGCTGCAAGCCGTCGGCGCGGTGGCCAAGCCGGTGCTGCTCAAGCGGGGCATGAGCGCCACCATCGAGGAATGGCTGATGGCGGCGGAGTACATCGCCCAGCGCGGCAACCTCGACATCGTGCTGTGTGAGCGCGGCATCCGCACATTCGAGCGGGCGACCCGCAACACGCTGGACATCAGCGCGGTGCCGGTCGCACAGCGGCTGTCCCACCTGCCCGTCATCGTGGACCCCAGCCACTCCGGCGGCCGCCGCGACCTCGTGCTGCCGCTCACCCGGGCCGCCATCGCCGCCGGTGCCGATGGGGTCATCATCGACGTGCACCCCCAGCCGGGGCTGGCGCTCTGCGACGGCGACCAGGCCCTGACCCACGCTGACATCGATGAACTGGCCGACGTCGTGGCCAGCCTGCCGCCGCTGATGGGGCGCCAGCTGGCCACCGGCCCCTCGGCCGCGCCAGCGGCCGTGCCCGCGCTGCCGAGAGCCTGACTGATGCGCCTCACGTTTGTGGTCGGCACCGGCCGGTGCGGGTCGACCATGCTGTCCCGGCTGCTCAGTCTGCACCCAGACGTGCTGAGCGTGAGTGAGTTCTTCTGCACGATGCCGCCCGGCTCGGCCAGCCTGCCCACCGGCGACATCGACGGGCGGCGGCTGTGGCGGCTGCTGTCCTCGCCCGAGCCATCGCTGGACGGAATCGTCCGCGATGGGCTGGCGGGCCCGGAACTGTGTTACCCGTATGGCCGGGGCCGCTTCGACGTGGCCACTGGGGTGCCCCGGATCAGCCACATGACGCTGCCCACGCTGTCCGACGACCCGGATGCGCTGTTCGACAAGCTGGCGGCGGAGGTCCCAGCGTGGCCGGTGCGTCCAGCCGCCAGGCAGCTGGTGGCCCTGTTCGAATACCTGGCCCAGTTGCTGGGGCGGGGCGTGATCGTGGAACGCACCGCCGGATCGCTGCTGTTCGTGCCGCAGTTGCGCCGGATGTTCGATGACGCACGCTTCGTGCATTTCTACCGAAACGGCCCGGACTGCGCGCTGTCGATGAGCACCCACGCCGGGGTCCGCCCGATGGCCCTCATGGAGCAGGCCGGGCTGCTCCGCCACGGCCGCCAGGGCCGTGCCGCCTGGGCCGCGGCGCCACCGGACCTGGTCGAGCTGCTCGCGCCGCCGATGGTCATGCGGCAGGTCATGAACTATCCAGCGCCACCGCTGCCGGTCTTCGGCCGGCTCTGGTCCCGGATGGTCATCTCCGGGCTCGCCACCCTGGCCGGGCTACCCGCAGGTACCTGCGCATTCATGAGCTACGAGGACGTACTCCGCGATCCCGGCCGGGAGCTGACCCGGCTGGCCCGGTTCGCCGGGGCGGAGCCACGGCCTGACTGGCTGGCTGCCAGCGCCCGGTGGGTCGACGGGGGGCGTAGTGGCCGGGCCAGCCAGCTCGGCCGGGCCGACCTCGACGCGCTGCGCGCGGCATGCGAGCCGGGAATGGCGGCCCTGACCGCCGCCAGTCATCAGACGCCCCAGTGACCAGCGTCCGCCGATGCGAAGGAGCCGGGTCCTTGCCTTCCCAGAAGAATGCCGCGGCCAGCCGCGGCGACCTGCCCAGTTCTCCCCGTTGGCGGGCCACCCCGGTGGCCACGCCTGCTGACCCGGCGGCCAGGACGGTACCCGACGCGCTCGCGGCGCAGGTGGCGCGCTCTCCCGGCGCGCCCGCGGTCTGGTCCGCCGGGCAACTGCTGTCCTATCGGGAGCTGGAGGCGCAGGCGGGACAGACGGCCAGGTACCTGGTGTCACTGGGCGCCGGGCCCGATCAGTTCGCCGCGGTGCTGATGCCGCGTTCCGCCGACATGATCGTGGCCATGCTCGCGGTGCTGATGGCCGGGGCGGCGTATCTGCCGGTGGACCCGGGCTACCCGGCGGAGCGGGTGGGGTTCATGCTGGCGGACGCGGACCCGCTGGTGGTGCTGTGCACGGCGGCCACGGCGGGCCTGGTGCCTGCGGGCGGCCGGGCCCGGGTGGTGATCCTGGACGACCCGGCGATCGCGGCGGCCATATCCGGCTGCGAGCCGGGCCCGGTGCGCGGCGCCGAGCGCACCGTCCCGCTCCGGCCGGCCCATCCCGCCTACATGATCTACACTTCCGGCTCGACCGGGACACCCAAGGGCGCGGTCGTGGCCCACCGGTCGCTGCTGAACCTGGCCGCGGGTCAGATCAGCCACTTCCGCATCGGCCCGGACAGCCGGGTGCTGCAGTTCGCCTCGCCCAGCTTCGACGCCGCGGCGTCGGAGCTGTGTACCACGCTGCTGTCCGGGGCGTGCCTGGTGGTGGGGGGCGCGGGGGAACTGCCGCCCTACGCCCCGCTGGCCGCGCTGGCCAGCCGCGCCGGTGTGACGCACGTGACGCTGCCGCCGGCCGCGCTGGCCGCCGAGGAGGAACTGCCCGATGCGCTGTCCACGCTGGTCGTGGCCGGCGAGGCGTGCCCGCCGGGGCTGGCCGCGCGCTGGTCGCGGGGCCGCCGCATGATCAATGCATACGGGCCGACCGAGACCACCGTATGTGCCTCGATGAGCGACCCGCTGACCGGGGACGGCGCGGACGTCCCCATTGGCCGGCCGATCCCGGGCGCCTGGCTGTTTGTGCTGGATGGGTTGTTGCGGCCGGTGCCGGTGGGTGTGGTGGGTGAGTTGTATGTGGCGGGGGCTGGGGTGGCGCGGGGTTATTGGGGTCGGTGTGGGCTGACGGCGGAGCGGTTTGTGGCGTGCCCGTTTGGGGTGGGGGAGCGGATGTACCGGACGGGGGATTTGGTGCGGTGGGGTGCTGGTGGGGAGCTGGTGTTCTGTGGGCGGGCGGATGCGCAGGTGAAGGTGCGTGGGTTCCGGGTGGAGCCGGGTGAGGTGGAGGCGGTGCTGGCGGGTTGTGCGGGGGTGGGCCAGGCGGTGGTGGTGGCTCGTGAGGATCGTCCGGGGGAGAAGCGGCTGGTGGGGTATGTGACGCCGGTGGGTGGCGGGGGTGTGCTGGATGGGGGGCGGTTGCGGGAGGCGGTGGCGGGGCGGCTGCCGGATTATCTGGTGCCGGCGGTGGTGGTGGTGCTGGCGGGGCTGCCGGTGACGGTGAACGGGAAGGTGGACCGGGCTGCGTTGCCGGCGCCGGATTTTGCTGGGCAGGTGTCGGGGCGGGCGCCGGCGTCGGCGGCGGAGGAGTTGCTGTGCTCGTTGTTCGCTGAGGTGCTGGGGCTGGACCGGGTGGGCGCGGAGGACAGTTTCTTTGTGCTGGGCGGCGATTCGATTATGTCGATGCAGCTGGTGGCGCGGGCCCGGCGGGCGGGGGTGCGGATCAGCCCGCAGGATGTGTTCGAGCAGGAGACCCCGGCGGGGGTGGCGCTGGTGGCGGGGCTGGCGGCGGGCGGGGACGGTGAGCCGGATGTGCCTGCTGGTGAGGTGGCGCTGACGCCGGTGATGCGGGCGCTGGGTGGCCGGGCGTGGGGTGGGCGGTTTTCGCAGTGGATGGTGCTGGCGGTGCCTGCTGGGCTGGATGAGGGTGCGCTGGTGGCGGCGGTCGCGGCGGTGGTGGGCTGTCACGGCATGCTGCGGGCGCGGGTGCTGGGGGCGGCGGGGGCTGAGAGCCTGGAGGTGGCGGCGGCTGGCGGGGAGCGGGAGCTGGCTGGGCGGCTGGTCTGCCGGGTGGATGCGGCGGGTCTGGCTGATGGGGCGCTGGCGCAGGCGGCGGATGAGGCGGCGCGGGCGGCGGCTGGCCGGCTGGATCCGCGGCGCGGGCTGATGCTGCAGGTGGTGTGGGTGGACGCGGGGCCGGGTCGGCCGGGGCGGCTGGCGGTGGTGGTGCATCACCTGGTGGTGGATGGGGTGTCGTGGCGGGTGCTGGTGCCGGATCTGGCGGCGGCCTATGCGGCGGTGGCGGCCGGCGGCGAGCCGGCACTGGACCGGCCGGGTACCTCGTTCCGGCGGTGGGCGCGGCTGCTGGCTGGGCAGGCGGGCAGTGCCGGGCGGGTGGCCGAGCTGGCCGCGTGGGCTGAGCTGCTGGCCGGGCCGGACGAGCCGCTGGGACGACGGCGGCTGGATCCAGCCCAGGACACCGCCGCGACGATGCGGCGGGTATCGCTGACCGTGCCGCCCGGGCTGGCCGCCGGGCTGCTGGCCAGCGTCCCGGCCGCGTTCCACTGCGGCACGCACGAGGTGCTGCTGGCCGGGCTGGCCGGGGCGGTGGCGCAGTGGCGCAGTGGCCAGGGACACGATGTCAGCGGCGGGATCCTGGTCGATGTCGAGGGACACGGCCGTGAGCCGCTGGCCGAGGGCATGGACCTGTCCCGCACCGTGGGCTGGTTCACCAGCGTGCACCCGGTCCGGCTGCACCCGCCCGGTAGCGGCTACGACCAGATCCGTGCGGGCGGGCCAGCCGCTGGCCAGCTCCTGAAAGCCATCAAGGACCAGGCCCGCTCCATCCCCGGCGACGGCCTGGGCTACGGGCTGCTGCGCCACCTCAACCCCACCACCGCCACCACCCTCGCCGCCCTGCCCACCCCCCAGATCCTGTTCAACTACCTGGGCCGCTTCACCGAACCCAGCACCACCACCTGGCACCCCGCCGGCCTCGGCGCGGATGGTGAGCCGCCAGCCAGTCATGCCCTGCAGGCGGTGGCGCTGGTCCGGGACGGCGCGGCCGGGCCGGAGCTGACACTGACCCTGGCCTTCCCGGCCGGCCTGCTCACCCAGGCCGACGGCCAGGAACTGGCCAGCCACTGGCTCGCCACCCTCACCGGCCTGGCCCGCCACACCACCACCCCCGGCTCCGGCGGACACACCCCCACCGACTTCCCCCTCACCACCCTCACCCAAGACGACATCGAAGAGTTCGAGGCGCTGGCGGCTGAGCTGGAAATGGGGCTGCCCACCGAAGGTGGCGGTTAGTACCGTCCAACCGGGCAAAACTGGCCAGTTGGACTCGGGCAGGCGATATTCACTTGCCTCTCCGCTCGCTTATAGAGTGGATGAATGCCGCTGATTTCGGTAAATGGAATCAAGCTGAATTATGAAGAGTACGGATCAGGCCCGCCCGTGGTCCTCATAACCGGCACTGCGACCCCGGGCCGGGTGTGGAAGCCTTATCAGGTTCCTGCGCTGACCGGGGCTGGTTACCGCGTGATCACGATCGACAATCGTGGGGTGGCGCCGAGCGACATCCCGGCCGGGGGCACGTCGCTGGGCGAACTGGCCGCCGACGCCGTGGCGCTGATCAAATCGCTGCGCCTCGGGCCCTGCCGGATCGTCGGCTACTCCCTCGGCGCCATGATCACGCAGGAGTTGCTGGCCGGCTGGCCCGGGCTGGCCAGTCAGGCGGTGCTGATGGCCACCAGGGGCCGCACCGATGCGCTGTCCATGGCGCTGTCCCAGGCTGAGCAGGCCCTGCTGGACGCGGGCGTCACGCTGCCGGTCGCCTACCACGCCGTGGTGCGGGCGATGCAGGGCCTGTCGCCGCGAACCCTGCGCGACGACAGTCGGGCACGTGACTGGCTGGACCTGTTCGAGATGTCCGCACCCGACCCGGCGTCGGCCCGGGCTCATCTGGGCACCGAACTGATCCCGGACCGGCGGGACGGCTACCGGCGGATCCGCACCCCCTGCCTGGTGGTCGGGTTCGGAGACGACCTCATCACGCCCCCCGCGATGTGCCGGGAGGTTGCCCAGAGCATTCCCGGCAGCACTTACCAGGTGATTCCCGGATGCGGGCACCTTGGCTATCTGGAGAACCCCGCCCGGGTCAATTCGCTCATCATAGATTTTTTCCGTGGCGCCGCTAAGCGCGACCCGGGCGGCCCACCCGGGGCGGGCTAGTTTGACACAGGCCCGGGCCGCTACGATAGGCAAGAAACCGGAAATTCACGACCATTCGCTAATGCGTCCCTGGCGCTGAGACCGGAGGTTGCAGCCACAATGTTTGTTAGCCAAGGTTCGGGTGGCAGCATGATGGTGACCCGAACCCCGGAGGCGACCAAGCAGCGGATCCGGCCAGGCACGGTCCGCCGGATACTGCCGTACGCGAAGCCCTACCGCTGGCCTCTCACCGTCCTATTGATGGTGACCGTGGTCGATTCCCTCATCATCGTGGCCGTGCCTCTGCTGCTGAAGGCAATAATCGACCAGGGAATCTTGCAGCACGACGTCCGGGTCATCGCCGTTATTGCCATAATTGTCGCTGGGCTCGCCGTGCTTGATGCCGGGATGCAGTACTGCCAGGCGTATTTCTCCGCGCGCGTCGGCCAGGGCGTCAGCTATGACCTGCGTATGCAGGTCTTCGACCACGTGCAGCGGCAGCCAATCGCGTTTTTCACCCGGGCCCAGACCGGTTCGCTGGTCAGCCGGCTGAACACCGATGTAGTCGGAGCGCAGCAGGCGATCAGCCAGGTGCTGACGGTCATCGTGTCCAGCGCGCTGACCCTGCTGCTCGTCCTGGCGGAGATGTTCTACCTGTCCTGGCAGATCAGCCTGGTGGCGCTGGCGCTGGTCCCGTTCTTCATTCTCCCCGGCCGGGTGGTCGGGCGAAAACTGCAGCAGTACTCCCGGGAGCAGATGCAGCTCAACGCCGAGATGGGCGCGGCCATGCACGAGCGCTTCAACGTGGCGGGTGCGATACTCGTCAAGCTCTATGGCCGTCCCCGGGGCGAGATGCGGCTGTTCGGGGAGCGGGCCGAGCGGGTCCGCGACGTCGGGGTGACCTGGGCCGTGTACGGCCGCCTATTCATGATCATTATGACCCTGCTCGCCTCGCTGATCACCGCGCTGGTGTACGGGCTCGGCGGTGCCTTCGGCATCGGCACCCTGGTGGCTCTGGCTGCGCTGCTGGGCCGGCTCTACGCCCCGATCACCCAGCTGTCCAACGTGCAGTCCAACACGGTGACCGCAGTGGTCTGCTTCGACCGGCTGTTCGAGGTGCTGGACCTGGAGCCGCTGGTCGCGGACAAGCCGGGAGCGACCGCGCTGCGGCCGTCCGGGGACGGCACGGCCCCGGAGATCGAGTTCGATCAGGTGACGTTCCGCTACCCGGCGGCCAGTGAGGTGTCGCTGGCCTCACTGGAGTCGGTGGCGCTGCCCGCGGCCGAGCGCGCGAGCACCACCGACCGGGTGCTGTCCGACGTCACGTTCTGCGCGCCGTCCGGCAAGCTGACCGCCCTGGTCGGGCCGTCGGGGGCGGGCAAGACCACGATCACCCACCTGGTGTCCCGGCTCTATGACCCGAACTCCGGAACGGTGCGCATCGGTGCCGACGACCTGCGCGACGTAACACTGGAATCGCTGCACGACACGGTGGGCGTGGTCACCCAGGACGCGCACATGTTCCACGACACCATCCGGGCCAACCTGGCCTTCGCGCGCCCAGACGCAACCGAGGAAGAACTGATCGAGGTCTGCCGGGCGGCCCAGATCTGGGATCTGATCTCCAGTCTGCCGCACGGCCTGGACACGGTCGTCGGCGACCGGGGCTACCGGCTGTCCGGCGGGGAGAAGCAACGGGTGGCGATGGCCCGGCTGCTGCTCAAGGCACCGTCCGTGGTGGTCCTCGACGAGGCCACCGCGCACCTGGACTCGGAATCCGAGGCGGCCGTGCAGACCGCGCTCAAGACCGCGCTGACCGGGCGGACGTCGCTGGTCATCGCGCACCGGCTGTCCACCATCCGGGAGGCCGACCAGATCCTGGTCATCGACGATGGCCAGGTGAAACAATCCGGCACCCACGAGGAACTGCTGGCCGCCGGCGGGCTGTACGCGGACCTGTACCGCATTCAGTTCGCCCGCCAGGAGACCGGCTCGGGTAACGGCCACGAGCCCGGCAGGACGGTAGACGGCGCCGCGGAGCGGGTCGTCATCCTGGAGCCGGGCGATCCCGGTTACCCGGCCGATGCGCCCGGTGGGCGGCTCAAGATCAAGGGACAGCCGATATAGCCGGCTGCCCGGATATTCCGGCGGAAGTGAACGCCGGAATTGCTCAGACGGCCGTTTCTGGCTGACTCGGTAACAGCTATACGCCATTAATCGTGCCCACCTAGCCGCGCCCTCTGGACGAGCTTGTGTGCGCTGGTGCGCCGCGTTAGCTTGGGAATGGTGGCGCGCTCGCTGGCAGAATGGCCTGCCTGGAGTTTCATTCCAGGACGACGTCAATTGCCAGCGGCAAGAGTGAGATGAAAGTCAAGCCCGCACACGGCGCGGTGGAAAGGAAAGTGTAATGACCACCTCACCGGTACAGGACGTGTGGCCGCTCTCGCCACTGCAGGAGGGCCTGCTGTTCCATGCCGCCTACGACGACCAGGGCCCCGACGTCTACCTGGGCCAGCGTGCCTTCGACCTGTCCGGGCCGGTGGATGCGGCCCGGCTGCGGGCCTGCTGGGTGGCGCTGCTCGACCGGCACGCCGCGCTGCGCGCGGGCTTCCAGCGCCGCCGGACCGGCGAACCGGTTCAGGTGATCTCCCGCCAGGTGACCGTGCCGTGGCAGGAGGCGGATCTGTCCGGGCTGGCCGGGGCGGACGCAACGGCCGAGGCCGGGCGGCTGGCGGCGGCGGAGCGGGACCGGCGGTTCGACCCGGCCCGGCCCCCGCTGCTGCGGCTGCTGCTGATCAGGCTGGCTGCTGACCGGCACCGGCTGGTCATCACCAGTCATCACATCCTGATGGATGGCTGGTCCATGCCGATGGTGCTGGATGAGATGGCGCGGCTGTATGCCTCCGGTGGTGACCCGTCGGGCCTGCCGCCGGCCGCGTCGTACCGGGACTATCTCGCGTGGCTGGGTGGGCAGGACAAGGATGCGGCCCGGGCCGCCTGGCACAGCGAGCTGGCTGGCCTGGACGAGCCGACGCTGGCCGCGCCGGCCGACCCGGCCCGTGCCCCCGTCATCCCCGGCAGCGTCAAAACGGAGGCCTCCGCGGAGTT
>Ga0335083_10011100_pt1 | contig 10838 bp, 5 predicted proteins | sample Lox_Sample_42_FD_206716 | JGI IMG/M metagenome (GOLD analysis project Ga0335083, IMG submission 206716) | Soil microbial communities from Loxahatchee National Wildlife Refuge, Florida, United States - Lox_Sample_4.2 | ecosystem: Environmental > Terrestrial > Soil > Wetlands | place: USA: Florida... | reverse complement strand
AACGGACGGGTCTTCGTCGGCACCCGCGATGGCTACGTGTTCGGGTTCGGCCATCCGTCGGGTTCGCCGGTGTATGCACCGCACACCGACTTCGGACCCGTGCCCGTCGGGACGAGCTCGTCCACGGTTGCGGTGACCCTGACGGCCTCCCGGCCAGTCGAGGTGACCGGTGTCTCGACGAATGCGCCGTTCCACCTCGTCGACACGACGCCGGCGCTTCCCGTGACCCTCGACACAAACGACACGATGACGGTCGACCTCACGATGACACCGACCGTCGCGGGCGACCAATCCGGGACGCTCACCGTGGACACCGCCGAAGCAGGAGGGGCGATCACCGGCACGGTCGACTTCGGTCTGTCCGGTTACGGCACCAGCCCGGGTCTGGTGGCGAACCCATCGTTCGTCGACTTCGGGACCGTACCGATTCCCGGTTACGCCTCCGAGGGGGTGAACCTCGTCAACACATCGGGGGAGGACGAGACGATCTCGAGCGTGACCCCGCTGAGCGCGCCGTTCTCCTCCACCGACCTGCAGTCATTGGTGGGCCAGGTGCTGCCGGCGGGCGCATCGATCGCCGTGCCGTTGGTGTACTCGCCGACAATCGCGTCGACCAACGACGCGGCCACGCTCACGATCAGTGTCACCAGTCAAGACAACCCCGACCCTGTGCCCGTGTCGATCCCATTGTCGGGCGCGGCGATCGTCGGCGCGCCGAAGCTGGTGCGCAAGCCACGCACCCTCGACTTCGGGCCGGTCGCCCAAGGTGCGTCCCGCACGTTGACGTTCCAGATCTACAACGCGGGCAACGTCTTGCTGAAGATCGACAAGGCCAAGGCGCCGTTCGGTCAGTTCTACGCTGCACTGCCAGTCGATGAAGGGGCGACGATCCAGCCCGACCAGGCCATCGTTCAATCGGTGACCTTCGCGCCAACGAAGAAGGGCACGTCGACCGCGACGTACGAGGTCACCGGCAATGACTCCTCGGGAGCGCAGTACGAACAACTGGTCGGCCTCGACGACCAACTCACCGATCGCTACAACCGCGATCAAGCGCTGCAGAGCCAACTCGGGAAGCCCCACGGCCCGACCACCAAGGTGGGCGGAGGATACGAACGGCTCTTCGCGCACGGCGAGATGTTCTGGTCAACCAAGGGTGGAATTCGTGCGTTGACGCGGCCCATTCTCACCAAGTACCTCGCGTTGGGTGGTCCGAGCGCCGCGATCGGCTACCCGTCGTCCAACGTCGTCGCGCTGTCGCCCAAGGGCCATCGGGTGCGGTTCGTCAGCGGCTGGTCGATCTACTCATCGAAGCGTTCGGGCGCCTGGTCGGTGCACGGGCGCACGGGCACGAAGTGGATCAAGCTCGGCGCGCAGCACTCCTCCCTCGGTTTTCCGACGAGCGATCCGAAGGCGATCGCCGGCGGGACCAAGCAGACCTTCGAGCACGGCTCGATCACCTGGACGAGGGCGCACGGGTACGTGGTCACCCACACCTGAGCACGCCACAGGCTGCACGGCCGGATAGGCGCGTGGACGATCGGCTCGGCGCGTATTGCCGGGTGGCCGGAATCATGTAAAGGTATCGGCCATGACGGCGTACGTCTCGTTCCTTTTGCTCGGCCTGGCAAACGGGGCGACGTACGCGGCGCTGGGTCTCGCGCTGGTCGTGACCTACCGCAGCTCGAAGGTGATGAACCTCGCGGTGAGCGCGATCGCGCTCTTTGCAGCGACCATCTACGCCGGCTTGCGAAGCGGCCAGGTACCGCTGCTGCTTCCGGGGCTCCCTGAAACCTGGAACATCGGCGGCGAGCTCGGATTCCTGCCGGCGGCCCTGCTGGCCCTGGCCGTCACCGCGGCTCTCGGTCTGATCCTCTACCTCCTCGTGTTCCGACCTCTGCGCTCGGCGCCGGGAGTCGCCACCGCGGTCGCCTCGCTCGGAATCTCCGTAGTGCTGACGAGCCTCATCGCCTTGCGTAGCGGCACGGCTCCCCCACCGGTCCCCGAGGTATTCCCCTCGGGCCTGATCCACATCGGCGGAGTGTCCGTGCCGAAGGACCGGGTCTGGTTCGCACTCACGGTGATCGCGATTGCACTGGTCGTCGGTGCGATCTGGAAACACACCCGGTTCGGCCTAATCAGCCGCGCGGTCTCGCAGAACGAAAAGGGGGCGTTCGTCTCGGGGATCCCCGCGGACCGGGTGGCCGCGGCGAGCTGGATGATCAGCACGATGGTCGCCGGTCTCGCCGGGATCCTGATGGCGCCGATCGTCGCCCCGGTTCCGATCAACTACGCCTTGTTCCTCGTCCCCGCCCTCGCGGTCGCGACCCTCGGCGGTTTCGAGTCGATTTGGGCGGCCGTGGCGGGTGGGCTCGCCGTCGGGATGATCCAATCGGTGCTCAACTACGCGCAGGCGAAGCACACCTGGTTGCCGAGTTCGGGACTTGCCGAGTTCGTGCCGCTGGCGTTGTTGCTGATTGTTCTGGTCGTACGGGCCAAACCGCTGCCGAGCCGCGGAATGTACGAGGCCCGCCGCCTGGGCCACGCCCCGCGGGCTTACCACCTGCTTCCCACCGCAGCAGCAGCGACGGTCGTGGCGGCGGTTGGGCTCGGGCTCCTTCACCACCAGTGGCGGGCGGCGTTGCTCGTCACCGTGATCTTCGCGTTGATCTCTCTGTCGCAGATGGTCGTGACTGGCTTGTCCGGGCAGATCTCCCTGGTGCAACTCCCCCTGGCCGGGGTGGCAGCCTTCCTGACCGCGGAGCTTTCCGCCTATTGGACGATGCCGTGGGGTGGACACCTGCCGTTCCCGCTGACCACGTTGGTTGCCGCCCTCGGCGCCACCGTGGTCGGGGTCGTCTTCGCACTCCCGGCCGTGCGGATTCGCGGCCTGGCCGTCGCGGTGCTGACCCTTGCCCTCGGCGTGGAGTTGGAAGCGTTGTGGTTCCGCAACTACGACATCGTGGGGGCGTCGGGGAAGAACGTGGACGGCCCGTCGCTGTTCGGCTGGGATCTGTCGGTGGGTGGCGGAGCCGGATACCCGCGGCTCGGATTTTGCCTCATGACGCTGGCGGTGCTCGTCGCTGCGGCGATCGCCGTCGTGAAACTCCGTTCCAGCTCGCTGGGTGCGGCCATGCTTGCGGTTCGCGCGAACGAGAAGGCGGCCTCCGCCGCCGGCGTTCACGTGGTCCGCACCAAGATCATCGCTTTTGCCCTCGCCGCGTTCATCGCAGGTCTCGGTGGTTCCCTGCTCGCCTACCAACAGGGAAACGTCACCGATGACTCATTCAGCGCTTACCTGGGTCTCAGTGTGTTCGCGACGGCGTACCTCGGTGGGATCACATCGGTGTCGGGCGCGATGGTTGCCGGCGTACTCGCCGAAAGCGGAATCTTCGTCACCTTCTTCGACAAGTACCTGTCGTTCCTTTCTCTCGGTGACTGGTACGCCGTCCTCGCCGGAATCGGCCTGATCGTCACGGTCGTGAAGAACCCGGAGGGAATCGTCGGTCCCGCACATCGCTGGCTCGCTGCACGACGGTTGAGCCACCAGGGCACCGGGACCACGCGCGCGGACGTGCCGAGACCCGCGGTGCCCGCCCGCCCGACCCCGTCCGGCGCAACGCCGCTGTCGGTCCGAGAAGTCGAAGTCCACTACGGCGGCGTCGCGGCGGTGTCCAAGGTCGGGTTCGACGTCCCTGCGGGGTCGATCACGGGTCTGATCGGACCCAACGGCGCGGGCAAGACGACCTTGCTCGACGCGATCAGCGGGTTCGTCGGATGCCGCGGCCAGATCCTGCTCGCCGGCACCGAGATCGGCCAGCTGCCAGCACACGTGCGGGCCGAACGGGGTCTCGGGCGCACCTTCCAGTCGATCGAGCTCTACGACGACCTGACCGTCGCCGAAAACGTCGCGGTCGGACAGGCCGCAGCAGGTCATCACGACCACGATTCGGCCCGCCAGGCGCTTGCCCGGACCCTCGGCATTCTCGGCCTGACCGAGCAGGCCGACAGGCCAGCGTCCGAGCTCTCCCAGGGCACCCGCCAGCTGGTCTCGATCGCCCGGGCGGTGGCGGGCGAGCCGGCAGTGCTGCTGCTCGACGAACCCGCCGCCGGTCTGGACTCCACCGAAAGCCGCTGGCTCGGAGGACGGTTGCGTGACCTGCGCGACACCGGGATGGCCATCCTGCTGGTCGATCATGACCTCGAGCTCGTCCTCACCCTGTGCGACACCGTTCAGGTGCTCGACTTCGGGCAACTCATCGCGTCGGGGACGCCGGCAGAGACCCGAGCCGACCCGCGTGTGCGAGCCGCCTACATCGGCACCGAACGACACCAGCGCCCGCCCACCCCGACTCCGCGACCGGTGAGGGTCGCCAGCCAACCTGATGGCAGCCCGGCATGAGCGTCACCGCGCAAGCACCCCAACCGCCAGGAGCGTCCACCGCCCCTGCCCTCGTCGTGAGCGGACTCGACGCGGGCTACCACGATCAGCCCTGCGTTCGAGCTTTCGACCTCTCGATCGACCCGGGAACCGTGCTCGCCCTCGTCGGGCCCAACGGCGCCGGCAAGACCACTCTGCTTCTGACCATGGCCGGGCTGCTTCCCCGGATCGCCGGGGACGTCACCGTCGACGGTGCTCCGCTCAGCAACGGAAACCCGCGTGACGCCGCCTCGCATGGTCTCGTTCTCGTCCCCGATGATCGAGCACTGTTCACCGGGCTCACTGCCGAGGAGAACCTGCAGGCTGCGCGCCGCAAGGGAGGTCCGGCACCTCGCGACATGCTGGAGCTCTTCCCCGCCCTCGAGCAACGCTGGAAGGTGGCGGCCGGCAACCTCTCCGGCGGCGAGCAACAGATGCTCGCCGTGGCCCGCGGCCTGATGCGGCAACCGACCGTGCTCCTGATCGACGAGCTGAGCATGGGGCTTGCACCGGTCGTCGTCGAATCCGTCCTTCCCGCCGTACGAACGATCGCTGACTCCCACGGCGCCGCCGTGATCCTCGTCGAACAGCACGTGCACCTCGCGCTCGAGATCGCCGACACCGCGATGGTTCTGGTTCACGGGACCGTCTCGATTCAGGGTCCGGCACAAGACCTCGCCGGCGATCTCGAGGCCCTCGAGGCCGCCTACCTCGGAACCACAACTCAAGGAGAGCAATGACGTCCGCGAACCGCCTCACCCGACGCGCGCACCGCGTCCCCACCATCGCCGTCGCGGTTGTCGCGGTCGCAGCGGTGGCACTTGCTGCGGCGTGTTCCGGGGGCAGCTCAGGCGGCGGCTCAAAAGCCGCCGCCGAAAAGACACTCGGGCCCACCCACGTCGCCACGGGTGCTCCGTTGAAGATCGGCTACGTCTACGACGGATCGAGTGCCGGGATCGACAACACGTCGAACCTTCAGGCAGCCCAAGCGGCAGTCAAGTACGTGAACAACTACCTGAACGGGGTCGCAGGCCGACCGCTCAGCCTCGACGTGTGCAGCACCAACCAGACACCAGCCGGCGCAAAGACCTGTGTGAGCCAGTTCGTCACAGACGGCGTCCCGATCGTTCTGAACGGGGTGACCGGTCAGGCCGCGAGTCTGTTCGCACCCCTTGCGAAACAGGGAGTCCCCGTCTTCGTCGACGGCTCCGGCGACCCAGCGAGCTTCTCGCAACCGGGCATCGACATCCTGATCAACGGACTGGTCGGTCTCATCGGAGCCCCCGCTGCGCTCGCCAAGGAAGCGGGCGTCAAGCTGGCGGCAATCGCGGTGATCAACGTTCCTGCCGCGGTCGGGGCGATCAAGAGCGCCGCGCCATTGTTCTACGGCGAGTACGGCGTGCAGACGGACATCGTCGCGATCCCGCCCGGCACGCCGGACGCTTCACCGCAGATCGACGCGGCGCTCAGCCGGCATCCCGGACAGTTCATGGTCGTCGGCGACACCAACCTCTGCCAGACCGTGATGAAGGCGCTCGGCAACGCCGCATTCCAGGGCCAACAGGTCGCCTACTCGGGGTGCATCACTCCGGAGTCGTCAAAACAGTTGACCAACGTTGCGGGGACCTATGTCTACCCGGGACAGATCGACACCGGCGACAGCCGGACCGTCGCCGTCTACAACGCGGCGATGGACCTGTACGCGCCTTCGGGGTATGACCACGCCGGTGCCTCAATGGCCGACTACCAGGCCGTCGTCGGTTTCGTGGAGGCGACCGAGGGACTCCACGGACAGGTCACGAAAGCCAGCATCCAGCAAGCGATCCACTCGATGCCGCCCAAGCCGATGCCGCTCATGCCCGGAGTCACGTTCCAATGCAACAAGAAGCAGTTCCCGATCGCCAAAAACATCTGCAGCATCGACGTTTTGCAGGCGCGGCTCGACGCGAGCGGCAGCCCGACGAACTACGAGGTGTTCAGCGGTAAGACCCTGCTCACCGGGAAGGTTTGACCCCGCAGATCCACCAACCGGAAGGAAATCATGAAGAAGCTCGTCGTCGCCGTCGGCGCGGCCGGTCTCATCGGCGCCGGCATCGCCGGTCCCGCAGTCGCGCATGCACATCCGCACCACGTTCCGGCCAAGTCCTACAAGTCGTTCAAGCTCACCGTGAAGCCCTCGAAGCCGAAGGCTGGTCAGAGGGTGACAGCTTCGGGGACAAGCACCGAGAAGAACGCAAGCTTCAACTGCATCGAGATCGTGATTCAGAAGGGGCACACGCCCGGCTCAGCGAACGCCTGGGTTCCCACCCTGCGAACACCGACGTCCAACTCCAAAGGCAAGGTCGTCTGCAAGGACACCTTCACCAAGTTCTCCCATACGCTCAAGGGGAAGAAGCACTCGTGCCCGCCGAGCAAGTCCGACAAAAAGTCCGGGTGGAGCTGCGGCATGGTGATCGCCTCGAACGACCGCAAGTCGATTGGCATTGCAAAGTTCAAGTTCTAGAAGCGAGCAACGCCGAGGGTGGACTCTGTTCAATCGAGTCCACCCTCGGGTGGCCCGGGAGCATGTCCTGCTCCCACCCAGCGCACAGTGCTACAGCGCGCCCGCGAGGCCAATCAGGGTCGCCGCCTGGCTCGCGGTGAGCCAGGCGCCCGAGACGAGAGCCTGAACCGACGAGGCGTACGCGTTGAGCAGCGCGTTCTTTGCGGCAGGCGAGACCTTCGGCGTCAGTTGCAGCTCAATCGAGGTCACCACCTTGACAAGCGCATTCACCGCGAGCTTGATCAGCGCATTCGACGACTTGTATTTGGCTGAACCTTGCACCAACTCGGCCGTCAGCGTGGATAGGTCCGCTGGGGTCACGGTCACTGTGAACGTGGTCGTCGCGGTCGTGGTGTTGCCGGCGTTGTCCGTCGCGGTGGCCGTCAGCGTATGAGGACCGGGGCCGAAGGAGTACGCCGGAGCGTTCACGTTGGTCCAGACCAGGGACGCTACGCCCGAGCCGCTGTCCGTCGCGGTCGCCGAGATTGCGACCGTGCCGAGCACCCCGTACGTCCCGGCGTTGCCGCTGAAGGTGATCGTCGGTGGCGTCAGGTCGGGAAGGTTGGGAGCAACACTGAGCGGAATGGTGCCGCTGTACAGGGCGTGGCCCCAGTCGGCCGAGGCGGCGTTGCCCGTGTGGTCGCTGTTCCAGGCGTTGCCCTCGCCGTAGATGCCGTCATCGGACCACACCACCTCGCGCTCGCCGTTCACGGCGGTCGAGGCCGGGGCGATGGCAAAGCCCTCGAGGTTGTCGTCAGGCAGGCCGGCCGGACGGTTGTAGCTCACCACGCGAGTGAAGTTGCCGTGGGCGTCGATCCGCAGGAGGCTGTCCACCACGCCGCAGTCGTTGTCGCAATCGGTCCAGATTCCCTGGTCATCAGCGTTGAACTGCAGATCGGCGATCGCACTGGTGCCATCGATTCCGGTGTCGATATCGGCGACGCGCTGGTAGCTGCCGTCCGAGTTCAGGGCGTACGCGTACACGTGACCGTTCTTCTCGAGGCCGAGGAAGAACAGGCCCGAACCGTGTAACGGGTAGTCCGCCGGGTCGTAGACCTTGTTCAGGTTCTGGTCGTGGAAGCCGTGCGCGGTGAGGAAGGAGTCCGGCACGTAGGTCACGCCCTCGAAGCCGAGGTTGGAATCGCCGCCGGTAGCCGCGATGACCGAGGGTACGAATTCCGACGTGAGATCCCACTGCTGCACCGGTGCGAGCGTGGTGCCCGAGGCGTTGGGGTCGTATTCCAGCACTTCGTCCTTGGACACATTGCTGTTCACGTTGTCGCGCTCCGAGGTGACGAACAGGTCACCGTTGCCCCCGACCGTCAAGCCTTCGTCGTCTGGCTGGCTGACGCTCGGGTCGGTGCCGGAGAAGGTGATGCCCTTGCCATTTCCCCAGTCGTTGTCGGTGGCCGGCAGAAACTTGCCAGTGACCGGATCCTTGACCAGCTTCCAGATGTGGTTCTTGTTCTGTGCCCCCCACAGCACACTGCCGTCGTTGTTGAAGACCAGAGAACTCATGTCGTTTCCGGTCGGGTCCTGGGGCGTGATGAACTCGCACTGGTTGTCGGCTGTGGAGACCCCGTCAGTGGTGGGCCACGCGACCGCATCGGGGACCGCAATGGTGTCGCTGCCCGACGGAGCGCTCGGCGAGCACGTGCTGGGCAGCCCGGTGGGCGGCTGCTCGTTGTAGTACTGCACCGCTGCGGTGGGATCGGTCGAGGTGTCACACGACGAGTCGTTCGACGAACCGAACGACGCCACCTTGACGCTGTACCACGAGGAGGCGGGCACGTCGTTTGTATTCGTGTTGACGGCTCCTGCACCATCGGGGCAGCGGGCGATCGTGTGATAGACCTCAGTGGTTGCCATCGGGCCGAGTCCCTGTGGGTCCAAGCTCTCGTCGTATCCCGCCTGACCGGCGCCGAAGGTCACCGAGTCGACCAGCGTGCCGTCGGGCAAGTAGAGCTTCACCGCGTCACCTCCGCTGCCAAGCCCCTGACCGGACTGGAACACGCCGTACCCGTGCGCCGGGATGCTGGTGATCTTGTTGCCATTGACGTCGAAGAGACGGCCCGAGAAATCCGTGGCACTGCTCGCGGCATGGCTGTCGATCTGCTTCCAACCCGTAATGTCGACCGCTTGATCGCCCTTGTTGTAGAGCTCGACCAGATCGCTGGCCGAGTTGGGTGAGGTGTTGAGCGCGGCGTAGAGCGCAGGTGGCAGATTCGAGGTGAGCTGTGAATTGTCGTTGTTGTCCGAGGTGACCTCGTTGATCACGATGTTCGACCAGTTCGGGTCGATGCCGGTACCAACCGTGATGGTGAACGAGGCGCTGGCCGACGTGTTCGCGCTGTCAGTGGCGGTCGCTGTTACCCCGATGGTTCCCGCGGACGTCGGCGTGCCGGTGATCGCGCCCGTCGTCGGATCAATGCTCAGCCCAGTGCCGCTGAGTGCGGGTGCGCTCCACGCGTACGGCGGCGTACCTCCCGAGGCGGTGAGGCCGGTGAAGGAGAACGCGTGCCCGACGGTGGCGGTCTGGTTGCTGCCGCCCGCCACGGCCAGGGACGAGGCGCGCACGCTGGTGGGGGTGGACGTACCCAAGGTGGAGGCGGCCGGAGACCCTACCGACCCACCGGCAGACTTCCAGGACCCTTCCGAATCACCGACCGTGGAGACGGTCCACCCATTCGAGGTGCCGGTCGCGGCGGTGGCGAACGTGAACGCCGAACCGATGGCGGTCTGCTGATCACCGACGTTCCCCGCGGACACCCATGCGGATACACCCTTGCCCGGAGTGGCCAGGTTGTAGGAGACCTGGTCCAGCACGGCAGTGCCAGTGGAGATGTAGACGCTGCCGGACTTCTTCAGGGTGAAGGCGCCATCGTTGACGACTTTCACCGAAGGCGTCAGGCCCCACTCCGTGCGGAAGTCGGCGGGAGTCAGATCCGTGACGATCACCGACTCACCCGGCGCGACGACCGTATTGGTCCCCGAACCGTCGGCAAGAGTCGCCAGTGACACCCCCGCCGTCGGCGAGGGTGCGCTGATTGTGGTGCTGCTGCTCGAGTCGAAGAACCATCCGCTCACATCCTGAGCAGCACCGCCAATATTCGTCAGCTCGACGTACTCGCCATCACCACTGTCGCCGCCATAGGCAGCATTGCCGCCGTACGCAAGCTCAGTGATGACCAAATCAGCCGCTCCAGCCGCGTGCGCGGAGGGGGCGACGATCAGCAGACCCGCGGCAAGCGCCGTGATAGCGACCAGTGATCCGGTCATCCTGGTCACGATTCGCGGACGTGCTGCAGTCACGGTTTCTCCCCGTTCTCCTTGACCGGTGAGCCGGTCGGCCATCGAGACTCAGCCAGACAATAGAAGGCACGTCATGCCGCCACGGTGACAACGAACCGACAGGGATTCGTACCGGAGATGAACAGAACGCATCGGGGCACACGTCTCATCCTCGGCGATCAGTGGTTCGCACGGGAGCGGGAGGCCCCGCTCCGTCATCGCATCACTTCGGGGTCGTAGCCGTGCCTCAGCGCACTGGTAGCTATACGCTCATTTCGGCGGCGAGTCCTGATGATGCGTGCCTGAGTCTTCCTCGCTAGGGGCTCGCTCGCCGTCCTTGCGTCGGAGCGCTCCTTGAGCCCAGTAGGCGCGGCGGGCGACATCTGGATGCGCGCTAGCCGCTCGGGCGTTGAGCGAGTCGCGAAGCGACGGAGAGTCGGCGAGAACAGTGAGTCCTTCAAACCAGGATTCGTCACCACCGGTGTCGACCACCGTCAGCACCATTTTCGCAGCGACGCGTCGATCGGCTTCGGACAGACGCACGACTGGCAGGTCAGCGAGAATACGTAACGCAGCGGCGCTGTC
>Ga0335083_10011099_pt1 | contig 10839 bp, 11 predicted proteins | sample Lox_Sample_42_FD_206716 | JGI IMG/M metagenome (GOLD analysis project Ga0335083, IMG submission 206716) | Soil microbial communities from Loxahatchee National Wildlife Refuge, Florida, United States - Lox_Sample_4.2 | ecosystem: Environmental > Terrestrial > Soil > Wetlands | place: USA... | reverse complement strand
GCTGGCCGCGCGTTCGCCGGGCGCCGCCGTGTGGGCGGTCGACGTCAACCAGCGGGCCCTCGGGCTGTGCGCGCGGAACGCCCGGGCCGCGGGCCTGGCCAACGTGCGCTGCGTCACCCCGGACGCCGCCGCCGTCCCGGCCCGGCTCGCCGCGATCTGGTCCAATCCCCCGGTCCGCATCGGCAAGGACGCGCTGCACGCGCTGCTGGGCGGCTGGCTCGCCCGGCTGAGCCCCGGCGGCTCGGCGTACCTGGTGGTCGGGCGCAACCTCGGCGCCGACTCGCTGCACCGCTGGCTGGCCGGGCAGGGCTGGCCCGTGACGCGGCTCGCCGCACGGAGCGGTTACCGCCTGCTCCAGGTGGATTTCCCGCCGAACGGACGGGGGTGAGCCGCCCGTGAGCCCGCTCGTGCCCTCCTCGGCGGGCGCCCCCCGGCAGCTGCGCCCCACCGAGGTCAAGCGGCTCAACCGGGAGTGGCGCCGGGCGGGCGACGCGCGCCTGGCCCTGCTGCTCGACTCGGTGGCCCAGCCGTTCAACGTGGGCTCGATCATCCGCTCGGCCGCCGCGTTCGGCGCCGGCCCTCTGTGGCTGTGCGGCAGCACGGCCCCGCTCGGCCACCCGGGCGTGGGCAAGACCGCGCTCGGCACCCAGCGGCTGGTCGAGGCCATCGTGGAGCCGAACCCGGCCGCCGCGGCCAAGGCGGCCTCGGCCGCGGGCCTGCGGGTGGTGGCGGTCGAGCTGGCCACCGGCGCGGTCCCGCTGCCCGAGGCGCCGCTGGACGGCGACGTCTGCCTGGCCATCGGCAACGAGGACCACGGCTGCTCGGCGGCGCTGCTCGCCGCGGCCGACGCGGTCACCTACATCCCGCAGTCCGGGCGGGTCGGGTCGCTGAACGTCGCGGTGGCGGCGGCCATCGCGATGGCCGAGGTGCGCCGCCGGTCCTGGGTTTCCCCCTGATCCGGCACCCGGCTCCCTCCTGATCCGGCACCCGGCGGACATCCGCAGTTCACCAGGTCAGGGCGGGCAGCGGGCATACTACGTTCGTGTACGTGCCGTTTCTCGATCATCCCCGGCCCATCGCCTTCGCCCACCGCGGCGGCGCGGCCCACGCGCCGGAGAACACCTGGCCCGCCTTCGAGCACGCGGTCAAGCTCGGGTACACGTACCTGGAAACCGACGCCCGGGCGACCTTCGACGGGCAGCTGATGGCGTTCCACGACCGCAACCTCGAGCGGCTGACGGGGGTGGAAGGCCCCATCAACATGAAGACGCACCGTCAGGTCGCCGCCCTGCGGGTGCTGGGCTCCGACCCGATCCCGCTGATCGAGGACCTGCTCGCCGCCTGGCCCGACGTGCGCTTCAACATCGACCTCAAGGACGAGGCCGGGATACCGCTGCTGCCCGGCGTGCTGCGCCGCACCGGCGCGTGGGACCGGGTCTGCCTGACCTCGTTCTCCGGCGCCAGGCTGCGGATCGCGCGCAAGCTGCTGGACCGCCCGGTGTGCATGGCCACCTCGCCGACCGCGATCGCCGCCGTCCGCTGGTCGATCGCCGCCGGCCGGGCCCAGGGCCGGGCCCCGGGGCCGCCGGCCCAGTTCCTGGCCAGGCGGCTGTCACGGGCCGAGGCCCGCTGCGCTCAGGTGCCGGGCCGGGTGGCCACCGGGTCGTTCGTCCGCCGGGCTCACGCCCTCGGCCTGGACGTGCACGTGTGGACCGTCAACGACCGGGCCGCGATGACCCGTTTCCTGGACCGGGGGGCCGACGGGATCATGACCGACGACATCGAGACGCTCCGCGCGGTCCTGATCGAGCGCGGTCAGTGGTACCCCCGGTCGGGCGCCTGAGGCCGCCGGGAACATCCCGCTGAGCCCGGCGGATACATCCCGCCGCGGCCGCCGGAAACATGCCCGTAACCGGGCTCTGAGGCCGATAGCTGCGATCTTCTGGCGGAAACACGATTGGGTAACGCGCGCAGGGGGAATCTTGTCCTGGTATTCAGCGTTGCTTGATAAGACCGCTGACCGCCTGGGAGGCAGCAAGCATGGCCGAACGCGCACTTCGCGGCACCCGGCTCGGTGCGACGAGCTACGAAAACGACAGGAACACCGACCTGGCGCCCCGTCAGGACGTCGCCTTTGACTGCCCGAACGGGCATCATTTTAGCGTGCCCTTCGCCGCTGAGGCGGAACTTCCCCCTACGTGGGAGTGCCGTGTCTGCGGTGCGATCGCGATCGCGGCCACCGGCGAGTCCCCGTCACCGAAGAAGGCCAAGCCGCCGCGCAGCCACTGGGACATGCTCATGGAGCGCCGCACGGTCGAGGACCTCGAAGCCGTGCTCGCCGAGCGCCTCGAGATCATCAGGGAGCGCCGGAGCAACGACCGCGGCCAGGACACTAGCCGCCCGCACCGCCGGAGCGCCTAGCCGGGTCCGGTCACCTGCGCTTGCGTAGCTGCCCGAGCCGCCGCGTCACACCCCACTGCGCCACCCGCCAGAACGCCTCCAAGATGATGGTGTTGCTCATCTTGGAGGCGCCGTGCTCGCGCTCCACGAACGTGATCGGCACCTCGACGATCCTCAGCCCCGCCTCGGCGACCCGCAGGGTCAGGTCGATCTGGAAGCAGTACCCGGTCGATTCGACCTGGTCCAGGCTGATCGTCCGCAGCGTAGCGGCCCGGTAGGCGCGGAATCCCGCGGTCGCGTCGCGGACATCGAGGCCGAGCATGAGCCGGGTGTAGATGTTGGCGGCACGGGACAGCGCCTCCCGCGACTTCGGCCAGTTGACCACCTTGCCGCCGCGCACCCACCGGGACCCGATGGACAGGTCCGCGCGATCCAGCGCGCCGGTCAGGCCGGGCAGGTGCTCGGGCTGATGCGAGCCGTCCGCGTCCATCTCCACGATCACGTCGTAGCCGCGCTCGAGCGCCCAGCCGAATCCCGCGATGTAGGCCCTGCCCAGGCCCGCTTTCTCCGTCCGGTGCAGCACCTGCACGTGCGGGTCGGCCTCGGCCAGCTTGTCCGCGATGTCGCCGGTCCCGTCCGGGCTGTTGTCGTCCGCGACCAGCAGGTCCGCCTCCGGCAGCGCCGTCCGCACCCGGCCCGCGATGGCTTCCAGGTTCTGCCGCTCGTTGTACGTCGGCATGACGATGACGATCCGGCGGGCCGGCGGCTCGGCGGATCCGGCGGACGGGTTTGGCTCAGTCACGACCCCTGCCTATCGGTGTGTCTGGTTAACAGGCGGCGCTCCGTCATGGAGGCTAGTCACGGAAGTGCAGGCCATGATATCCCCGTGCTGGCCTTAGCCCGCTGACCGCGATGTCGCGCTGGCCGCCGCCGCCCGTCACTTTCCTCCAGCAGAACGTGTTCTTAACAGATAACGAACCGGCCCGCGGATTTGTGCCTCGTAGTGCCGCGGCGCGGCCGGCGGCCGGGACCGCGCGGGCCGATGGGACGCCCCCGCTGGCCCGCGGGACGCCCCGCTGGCCGGGGGCAAAGGGAAAGGACCCGGGCCGCGCCTTCGGACCGGAGGCCGCCCCGTTGGCCACGAGCCTGGTCTCCGTTGTCTACTGGGCGCCCGGGCCCTTTCCAGGCCCAACCCCCCGTCCAGCCGGAACCTGATGAGCCTACCGGTCCGGCTGGCCAGCCCGGTGCTGGACTGCTCAGCAACTTACCCCTCATCCCGGTGATGTCAACGCTCCCGGCCGCCGGCCTACTGCATGTCTAAATCTGGCTACATTACGTAGCTACCAGGATGGGTCTATACCTTTCGCCCGGCGCGAGGAAAAATAAGCAGCGGCTGCCCTCTTGCGTACCGTGCTTTCGGGGTATGGATTCCCCCACTTAGCGTCTCCCGACGTCCGCCGGCCACCCCTGACGTGGCCGGCCCTCGGCTCCCCTGGAGGTGATTGATGGATGGCAGCGCCGACCGGTTCCTCGACCTGATGCATCAGCTCGAGGATTTCACCCACTCGGTATCTCCTGAGCAGGCGCACACCCAGTTTGACGAGACGACCCTCCAGCTGTTCTGGATGCGGTGGCCCCAGTTGTCCGCGTGGGCGGGCTCGCTGTGGCGGCTGCTGTCCGAAGAGCTCGCCGGGCCGTCGTCCCCGCACGATGAGTCCGAGCTGTTCGAAATCGGCGAAAGTGGCTGACACCACCCGCCGGCCCTTCACCGTCGGCGACCTCATGCACTCGCGGATGGTGTCGACCACCCCGGACAGCCCGGTCGCCGAGGCCGCCGCCGCGATGGTGCGCGAGAAAGTAGGCTCGGCCCTCGTCATGCAGGGCCCCTTCCTGGCCGGCATCCTCACCGAGCGCGACGTGCTCAAGGCCGCGGCCTCCGGGTCAGACCTCACCGCGGTGCCGGTATCCGCCTGGATGACGAAGGACCCCCAGTCGGCAGGCCCGGATACGCCGGTGGAGGAGGCGGCCCAGATCATGCTGCTGAATGGCTTCCGCCACCTGCCGATCGTGGAAGGGCGGCGCGTCCACGGCGTGGTCAGCCTCCGTGACCTGTTCGCCGCCAGGATCAGCCGGCCGCCCCAGCCGCGCAGCGCGGCGAGCTAACCCGGACCGGAACCCAGAGAACCCAGCCGCCCCACCGATCCCAGCGACCCCAGCCAGCTCCGCGACGATGTGACATCGTGACGCCTATAACCGTCACGATGCCACATCGTGACGGCCGATCTCCGTGACGGCCGGATCTCATCCCGCCAGCTGCCTCGGCGTGATCCAGCCACGGAAATCCCGTCGACGGCCGGGCCGGGTATCGGGGACACTGCCGTCATGCCCGGGACATCCGAGTTCAGCCGGCAGGATCTGCGGCTCATGCAGGATCTGGCCCAGCAGGTCGCCGCGCTGCGGCCGGAGCTGGTGAACGCCGAGGCCACCGTGGGGGAAATGGCCTGGGTGTGGGGCAAGGACCGCGCGGACCAGGGCGGGACCTGGCGGCGCCGGCTGTGGTCCGAGGGCGGCCGCCTGGCCGGCTGGGGGTGGGCCTTCCTGCCCTACCAGGTGATGCGCAGCGACGGGCAGCCGCTCGAGATCACCACGGCCCTGCTGTCCTGGCAGGTGCACCCCGATGTCCGGCATCTCCTGGACGACATCCTGGACTGGTACGACGCCGAAGCCCGTGACGTTGACCGCCGCGTCACCGTCCGGGCCGCGGACGACGACGCCCTGCGCCGCCTGGCCGCGCACGGCTACCAGGCGGACGGGCCGGCCGCGGGCGACGACGGCTTCTGGACCCAGTTCAACCGCCGGGAGCTGCGCGACCTGCCCGAGCCCGCGCTGCCCGCCGGGTTCAGCTTCCTGACCGCCGAGCAGGTCTCGCCCGAGGCCGCCGCGCAGGCTCACCGGGACGCCTGGCATCCCTCGAGCTTCACCGACCAGGGCATGCGGGGCGTGCGGGAAACCTGGCCCTACCGGCCCGGCCTGCATGTCCTGGTGCGGGCGCCCGGCGGCACGCTGGCCGCCGCGACGATCATGTGGCTCGACGAGGCCAACCGGACCGCCGAGTTCGAGCCGGTCGGCACGCACCAGGGCTACCGCCGGCTGGGCCTGGCCCGGTCCCTGCTGCGGTACGGCATGCGGCGGGCGGCCGCGGCGGGGGCCACCGAGATGCTGGTCGCCTGCCTGGGCGCCCCGGCGCGCAACGCCGCCCGGGCGCTGTACTACGACGCCGGGTTCCGCGAGTTCACCCGCGAGCTGCCCCACATCAAGCCGGGCACCGCCCGCCGCGCCGGCTAGCCTCCCGGGCTACCCGGTCCGCCGCGGCTGATCGCTTCCGGCGCGGCCCTCAGCAGCTTGTCGAGCCGGATGGGCAGGTCACGCACCCGGATCCCGGTCGCGTGGTACACCGCGCTGGCGATGGCGGCGGCGGTGCCCACGATTCCCACCTCGCCGATCCCCTTGGCCCCGGCCGGGCCGAGTTCCGGCTCGTCCTCCTCGATCCAGGCCGCCTCGATGCCCGGCACGTCGGCGTGCGCCGCGATGTGATACCCGGCCAGGTCGTGGTTGGGGTAGTCGCCGAACTCCGGGTCCATCGCGCTCTCCTCGTGCAGCGCCATGGACAGCCCCATGGTCATCCCGCCGATCAGCTGCGACCTGGCCTGCGCTGGGCTGACGATGCGGCCGGCCGCGAACACGCCGAGCAGCCGCGACACCCGGACCTCCCCGGTGCCGGCGTCCACCCGCACCTCGGCGAACTGGGCGCCGAACGAGTACCTGGCGTGCTCGGGCTGCGCGCCGATGTCCGCCGCGGTGTCGGCGTGCACGGCCAGGCCGCCGGGCGGCACCGCCCCGTCGCGCGCCCGGACCTGGTCGCGCAGCGAGCGGCAGGCCTTGATCACGGCCCAGGTCCATGACGCGGTGCCCATGGAGCCGCCGGCGATCATCGCGGGCGGCAGCGCGCTGTCCCCGATCCGCAGGTCGATGGCGTCCCCCGGGACGCGGAGCGCCTCGGCCGCGACCGCGAGCAGCGCCGTGCGCGCCCCGGTCCCGATGTCGACCGCCGCGATCGACACCTGGTAGCGCCCGGCTGCCGACACGCTCACCCGCGCCTGGGAGGCCATCGCGCGGGCCGGGTAGGTCGAGGCGGCCACGCCGGTCCCGGTGAGCCACGGTCCGTCGCGCCGCACGCCGGGCGCCGGGTCGCGGCCGGCCCAGCCGAACCGGGCGGCGCCCTCGCGCAGGCAGGCGGCCAGACCGCGGCTGGAGAACGGCTGGCCGGTCTCCGGGTGCACCGCGGGCTCGTTCCGCAACCGCAGCTCCACCGGGTCGATCCCGCAGGCCACGGCCAGCTCGTCCATGGCCGATTCCAGGGCGAACATCCCCGGGCACTCCCCCGGCGCCCGCATCCAGGACGGGGTCGGCACGTCGAGCCGGACCACGCGGTGGGTGGTCCGCCGGTGCGGCGCGGCGTACATGTGCCGGCTGGCCACGGCCGACTGCTCGGTGAACTCCTTGAGCGTGGAGGTCTGATCGACGACGTCATGGCCGATCGCCGCCAGCCGGCCGTCCGGGGCGGCGCCCAGCCGCACCCGCTGGATCGACGGGGCCCGGTGGCCGGTCACCGCGAACATCTGCGGCCGGGTGACGGCGCACTTGACCGGCCGCCCGGTCACCCGCGCGGCCATGGCCGCGAGGATCACGTTGGCCCGCGGCATCCCCTTGGCCCCGAACCCGCCGCCCACGTGATCGGCGATCACCCGCACCTGCCCCGGCTCCAGGCCGAACACGGCGGCGACCTGCCCGGCGACCCGGGGCGGCCCCTGGGTGGCGTCGTACAAGGTCAGCGTGTCCCCGTGCCACACCGCGACGGTGGCGTGCGGCTCCATCGGGTGGTTGTGCTCGGCCGGGGTCCGGTAGGTGGCGTCGACGCGGACCGCGGCGGCGGCGAACGCGCCGTCGAAGTCGCCGACCGCGGTGTCGGTCTCGTAGCGCGGGTTGACGAAGTCCGGCTTGTACAGCCCGGGGTGGTCCGCGGTCAGCGTCACGTCGTGCGCCGCCTGCTCGTAGCCGATCCGGACCAGCCCGGCGGCCTCCCGGGCCGTCTCGAGCGTGTCCGCCACCACCGCGGCCACGAACTGCCCGCGGTAGGCGACCGCCCGGGACTGGAACAGCGCGAGCTCCGGATCCGCGGCGGCGCCAGGCAGCCGCGGCGCGTTGTCTGGCGTGATCACGGCGAGCACTCCCGGCAGCGCCAGCGCGGCGGACGCGTCCACCGCGTGGATCGTCCCCCGGGCGATGACCGAGGGCACGGCCCACGCGTAGGCGGCCCCGTCCGCGGGGTGCTCGAAGGCGTACCTGGCGCGGCCCGTGACCTTGTCCGGCCCGTCCACCCGCGCGGTCACGGCGCGGTCCCGGCCAGCTCGCCCAGCATCCGGACCACGATGTTGCGCACCAGCGTGACCTTGAACGCGTTGTCCGGCAGCGGCGCCGCCGCGGCCAGCTCGGCGTCGGCCGCCCGGCCGAACCACTCCGCGGTGGCCGGCCGTCCGGTCAGGACCTGCTCGGCCACCCGGGCGCGCCAGGGCACCGGCGCCACCGCGCCCAGGGCCAGCCGCACTTCCCGGACAGCGCCGCCGGCCACGTCGAGCGCGGCCGCGACCGAGGCCACGCCGAACGCGTACGACGCCCGGTCCCGCACCTTGCGGTACGCCGAGGGCGCCGCCGGGGCGGGCAGTTCCACCGCGGTGATCAGGTCGCCGCGCTGCAGCGTGGTCTCGCGGTCCGGCTCGCCGCCGGGCAGCCGGTAGAGCTCGCCGAGCGGCACCGCCCGCGCGCCCGCGCTGCCCTCGACGTGCACTACCGCGTCCAGCGCGGCCAGCGCCACCGCCATGTCCGAGGGATGGGTGGCCGCACACTGCGGGGATCCGCCCAGGATGGCCAGGTTGCGGTGCTCGCCGGCCCGTGCCGGGCAGCCCGATCCGGGGACCCGCTTGTTGCAGGGCTTGGTCACGTCCTGGAAGTACAGGCAGCGGGTGCGCTGCAGCAGGTTGCCGCCGACCGTGGCCATGTTCCGCAGCTGGCCGGACGCCCCGGCCAGCACCGCCTGGGCCAGCACCGGGTACCCGGCGCGCACCCGGGGGTCGGCGGCCAGGTCGCTGTTGCGCACCCCGGCGCCGATCCGCAGCCCTCCGGCGGCCGTCCGCTCGATCTCGCCGGGCAGCAGCCCGGTCACGTCGACGAGCAGGTCCGGCGCGGTGACCCCGAGCTTCATCAGGTCCACCAGGTTGGTCCCGCCGCCCAGGAAGGCCGCGCCGGACCGCCCGGCCACCAGGGCGATCGCGGCGGCCGGGTCCTGGGCCGCCACGTAGCCGAACGGCTTCACCGGCCCGCCTCCCGGGATACTGCCTCCTGGGCCACATCCAGGATCGCGGCGACGATGTTGACGTAGGCGCCGCACCGGCACAGGTTCCCGCTCATCCGCTCGCGGATCTCGGCCGGGTCCAGCGTGACCGGCCCGTCCAGGCTGGGGCTGGCCGCGCTGGGCCAGCCCGCCGCGGCCTCGCCGAGCAAGGCCGCCGCCGAGCAGATCTGCCCGGGGGTGCAATATCCGCACTGCAGCGCGTCGCGCTCGACGAAGGCGGCCTGCAGCGGATGAAGCTCGTCCGGCCCGCCCAGGCCCTCGATGGTGGTGATCTCCGCGCCCTGCGCCATGACGGCCAGCAGCAGGCAGCTGTTGACCCGCCGGCCGTCCATCAGCACGGTGCAGGCCCCGCACTGGCCCTGGTCGCAGCCCTTCTTGGTCCCGGTCAGCCCGAGATGCTCGCGCAGCGCGTCGAGCAGGGTCGTCCGGTGGTCCAGCCGCAGCCGGTGCGCGCTCCCGTTGACCCGCAGGGTCAGCACGCTGGAGGTCTGGTCCGTTGTCGTCATCCCGCCATCATGTCACTTCCGTAAACTAGTATCCTGATTCAGTTTTTACTAGTAAAGTCAATACCATGATCCCGAACCGAGCGGGTGACCCGCCGACCCGGGTGCCCGGTGCCTCGCTGGCCGGGATCAGGTCGCCGGCGTCGCGCGGCGAGCTGGCCGAGCTGCTCCGGACCCGGCGCGATCGCCTGACCCCGGCGGACGTGGGCCTGCCCGCGGGCAGCCGCCGCCGCACGGCCGGGCTGCGGCGCGAAGAGGTGGCCCAGCTGGCCGGCGTGTCCCCCACCTACTACACGTTCCTCGAGCAGGGCCGCGACGTGCGGCCGTCCCGGCAGGTGCTGGCCGCGCTGGCCGGCGCGCTGCGGCTGAGCTCGGCCGAGCGCGCTCACCTGTTCCAGCTGGCCGGGGTCACCCCGGCCGCCGACGACCAGGGGCAGGCCGAGACGGTGGACCCCGTGGTGGCCGCGATGGTCGGCCGGCTCGACCCCTTCCCGGCGTACCTGAAGGGCAGGCGATGGGACGTGCTGGCGGCCAACCGGGCCGCCCGTGCCCTGTTCACCGACTGGTCCGTCCGCGCGCCCGGTGACCGCAACATGGTCTGGTGGATGTTCACCGACCCGGCCGCGCGGAAGGTCTACGTGGACTGGGAGAAGGAGGCGGCCTACATGCTCGGCCGGTTCCGCGCCGCCGCGGCCCGCAGGCTGGACGACCCGGACTTCACCGACCTGATCGAGCGGCTGCACCAGGCCAGCCCGGAGGTCCGCCGTTGGTGGCCCCGCCATGACGTGCAATCGGTCAGCGGCGGGACCAAGCACCTGCACCACCCGGCTCTGGGCGACGTGGTCTTCCAGCACGCGGTGCTGCAGGCGGCCGACCACCCCGAGCAGACGCTGGTCTACTTCACCACCGCCGAGGTCCCGCAGGCCAAGCTGGCGGACCTGGTCGCCGGGATCGGCGAGCCCGGGACCGGCGAGCCCGGGACCGGCGAGCCCGGGACCGGCTAGCCCGGGACCGGCTAGCCCGCCAGCCGGTACTCCCAGCCCGGCCGCCACGCGAAGTCCTCCCCGACCAGGTCCTCGAGCGGCACCCCGCCGATCGCGTGATCCAGCGCCCAGCGGGTGGCCACGTGCCCGATGACCAGCACCCGCTGCCCGTCCCAGCGCGGCGGCAGGTCCGGCAGGAACCGGGCCGCCCGGGCTACCGCCTGCCGCCAGCTCTCCCCGCCCGGGTACGGCCGGTCGAGGTGGTCGCGCCGGCGCCCGTGCAGCTCCGCCGCGGGCATGCCGTTGCGCTGCCCGTAGTCGCATTCCCGCAGCCGCCAGTCGAGCAGCACGGGGATGGCCGAGTCCGCGAAGGCGATCGCCGCCGTCTCCGCGGCCCGCCCCAGGTCCGAGCAGAACACCGCGGCGATCCCGTCGTCCCCGCGCCGCCGGCCGAGGTCCCGGGCCAGCCGCCGGCCCTGCTCCG